>ENA-ORBV01001080-ORBV01001080.1-microbial-mat-metagenome-genome-assembly--contig:-NODE-1080-length-62122-cov-13.870529_pt1 | contig 62122 bp, 47 predicted proteins | sample MGYA00237777_ERZ505514 | MGnify/ENA primary metagenome ERZ505514 (study PRJEB26160, sample SAMN06269048) | microbial mat metagenome | isolation source: Oligotrophic lake microbial mat | place...
TTTTCAAGCAGAAGACGGCATACGAGATTCGCCTTAGTCTCGTGGGCTCGGAGATGTGTATAAGAGACAGTGATATGCCCAACCCCATAATAGGTCTATCTTCGACCCCGTGCACCATCGCAATACTCCGTTTGGGCGTTGCTGGAACCGGTTTTGTGCCCGCAGACCATCCCCGAGCCCGACAAAGGTAGTATAACACCCGATTGCGTTCTGGTCAAGAACGAAATGGGCCAAGCTGGTTCTGATTCGGTTCAGGCGTCCCAGGGCAGATCGGGCTGGCCGTGCTCGTCGGAGGCCTCGTGCCGGGCGTGTTCAATGTAGTCGGGATCGACTTCGTAACTGACGCCGGCATCGGCCTGGGGCATGGAGCAGCCTGGCTTGTGAACCCGGGGTTGCCGTGCGGATCGTGGGGGCGATGATGGCGGTGAGTTCGCCGGCGGCTCCGGTTTCGCCTTGCGTGTAGAGGATCGCGTGGACGAGCGTGCTAAGCTCGAGCAGCGCGAGAGCGGAATCTTTTTCCGTCGCGGCGACGAGCCTCTCGATGCCCTGGGCGACCTTGCCGAACACGGGTGCTTTCTCCGCCGACTTCATGAGAGGGTCCACAAGTTTCTTGAGACGAAAATCGCCGGGCGCGACAATGCTGCCTGCGACGGCGAGCCGGCGGACTTCTTCGTAGGCTTGAACGACGAGCGGGATGGACATGGGAGGTTCCGCGGAAGACGTTGACGGCGGACAGATGCATACACGGGACACGAAACACAAGTCAGAACGTCAGGCGCACGATGCCCGAGTCGGTGACGATGCTCAGCGGTTTCACCTGGAGCTTGCGCGTGGCCAGATCGTGGCGGAAGCGGGCGATCAACGTGTTGCCTTGAAGCAACTCGCCCGGCAGCAAATCTAAAAGGTGGCAACTGCGAGGCTCTTCGCTCATGCCGGCATCGGTGCAGGTGAGGCGTCCGCCTTTCGCATCTTCAACGACGATCTCGTTGGCCACTTTTCCGATGCGCGCGAAACCCAGCGCATAGATCGGATGCTTATCCGCCAGCGGCGACTTGATGAGGTTTTTCACCTCCTTGACCACGGCCTGAAAATCACCAGCTCCATGCTGGCGAGCCCGCGCGAAATCCTTCGCTTGCGCTGGGCGGGAAAGTATCTCCTCCCAGCGAATGCGGCGGTTCACATCGCCCGGATAAACGTGCAGCTCCTTGACCTGTGCCACCTGAAAGAAGCTGTCGTCGCTTTTGATGAACTTGACCGCGTGGTACGGGCGGAAGTTCTGCGTCAGGTGAATTTTTCCGGTCGTCAGGTTCATCCAGATGCCGGTGTCAACGTACTCGCGCCTAGCGATGTCGTCGTGAGAGTTGAACGCGAGTTGCACGAGCTCGGTGTCCGCTTCCACAAGACTTGCATCCCGCAGCTCGCGCAGTTGCCAGGCGTGACCCAGCCAGGCGGCAATGCCCGAATCCGTCTCGGGCTTGAGGTCGGGATCACTCAGTCGCTTCTCCAAATACGCACGGCCTTGCTTCACCAGCGCGTGCAGCCGCACAAGCTGGTCGAGTGCGTCGCCATAGACCCGTTCGCGATCCCTCGAAGTCAACTCGGAGTCGTACTTGCCATCCTCGCCGATGAACAGCCGCGTGTAGTCGTATAGCGCCGACTGGGCGCCAGGCAGATAAGCGTTACCCAGTTGCTTGGCCTGCTCCTCAATCTGCGATGCTGTCTTTGCATTGAGGTTGCCCATGCCCAGCCGAACGAGGTCGGTGATCAGCTTTTCGAGCAGGTCCATGCCGTCGAGTTGCGTTTTGATCTTCTTGGCCAGCGCGTTCTTATTCACCTCGCGCGGTTTCGACTGGGTCTCCTTCTTCTTCTCCTTGCGCTCGACCAGCTTCGCGCGCTTCTGCGCCAGGTCGGCGGGAACTTCGGCGACGGAGAACTTCTTGCCTTGGGCAAACGCGTACATCAAGCCAAGGCAATGCTTGCACGGAAATTGACGGCTGGGGCAGGAGCAGCGATGGGTCGGGAGCGCGGGGTTCGCAAAGTCACACGAACAGGCGTAAGGCGTCGCCCCGCTCCCCTTGCACTCCCCGAACAGCAGCGTGCCGTCATCGGACTCATGCAGTTTGATGAACTTGCCCTTAACGACCAGCCCGCGACCGTTCTTAATAGCCTCGGCGTTGGGCGCCTGCGCATCGACATAACTCTCATCGATCGCCATCATGGTGTGTCCGTCGTTGAGTAGAACGCTTGATTGTGCGGTGTCCGGTAGAACTCATTTATAATCCCACGATCTGAGTTACGCAATCAAGTTTGAAGGAAGCAGGGTGCCCAGCCTGCGAACTAAAACTCGCAAGGGCGTTTCGTTGTGCAAATGAACCCGCGTACCATGGTGCCATGACCGACGTAGTGGATGACGTATGCACACCCGGCACCATGAATGACGGTATCAACTGGCATAGCTGCCAGAGGAATTCAGATTGCCTATTGTCTGAGGGGTTCCAATTCCTGCTGAACCAGCAAGCTGTCAAAGCAGATCAGGTGTGTTCCGGAGCGGCAGGCAACTACCTAATCAGCTTGGAGGACGAGATTGTCTACGTGGGTGAGGGGAAACATCTTTCAAGCCGCGTCCGGCAGCAGTTCGTCGCGAAAACTTCAACGTCCTACAAGACCTACATGAAGAGGCATGCCGATCCAGCGCCAATTAGTGCGTTTCGTGTGCGCTATATGGAAACGGCGGTTGGTCGCAAAGAGATCGAAGAGTTCGCCATGGTGAACGCTGGATGCTCACGGAACAAGTTCCGGCGCGGCAAGCGAAATCCCGTTGCCGCCGCCCAGGGTTCAGCGCTCTGGATGGAAGTCCAGCGCGAGCACATCACGATCATGAAGCAAGGAGAAAACGTGGTGCTATCCGCGACTTTCACCGAGTGGGCGAAGGCACAAGCCAAGGAGTGTGCGGGCCTGTACGTGGTGCGCGCGCCCAAGCGCAACGACATTCTGTACATCGGTGAGAGTTCAAACGTCCAAAAGCGACACAAATGTCACAGTGGGCGCACCTATTTTTCGGCGCTACGCCGTCATGTGGGAACTGAGGTGTTGGGCTTCACGTTGAAGGCGCGAAACGGCAAGGCAAAGTATTTCTCCGACGCGGAGGACGCCAAGGTTACGGCCTTCATCGGCTCATGCTGCGTCGCATGCGTGCCAGTGGCGCTGGGCAGATATGAACTTGAAGAACATCTAATCAGGAAGCACCGCCCGCAACTCAATCGCAAAGATAACGCGGTCGAAGTCAGCAAGTAGAGTGGGCTTCGCAGACTCAGCCCACTCTACCCGTTGCCGCCCGTCCTACTTGCTACGAACTGCATCATGAACATCACCAATGGCGATCCTGCGGGACAACCTTGAGACACACGCGCCACTAGCCGATATCACCTGTGGCGCGCTCGAACTGCCAGCAGGCAGACGGCGTGGCCTTTGGGGGGCTAGGGATCGCACTGTGCCCAATAAAATCGACTATCTCGCATTTGCGCTGCTTACACTGCTGCTCTTTGGAGCATTGCGTGCGTGGCTGTCGCGCCCGCAGAGGCGCGGGGTTGTCGCTTCGCTGCCGTGGCTTGCGATCCTTGTCGTGCTTGCCGGCGGATCCTTTGCGGTGCAGTCCGCCTCTGATCAGACGCGCCACCGGCTCGCTTCCATGGTCAGCGGCTATGCCCCCACCTACGCCCAGCAGCTCACCAAACTCGGCCACGCCCAGCTCTCACTCGACACATCCCCCGACGATCCGCGCTACCTCCAAATGATCCAGGCACAGATCGACTGGCTCAAGGCCAATCCCACCGCCAGCGACATCTACACCTTTCGCAAGCGTGCTGACGGCCAGACTGCGCTCATGGTCGATTCTGAAACCGATTACGATCACAGCGGCAGCTACAACGCGCCACGCGAAGAGCGCACCGACATCGGCGAACCCTACGAGCAAGAAGGCCCCGAGCTCGAACTGGCGTTTGCCGGACAGGCGATCTTCGCTCCCAATCCGGTCACCGACCGCTGGGGCACCTGGGTCAGTGCCTATCAGCCGATGTTCGATGAGAACGGCCAAGTCGAAGCGGTGCTCGGTGTGGACTTTGATGCCACGCAATGGATCACCGAGATTCAGGCCAGCAGGTGGTCGGTGATCGGGTATGTCGCATTGCTCGTGCTGCTGCTTGGCGCCGGCTCCACTTTCATCGAAGTGCTTTATGATTCGCTCACCCGTGCCAAAAGCGCCGAGGCTCACGCGCTCGAAGCGGCCAGCGTCTCCGAGCTGGCGAAATCCGAACTGCGCATCAATGAAGCACGCCTGCGGATCATGGTCGAAAATCTTCCCGGCGGCGCGGTTTACTGGGATGGCACAACGCTGACGGTCAATAGAGCTGTCGAGCGCATCACGGGCTATCCGCGTGAAGAGCTCGCCACGCTTGATATGTGGTTTGAAAAGATCTACCGCGACCAGGCCGTCGCCGTCCGCAAGGAGTACGAAGCCGACCGCACGCAAGGATTTCCCGCGCCGCGAACCATCGTCCTCCACCGCTGCGATGACACGGCCCGCCAGGTCGAGTTCTCCGCCTACCGCGATGGCAAGGGCGAAGTCTGGATGCTGCACGACGTCACCGAGCGGCATGACATGGAGGCCACGCTTCGCCAGCGCTCGCTGCACGATCCGCTCACCAACCTGGCCAATCGCGAAATGTTCCGCCAGCGGCTGACGGAGTGCCTCGAACGATCAGTGCGCGAGCCCGGCTACCGATTCGCAACGCTCTTCATGGACCTGGATCGCTTCAAGCTCATCAACGACATGCTCGGCCATACCGCCGGCGACAACCTGCTCAAGATCTTTGCCAGCCGACTCAGGCGCGCGGCGCAGGCATGCGCCGATGCTGGCCTGGGCAGCGATCATGTGACGGCGCGGCTGGGCGGCGATGAGTTCACCGTGCTGCTCAACAATCTCAGCGCCCCCGAGCAGGCCGCAGCAGTCGCTGAGCACCTGCTCGCCGCCATTACCGCGCCGGTCATTCTCGGTGGTCACGAAGTGTTTCCCTCGACCTCCATCGGCATCGTGCTCAACGATTCGCGCTACACCACCGCCGAAGAAATCCTGCGCGATGCCGACACCGCCATGTACCGCGCCAAGACCAACGGCCGCGGCCGCGCCGAAATTTTCGACGAAGGCATGCGCAACGAAATCGTCGATCGCATCAGTCTCGAAACCGATCTTCGCCGCGCCCTCGAACGCGGCGAACTGTTCCTCAACTTCCAGCCCCTGATCGATCTCGAATCCAGCCGCCTCGTCGGTTTCGAGGCGCTGGCGCGCTGGAAACACCCGACACGCGGCATGATCAGCCCCGTGCAGTTCATCCCCATTGCCGAGGAATCAGGCCTCATTCTCCCCATCGGTGAATGGGTCATGAAGGAAGCCTGCCGTCAACTCGTCCAGTGGCAACATCGCTTCCCGCAAATGGGCACGGTCTCGATGAGCGTCAATCTTTCGCGCAAGCAACTGCTCCAGTCGGACCTGATCGAGCGCGTGTCCTGTGCGCTTCGCGAGACTTCTCTGAGCCCATCGCAGCTCGTGCTTGAGATTACCGAGAGCACCGTCATGAGCAACATGGAGAACGGACTGGTGCTGCTCAACAACCTGCGAAATATTGGCATCTGCCTGAGCATGGATGATTTTGGCACGGGCTATTCATCATTGAGCTGTCTGCACCGATTCCCGCTCAACAGCCTGAAGATCGATCGCTCCTTCATCATGAACCTGAGCACCCGTCGCGATTACGCGGCAGTGATTCACGCGATCGTCGCCCTGTCGCACAACCTGGGCATGCGCGTCACCGCCGAAGGCGTGGAGACAGCCGACCATGTCGTGCAGCTCCAGGCGCTGGAATGCGATGTGGCCCAAGGCTACTACTTCGCCAAGCCACTGAGCGCTGCCGATGCCGAAGCCTTCATCCGCAAACACTGCTGCATCGCAGCAAGCAGGGTGGGCTGAGTCCTGATCTTTCCCCACATTCGTCACCTCTGTTTTTCACTTCGAAGGGGTCATACTCCAAGCCCGGAGTCGTCGGCTTTGCGGCGCACCCCGGGAAATGCAACGATCGCTTTTGAACTCCCCTCCCTTGGAGAGGGGCTGGGGGAGGGCCGTCTATACAAGCGAGGATGACAGTGCGTTGCGAAGTCCACCGCGCCCGAGGCTCGGGTCTGCGCGGTGGCGTGATCCGTGCAGCTAATAGATCATTTGCTCTTGTCTTTCCGTTCGGTAACTGTTATAATAACCTCGCTTCGACTGCACCTTTCTCTGTCCGGGGTTTCGTCATGTTTATCACTGAATCGTCCGCTGTTGCGGGGTCTATTCGCGGTGGCTGTGGGGCTGCGCTGGGTGAGGGTGCGCCTCGGATTGGCCTGCAACAACGGCATAAGGGTTTCCGGGTAGACGTCTACCCGTTTACCCCTAGACACGACGTAAATTATGGTTTTCAAATGGGTTGCGATGGTGATGGCGAGTTGAAAAAAGCGCAGGTAGACATCGGCATGCCTGTTTTTGAGCCGGAAATGGGCAGTTTGATTTTTGCGTCACGCCAGAAGTTGGTGCACGATCTTGGGCTCTTCGGTTGGTCCGATGAGGCGATTTTTGAGGCCTTGGTAGGGGAAGTTGAAGCGGAAGGGGTTGATGCCCGCGGCATGAAGGATGGTGGATTGGAGGTCGTGTACGCCGACGGGGTTTTCGGTGATGTAGTAGCCGATGTCATCGGTCGCGCCGTAAGCGAGGCCGGGCTTGACGCCGCCGCCGGCCATCCACATGGTGAAGGCGTGGGGGTGATGGTCGCGGCCGATGAAGCCTTTGACGGGTACGGAGTTTTTATTGTTCTGCATCATCGGCGTTCGGCCAAACTCACCGCCCCAGACGACGAGGGTCGATTCGAGCAGGCCGCGCTGCTTCAGGTCGGTGATCAGTGCAGCCACGGCACGATCAATCTGGCGACACTTGATGGGCAGCGTTTGATCGATCGACTCGCCGGGCGATGTGCCGTGATGATCCCATCCCCAGTCGTAGAGTTGCACGAAGCGCACGCCTTGCTCGACGAGGCGGCGCGCGAGCAGACAGTTGTTGGCGAAGGTCGGATCATCACCTTTGTAGAGCCTGCGCGGATCGTCGGCTGCTTCAACATTCGACACGAAGCCCGGCTGCGCGCCGTACATCTCCAGCACATGCTTAGGCTCCTTGCTGATGTCCATCACCTGAGGCACCGCCATCTGCATGCGGTAGGCCAGTTCGTATTGCGCGATGCGCGTCATCGTCTCAGCATCGCCAGCTTGCTGATGGCGATGCTCATTGAGATCGCGCAAGGCATCGAGCGTCTTGCGGCGCATCGCGCGGTTCATGCCATCGGGGTTGGAGAGATAGAGCACCGGGTCGCCGGTGGTGCGGCACTGAACACCTTGATAAACCGAAGGCAGAAAGCCCGAGCCCCAGAGCGATTTTCCAGCAGAAGGAGTTTTGCCGCCAGAGGACAGGACGACGAAACCGGGGAGGTCAGCATTCTCACTGCCCAGGCCATACGTGACCCAGGAACCCATCGAGGGGTAGCCCAGGCGCTGGTTGCCGGTGTGCATCATGAGCTGTGCGGGCGAGTGGTTGAACTGCTCGGTGTGCATCGATCGGATGACGGCGACATCATCGATGATCGAAGCGAGGCCGGGCATCAGTTCGCTGATCCACTGGCCCGACTGTCCTTGCTGGGCATACTTGAACTGCGGGCCGAGCATCTTGGGCACGCCTTTGATGAAGGCGAATCGCTTGCCTTCGAGATATTCCTTGGGGCAGTCTTTGCCATCGAATTTTGTGAGTGCGGGCTTGTGTTCAAAAAGATCGATCTGCGATGGCGAGCCGGCCATGTGGAGATAGATGATGGATTTCGCTGTCGGCGCGTGCATCGGTCGCTTGGCGGCCATGGGGTTGGCGCGCGAGATGGCAGCAGCGTCATCAGCGGCGTGCGCGGCGCGGCCAGTGCCCAGCAGCGTGGACAAAGCCATGGCCCCGACGCCGAGCCCGGCCTGGCTCAGCAGATGGCGGCGCGTGATGTCCTCAAGTTGATCGAAGTATGGATTCATATCGGATTCTCTATGCGGCAATCAGTGATGCATCACAGCTTCATCGAGGTTCAGCAAAACATTAGCAACAGCGACCCACGCGGCAGCTTCATCGGTGGCAACACCCTTGGGCACACCCCCTGGTATCTGCGCCGCCAGCGCAGCTGCGCCTTCAGCATCGTTTCGATAATCGCCGCGCACCTCATCAAACAGCTTGACGAGACGATCGGTCTCAACCGCATCAGGCTTGCGCAGCACCACAAGACGAAGCCCGCGCGCTGCACGATCGCTTGCGCCAGGCCCGGCTTCGGTGAGCATTCGCTTGGCCAGCGCGCCGGCGGCTTCGATATAGACCGGGTCGTTGAGCGTCACCAGCGCTTGCAGCGGCGTGTTCGTTCGCACGCGCCGAATCAGACAAACCTCACGACTGCCCGCGTCGAAAGTGAGCATCGAAGGATAAGGACTGGTGCGGCGAAGGAAGGTGTAGAGCGCCCGGCGGTGTGCATCCTCGCCCGCGCTGGTCTGCCATTTCATCCCGGAATAGATCGTTCGCCAGATGCCATCGGGCTGCTGCGGCATGACGGGTGGGCCGTGCAGTTTCGCCGAGAGCAAGCCGGAGATCGCCAGCGCCTGATCGCGCACGGTTTCTCCGGTCAGGCGAAAACGCGCACCACGACTAAGCAACCGATTCTGCGGATCGGCTGCGACACGTTTGGCCTCAGCGACCGATGACTGCTGATAAGTGGCGGACATGACGACCGCTTTGAGCAGCTTCTTCTGCGACCAGCCGAGCGAGCCCTGATATTCCGCTGCCAACCAGTCGAGTAGCTCCGGGTGACTGGGCCCCGTGCCTTGCGTGCCGAAGTCTTCTTCGGTCTCGACGATGCCGATGCCAAAGAGGCGAGCCCAGATGCGATTGACGGCTACGCGGGCGGTCAGCGGATTGTCCTGATGCATCAGCCAGCGCGCGACAGCGAGGCGGTTAGCGGGTTCGCTTTCATTGAGTAAGCCAAAGGCCGCGGGTACGCCGGGCTTGACGGTGTCGCCGGGGTCGAGAAAGTTGCCGCGTGTGTGAACGCGTGTGACTCGCTGCTTGTTCTCCGGCAGCTCGCGCATGATGGGTACGTTTGGTGCCTGCTTGCGTATGTTGGCCAGTTGCTTATCGAGTGCTGCAATCTCACCATTCAATTTTGGCGCGGCAGATTTCTCTTTCGCCAGCGTTTCACGCAAAGCGTTGATTTTCGCTGTCAGCTCATCGATCTGGGTACGCTGGTGTGTGCTGGGAAAAGCTGCGGTAGGTGCGTCATCGCCGCGATCCGCATCTTCCGTCTGATTCAAAATCGCATAGAAACTGTAATACTCACGCAGCGTGATCGGATCGTACTTGTGCGTGTGGCACTGCGCACAACCCATCGTCAGTCCCATCCACACCTGCATCGTCGTGTCCACGCGATCCTTCACAGCGACCACGCGAAACTCTTCATCATCCGTGCCAGCCTCGTCGTTGGATGGCGTGCCGCGATGAAAAGCCGTGGCCAGTTTCTGGGCATCGGTCGAGTCCGGCAATAGATCGCCAGCGAGCTGCTCGATGGTGAAGCGGTCGTAAGGTATGTCCGCGTTGTAGGCATCAATCACCCAGTCGCGGTACGACCACATCGTGCGCGGATTGTCCCGCTCATAGCCTTTCGTGTCGGCATAGCGCGCCAGATCCAGCCAGACGCTGGCCCAGTGTTCACCATAGCGCGGCGAGGCGAGCAGGCGATCCACCACACGCTCATACCCATCCGCCGAACTGTCTTTGGCAAACGCATCCGCTTCTTCAGGCGTAGCGGGCAGGCCGATGAGATCGAGCGACAACCTGCGAATCAGCGTGTATCGATCAGCCTTGGGTGACGGCGTGAGCTTCGCTTTTTCCAGCCGGGCGAGAATGAAACGATCAATTGCGTTGGCAGCCCAAGCAGCATTTTGCACAGCGGGCAAAGCGGGTTGTTTGAGCTTCTGAAATGACCAGTGATCGAGCTTTACTGCCGCAGGCTTGCCACCTTCGCTGGGCCAGTCTGCGCCGGCAGCGATCCATTTCGTCAGCAGCGCGATCTGCTCAGCGGTAAGCCGTTTGCCTTTGGGAGGCATCACTGCATCAGGATCATCGCCGCGCACCATCGCCAGCAGTTTGCTCTTGGCCGCATCACCGGGCACGACCGCTTTGCCATCATCGCCGCCGCGCAGCGCAGCCTCAGCATTATCCAGGCGAAGGCCGCCTTTCTGTTTTTCAGGGCCGTGACACTGATGGCAATGCTCGATCAAGAGCGGCTCGATGTCGCGCTTGAATGACACCTCCGCCGCCTGCGTAGAGCAAGTGCACAGCCAGCCGCCAAGTAATGCAACGGTGAGTGCATGTGCCAATCCATTGTCGGTCACCATCTTGATTCTCATATACTTCGACTCCCTACGCCCGACTTGTGGCGAACTGTCAATTCTAGCACAGTGACACTGGCCCCTCGCACATTTCAGATACGCCATTTACTGTGTGTTATAAAGTCGTCGCTACGTACTCACGTTCTGCGCATGGTTGGTCCTGCAATGCAGGTTCAACTGAAATGGAACGCACCGTGTCGTCAACTGGACGCTCTCCGATTCCATCACGCGCCTCGATATTCCCGTGGGCATCGCCTACGGCTCTGACACCGTGCTCGCCTTGAAGGTGCTCCATGAAGTGGCCAATGCAATTCCCAACGTACAGCGGCTGCCGAGCCGTCGCGGGTATGCATTGGTGAAAAGCTATTCAACAAATCTTGAACCATACCCAAGGGTTCGGCGGACCTCGCTCTTGGGCTTGGTGGTGATCGCGTTGCCTTGGATCTTATTCGTTCACTTCTTTTGTGCCGCCAGCACTTGCAGCATCCCCTTGCAAAACGCAGGCAGATCGCTGGGCCGACGACTGCTCACGTGATGGCGATCGATCATCACTTCCTGATCGGACCAGATCGCGCCCGCATTGGTCAGATCATCTTTGAGTGCAGGGGTGCTGGTGTACTTGTAGCCGCGCACGACTTTCGCGCTGATGTCGATCCAAGGGCCGTGGCAGATCGAGGCGATGAGTTTCTTCGATGCTTCGAACGCGGCAACGAGGGAAAGCACTTTCGCATCGCGGCGTAGCTTGTCGGGCATCCAGCCGCCGGGCACGAGGACGCCGTCGAAGTCTGCTTCGTTCATGGTGGCGACATCGGCATCGCTGACGCAGGGGTAGCCGTTTTTGCCGATGTATTTTTTGTTGGATTCCTGGCCTGCGACGGTGACCTTTGCACCGGCTTCCTCCATGCGAAGCTTGGGGTACCAGAGTTCGAGGTCTTCGTAGTCATCGCCCACGAAAGCGAGAATGCGGGTGCCTGATAGTTCGGACATGGCGAGGCTCCTGAAAAATGAATCATGTCTTGAATGATGACGCATCATAGCGGAGCGAAGAATCGGACGAGTCATGATCATTTTTCGACCTTCGTTCACGTTGAGTCTTTGCTGCGCCTGATGCCCGCAAGTAGATTGTTGCGACTGACTCATCAAAGTTTGTCCGCATTACCCTCGGAAGCTCGCCCCATGTCCTATCTTCTCGGCATCGATATCGGTACCTCCGGCACCAAGACGCTCATCTGCGACTACAAAGGCCAGGTGCTCGCCACCGCCGTTGCGGAGCATGGCATCAGTTCGCCGCAGCCGGGCTGGAGCGAACAGAATCCGCTGGAGTGGTGGGACGCCACGATCAAGGCGACCAAGGCTGTCGTGAAGAAGGCGAAGATCAAAGGCGATCAGGTCACCGCCGTCGGCCTCTCCGGGCAGATGCATGGCTCTGTTTTTCTCGCTGATGATCACATTCCGCTGCGGCCTGCGCTTTTGTGGAACGATCAGCGAACACAAGCTGAGTGTGCGGAGATTGAGAAGAAAGCAGGCGGGCGAAAGAAGCTGATCAACATGGTGGGCAATCCCGCGCTGACTGGTTTTACAGCACCCAAGATTCTGTGGGTGCGAAAAAATGAGCCGGCGGTTTATGAGAAGACGAAGCACATCCTGCTGCCTAAGGATTACATTCGCTTTTGCATGACCAATGAATATGCGACAGAAGTCGGCGATGCTTCGGGCACGCTGCTGCTGGATGTGAAGAAGCGGGCGTGGAATGACAAGCTCATTTCGCTTCTGGGAATTGATCGCGCGCTGCTGCCTGCGTGTTTTGAATCGCATGTCGTCTCCGGTGTGCTCACGAAAGATGCGGCGAAACTGCTGGGCCTTTGCGAAAACACACCCGTCGTCGGCGGCAGCGGCGATCAGCCAGCCGGTGCGGTGGGCAACGGCATCGTCAGCGCGGGCAACGTCAGCGCGACGCTGGGTACCAGTGGTGTGATGTTCGCGCATGCGGATGAGCCGACGTATGACCCGCTTGGCCGAGTACACACGATGTGTCACGCGGTGGAAGGCAAGTGGTGCGTCTTTGGCTGCATGCTCAGCGCGGGCGGCTCGTTCCAGTGGTTCCGCAATCACATGGCCCTCGCAGAACTCGCTGCTGCGAAGAAAAAGAAATGCGATCCGTATGAACTGCTCATCGAAGAAGCAGCCAAGGCTCCCGCTGGCAGCGATGGGCTTTATTTCCTGCCTTATCTCACCGGCGAGCGCTGCCCGCATCCTGACCCCAATGCACGCGGCGGCTGGATCGGCCTCACTGCGCGCCACAACCGCGCCGCCATGATCCGCAGCCTGCTCGAAGGCGTCACCTTCGGCATGGCAGATGCCCTGCGCATCATGGAAGGCATGAACATCTCCATCAACACCGTGCGCCTCTCCGGCGGCGGCGCACGCTCTTCATTCTGGCGTCAACTGCAAGCGGACATCTACAACAAAACCGTCGCCACTATCAACAGCCAAGAAGGCCCAGCCTACGGCGTCGCCATCCTTGCAGGCGTGGGCACCGGCATCTGGAAGGATGTTCCTCAGGCCTGCAAAGCTGCGATTCGCCAGACGGAAACGCTGAGGCCTGATCGCAAGACCGCGAAGATGTATGGCGAGCGTCACGTGCAATATCAACGGCTGTATGCCGCGCTGAAACCTGAGTTTGATCTCATGGCGAAGGCTTGAAGTAAACGAGGCAGCACAGACTGGCGAATCATTTCAAACGCAGTCATCACGTCTGAGGGTTACAATTCAGCAAGATGTTGGCTGATGTATTAGCCGATATTCCAATGGGTGATTGGTGCCTCTGAAGATTCGGATTCGGTGAATCATGCAAGAAGACCTGCGCGATGACAACGAGCTGGATGAGCGACCCATCGCCACCGCTGAGCCGGTCGATCCGCGGCCGCTGCGCGATAGTGATGAGGCGCTGCCGGATATCAGTGATGATGAAGATGAAAGCGAAGCGCTTGAGGGCCTGGAGTTTCCGCGTCTGGTCAAATCCCGTCCCGGCACCGCGGCAGGCATCGAACACAAGGACATCGCCAACTTTCCAACTACAGGCGAAGGTTGCTTTGTCACCTGCATCGATTATTCCGCTGACCGCGTGCGCGTTGAAGAGATAAGCGATCTGGAAGATTTCATCCTGCATCACCGCCCGGAGTGGTCGCAGGTGCGCTGGATCAATGTCGATGGCCTGACCGACATGACTCTCATCCAGGCCATCGCGGAGAAATATGAAATCCATCCGCTGGCGGTCGAGGATTTGCTTCACATTCCGCAGCGGCCCAAGGTCGATACCTACGGCGAAGGCAAGGGCCACTCCCGCGCTCGCATGGTCATCATCACCCGCATGATCCAGATGAATGAGGATCGCCTCAGCAGCGAACAGATCACCATCGTCCTGGGTCACAAGACCGTCATCACCTTTCAGGAATCGCGCGGCGATGTTTGGGAACCCATCCGCGATCGCATCAAGAAAACCGGTTCACGCCTGCGCGGCAACGACGCCAGCTTCCTCGCTTATTCGCTGCTCGATGCCATCGTCGATCACTGCTTCCCCATTCTCGAAGCGTTCGGCGATCACCTCGAAGAACTCGAAGAGGAAGTCTTCGAACATCCCTCGGAAGAAATCGTGCAGGAGATTCACCGCCTCAAGCGGCAACTGCTGCTGATGCGTCGTCAGGTTTGGCCGATGCGCGAAATGATTCACGTACTCCAGCGCGAGAATCACGAATGTCTTTCCGCTATGACCAGCGTTTATCTGCGCGATGTATATGACCATGCGGTGCAGATCATCGACCTCATGGAAACCTACCGCGAAGTCGCAGCCGGCCTGACGGAAACTTACATGATCGCCACCAGTAACCGCATGAATGAAGTCATGAAGGTGCTGACGATCATGTCCTCGCTCTTCATTCCACTCACCTTTCTTGCCGGTGTCTGGGGCATGAACTTCAAAGGCATGCCCGAGATCGAATCCGCATGGGCCTACCCGTGGTTCTACCCGATCGGTTTCTGGTCACTGTGCATCGGTATCGCAGGCAGCCTGTTCTATTATTTTAAGAAACGCGGCTGGCTGTAGGTCAGAAGACAGAGGTCAGAAGTCAGAAGCCAGATAAGAAGAGGTCGCCGAGTTTCATAACGTCTCGCGCTACACGCCTGCGCCACCGCCTCCCGCCCTCACTTCTTCAGCACCTTCAGCTTCCACGCCTCATCATAAAACCCAGCCTCCACCACCTTCCCGGGCCACACTGCATTCGCCGGTGTGCGCAGATCCACCACCGCCCAGTCAGGCAACATCGGCACCTGTCTCGCATTGTTCAGGTACGCATAATCGCGGAACGTGAAGCTGCTGTTGAGTACCACATATCGCTTGGGATTCAAGGGATTCGGTGAAATCGAAATCAGCGCATGATTGGTCGAATCCAGGCTCGTCTCACCCAGAACGATCGCCTTCTCATTCCACGCAATGGGCAACCTGTCCGCGATCTTCTTCATCACCGCATTGCTCTGCGGGTCGCCCCACAGAATTAGATTCGCACCAGCGATATCCGCATCGGTGATGGCGGTGTCATCCTTCACGCGGGCTTCGCCTCGGAAGTGGCGGCGCCAATGTTCGATGGCGCGTTCGAGTTCTGTCTTACTCCATTTGTCCACGAGTTCGTTGCGTGCTTTGCCGGTGGGGCGGACGAAGATGAACGAATCCATGAAGGCGTCATCGATAGGGCCTTGGAGGCCGTGCGACTTGCGGGTGATGTTTTCATTTGCAGGGCGCGGGCCAACTTTCCATGCGCCGTTGTCATCGTGAATTTGAAGATGGAATGAGCCATCGGTTTCAGGGCGAAGGGCGTGAGCGGCGACATCGCCGTTGACGTTGACTTCGATCTGATCGGTTGGCCGAAAGTGGGCAGCGCCGGAGGGCAGATTGATGGAGAAGGCAGCCACGTTTTTCACTTCGATGAACAGCGTTGATTGGTTGTTGTCATCGATCGCGTTTTCCGCTCGCACGGTGGCCTTTTCCCAGTGCTCGGTGAGCTCATCGATGGTCACCCAGTACATGCGGTTGTAGCGGAGGGTGTAGGTGGTCAGCCGAATTTCAAACGGGGCATGAGGCCGGCCAAACTTGGCGATGGCGGCCATGCGCTGTTCGATGTCGCGCTTGGAGTCGGGATGGATTTTGTGCGCTGTGTTTGGCCCGATGATGTGCGTTAGTTTCATCTGCTCCTTGAGCAGCGCCGTCGCCATGATGTCGGCTGCCTGTTTCTGTTTGTCGATCTCGCCCGAGTAAGCAACCGTCGGCAGGTTGTAGAGATTCAGCGCGTAATCCGTGCAGTCGTAATAGTGCCACAGCTTCTTCTCCCACCAGGTCGGCGCGAGTGTTTCGTTCTGAAAAACCTTGAGAAAATCAGGCGTCTCACTGAATCCCGCGCCGGGGTTGGCAGCGAACCAGCGGTCGGTGTAGTGCGTGGCGAACTGCCAGGCCGCAGCGCCGCCCATGGAGAAGCCGCGCACGCTGATACGATCTTCATCGATGCGGTACTGTCGCTGCACAGCTTCGAGTGCTTCGAGTGTGTCGATTTCACCGGCGAATTTATTGGCGTTGCAGTACCGGCCATAAGGATGAAGCACGATGGTGTCAGCCGGTGCGTACTCGCCGATGCTGTTTCGCCGACCGTTGATGAAGTTGAGTTCGCTCAGCGTCTCGCCCCTGCCATGGAACCAGATATCACAGCGCACGCGCGGGCCGGTGTCGCTGTAGCTTTTGGGAATCACCAGGCCATAGGGCTGCACGGAGCCATCGATTTTTGAGATGTAGCCGCGCACCACCAGGCCGGTCTGCTGCGGCCAAAGCGGCTTGCCTTGTTCGAGTTGCGAGGCGCGCTCCATGCCTTCCTTGATGAGCGCGAAAGCGACGGGAATCTCTTTCGCATCGAAGAATTCCTGATACTTGAGTGCATCGTGGGCAGCCTTGTGATAGATGAGCACATCAGCAAGGAGCTCGCGCGTCAGTGCATCGGAGCGAAGCCGCAAGCGGCTGATCTGCTTTTCAAAAGCAGCGAGTTGCTCCTCGAGTTTGTCGCGATCAGCCTGCGGCACCTCGACGCCCAGCTTGGGGATGCGACGAACATTTTCAGATGTGTTGTCGCCGGCACCGTCGGCCAGTGCGTGAAATGAACTACCCAGCAGCACGAAGAAAAACAGGATGGAACGCATGGCAGACCCTCATTTGGTGAAGGCGTATGGTATCGAAAAGCGCTGAGATTTGAAGTAGAAATGATGCCGTGTGCAAGTCCGGCGTTATTTAGCCGTTCGCCTTGGCGAACGAAGAAATGCGAGAATTCAATCGCGAAAGCGATAGCCCACGCCGCGCACAGTTTCGATATCGCTGCCTCGCTCTTGCATCTTTCGGCGAAGCATCACGACCTGCACATCGACGGAGCGGTCGGTCACGTGCGCCTCTTCGCCGTGGATTTGCTCGATGATCTGCTGCCTCGTGAAGACGCGGCCGGGCCGATGTGCCAGCAGCGAGAGCAGTTTGAATTCCATCGCGGTCAGGTCGAGCTTATTGCCACTTAGGATCACTTCATGTCGCAGCGGATCAATGGAGAGGCCTTCGAGATTGACCGGCTCATTGCTGAAGCCTTCGTTGCCGTTGAGCGGCTTGTGGCTGTTGACTCGCCGAAGGACAGCCTTGAGGCGAGCCGCAAGAATGCGCGGACTAAAGGGCTTGGTGATGTAATCGTCAGCGCCCATTTCCAGGCCAGTGACGATGTCCGCCTCTTCGCCGCGTGCGGTCAGCATGACGACGCAGATCGAAGCCGTCGCAGCATTCGCCTTGAGCTTGCGGCAGACGTCCAATCCATTCATGCCCGGCAACATCAGATCGAGCAGCACCATATCTGGCTGAGCCTCGGCGATAAGCTCCATCGCCTCTTCGCCGCTCTCGACAGCGCTGAGCCGAAAGCCTTCGCGCGTCAGAGTGTGTGCAAGCAGATCGCGAAGGTCCTGTTCATCTTCGACCACCAGCAGGTGTGGCCGCTTGGTCAGTGGCTCCTGACGCACACTGCTGGTCATGCTCCACGTCGTCGTGATGTTTCGTTGTTGAGGTCGCATGAGAGCAGAGGTCGGAGGTCACTCGTAGGGCGTGTCAAGGCTTTGCGCAGACACACCAAGTTGGATCAACGATTTTCCCTTGAACAATTCATCCAGGAATCGAAGCAGCTGCGTAGGGTGCGTCTGCGCCGAGCCTTGACACACCCTACGCGCATCGTGCCGCATTATTTCCATGCGGCCAGGTAGGCATCGATCGTCGCGGCATCACCGCTGCGAAGCGAGATGCGATTGGGGCCAGCGGACACGCGTGTGACCGACTTGACCAGCTCGCCATGCTTGGCGAACTCTTCGAGTTCCTTGGCACCTTCCATGAAAACCCAGAGGCGGCCATCTTTGAGCTTGGTCACGAAGCCGGGACGGGCGTAGGGATCAGCAGATGCACTGCCTGCGGGGGCGTTGACAGTCTTGGGTTCTGCTGCGAGATAGGCGTCGAGCGTTGCGGCATCGCTGGAGCGAACGGTCATGCGGTTGGGGCCGACGCCGATCTTGGTGACGGACTTGACCAGCTCGCCGTGCTTGACGAATTCAGCGACTTCCTTGGAATCTTTCTTGAGCACCCAGAGGCGACCCTCATCGACTTTCGTGACAAAGCCAGCCTTGTCGAACTCGGAAGAAGGCAACACGAGGTTGACAGTTTTGGGCTCAGCGGCGAGGTAGGCGTCGATCGTTGCGACATCGCTGGAGCGAACGGTCATGCGGCTTGGGCCGACGGCGATCTTAGTGACGGACTTGACCAGCTCGCCATGCTTGACGAACTCAGCCAATTCTTTCGCGCCATCTTTGAAGACCCACAGCCGACCATCATCGACCTTGGTGACGAAGCCCGCTTTGTCATAAGGCGTGGCAGGCAGCGCGGGCTTGGGGGCGAAAGCGGAGGATGGTTTATCCGAAGGCTTATTGGCGAGTGAAGGATTGTTGATTGCGGCAGCGGCGGCCCGCTCGAGTGCAGCGGTCGAGGCAGCGTCCGTCGTCGAGGAAACCTTGTCAGTGCTGGCGCCGCCTTTGGTGACGGTAATCGTGCCCGCCGGTTTGTCAGCAGAGGTGCTCGATGTTGATGCGGTCTGACAACCGGCAAGCAGTGCAACAGCGAGGAAGAAGGAAGTGAATTGTGCGTGGCGAGTGTTCATGGTTTGTTCCTTTGTAAGAGCGTTCATGGTGATGGTGCGTTTCATAGTGGGCAGGTTTTCTGCGACGACTTCGTTCGCCAAGGCGAACGGCTAAATATTCTGACCTCTGACCTCTGACCTCTGACTTCTGACTTCTGACCTCTGACCTCTGACTTCTGTTCTCATCCAAAGCGTCCTGTGACGTAATCTTCAGTTTCGACCAGATGCGGTTTCTCAAACATGTCACGTGTAGCGCCGTATTCGATCAGTCGGCCCAGATACATGAAGGCGCAGTAGTCACTGGAGCGCGAGGCCTGTTGCATGTTGTGCGTGACGATGAGCACGGTGTAATCACCTTTGAGTTCCTGAATCAGGTCCTCGATCTTGCCTGTGGCGATGGGATCAAGTGCCGAGCAAGGCTCATCCATCAGTAGCACCTCCGGCTCAGCGGCAATGGCGCGGGCGATGCAGATGCGCTGCTGCTGACCGCCGGAGAGTCCCAGTGCGCTGTCGTGCAGACGATCTTTCACTTCGTTCCATATCGCGGCGCCGCGCAGGCTTTTTTCGACGACTTCGTCGAGGAGTTTCTTGTCGCGGATGCCATCGATACGCAGCGGGTAGATGATGTTTTCGTAGATGGACATGGGGAAGGGGTTGGACTTTTGAAAGACCATGCCCATGCGTTTGCGAAGTTCGATGACATCGACGGAGGCGTCGTAGATGGAGTCGCCGTTGAGCTTCATGTCGCCGCCGATGCGGACGGAATCGATCAGGTCATTGAGGCGATTGACCGAGCGAAGGAGCGTGGACTTGCCGCAGCCGGACGGCCCGATGAGCGCGGTGACCTTGCCGCGTGGCACGGACATGTTGATCGAGTGAAGCGCTTTGGCTTTGCCGTACCACAGCTCAAAGTCCTGCACATCGAGCACGTGCTGCTCCTTGGCGAGGGACTCGTGGATTTCGCTTTCAACCTTCTCGCCCTTGGCGACAGCTTCCAGGCGACCAGCAGAGCGGCGCTCGGCAGTAATGTCGCCGACAGAGGCAGAGCCGACGATCGGTGGTGTGAGTGCGTTGATGTTGGGCATAGGTGGCTCCGGCGAAGCTGTCAGCGATCAGCTTTCAGCATTCAGCTTTAAGGCAGTTGTTTCACAGCGTTGCGGGTCAGTTCAATATCCATTTTCAGCGGGGTTTTGTTCCGTAGTCTTTGGCTCATAGCTGACGGCTGATAGCTGACAGCTTCCCTCAGCTTCCTCAAAAGTGTCCCGTCACAAAGCGCCTTCGCAGACGGGTTCGCAGGGTGATCGCAGTCAGGTTCAGCACGATGATGATCGCGATCAGCAGTAGCGTGGTTGTGAAGACCATCGGCTTGGCGGCTTCGGAGTTCTGGCTCTGGAAGCCGAGATCGTAAATGTGAAAGCCCAAGTGCATGAAGCTTCGCTCGGCATGCACATAAGGAAACACGCCATCAATGGGCAGTTCCGGTGCCAGCTTCACTGCACCCACGAGCATGAGCGGTGCCACTTCACCGGCACCACGCGCCATCGCCAGGATCGCGCCGGTCATGATGCCAGGCAGTGCGCGAGGCAGCACGATGCGCTGGATCGTCTGCCACTTGCTCGCGCCGCAGGCATACGAACCTTCGCGCATCGAGCTGGGTACAGCGGCCAGCGCTTCTTCGGTGGCCACGATAACGACGGGCAAGGTGAGCAGCGCGAGCGTCATGGAAGCCCAGAGCAAGCCGCCGGTGCCGAAGGTCGGGCTGGGCAGTTTCGCACGGTTAAAACCGTCGAAGAATGGCGTCTTGACGATGAGCAGTACGAACGACGCAGTGAGCACGATCCAGAGCAGCGTCGCCAGTCGTGAAATCCAAAGACGGCCCGAGCCTGTTTCGGTGGGCTTCTTGGGCCTCAGCGATGTGATGCTCAGGAAGAACGCGCCGACCGCCATCGCCGCAAGAAGACCGAGGATGATGAACCAAGTCACAGGGGGCCAAGGTGCGACGGAGATGCGCGATGGGCCGCCGTCAATGAACGCACCCATGCCGTAGCAGAGGAAGCCTAGGCCGAACACACCGAACACGATCGAAGGCACACCGGCCAGATTGTTGATGGCGATGCGAACAACGCTGACGATGAGGCCGCCTTTGGCAAACTCGCGCAGGTAGAGAGCTGCCAGCACACCGAAGGGCACGACGGCGATCGACATGATGAGCGTCATGGCGACGGTGCCGAAGATCGCGGGGAACACGCCGCCTTCGCTGTTGGCTTCGCGCGGGTCCTGCGTCAGGAACTCCCACCATCGTTCGGCGAAGACGCTGATTTTGCCGCCAAATCCGAGCTGATTCGCTGGGTACGCAATCACAACATCCGCCAGCGCGAGCTTCTTCTCTTTACCATCGACGGCAGTCATCAGGATATGGTAGCGCTCCATTTCCTTGTTGAGCACTGCGATTTTGTCGGTGACTTCCTTGTAGCCTTTTTTGCCGACTTCCTGTGCTTGTTCGTAGGTCTTGATTGCTTCGAGGAAAGCCTGATTCGGCTTGCCGATGTCCTGCTCGATGATCTTCAGTGCCTCGGTACCTTTGGCGATGGCCTGGGCGACGGCGGGATCCTCAGCGGAGCCGGAGGTCTTGATTTCATTGAGCGAGCGCCACGTAGCGACCCACGCAGGCGGCGGCAGCTCATCAAGCTCCGCCTCGCGCACCGTCAGACGGGCTGACTCGATGATGCGATTCACCTTGCCGATGTCGTGCTTCTCCAGGCTCCGCCGCTCTTCAAAAAGATCGCGCACCTGGCTGTGATACTGATTGAACTTGGCCCAGGTCTCCGCTTCACCGTTGCCCATCACTTTGCCATCGATCTCCAGCGCCTTGGGAAATCCGTAGAACCGGCCCCACGACATGCGCTCGATCGTGACGGCCCACTGCGGCCGGCTTTCGCCTTCACCAGCGACTTCATAATCACTCACCCACGTGAAGTGTGATTCGGTCAGGTCGTAATTCGCTGTGCGAATCAGCCTGCGATGAATGCGGCCATCGTGTTCTTCTTGCGTTGCGGCAACGAGTTTTTTCTGATCTTCACTCAGTGATTCAATGAGCGATTCGCCGGGCACAAACCATTCATCGCGCGATTCTTCACCCATGATGACTTTGCCATCGGTGAGCTTGATCTGCTTGAGCGGCGCAGGCCAGAAGGTGGCGATACCCTGCCAGAGCACGAGGCTCAAGAGGCCGATGATCATGATCACGGCAAGGCCCAGCGCACCGCCGGTGAGCCATATCCAAGGTTCACCTTGCGCTGCCAGCGAAGTGGTTGCGCGGGCACGGCGTTTGGTCAGCACCGGTGCAGGCAGCGGGGCGATGCCGGTCTTGATGGGGTCAGACACGGTGCTCATAGCTGGAACGCCCTCTTACGGAAGCGAAGCCTTACAACTTCAGCCACGGTGTTCAGAATGAAGGTCATGACAAACAGCGAAAGAGCGGCGAGAAAAAGCATGCGATAATGCGTGCCATGCTGCACCGATTCGGGCAGTTCGACGGCGATGTTGGCCGACAGGGTGCGGAAGCCGGAGAACATGTTCAAGTCCATGATCGGCGTGTTGCCTGCTGCCATCAGCACGATCATCGTCTCGCCGACAGCGCGGCCCAGGCCGATCATCACTGCGGAAAAGACGCCGCTCATCGCCGTGGGAATGATGATGCGAATCGCCGTCTGCCACCTGGTCGCACCAGCACCAAGCGAAGCGGCACGCAGATGATCAGGCACGGAAGAGAGCGCATCTTCAGCGAGTGTGTAGATGATGGGGATCACGGCGAAGCCCATGATGAAGCCGACGATCAGAGCGTTGCGCTGAATGTAGGTATCGACGATGCTGCCGCGCGGATCCAAGCCCAGAGCCGACAGAATCGCGCCCAGAACGTAGCTGAGCGCGATGGCGAGAAGGCTGCCGACGATGAACTTGATCAGATGAAACATGCCCTGAGCTGATCGCTCCATGGTCATGGTGCGCGTGCGCAGGAACGGGTTCACGAAGGTGACAACGAAGAATGTCATGACCAGCGCTGTAAACGGAAGCAGCAGCATGAACCAGCCGCCGATGGGCGAGGCGTAGTCCGATGGCTTGGTCTCTATCAGGCTTGGCTTCCATGCGAGCCAGCCGCGAATGTCGCCGCCGAACAGAACATCCTCAACCACGCCTGCCAGCGACATCGAGATGGAGAAACCCAAGGGCAGCGTGAGGATGATCATCAGCAGGCGGTAGCGATTGAGCTTCATCACCAGATGAGCCGGGACCAGTTGCCAGATGAACGAGCAGAGCACGACGGTCGAAGGCACGACGAAAAAGATCAGCAGCACTGCGGTGACGATGTCTTCAATGATCGGGGCGAAGACCAGCGCAGCCAGGAAGCCGAGCACCACCGAAGGCAAGCTCGCCATGATTTCAACGGTCGGCTTGATGCGCGCCTTGGTGCGCGGATGGAGAAACTCGCTCGTGTGAATCGCTGCTAGAAGAGCGATGGGTACGCCGAAGAGCATCGAGTAGAAGGTGGCCTTGAGCGTGCCGAACACGAGCGGGTACAGACCGTACTTTGGCTCAAACGCATCATCACCGGCGCTGGATTGCCAGACCTGTTCAGGCTTGAGCGAGCCTTCGTACCAGACAGGTGTGAAGATCGCGGCAGGCGTCGTCTCCGGATGCGGAACCTTGATATTCCACATGGAAATCTGCGATCCGGAAGCAGCGAGCAAGCCATCGTTCTTGGGCGACATCGTAATCGATGCCACCGGCTTGCCGTCGGCGGAAACCTGGTGCTGCGCGAGCAACCGTTCGCTGGTGACGTAGATCAGATCGAAATGACCATCGGCATAACCGACGGCGATCATGCGGTTTCGCTTGGACGATGCCAGTGCGGTCACCGCCTGGCCTTCGCGCGAGGTCGGCAGCACATACTGATGCACCAGCACCGAAGCATCAGGCGTTTCGCACACCATCCAGTCCGAAGGAGTTGCCGCCATGTCGCCCACCAGCTCTGAAGCTTGAGCACTGCGAAGGCGCGAGGCGACCGGCGGATGCAGATCGTGCGCCCGTACCACCGGATGGCCATCTTTTGTCGTCGCCACTGCTTCGGGCTTCACCCGGAACCAAGTCGAAACGTGGCCTTTGGAATCGCCGACCACCAGTGTCATCTTGCCGATGAGCGTGTCGATCTTTGCAATCTGCGCATCGTCATCGGGTGTCAGATCAAGCTGCTCAGCAATCTGTGGCGTTGCTTTGTCACGCGTATCAATGCGAAGCGATTTGCCATCTTTCCAGACGACCATCGCCGAGTCACCGCGACCTTCAACAACGAGATGCGAAGGCATGCCGCTGGTTTTGATCTGCGGAATTTGTACTTGGCCACCCGAAGGCTGATAGGTGACTTTGCGCGTGACGATGTTACGGATTTCGCGAACGCTGTTGATGCGAAACATGCCGTCGGCGGTGATCGTCGCAAAGACCGGCCCGCTGGTGAGCATGCTCAGATCGATCAGCTTCACCGGCGAATTGGACTTGAGATCGATCGGATCTTTCAAATCAACGGTGAGCTGCTGCAAGCGAAACTGACCCAGCGGCGTGACTTCGACCACGCCGTTGTCAAGCGTGGCCAGCTCGCCCATTTTCATGGCGCGATGCTTGACATCCATGTCCTTCAGTTCAAGGTAGGACGTCTTGAACGTGAGCGAACCAAACTGAATTCGACCGTCTTCAAAGCCAAAAGCCACATCACCACCGCGAAGGCCAAAGCTCCAGCAGGTGGGGTTGCCAGTGGTGATGATTTTTTTCGTGTCCACGACTTCGCCCGTGTCCAGACGGAAAATCTTGGCGGTCGTGTCGGGATAAATGGCGCAGGCCATCGTCTGATATTCATCGACTTCAATATGGATCGGCTGCGCAGTCGTGTCGCTGACCGGCGCTTGGAGTACGGTGCTCGAAGTGACTTCACCATTTGGAAACAGCGGCCACACAACAGCGACTAGAAAAATGCAGACCAGCGACACCGCGAGGATGGTGCCCATGCCTGCTGCAGTGATGAAGATGCGCGAGAGCAGATCAGCGACCTTGACGGAGGTTCGCGTCGTTCGTGTGCGCTTGATGCCGGTGAATGTCTTTCCAGGCACGGGTAGTTCCAGGTCAGAGGTCAAAAGGCAGAGGTCAGAAGGCAGAGGTCAGAAGGCAGGCAATGCTTTCGTTTAGCCGCAGAGCGTCGGAGGACCTTTGCTCTGCGGCTAAACAAGCGATCTCTATATGCGATCGAGAATCGAATCGGCGACCTTTCAGTCGCCGGCTCGTGAAGGATGTTTTTTTACTTGATGCCGAACTTCGCCAGTTCATCCGCTGCCAGTGCAGAGGGGATGGGGAAGTAGCCGTCTTTGACGACATCGGACTGACCTTCGAAGCTGTAGATGTATTTGATGAACTCGCGGCGAAGCGGGTCCATGGTGCTGCCGGGCTTGTGGTTGACGTAAACGAGCAGCGGACGAGCGAGGGGATATTCACCGCTGTAGGCGCCTTCCGCAGCAGCGGCGACGAACTTGCCGTTGGCGTCGGTGGCCAGGGGAACAGCCTTGACGTCGGCGGTCATGTAGCCGATGCCGCTGTAACCGATGGCGTATTTGTCGCTGGCGATGCCTTGAACGACGGAGGAGGAGCCGGGCTGTTCCTTGACTTCGTCTTTGTAGTCGCCGCCGAAGAGGGCGACATCTTTGAAGAAGCCGTAGGTACCTGATGCGCTGTTGCGACCGTAGAGGCCGATGGGTTTGTCAGCCCATTCGCCGGTGAGGCCGACATCGCCCCAGGTCTTGATGTCCTTGGCGAAGCCGCCGCGGCGACCCTTGGAGAAAATCGCATCGACCTGCTGAAGGGTCAGACCCTTGCTGGCGATCGGGTTGTCTTTGTGAACGAAGACGGAAAGCACATCGAGGCTCGTCGCCATCGGGGTGGGCTTGTAGCCATACTTCTTTTCAAACTCATCGACTTCCTTCGACTTCATCTCACGGCTCATCGGGCCAAACTGTGCAGTGCCTGCGATCAGAGCGACCGGAGCAGTCGTGCTGCCTTTGCCTTCGATCTCGACTTGCACGTTCGGATACTTGGCGAGGAAGCCTTCAGCCCAGTAGGTCATCAGGTTGTTCATCGTGTCAGAGCCGACGCTCTTGATCGAGCCGGACACGCCTGAGGATTGGCTGTACTTGGGGAGCTTGGCGTCAACGCCGGACTGTGCCTGGACCGAAGTCGCGGCAACGGTGGTGGCGGCGGCAATCGCGACGCCGGTGAAGAAACGGGTGATGCTCATGTTCGAGTCTCCTGAAAGGGGTTTCAATGTTCAAATGAATCACGGAACTTCAAACGCAACGAAACAGAACGAACAGAAGGCTAAACCTGCTACGTTAGAGTTGAGTTAGGAAATGTGAGAGAAGTGTTAAGTCAGCGCAAGAAGAGCGCGAGAGAGAGAAAAATTAAAGTTCGGGACGGATCGGAGTTCAAGGTTCAAGGTTCAAAGTTCAAGGCAGAAGAACCCGGGCCTTTGGCCCGGCGCTAAACGGCGCAGGCTGAAAGCGCGTTTGCGATTCGCACTGCCTTCAACTTTGAACTTTGAACTCGGAACTTAATTTACGCCACCCACAGCTTCGCATCGACTTCTTTGAGGACGCGAAGCGGGTGACCGATCCAGTGATCCATTTCATCGAGGGTCTGGTGGATGATGCCGGGGTTCCAGAGTTTCTTCGGGCTGAGGCTGCGAAGCTGAGCGGTGGTGAACCAGCGGACATCGAGCACTTCATCGCCATCGATTTCCATATCGCCGCCGATGAGTTTGGCGGACAGATGTAGGCGAATGGAAGGCTTGAACCCGGCGCGGGCATTGATGAACAAAGCGAGCAGACCAAGAGCCTTGATGTCGTAGCCGGTTTCTTCGAACGTTTCGCGGACAGCGGTGTCGATGAGTTTTTCGCCAGCGTGAGCCTTGCCGCCGGGCAGGTTCCAACAGCCACGCTTACGGCCGTGACCTTCGCGAACCATGAGAATATGATTATCATCAGCAACGACCGTAGAGACATTGACCTTGAGCGTTCCGGACCGACCAGGATCGCGCACCATCGCCACGGCGGGCAGCAGCCTGCTTCGAATTGCCGAATCTCTGGCGAACTGAGTCATCTTGCCAATATCCCCTAGCGTCTCACGAATTCAATCTCACGAACGAGATTTACAAAAGCGAAAAAAAGTGCGCAGCTTTGCAAGCATACATTCTATCGTCGGCTAATGGTGAACGGTCTCTTCAAATCTCGCCGAAATTATTGGCGATTTCACAATCCCAGCGCGATTCTAATCGATAAGACGAACCGACTTGGCCGATATTGGTTTCATCGCTTCTGGACAGGCTCCGAAATAGACCATGGCTCAACCGGATTACATTCTCGACATCGCCTCGCTTCGCGCCACTGAAAACACCCAGGCCGCCGAGGCTTCCGCGCAGACGGCCAGCGGCAACTCGCCAGCGCAAGGCCGACCCTGGCTGGCGATACTGTGGCGCTGCTGCTCGGTCTATTCGCGGGTCTACCGCAAGCGCGATGCCGCTGCCTACGAAGCTCGCTGCCCGCGCTGTTCGCGCCACCTGAAAATAGCCGTGGGCGAAGGCGGCACCGACTCGCGCTTCTTCGAAGCGCGCTGATCCGCAGCCGCTCGCTTGCCCTCCTCCCCTCCACTGGCCACGCCCGCGCTCAACGGGTAGCATTCCACCTCCTTGGGGAGCGTAGCTCAGCGGTTAGAGCAGGGGACTCATAATCCCTCGGTCCTGGGTTCGATTCCCAGCGCTCCTAGTTCAGTATCAGCGGCAGAAGCAGAGGCAGTAGCAGGAGACGATGTAACGAAAAAAGCCCACGCACTCCTGTGCGTGGGCTTGCTTTTTCTTTACTGATCGCATCGCGGACGATGCGGCTATCAATGCCCTGCTCTCTGCTCTCTGACCTCTGATCTCCACTTCAGATCACGTTCGTCTTGCCGGGCACCGGAACCGGGTAGAAGCCATCCTTGTTCGGAAGCACCGGCGGCTCAGCGTCGAAGGTGTATTTCTTGGGCATGATCGAAGCAGCTTTCATCGCGTCATCCCACTTGATTTCCTTGCCCGAGTAGGTCGCCATGCGGCCAAGGATCGACGTCATCGTGCTGGTCGCACCGTAGTACGCTTCGTTGTATGGCTTGTCATTGCGCACTGCGGCGAACAGGTCATCGTGCTCGACCTGGTACGCATCCTTGCCACCCTTGGCGCGGAACACATCTTCCTTGTTGCCGGTGTAGAGCTGGAGGGCGCCGCTGAGATTGCCTGCACCTTTTTCGCCATGCACCCATTCAGAAACATCATTGCGGCAGCCGGCGATGTGGCGGCATTGGCTAAAGAGCTTGGTGCCGTCAGCGTAGGTGTATTCGACTGCGTGGTGGTCGAAGATTTCGCCGTACTCTTTGCCGGTACGCACTTCGCGACCGCCCATACCGTGCGCTGAAACCGGGTGGCTGTTCATGACCCAGTTGGCGACGTCGAGGTTGTGGATGTGCTGCTCGGTGATGTGATCGCCGCAGAGCCAGTTGAAGTAGTACCAGTTGCGCATCTGGTATTCCATTTCGGTCTGACCTTCCTGGCGCGGACGGACCCAGACGCCGCCGTTGTTCCAGTAGGCTCGCAGGGCGATGACCTTGCCGATGTAGCCTTCGCGAATCTTGTCGATGGTCTCGATGTAGTTTTTCTGGTGATGACGCTGGAGGCCGACGCCGACTTTCAGCTTCTTCTCATCAGCGATCTTGGCGGCAGCGAGCACTTTACGAACACCGTCGGCATCCGTAGCAACGGGTTTTTCCATGAACACGTGCTTGCCCTTGCTCACGGCATATTCAAAGTGAATCGGACGGAAGCCTGGCGGCGTGGCGAGGACGACCAAACCGATGTCATCGCGATCGATGAGCTGTTTGTAAGCATCAAAGCCGACGTAGCGCGAGCCTGCATCGACGCCGAACTTGTCGCCGAATTTATTGAGCTGCTTGGCGGCACCATCGAGGCGATCGCCAAAGGCATCAGCCATGGCGACGATCTTGACTTTGCCTTCGGTGGAAAGCGCCTGGCCGGCCGCACCTGTGCCGCGACCGCCGCAGCCCACGAGGCCGATCTTGATCTCATCGCTGCCGGCAGCATGAGCGCTGCGAGCGATGCCCAGATTGGCGGCAATCGCAGCGGTGCTGAGCACTGCTGACGTTTTCATGAAGTCACGCCGTGTGGCGTTCGCTGATTCGTTCGATGGCTCTGTCCGTTCTGTCATGGGATGAACTCCGTTAAAAGGTTTCGATCGATCTCAAGCTTCTCAAGTCGGCGTGCCAGGAACACGCACAATCGAGCGTTTAAGTGTAACAGGTGGGTTGGTGATCGCCTACTGCTTTGACTTCTACATCAGGACGATTTGCATGAAGGATGCGACAAAGCCTTTCTTGCAGTCGAATTTTGTCTACCTTGGGGATTTTTCATTTGCGTTTGCCGCTGTAAGTCGTTTTCTGTACTGAGATTAGCCTGTGTCTAGGGGTAAACGGGTAGACGTCCACCCGCTGCCCTCTTATCTGAAGAAACGATCAAACCAGTCACGCCAATCATACCCGGCATAGTTTAGCATATATCGAACGTAATTTCAATAGTAGAATTACAAATAAACAAACCGCGAAGAGCCATTGCACTGATCTCTACAGCCTCCTCAATTTCGACAGCACGACCGTGTACAGGTGCACGATCGTCGCGATGACCAGCACCAGTCCTGCGTAGCGGTGGATGGTGATCATTTGATTCATTTGCTGCGTGCCCAGCACCGGGAGCATGCTTAGGAGCATGGTGCCAGCGGTGACGACGCCGCTGATGAGTAGCAGCCAGAAGGCGAGTTTGGTCAGGCAATGGAATCGCGATGCGGTGGGCGCGTGTGCTTGCGCTTGTGCTTGTGCTTGTGCTTGTGCATCATCATCTGCAACTGGCGAGGTGGCGCAGCTGCCGGTGCAAAGCTTCGAAGGCACCGCCCACATCACAGCAACCAGCAGCAGGAACACGACGAACGCGCCCGCTCCAATCAGATGCAGGAAGAGAAACCAGCCATGCATCGCGCCGTGACTGAGCACGGCATAGAACGAAGTCACCCCCAGAATCAGCACCGCCACAATCGCACCTATATAGATCAGCTTCGTGATGATGTGCCAGCGCGGCCGCACCGGCCTGTGCCCCTTGGCCAGACTGACCAGCAGATGCAGCAGCAGCAGGGCGCCGGTCGCAATGAGCGCGGCAACGATCGCTTTGGAATACATGGCAGCAGGGGCGCTGCCCAGGTCTTGAATGATGTTGGCGAGAGTGGGTTGCATCATGGGGAAAATCAACTGTTCAATCGATGTCATTTCATCACTGTTCGCAACGAGCCGCGCCCGTCAGGAAGCGGAGCTGCGCTATGATTCATCCACTCCCTTACGGTCGTGGCTCGTCAGCGGCGGGTCACGAGTTTCAACACGCCATTTAATCCAAGCAGGGCGAACAGCACGAGGATCAGCGCCACTGCGCCGATGCTGATGAAGCCGACCCATTTGAAAATAGACCGACCACCGAAACTTTGTTCCCACGCCTGCAGGAGTTTCAGGTCTTCGCCCATCAGTTCGTACATCGGTGTGCTGATTGGCTGAGTATCGGCGGCTGGGCCGACGGCGACGGCGGTGCTGTAGAAAATCGGTGAGTCCTTGGCGTGGCACTCGGTGCAGCCGGTGACGCCCAGCGACTGCCGCGCAGGGCGGACATCATGAGCCAGGGGCCAGGCGTAGAACTTCCCCGCATCGCTGGCGACAGCCGTCACCTTCGTTGCATCACTTTTATCCAGCGAATAAATCTTGCCACCCGAAACATAGACCGGCTCCGCCTTGTCGCTGGGCCTCGTCTTATTCATCTCCGCAAACACTTTGGCCAGATTCGCGCTGAAAACCTCCGCTGATTTTTTCTTCAGCGATTCATCGAGTTTCGCTTTCTGTGCCGCATCCAAGTCAGCATCGGGCTTTGCTGCTGCATCACCCAGCGCTGCTGTGCGCTCATCCGCTGTGAGCGTGGCCTTGCTCGCTTCATCGCGGAAATTGCTGCGAATGCGCAGCACCCGGCGAAGCGTCTTCGAATAAACCTCATTCGAATCCATCAGCGAAAGCTTCTCGCCTTCCTGCCAAGCCCAGTACGCAGGCCAGACCACGCGATGCGGCGTCAGCACGCCTTGTGCATCATTCAAAAACACCGGCTGCACAATGGCGGGCAGATCGCTATCCGTGCGCGTCTGATTCGCCAGTCCAAACGCATGTGCCATTGATGTCTGTATCGCTTGAGCTGTATCGCCAGGCAGCGGGCCACTGTGGCAACTGGTGCAGGACATGCGATCAAAATGCACCGGCGGAATGCCTTTGTGTAGTGGCTTGGGAGCGCCCAGTCTGCCGCCGAGTTCGCTGCGCAGTGCGCCATCATTTTCATCCATATGACAACCGCGACACGAGAGCGTGTGGACATCGACGCCTGTCGGATGCTGCTCGCCTTCGAAGCCGCGCACGGTGTGATGCCCGATGTCATTGCGATGACAGTCCGCACAGGCGATGCCTGCTTTGATGTGAACATCCTGATCGTGCACCCATCGTGCGGGAGCGCTCTCGCCGACCTCGCGCGTGGTGTGACACTGATAGCAGGCGTTGTTGGGCGGCTTGCGGATGATGTCGAGGAAGATCGATTTATCCTCGGCGAACAGGTGCGTGTAATATTGCGTCACCGGCAGCTTCTCCGCTGCGCCTTCAGCCTTGTGATCAAAATCATCTGGCAGCGTCTTGACCGAACCCTTCACCGACGCGATGCCCAAGGCGTAACTCGATGCCCATTCAAAATTCTGCTCAGCGACTTGCTTGATCCAATTCTCGTGACTGTATTGCCGCGAGTTGCTGTGGCACATCATGCAGTCGATATCGAGATTGCCCGAAATCTTGAATCGCATTTCATCCGCCGCTTGCGGCGTAGCGCCATCAGTGGGCGCAGTCTCAGGCTTCACATCCAACGGTTCTTCACCCACACCGCCACCGGGCATCTGTCTGCCGAACTCCAACAGAAACTTGAACCGTGAAAGGCCTGCATCGCTGGGTTTGAACAGACCTGCGCGATCACGGCGATCGCGATAAGACATGGGCAGTTGTGTGCCGGTGCGCGGGTCGGTGTAAATCCAAGGCTCACCGGGGCGATCGCTGACTTTGCTTTTGTCACCGTCAGCGATTTTCGCCGCGGCATTGAAGTGGTAGCCGTGCGAAATGGCCTTGTAGTCGTGGCATTTCATGCACGTGTGTTTGGGCGAATAAGGCTTGGCATTGGGCGCGGTCGGATCGATGAGCACGCCGCTGGCGTCGTAGAGCTGGATGTGGTGGACATACTGCGCGCCGCTGCGCGTCACCTTGTAATTCTCCTGCGCCTGGGCAGTGGCGCAGGTCAGGTGACTGGCGCTGAAGATGCTCAGCGCAGTACACAAGAGCGAGGCGAGTGCAGCCAAGGGCGAGCGTAAGCGAGAGGGTGATGGCGTGATCTTCAATCGCATGAAAAACCCTGTGAAATCTGGCGGGAACAGTTCGACATTCATGGCGGGGAAACAGGTACATTATAGCCATAATCAGCCGTTCGCCTTGGCGAAGGATGGGAGCATGAAAAACCCCGGCATGATCCGGGGTCAATGGCAATCAGATGTTGCTTTAGTGCGGCACAAGGCACGCGTGCCACACGATCAGCGAAGTCAACTTCAACTTCAACTTCACCTTCACGCTTCACTCCTTCACGCGCACCAGTTTCATGATGCGGCCCGACACGTTCCAATCCTGCACGTAAAGGTTGCCAGCTTTGTCCCAGTAGGAGCCGTGCGTGCCGCTGAAAGCGCCTTCGACCCACTGGTCCTGCGGGATGTTGTAGTTGCGACCTTTGCCTGCATCAGGATTGGCACCGACGATGGCGACGATTTCGTTTTTGCCGTTGATGATGGTCAGCTTGCCCATGAGGTCGGGGATGGAAACGTACTCACCTTGAACTGCGGCGGAGGTCGGCTGGCCCAGGCCGGTGATGACTTCGCCGATGAATTGGCCATCGAGGTCATAGTGAACGAGGCGGCCGTTGGGGGTGTGATTGCGATCGCAGACAAGCAGGCGCGCGGGGTCATAGCGGGTGTCGAGGGTCATGCCATGCGCGGTGTTGAACTGCTTGAGGCCGTTGCCTTTTTCGCCGAAGTGTTTGAGATATTTGCCGGTCTTGTCGAACTTGAAAATGTGGTTGGTGGCGTAGCCGTTGGAGAGGAAAATGTCGCCGTTGGCTGCGACGGTGATGGCGGTGGGGCTGAAGGGGAAGGCTTTGCCTTCGGGGGTCAGGCCGGACTCGCGGGGGTAGGGCAGTTTCATGACGATTTTGCCGTCCTTGGCTTGGAACTTCATGCCTTCCGCGTTGGCGTTGCGGGCGGCGTAGATAAATTCCGTACCCTCTTCATCACGGATTTCCATGTCGTGCATGTTGCTGTAGTCTTTGCCTTCGAAGGAGCGGATCACTTTGCCATCGGGCGAAAAAACGACGACGCCTTTTTGAGCGCTGGTGTAGATGTTGCCTTCCTTGTCGATGACGACTGCGCCGTGGGTTGCGCCGAGTGCGGACTTGCCATCAGGGAGCAGGCCCCAGCCGGGCACGGTTTCGAAGGTCATCACGCCGCTGCCGGTGCGTACCGGCTTGACCTCTTCAGCGGCGAGTAGTGGTAGAGAGGAGGCGAGGGCGAGGATGAATGCGAGGTGAGGCAAGCGGGTGATCATGAAATGAACTCCAGGTAGGTGGTGCGTGGACGCGGAAGGATCGATTATATAGCTGAGCGGATAAGTTGCGTGGGCCAAATTCTGCCCGAGCCGTAAAGCGTAAGCTTGCGGAGGCGCGGGATTGCTTGAGCACTCGATATCCCGCAGGCTTACGCCTGGCGGCTCGGATTGAATCGCCGCGCGGTGCACACCCTTTGAGGCCTTTGGCGTCCGCGACTCGTTGAGTCGCGGCTCTTTGCGGGCTCACTTTTCGCCGTTGTCGTGCTGATCGTTTGCTGCTTCGATGGTCAGCGATTTCACACGCTTGGATTCGTAAACCTCGATGGTGTTGCCGGGCTTGCGCACGATGAAAGCTGCGGCGTCTTTTTGTTTATCCACGAATGCCAGGCCGCGCTGCGGCCCGAGGACAGCGACGGTAGTGGAGAGCACATCGGAGAGGGTGCCGGTGGGCGCGACGATGGAGACGCTTGAGTGGTCGGTGAGGCCGAGGCCTGTTTTAGAATCGACGATGTGCGAGTAGCGCTGGCCATCGATTTCGATGTGTTGCCAGGCGTCGCCGCTGGTGGAGATGGCAGCGCTAGTGAGAATGACATACTGACTGGGCGGCTCATTTCGCGGATCGAGTGAGCCGATGCCGATGCGCCAGCCCTTGCGACCCGGAGGCGGATCGCCCACGACCACGCCGCCGCCGCCGTCGATCATGGCGCGGGTGAAGCCGTGTTGTTTGAGAATTTTCATCGCTTCATCGCAGGCGTAGCCTTTGCCGATGCCGCCCGCATCGAGTCGCATGTTGGCATGCATCAAGCGCACCGACTGCGTCTTCGTATCGAATTCGATCTTGTCATAGCCCACGGTTTTGACTGCTGCATCGAGGCGTTCACGCGAAGGCAACTGCCCATTGCGACGAGCCCACCGCCAGAGCTGCACGACGGGGCCGATGGTGATGTCGAAGGCTCCATCACTTTGCCGGGAGTAGTCATCGCTGATCCGCAGCACGTTCCAAAGATCATCGCTGACCTTGATCCACTGGCCGTTACCGGATGCTGCGCCGAGCTGGCTCAGCTCGCTGGTGCGCAGGTAGTCGCTGAGAATTTCGTTGAGCTGATCGATGCGGGCAAACGCGGATGCGGCAGCTTTACTCGCTTTGACTTCATCGTGACCGTAAATGACCACGCCAAACTGCGTACCCATTTGCGGATGCGTGTACTCAAAGCGCGACAGCGAAGCATCGCCACTTTCCAAGAACGACTGACATCCCGCCAGCAGCACGAGGCACAACAACAGTGGCCCTGTGCGGGGCAAGTCAAGTAAGAGAAGCATCCCAGGTGTACGGCTCATCGATTTCCTCTGTTCTGATCTGTGCAAGCAATTACATCTTCCATCAATTAGAAGTCCATAGCTCTGCTTCATCGCGATTCATGCTTCTTACGCACTCGTTACACAGCCACACACACTGCGAAGTTATGATTTGTAACAACTGAAGAGTTGTTACGATAGTGGCTGTTTGAATTCCTATATCCACCATTCTTCAGGGAGACTGAAATGTCCGCAAACCTTCTGACACCAAATCATCGCCTTCGCTTGAGCCTTCCGGTGATGATCCACATGGTCGTGGCGATGTTTATTTCACCGCTGGCAATGGCTGCCGATCTTTCCGATGCGGACAAAGCGACCGTCGCGCAGATTCAATCGCTGATGTCGCGTACGGAGCAGAGTCTGAAATTCGCAACCGATACGGCAGGTCCTGGTGATGGCAACCTGACGGGCACCAAAGCCAAGCTCACCGCGATTCGCCTGGAGCCAGCCGCCAGTGCGATGCCTGTGATTCAAGAGAAGCTCAAGACACTACCTGCGGACAATGCCGATGTGATGGCCTTGCAGAAGCGGGCCGATGCCAACAGCGCCGCAGTGACCGCGCTGCAAACCCGCATCACTGGCAAGGCCCCGGTGCCTGTTGATCCCGGCAAGAAGACCGTCAAGCTCGACTACAAGCAGGTCGATGCGCTCAAGGATGCCCAGTCTGTTCTGCGCGAAATCGAAGGTCAAAGCAGAGCGATCGAGAAGGTCGCCGCCCAGGTGAAGGAGACCCAAGACAAGACGACGATCAATCATCGCCTGATTGTCACCGCGATGAACTCGATCGCCTTCGTGCGTCAACGTGACAAATACATGGCTGGCCACATGGGCAAGTTGCCCGCCGATGGCACGGGGGTGGAGCCGGTGGATGGTGCATGGAAGGCTGCGATTGCCTCCACGGATGCGAGCGAAAAAATCCTGTCGCCGGTGCATGAGCAACTGAGCAAACTGGTCGATCCCGCCAGCTATCCGAAGTTTGATGAGGATATGAAACGTCTGAGTGAACTCACCCGTCAGTACGCCAATGCCGATCAGTTTCTCTCCAATCGCGAACAAGCGGGGCTGGCTTTTGAGCAGATGACCGCTGCCCGCGATGAGATGGCGCGCGTCGTCAAGACCTACGCGATTCTCATACTGCAGAAAACCGAGCGAGGTAAAAGCCTGACCAATCAGGAGGCTTACTTCAATGAGAAACAAGCGGCGTTCAATACCGCGGCCCAGGAGCAGATCAAGACGCTGCCCGCAGAAATCCGCAAACACATCAACGATGTAACCACCATGGCTGCTCAGGCTGTCAAAGAAGAAAAGCCTGCGTTCTTCACCGGCGGCATCGAACAGACCATGGGCTTCGCTCAGGAAAAACAAACCCTCCTCGCCAAGCTCTCGCCTGAAGCTGGCAAAGCCACGCAAAGCGAACTCGACGCCACTCGCGCTCAGCTCAAGGAGCAACAGAAATCCTTGAGCGCCGCAATCATCGCTGCCAACGAGTTGCCACCGGATCGCTACGCCGCAGATGACCGCGCCAAGCTCATCGAACTCGCCATCGCCACTTGGAAAAAGCAGCAGCCCGATGCGGTCATCATGGCCTCGCGCATCCCCGGCGAAAAATGGTCACGTAACACCGTCTGGCGTTTCGAGAATCGTTCGTGGTACCTCGTCGATCTTTCCAAGCTGCAAGTGCAACTGATCGTCAAACACGAAAACAATCTCGCCGCCATTCGCCCGATCAATCTCTACATCAATCATCAAGAAGGCGATCGGCTCAGCGCCGGTGCCATGGACAGCATCAAGGATGAACTGACGCCGCAGCGATTTCTGCAGCAGTCGAAAGTGAAGTAAACCGACCTCTTACTCCCCTCCTTCCTAGGGAGGGGCCGGGGGAGGGTCGGTTGTACGATAAAAAAATGCTCGGTTCACAACGGATTCCCAAGAGCGACCCTCCCCTAACCCCTCCCTAAGAGGGAGGGGAATAATGAAAGCATTGCCCCGCACAACCGTGCTGAGTAAATCCCATGGCCAACACTGTTCTCGTTATCGAAGATGATGCTGCCATTCGCCGTGGCATTGTCGATTCGCTCAAGTTCGAAGGCTACACCACCTTCGAAGCAGGCGATGGTGCGACGGGCCTCGATATGGCCTTGGGCGTCAGTTGCAATCTCATTCTGCTCGATCTCGTGCTGCCCAAACGCGATGGGCTTTCCATCCTTAAAGAAGTTCGCCTGGCTAAGCCTACGCTGCCGGTGATCATTCTCACCGCTCGTGGCGAAGAGCACGATCGCGTGCAGGGGCTCAAGCTTGGTGCGGATGATTATGTGGTCAAGCCGTTCAGTGTGAAGGAGCTTTTGGCGCGCGTTCAGGCGGTGCTTCGGCGAAGCCCAGAGCGGCCGATGGATGTGGATGAAGTGAAATTCCCAGGCGGAACAGCCGACCTCAACCGCCGTGAACTTCGCTACGACGGCGGCGAGCGCTGCGAACTGTCTGACCGCGAAATGGAACTGCTGCGCTACCTCGCCATCAACGGCGGCAGAGCTATTTCGCGCGATGAAATTCTCTCCCGCGTCTGGGGCATGGATCCCACCGGCGTCGCCACCCGCACCATCGATATGCACGTGGCCCGCCTCCGCGAAAAGCTCCGCGATGATGCCCACGAACCGAAAGTATTACTCACCGTGCGCGGCAAAGGATATATGTTTGCCAGCATATAGCCCCGGCCTTGGCCGGGGTGATTTCAGGATTTCCATCATGATTGCCTCATAGCATTGTGTGTATTCACCCCGGCCAAGCCGGGGCTATATGAAAGAACCCATGCGACGTCCCTGGCTCATCGGCATCGTGTTCACCTTCTGCGTCGCTGTCGTCTTCGTGGCGATGGCGTGGGTGAGTATCCGCGCCATTCGACTGGATCATGATGAAGCTGAGGCTCGCCGCCGCATCGCCATCGAAGAAGATGTGCGCCTGGTCATCTCCCGCCTCGATTCCATGCTCGCTCCGCTGATCATGCAGGAGAACGCCCGGCCATACTTTCTTTACCGCGCTTTCTATTCGCCGCAGCGTGCCTACACCGAAATGTACGCCACCATTGAGTCGAACAAAATTCTCGTGCCTTCGCCGCTGCTGACGCATCGCACACCGCATGTGCTGCTTCATTTTCAGATGAATCCCGATGGCACGATCACCTCGCCGCAGGTGCCTCAGAGCAACATGCGCGATGTGGCCGAGTCGCAGTTTGCAGCACATGAAGACATCGTCGCTGCCGAGGAACTGCTCGCCAAACTCAACAACTCAATGACGCGTGACACACTGCTGGCGGCGCTGCCGCCGGAGCTGACGCCGATGCAGCGCCTAGAACGTCAGCTTCAACTCTTGCAGGTCGAGCGCGGCAACAGCTACACCAGTCGCATGGGTCAACGCAGTGTCATCGAATGGCAGGCACGCAACGAAGCACAGAACGCCTACGGCGAAGATCAGGTCAAGCAGAAAGCAGACCTCAACCGCATCATCGGGCCGATCTCCGACGTCACCGAAGGCGTCATGAAAGCGATCTGGCACAACGACACACTGCTGCTCGCCCGCCGCGTCACCATCAACGGCAAGTTCTACGTGCAAGGATGCTGGCTCAATTGGCCGGTGCTCAACGCCTGGCTTGCGGCGGGAATTCAGGATGTTTTTCCTGATGCACGCATCGTCCCCATTTCGCATGTCGATGATCACCCCAAGCCGCGCATGCTTGCCTCCGTGCCTGCGAAACTGATCGTGCATCGTGCCCCGCTCGCTGAGGCAGCAGGGCTGTCGCCGATTCAAACGACGCTGATTATCGCGTGGGTCTGCATGCTGCTGGCAGCCGTGGCGGTGGGCGTGCTCTTTTTTGGCGCTGTTCAGCTCAGCGAAAGGCGCGGCGCGTTTGTCTCTGCGGTGACGCACGAACTGCGCACGCCGCTGACGACGTTTCGCATGTACACGGAAATGCTCGAGCGCCAGATGGTGCCTGATGAAAGCCGAAGACAGGAATATCTCACGACGATGCGCGTGGAGGCGGATCGCCTGAGTCATCTCGTGGAAAACGTCCTTGCCTATGCACGATTGGAACACAGCAGCCCTGTATCGCGCGCGCAGGTTTTGCCGGTGGGTCAGATGATCGAGCGCATCAAGGATCGCATGGAGCAGCGGGCTCAGTCGGCTGGCATGAAGCTCAATGTGCAGCCTAACGGCGCAAGCGACACACCAGTGAAAGCTGACCCTGGTGCGGTAGAGCAGATCCTATTTAATCTCGTGGACAACGCGTGCAAGTATGCCGCCTCTGCGACGCAGCGCGACATTCAGATCGAAGCGTTTCGCCACAACGGCCACGTGAAGATTCGTGTGCGCGATCATGGCCCGGGCATCACGCTTCAGGAAGCTCGCCGGTTGTTTCAGCCGTTTAGAAAGTCAGCGAAAGATGCAGCGCACTCAGCGCCGGGCGTGGGTCTGGGCCTGGCGCTTTCGCGCAGACTGGCGCAGGCAATGGGCGGCGATTTGAAACTCAACGGCGACGGCGAAAGCGGCGCGTGTTTTGAGCTGACGCTGCCGGTGGAGAAGAGTTGAACGTGAGGGTTTTGTAGTCAGCCTGAGCCGCGACTCAACGAGTCGCGGACGTCAACGATTACTGAATGCGTAAATCGCGCGATGGTTTCAAGTCACGGGTGAATCTGAGAGGCCCAAGGTACACGGCGCGATCGTGCACCCCTTCATGCCGATGGCGTCCGCGACTCGTTGAGTCGCGGCTCAAAGACATGGTGGGCAGTGCCCACCCTACGATCAAAGACATGGTGGGCAGTGCCCACCCTACGGGTCACTTCTTTTCATCGCTCTTCTTGTCTTCCACCTTTTCGCCTTTTTCCATCGCTTTGATCTTGCCTTCGACTTCTTCAAGTCGGTTGGCCAGTTCATCGCGAATCTTGGCGAGTTTGCCCATCTCGGCCTGGCGCGCCAGGGCTTCGCCGCCGCCTTGGCCGGTCTTGGGCCACTGGCCGGTGGTGAGTTTGCCGACGACTGCTTCCAGCGCGGCTGCCAGTTGCGGGTCAGCTTGGTCCTTGGCGATGTACGCCGGCGTGACCTGTGCGGGCACAGCGTCCTTCGCAGTAGGATCGCGCCAGAGCTTGAGCATGGCGATGATCTGCTCGCTGGTCATGGGCACGTAGTAGCCATCGGTCGGATCAACGCCCCAGATTTCGCTGCCTTCTTTGCGGTGAATGTTGCGACCGCTGGGCAGGTAGTAAAGCGCGTTGGTGACTTTGATGGCACCCTGATTGGATTCGAGCATGCGCACCTGCTGCACGCTGCCTTTGCCGAAGCTGCGGGTGCCGATGATGATGGCCCTGCCGTTGTCTTTGAGTGCACCAGAAACAATTTCTGAAGCGGAAGCGCTCGATTCATTGACGAGCACCACCAGCGGAATGTCCTTGATGTCGCTCGCTTGGGTTTTGCTTTCAAAGGTGCGATCGCGCTGCGTTCTGCCGCGGATGGAGACGATGGTCTTGCCACCATCAAGAAAAATATCCGAGATATCGACCGCTGCATCGAGCAGACCACCGGGATCAAAACGCAGATCGATGATCAGGCCTTTCATGCCTGCTGTCTGGAGCTCGGTCAGAGCGGCACGAAGTTTTTCAGTGGTGTCATCGGTGAACTGAGTGATGCGCACCAGGCCGATTTTGTTAGCCTGATCGAGCATGAAATCCCAGTGCTGATCAGCCTTGCGGGTCCAGCCTTTGATGGTGGGCACGATGATGCGATCGCGAACGACGGTGATTTCATTGACCTTGCCATCGAGGTGGCGCACCTTGAGTTTGACGGGCGTGCCGCGCTCGCCGGTGAGGCGTTTGATGGCCTCAGCGGTGGTGATGCCTTCGGTGGTTTTGCCATCGACTTCCAGCACGATATCGCCGGCAAGAATGCCCGCCTTCCATGCGGGTGAATCTTCCAAGGGCGCGGCGATGCGGAGAAAATTTTCGTGGAGATCGATTTCAGCGCCGATGCCAAAGAACGTGCCACGCACCTGCTTTTCGAAGTCAGGCATTTCTTCGGGGGAAAGATAGACGGTGTACGGATCGCCCAGCGAAGCGACCATCGCGCGGGCAGCCGCATCGACGAGCTTCTTTTCATCAGGCACTTCGACGTACTGCGAAACGATCTCGTGGCGAACATCGACGAGCAGGTCGAGCTGTTCGAACACACCGTTGCGCGACGCCATCGTATGCACGACGACGTTGGCCATGAGAAGCGAAGAGAGAACGATGACCGCAGCGGTTCGGGACATAGTGATATCCTGAGCTTAAAGAAAAGGGACGCTGCATTGTAGGGCAGGCGGTGATGAATGGGAAGAAAGTTGCAAAACGCAGCAAGGCAATCGCATGTAGGCCTTGCGCCGTCGCCTTAACTCCCCTCCCTTGGGCATCGGCGCGGGAAGGGCCGTTTATACAAGTGAGAATTACAGTGCTTTGCGAAGTCCGACACGAAAGCAGTGCCCTCCCCTAACCCCTCCAAAAGGGAGGCGGATAGGAAGCAGCCACCTGCGATTGCCGCGTGAAACGCAACAACCGCCTGTGATCAATCCTCTTCTTCCGCCACGGCGACGGCTTCCTTGGTCTTCACCTTCTTGGATGTTTCGCCTTCGAGTTGCTCGGCTTTCTTTTTCTTTTTCGCGACAGGCTCGTCGATCTCGTCATCGTCATCATCGTCGTCATCATCTTCATCAGCGGATTTGAGGCCTTTCTTAAAGCCAGTGATCGACTTGCCCAGATTCCTGCCGATGGAGGGCAGGCGGTTGCCGAAGATGAGCAGCGCCAGCGCCAGCAGGATCAGCAGCGTGGGCATGTTGAATGCAAGGGCGAGAAAAGGAATATTCATAATTCACCTGTAAAACGGACGAGAGTCGTAGGGAGTGTCTGCGACGAGCCTTGATATACCTTTCACAGAAGCTCAGTGAGCGACGGTGTGATCCTGTGGCGAGGGCGTTTCGATGGCTGCGCTGTCAGCGCCGGTGTGGCCATGGGTCGAATCCATCGCAGCGACATCGGTTTCGAGGGCTTTCTTGCGCTTCTTCTTGCGGGGCTTTTCCGCCTCTTCCACAGCGGTGGTCAGGTCGGATTGAACGCCCTGAAGGCCTTTCTTGAAGGAGACGATGCCCTGTCCCAGGCTCTTGCCGACTTCGGGCAGTTTTTTGCCGAAGATAAGCAGGCCCAGGAAGGCAAGGACGACGAGTTCGCCCATGCCCAGGTTGGGGAGGAATGCGAGGGTGTAGTTCATGATTCACCTGTCTTTCTGCCATCGCAGCGGGGGACTTGCGAGGGCGTTTGCCGGGGGATGAGCTTCAATAGGAAGGAGTCATCAGCCGGACGTTTAATCATAGCATCGATACGAGGCGTTGCCGGGAAATCCAATAAAGTGCAGGCATGAAACAGCCCGGCTCTATGAAAGGAGTCGGGCGGGTTGGTGTTCGTTGGTGCTGTCGAAACAAGGGCGCCGGGAAAAAAATCAGCCGGCCCATGGGGTGCGTGTGCCCTAGAGGTTGTCACCGGTAGGGCGGGGGTTACGCAAGTCAATCGAAAATCAACTCGCTAAAACAAGCATAGCCTAGGGAATCGATGACGTCCAAGTAACGCGGAAGATTTTTTGGACAATGGCAGGTGAGCGTAGTTAGCCGTTCGCCTTGGCGAACGAAGATCAACATCGTTTTGCAGGAGGTATGAACATGCGTGCTACGACGACTTTCAATTTTTCATGGGCAGCGTTCGCGCTGATGACCTTCATCGCATCGCCCGCTCTTCGCGCCGCCGATGACTACAAACTCACCGCCGACTCTCAGCGCCAGGAAGGCGTGCCCAAAGGCACCGTTGTGCAAGGCAAACTCGAAAGCGAGAAAGGCTTCCCCGGCACCGTTCGCAACTACTGGGTCTATACCCCCGCCCAGTATGACCCCACCAAGCCCGCCTGCCTGATGGTCTTTCAAGATGGCGGCGGGTATGTCAGTGAGAGCGGGCATAGCCGAGTGCCCATCGTGTTCGATAATCTGATCCACAAAAAAGAAATGCCCGTGACCATCGGCATCTTCCTCGATCCGGGCACCATCCCCGCCGTCAAGCCTGATGCCAAGGGGCGAAGCAATCGCAGCTTTGAATACGACACGCTCAGCGATCAGTACGCCAAGTTCCTCATTGAAGAAGCGCTGCCAGCGCTGACGCAAAAGCACAAGCTCAATATCACGGACGATCCCGAAGGGCGGGGCATCGTGGGCATCAGTTCCGGCGGTATCTGTGCGTGGACTGTCGCGTGGGAACGCCCTGACTCGTTCCGCAAAGTCATCAGCTACGTCGGCAGCTTCACCAACATCCGAGGCGGCCACGACTGCGAAGCTCTCGTCCGCAAAACCGAAAAGAAACCCATCCGCGTCTTCCTTCAAGATGGTGCCAACGATCTGGACAACCTGCACGGCAACTGGCCCCTGGCTAATCAGCAAATGGCAGCAGCGCTCAAGTTCAAAGGCTACGACTACCAGTTCGTCTTGGGCGACGGCGGCCACAACGGCAAACACGGCGGCGCGATTCTGCCTGATGCCCTGCGCTGGATTTGGAAAGAGTACAAGGCGAAAGAGTAAGGCAGTGATTGAACCACAGATGAACACAGATGCACACAGATAAAGGCAGGTGAACCGGGCCAGCGTAGTTAGCCGTTCGCCTTGGCGAACGAAGTATTGGATGGCCGCAAAACGCGCAAAACGCGCTAAAATGGGATTGTGTTCAGGCCTTCTATCCCTGTTTGTGTTCTTCGGATTTATCTGTGTTCATCTGTGTCCATCTGTGGTTAATTCCAATCCGCTTCCCCGCATCTTCACGAGTTTGAAAATGAAATATTCCATACTCCTCTCACTGTGCCTCTCTCTGTTCACTGTCTCACGCGCATCGGCGCAGGACATGCCGCTCTCGCAGGTGCTTATCGATGGCCAAGACTGGCAACTCGTGGGCGAAGGCTACAAATTCACCGAAGGGCCAGCAGTAAACGCGAAGGGCGAAGTCTTTTTCACCGATGTCCCTAGCAGCAAAATTTACAAGATCGATCTCGATGGCAAGGTGAGCCTCTTCATCGAAAACGCAGCACGGCCCAGCGGCATGATGTTCCGCAAAGATGGCATGCTCATCGCCAACCGCGGCGCTGAGAAAAAAATCGTCGCCTACAAACCTGATGGCACATTCGAGACAATCGCGGAAGATGTGAATTGCAATGATCTCGTCGTCGCAGACAGCGGCGACATCTACATCACCGATGTGCCCAGCAAATCAGTCGTACACATCAATCCCAAAGGCGAGAAAAAAGTCGTCGCCACCGGCTGGCGCCCCAACGGCATCATCCTCTGGCCTGACCAGGGTACGCTCGTCATCACCGACTCCGATGCACGTCACCTCTGGACTTACCGCGTCGAGCTTGATGGCTCACTCAAGTACGGCGAAAAGTATTACCACCCTGTCGTCTCGCCTACGACCAAGTTCGAGAACAACAAACAACAACACGGCCCGCCCGCTTCCGATGGCATGACTTACGACGATGCAGGTCGGCTCTACGTCGCCACCCACCAAGGCATTCAGATGTGGGACCCCACCGGCAGGCTCGGCGGCGTCATCGCCAAACCGCAGCCCAAGTTTCTCTCCAACATCGTCTTCGGCGGCCCGCGCTTTGACACGATGTATGTCACCAGCGCAGATAAGGTCTATTGCCGCAAGACCAAGGTGACAAGCACGCCCTATTTTCTGCGCGACACGCTCAAGGAGCAGGGCGGGAAGAAGAAGTGAGGGATGAGCAGACAACGGGAGGGTTGAAGGAAGGAAAGCGCGTAGGGTGTGTCAAGGCTTGGCGCAGACACACCATGTTGGACGCGCGATGTACGGTGATATACGCCCCTTCAAATCTGTTGATCCAACATGGTGCGTCTGCGCCAAGCCTTGACACACCCTACATGCAATTGCCCTGGCGGGCTTCGCCCTTCACTTGTCCTCCTGCACGGCTGACGCTACGTTATTCGCCCGATTGACTTCTGTTGAGTCGGGTCAGGTTCTTGGCTTCTCATTCCCTATTGTTATTTCGCACCCGGAGCACACCATGCCGCGAGTGTTGTTTGTTGTTACTGCTTTTGTTCTGCTGTCGTGGGCCATGCCTGTCTGGGCGGATGTGTCTCCGCCGGTTTTGGTACCGGCGGCTGATGCGACGGACACCTCGCTGATTGATACGGGTACCACGGCGTGGATGCTCGTCTCTACGGCGCTGGTGCTGCTGATGGTGCCGGGGCTGGCGCTTTTCTATGGCGGACTGGTGCGCACGAAGAACGTACTGGGCACGATGATGCACAGCTTCGTCGCCATGGCGATCATCGGCACGACTTGGGTGATCGTCGGTTACGCCATGACCTTTGGCGACTCCGTCATGCGAATCTTCGGTGCGGATGTGGGCGGCATCATCGGCTGGAACAGCGACTATCTTTTTCTGCACGGCCTGGATGACAAAGCCGTCACCGTCGTCGATGGCAAAGTCACCTCCGCGATTCCGCCTCTGGTTTTCGCCATGTTTCAAGGCAAGTTCGCCATCATCACCCCCGCACTCATTGCCGGCGCCTTTGCGGAGCGCGTGCGCTTTCGCGGGTACTGCGTTTTTATCTTCTTCTGGTCGCTCCTGGTTTATTGTCCTCTGGCACACATGATCTGGGGCGGCGGCTGGCTCACCGGTGAGGCGATTGATTTTGCTGGCGGCACGGTCATTCACATTTCCGCAGGCGTTGCGGGTCTGGTGGCGGCGCTTTATCTGGGTGCTCGCCGTGGCTATCCGCGTACTGCCATGCATCCCAACAATCTGGTGATGACGCTGCTGGGCGCAGGCCTTCTGTGGGTTGGCTGGTTCGGATTCAATGCGGGATCATCGATTTCTTCGGGACTCAAGACCGCGCAGGCGCTGACCGTCACGCAAGCGGCGGCTGCCACCGGTGCGCTCACTTGGCTGGTCATCGAAACCATTCACCTGCGCAAGGCGACGACGCTGGGTCTGGTCTCAGGCATCCTCGCCGGCCTCGTCGCTATCACGCCTGCTGCGGGAGATGTGGCGGTGCCCGGAGCGCTGGTGCTAGGCATGCTGGGTTCTTGCTTCTGCTACGGCGCGGTCGTTCTCAAAGCCAAGCTCGGCTACGACGACACGCTCGATGTCTTTGGCATCCACGGTGTCGCAGGCATTGTCGGCGGCCTGGGTCTGACGTTTTTCCTGCGCCATACACCCGAGCACGGCGTCGCCACGCAGTTCTGGTATCAGGCCAAGGGCATGCTCGTGAGCATCGGCCTTTCCGCAGTGATGACGCTGATCCTGATCGTGCTCATCGACAAGACCATCGGCTTCAGGCTCAGCGATGCTCAGGAAAAAGAAGGCATGGATCACGCCCTTCACGGCGAACATGGATACGGCCTCCTCAACCTCAACTGATTTGATTTGTTTTTGTACTGCGAGGCCCACGCGATGGTGCAGCGGCTCGAATTCACCTGATCGGTACTTCATATGAAACTTGTCATCGCCATCATTCAGCCCGAGAGACTCGACGAAGTAAGGCAAGCCCTCGTCGATGCCGAGATCTTCCGCATCACCGTCTCCCGCTGCACAGGCCACGGCCAGCAACTCGATACCGATCTGTATCGCGGGCAGGAAGTGACGCCTAATCTCATTCCCAAGGTGCGCATCGAAATAGCGCTCAACGATGCGTTCGTCAAGCAAACCATCGACGCCATTCTCAAAGGGGCACGCTCAGAGCCCAGCGCCATCGGCGATGGCAAGATATTCATCGTGCCTCTGGAAGAGTGCATCCGCATCCGCACCGATGAGCGCGGCAGCGCAGCGATTTAGAGCGACACGATTCGATCCAAGTCGATCTCAATCAAAACACCCCAAACCAAGGCTCCGCGTGGAAGTCCTGCAAGAAAATCTTGCGGTCTTCGTCGCTCTTGATGGCCCGCGCTGCATCGGAGGCGAGCACGTGAAACTGCCGCGCTGCAAAGCGCTGGTCGGCGGCGGCATAGCTGCGCGCCATCGCTTCATACGCATAGGCCAGGTCAAAATCTTTCACGCTGTTTTCTTCGCATAGACGCAGCGCATGCTGCGCATGCTTGAGCGCAGGCTCAGCCTCGGCGAGAACCGCATAGACCCGCGAGCAGAGCCATTCACCGCGAATGGCGTTTTCCACTTTGCCGATCTGGAGCCAGTGAAAGTAGGAAGCGTGTGCTGCGTGCAGCATCGTCAGATCGTCCTCGGCGGAGCGATCGTCCTTGGCCAGCAGCTTCCAGACAAGCTGATTGCAATCGACCGCGTAGTAGCGGTGCCAGTCGGTGGAGGTGGTCGTTGTCGGTGTGGACATGGTGTTCTCCTTACGGGGCAGAGAGGAGCATCATCATAATCGTTTGAAGCGATTCCGTTATCGGGCCAACCGATTTGATCGTTACAGATGTTACAACCGACATTAACCGATAGAGATGAAACCGAGGCGCGGCCTCGTGTGGTTGTCCTGTTTCCCAGGCCTCGATTCGTGAGGCGATAAGGTGACGTGGCGACCTAGTGGACCAAGGCGGGGAGGGATCGAGCAGGGTGTGAATATGATTCCTGATATCAGGTTGCCATTACTCGTCTTTGTTCCCTTCGCGGCAGCGATCCTCGCGCTGATCCTCGGCAAATGGCTGGGCAGACGCACCGGCTGGCTGATGATTGTCGCGGCGCTTTCGTCCTTCAGCCTCGCTGTCTCGCTGCTGATGCAAGGCGGGCACGAACAGCTCACGCACTATCTATATGAATGGATCCCCGGCCTGTCGATCAACATGCAATTGATCGGCGATCGCTTTGGCCTTTTCTTTGCCGCCTTGGTCTCAGGCATCGGCACCCTCGTGGGCATCTACTCGCTCAACTACATCCCGCAGCTCGCTAGCGCTCGCATCGGTCGCTACTACGCTTCGCTCATCGGCTTCATGGGAGCGATGCTCGGCGTCGCGCTCGCTGATGACATCATCCTGCTCTTCGTCTTCTGGGAAATCACTTCCATCACCTCGTTCATGCTCATCGGCTTCTGGTACGAGCAGGACAAAGCACGCAAAGGCGCGATGACCGCGCTGCAAGTCACCGGCCTAGGCGGCCTGGCCATGATGGCGGGCTTCATCATCATCGGCAACGTCACCGGTACGTTCTCGATGCACGAGCTGCGCAACAGTCCCGAAACGCTCAAGCTTCTGACCACCTCGCCGCTTTTCACCGCAGCGATGCTGCTGGTGATGCTCGGTGCGTTTACCAAGAGCGCCCAGTTTCCGTTTCACTTCTGGTTGCCTAATGCGATGGTCGCGCCGACGCCGGTCTCGGCTTATCTGCACTCGGCGACGATGGTGAAGGCCGGTGTGTTTCTCATTGGCCGCATGCTGCCGATTTTCAGTGATGACATTGTCGGTGCTAATGTTTACTGGTCGCCGATTCTGATCACGGTGGGTTTGATCACATTTGTGTACACGTCGTATCAGGCGTTTTACGAGACTGATCTCAAAGCGATTCTCGCCCGCACCACGCTGGCGGCCCTTGGGCTGATCATGCTTTGCTATGGGCTGAAATTGCCCGATCAAGATGCGCTGCAGATTCTCAATCACGCTGCTTACAAAGGCACGCTCTTCCTCGTCGTAGGCATTGTGGAACACGCCACGCATACGCGCGATATTCGCAAGCTTGGCGGGCTGCGAAAGAAGATGCCCATCACGTTCATCATTGCGATCCTGGCGGCGGCATCGATGGCGGGGCTTCCGCCGTTCCTGGGATTTGCGGCTAAGGAATCGCTGTATGGCGCACTGTTTCACAGTCCCGCACTTGAGCATGCTGAGAACACGCGCTGGCTGGTGATTCTGCTTTGTGTGCTGGCCAACGCGCTCACGTTCGCAGTCGCCTGCAAGATTATTTTCGGTGTCTTTCTGGGCAAGGAAACCGACCACGGCGATCATGCTCACGAAGCCTCGCCGGGCCTATGGGTGCCTGCGGCGATTCTGGTTTCAGTCGCTATCGCACTGGGTTTGCTGGCTGCGGGCACGCATCATTCACCGACGCAAACCCTGCTCAACAGTCTTTCCTCTGATCAGCATCATCACGCCCACATCTCCATCATTCCCACCGAGTTGGCCCCGGTCGTGCTGACGATTTTCACCATCACCATCGGCATCCTGCTCTATCAAAACCGCGTGGCCATCGAGAAGATTCAGCAGGCCATCATCGCTCGCACACCAACTGCGCAGCGCATCTGGGATGAGCTTCTGCACGGCGTCACGATTTTCGCAGAGAGCTACAGCAACTGGTGGCAGCGCGGCTCACTTCGCTGGTACATGGGCGCGATTCTCGCCTTCACCGCCGGCCTGATGCTCTACTCGCTGGCGCACAGCGGCATCCACATCGGCGATGTCAGTCACAACATCAAAGACCTCCCGTGGTACGGCCTTTCGCTATTGATTCTGCTTTGCGTCGCAGCCATCACGCTGGTTGTTTCCAAGAGCAGATTGCAGGCCGCAGTCGCTTCCACCGCGACAGGATTTTTGACCTCGCTCATGTTCGTCGTCTATCGCTCGCCTGACATTCTGCTCACGCAGATTCTGATTGAGACAGTCTCGACGATCTTTGTGCTGCTGATTCTGTTTTACATGCCGACGTTCCCCAAGCGCGAGCCGATGGGCGCAGGCACGCGGCTGATCACTCTGACGATCTCGGCAGCGGTGGGTCTTGCGGTGTTCCTGTTTGTGGTACTGACCACCAGTGACACGTTCCGAAATACAGACAACCTGGCAGATGACTACCTGTCCCGCGCTGTCGATGGCGCTGGCGGACAGAACGCGGTGAATGTGATCATCGTGGACTTCCGCGCTGCGGACACCATGGGCGAGATTACCGTGCTGGTCGCGGTGGCACTGCTGGTCTATGGCATGCTGCGCAGCAGGCGGAAGGCGTGAATAAAAGGGCCTAGGGATCAGGGCCTAGGGCCTAGGGTTCAGGTCTAAAACCGTATTGAAACTGGGCGCTGATTGCCAATCAGCTCGCGATATGAAAATCGAATGAACAAAACGCCACCAAAGGAACAGCGCACCAGAAAACACGAGATGAACTTTTAGATTTTCGTACTCACCCCCTAGGCCCAAGGCCCTAATCCCTAGGCCCTTTTTCCTCCTATGAACACTCCGCCCACGCCATCCTCACCACCGACGCCGCAGGAACTGCACTCGCCGATTCTTTCGACGGTCGCCCGCCTGGCGGTGCCGCTGACGCTTTACGTCGCGCTGATCATTTTCTTCCAGGGTCACAACAAGCCCGGCGGCGGCTTCATCGCCGGGGTGCTCGCTGCTGCGGCGGGAGTCGTAGGCCTCCTTGCCTATGGCCCGCACAACACGGCGTCCTTCCCGCGCATCTATGTGCCGATTCTCGCGCTGCTGATTTTTCCAACGAGCGGTTACTGCGCCAGCGCGCTGACGCTGATCGTCGGCCTGGGATTTCACTTTGCGGTTTGCCGATTCACCATCGCTGAGTTTCCGTGGTGGAAAATGGCGTGTGTCGGCCTGCTGATTTCCATTACCACCGGCCTCGTGCCGCTGGTGGCTGGTTACGCCTTCATGGATCACACGGTTTGGCATACGCATCTGCCCATCCTTGGAAATGACCATCTGCCCAGTGCCACGTTTTTTGATCTGGGCGTTTTCCTCATTGTCATGGGCACGCTCACGACGATCTTTGTTGAACTGGGATTGGAGGGCGACCAATGAACATCTTCATGGCCATCGTCATCGGCGTGCTTTTTGCCGGCGGCACCTACCTGATCCTCCGTCCGAATCTGATCCGCGTTGTGCTGGGCATGGGGCTCTACTCCAACGGTGTGAATCTGCTGATGATCACCTGCGGCGGATTCAGCGGCGGATGGGAAGCGCCCTTTGCCAGTCTGGAAGGACCATCGAAGAACATCGCGATGATGGACCCGATTCCGCCGGACATCATCCTCACCGCCATCGTCATCAGCTTCGCTGTCGGTGCGCTTTTTCTGACGATCGCTTACCGCGTCTATCTCGACCACGGCACGGACAATCCCGAGCTGCTGCCCAATCACGAACAAGGCGACGGCCGCGATGAATCAATCACCATCAGCGAGCCGCACGGCCCGATGGAAAGCGATGGTCATCACGCGCACTGACGAATGTGTTTTACTCCCCTCCCTACTAGGTAGGGGCCGGCGTAGGGTCGAGTTAGCGAACATCAACGATCCCTGAATTGTTGAAGCAGACCAAGTGAATGCGAATGCGAATGTGACAGCAACATGAAATTCTGAATACCCAACCCTCCCCCCGCCCCTCCCTGAGAGGGAGGGGGGTAAGACACGCGACACCCCCTCTCCGACTTCTGACTTCTGACCTCTGACCTCTGACCTCTGCCCTCTGACCTCTGGCCCCGCCTCCAATGAACACACTCATCCTCGTCATCCTCATCCCCTGGGTCAGTGCCATGATTCTGGCACTGCTCAACGGGCGGTTCTTCGCTGAGAAGATCGTCGCGGCGGTGTCATCGCTGGCACTGTGCAGCTACGTCTTCTGGCTCCTCTTTCATGTCGATGCCAACGGCACCGTCGCCAACGTGCTCGGCGGCTGGTCAGCGCCCTTTGGCATCGTCTTCATCGCTGACAGACTCACCTGCATCATGCTCTGTCTCTCGTCAGGTGTCGGCCTGGTCGCCATGCTCTATTCGTTTTTCACCGTCACCGAAAACCAACAGAAATCATTCTTCTTTCCGCTCTTCAACATCCTGCTCACCGGCGTTAACTGGGCTTTCATCACCGGCGACCTCTTCAATCTCTTCGTCTCCTACGAAGTCATGCTGCTGGGTTCCTATGGCATGATGATGGTCGGCTCCTCCAAAGCCCAGCTGCGCCAAACCATGAAGTACATCGCGATCAACGTGCTCGGCGGCACGTTCTTCGTCGTCGGCTTAGGCTTCATCTACGCCACCATCGGCTCACTCAACATGGCCGAAATTTCCACGCGATCGGCAGCGCTCACCGGCGATAAGGCAGCGGTCTTCACCGCAGTCACCTCCGTGATGCTTATCGTATTCGCACTGAAAACCGCTGCATTTCCGCTCTTTTTCTGGCTACCGGATACTTACCCAGTTGTGCCGCCGGGCATCAATGGATTTTTCGCGGGTCTGCTTACGAAGGTGGGCGTCTATTCGCTGCTGCGCGTTTTCGTGATGGTCTTCCGTCAGCCGGGCCACGAGTTTTCGCTCAACATCATTCTCTTCATGTCAGGCTTCACCATGCTGCTGGGCGTGCTTGGGGCGATGTGTCAGTGGGAGATTCGCAAGATTCTTTCCTGGCACATCATCAGTCAGGTCGGGTACATGGTCATGGGCGTGGGCCTGGTGGGTGTGGTCGTTTATGCAGCCGATGGTTCGATTGATGTAGAGGCGACCAAGACGGTTAAGACCGCCGCGATCGTCGGCACGATCTTCTATATCGTGCATCACATCGTCGTCAAGAGTTCGCTCTTTCTCGTGGGCGGCATCGCTGAACGCATCACCGGCACGCAAGAGCTCAAGAAGATGGGCGGCATCCTCGATCTGTCACCGGCTGCTGCGGGCCTCTTTCTTATTGCATCATTTTCACTCGCAGGATTTCCGCCGTTCTCCGGGTTCCTCAGCAAGTTCGTACTCATCAAAGCGGGCCTGGCGGGCGGCGCGTTCTTTGTGGTGACGGTGGCGATCATCACCAGCTTCTTCACGCTTTACTCGATGACGAAAATCTGGTCGTACGCATTTTGGCGTGGCAAGTGCCGCGAACATGCGGGGCCGGGCTATAAGGGAATGATGGTGCCCACTTCGATTCTGATTGCGTTCACGATGTTCATGGGTCTGGTGGCGCAGCCGTTTGTGGGATTGGCTGAGCGAGCAGCGAAGGACGTGCAGGATCCCACCGCTTATATCGATGCATCCTTCGGCAGACCTGCCGCGATTCCCACGGCTCTCATTCCAGTAGTCGCCGAAGTTGAAACGAAGACTGTAGGTGCTCAATGACATATCGCGTTATCGCATTTTTGAAATATGTTCTGATCTTTATCCGTGAGCTTTGGAACGCCAATATCACGGTGGTGAAGCTGGTGCTCAGTCCGACGCTCAAGATCAAGCCGGGGTTTATTTCTGTGCCGATGACGGTGCGTGGCGATTTTGAAGTGACCAGTTATGCCAACTCGATCACGCTGACGCCGGGCACGATTTCGGTACACATTCCCGATGATCGCCATGCGATCGTGATTCATGCGATTGACATCGGCGACAACCCGGATGATGTGCGTCAGTCGTGTACGAACGCGCTGGAGAAACCGATTCTGAGATGGAGCAGAGGCGAGAGCGACGGCGCTAAAGTGGCGGCGCAAGCGTTGACAAGAAGAGCAACAGCGAGCGACGAAGTGGGAGCGAAGCCGACAAGCGGCGCAGATGACAGTGACCGCAATGCAGGAGATTCGATATGACCATCAGCCCGTGGTTTGAAGTGGTTTGCAATGTCTGCCTGGCGGCAATGTTCGCCTCGGCAGCGATGTGTCTCTATCGCATCGTCATCGGCCCCAATGCTGCGGACCGCGCTATCGCATTCGATCTGCTTTCGATCGCCTTCATCGGAATCATCTGCCTGCTCTGCGTGGTCTGGGGCACCTCGTGGTACTTCGATGCCGTCTGGATTCTCACACTCGTGGGCTTCATCGGCTCCGCAGCAATCGCCCGGTACCTGGAGAAAGGCAAGGTGTTTTGATGCAGATCGTCCTTGAAATCATCGCCGCCATCGCGCTCCTGGCTGGCTCATTCCTCGTCGTCGTTTCCGCCATCGGCCTGATCCGATTGCCCGATGTGTTCTGTCGCATGCATGCCGCTGGTAAAGCCGGCACGCTGGGCATCACCTTCATGCTGCTGGGCACGATGGTCATCTTCATCGAAACCGATCGCTCTGTTTTCTTCCGTGGCTGCCTCGCAGTGTTCTTTCAGTTTCTCACCACGCCCGGTGCCACACACCTGCTGGCCCGCGCTGCCTACATCCGCGACTACCCGCTCTCGGATCGTACTGCGGTCGATGAACTGAAAACCTTCCTGCCATCGATGCCAGATGAAATCATCGGTGGGCAGGACTGAAAATAGTTCAAGGTTCAAAGGTCAAAGTTCAAGGTTGAAGGCACTCTGTTGTAGGTTCCCAGTTCATCACCTTGAACCTTAAACTTTGAACCTTGAACCTTGAACCCGGATCTACCCCATGTCTGAAAATCTCTGGGCACCCTGGCGGATGCAGTACCTCAAGCAGCTTGATCCCAACGAAGGCATCAAGCCCTCGGGGAGCGGCCCCGCTTGTTTTCTTTGTGAAGCGCTGACGTTCGATGTGAATAGTGATGATGCGGTCAAACGCCTCGTGCTCGTCAATGATGCGCGAGGCATGATCATTCTCAATCGCTTTCCCTACACCAATGGGCATCTGCTCGTTTCACCGCGCGAGCATCTGGGCGATCTGATCGATCTCACAGCTTCGCAGCGCACGGATTTCATCGAGCTCACCGCACTGGCTGAGCGCATCGTGCGATTGGCCTACAACCCGCAAGGCATCAACATGGGCATCAACATCGGCCGGTGTGCCGGTGCAGGATTGCCCGGCCATCTGCACATGCACATCCTGCCACGCTGGGGCGGCGATACCAATTTCATCACCACCGTCGGCGACATCCGCATCATCCCGCAGGCCCTGGAAGAAAGTTTTGGGTTGCTGCGCGATGCGACGATGAAGCTGAGTCAGTCGTAGAAATGAAAATGAAAAAGCAGGCTGAGCCGCGACTCAACGAGTTGCGGATGTCAACGGCCTGTTGGAGCTTTCAATGTTCAGTGGTCTTGTGGATCAGTGTCTAAACGAACCGATGGTCAAACTAAAAGCACGGGGCGAGGTACACGCCTTCAGGCCGTAGGCATCCGCGACTCGTTGAGTCGCGGCTCAGCGAGCGGCTTTACGCACACGCCGATGCCTGACGATCCAGATGAATTCCCAAGGTGAAGCCTTCTTCTTGAGCTTCGCAGCGAGCGACGGTGCCGTAGAGATCGAAGCCGCGCTCGGGGCCGTGAGGCGGAAGGAAAATGGTGAGCTTGGCATCTCGAGGCAGTGGCTCACTGGAGAACGCACCCACGCCGGTGTCGGACATGTCGCGCAGTTCCAAGGAGCAGATGCGATTGCGAACTTCCTCGCCGCTGACCTTCATCGTCATCAGCGCGGTGACCCGGCCGCTCACTGACTTACGATGAGTGATGCGGCGCTCCAGCGGAATCGGGTCTTCCTCATGGCGTTCATCGCGGATCAGCTTCAGTTCGATGGTTTCTGCGTGCTCGACCATGGGTCGCTCCTTTGTAACTCTCAATACCCTAGGCAATGTTTGCCCCCGCCCTCGGAACAGATAGTTCAAACGTCGCGAAACAAAACTTTGAACCTTGAACTCGAAACTTTGAACCTCTGTTTCGAACACACCCCAAAAGCCCGCGTGTGAACAGGCCCTTTACGTGCCTGTATCATGAGTAGGCATCGGCGTTACAACCGTTAGAGTTAATCCATCTTGACATTGCCAGACGAAAAATCTTTCGGACGCGTTTGCCTCGTCGGCGCAGGCCCCGGCGACCCGGGTCTCATAACCGTCAGAGGTATGCAGTTGCTTCGCGCTGCACAGGTCATCGTGCACGATGCCTTGGTATTGCCTTCGCTTTTGCGCGAGGCCCGCGCTGATGCGCAGCTCATCGATGTGGGCAAGCGGCACGCCGATCACAAGATGACTCAGGATGCAATCAACGCGCTGCTGCTCGAGCAGGCGAAGGCGGGACGATTTGTCGTTCGCCTCAAAGGTGGCGATCCGTTTGTGTTTGGTCGCGGTGCGGAAGAAGCGGTTTACCTGGCGAAACATGGGGTGATTTGCGAGATCATCCCCGGCATCACCGCAGGCGTTGCCGCCCCGGCCATGGCGGGCATCCCCGTCACGCATCGCCATTTCGCATCTTCGGTCACCTTCGTCACCGGCCACGAAGACCCCGCCAAATCCGCAAGCACCACCGACCTGGCAGCACTCGCATCACTCATCACGACCGGCGGAACTGTCTGCATCTACATGGGCATGAATCGCCTTGATGCCATCACTGATCAGCTCCTCGAACACGGTTTGCCCAGCGACACACCCGCCGCTGTCGTGCAGTGGGGCGCTACGCCGATGCAGCGATCGCTGCGCACGACGCTCGATCGATTGAGTTCGTTGGTTGATGAAGAGGAACTCAAAGCGCCCGCTGTGATCGTCATTGGAAAAGTGGTCGCCATCGAAGAGCCGGGCCTGGATTTCTATATGAAGCGAGCGATGGTCGGACAGCGCGTGGTCATTACACGAACGCGCGATCAAGCATCGGACCTGCGTGAAAAGCTCGAGGCACTGGGCGCACAGGTACTCGAAGCGCCGACGATTCAGGTGCAGCCGATGACTCAAGATGCACAGCAGCGCGTTGATCAGGCGCTGCGCTCGCTGGATAATTACAACTGGCTGGTGGTGACCAGTGCCAATGGTGTAGATGCACTGGCGCAGCGTGTGAAAGCACTGGCGCTGGATGGCCGAGCGTTTGCGAATGTGAAGATCGCAGCAGTAGGGCAGGCCACCGCGCTGGCGCTGGAAACATCGCTGGGCCTTCGCGCTGATCTGCTGCCTGAGAAGTTTGTCGCCGAGTCGCTTGCGGCTTCGCTCCTAAAAGAGGATGCGAAAGGGCAGCGATATTTGCTACTGCGAGCAGACATCGCGCGCGACACGCTGCCGCAGTTGCTCATCGAGGCTGGGGCACTTGTGGATGATCTTCCTGTTTATCGCACGTTGCCCGCCATTCAGTTGCCTGAAGATGTGATGGAAGCTTTGCGTGCAGGGGAAGTCGATTGGATCACCTTCACGAGTTCGTCCACTGTGCGAAACATGATCGCCCTGCTCGGGGAAGAACACACCTTGCTGCGCTCAGTCAAGATCGCCTCCATCGGCCCGATCACATCGCAGACCTTGCGCGAGACCGACCTGTCGCCGACGGTCGAGGCCTCGCCGTCAGACATCCAAGGCCTCGTCAGCGCCATCGCCACGCATCTAGCCGTTTAGCCGTCGTGCAACGCACGACGCGAGCAACCGCCACAGACCACGCTCCGAGTTCACGGCAACTGAATCCGCGAACGCATCCTCGTCCCCGTACCACATCATGCGTTGCATGACGGCTAAACTTGGCGTTTCACTGCATCACGTCGCCTACAATTCCCCGCTGTGTATTTATCCATGCGTCGCAGGGTTTCACGGCTTTTTATGATCCACCGTCTGCCTCATCTCGCCGTCGCTTTCCTGATCGTCCTGCTGACGACCACGATGCTGCATGCGCAGGCGCAGCCTTATGACTACGACACATGGCGGCAGTTCTGGTCCTTCAAACCCGTCACCCAGCCGCAGCCTCCGCACGTGCAAGACAAGCAATGGGTTCGCAATCCCATCGACAACTTCATTCTCGCTCGTCTCGAATCACAAGGTCTGAAACCCGCGCCGCAGGCGGATAAGCACACGCTCATTCGCCGGGCCACTTTCGACCTCATCGGCTTGCCTCCGACACTCGCCGAGATCGAAGCCTTCATCAAGGACACCTCGCCCGAGGCTTACGAAAAGCTGATCACTCGCCTGCTCGCTTCGCCACACTACGGCGAGCGCTACGGTCGGCACTGGCTTGATGTCGTGCGCTACGAACAAGGCAAAGTGAAACTGCCCGGCATCAAGAACACACGCGGCGAGCTCGACTTTCGCGATTACATCATCCGCTCCTTCAACAGCGACAAACCGTACGACCAGCTTCTGACCGAACACCTGGCCGGCGATCTGCTGCCCGTGCCCGAAGATCGTCAGCAGTATTTCGATCAGCTCACCGCCACCGCGTTCCTCTCCATCGGCAACTGGTTCGATGAATGCACCGATCCTAATCGCCTGAAGCTCGACATCATCGATGAACAAATTAACGCAGTTTCCAAGTCATTTCTGGGCCTGACTGTTTCCTGTGCCCGTTGCCACGATCACAAGTTTGATCCCATCACCGAACGAGATTACTACGCACTCGCTGGCATTTTTGCTTCGACGCGGATCATCGATGTCTTCAGTGAAAACTGGAAAGATGGCCGCGTGAGACTGACGCGCGAGAAGGTGATGCCGACAGAAATGATGACGCGTCAGAAGATGCGCAGTGATTTGAACGCGCTCCGCGATTCGCTCTTGGCTGAGCGCGTGCAGGCGTTCAAGGCGATCAGCGAGAAGATGCAGCGCATCGCTGATGAACCGAAACTGCTTGATGCAGTGCGCCAGACGGTGAAGGTGCGCATGTTTGAAGCGGAGCAGTTTGCCGGCCAATCGAACCTGCGCATTGTGACGCTCAATGATGGCGAGCGCGACATCGAAGTGATCGAGGCTCAGACGCCCGGTGACCAGTGGGTCAAGTATGAACTGAATGTAGATGCAGAAGGAACGTACACCATCGAAGTGCTTCACACCGCTGACGAAGACACGGCCTTTTCCGTGCAGGTCGGCGGCGTGACCGCTATTGCGAACGCGAAATTGCCTGACACCTTGCGACCAGCATGGGCCCATCGCCGGTGGTCAACGCTTGGTGCTATCAAACTGCGCGAAGGCGTGAACACTCTGCGAATAGCACCCGCGGCAAAGGATGGCGTGTTCCCTCGCATTGATCGGGTGCGCTGGTATCGCCAGAGTGAAGAGTGGAACGCGAAGGTAGATGTCGCCGCAAAACAGCTTGATTTACCGCGAGAAGTGGTGCATGCACTGGCTCTGGACCTAACTGTCGCTGATGCTACACCCGCCATGCTTTCGATCGAAACGATGCGAGCGCAAGGTGGCAATCATGTGAGTGAACTGCTCGATGCGATGGACAAGCTCAGCAGCAGGATCACGCCTGCGGTTCGCCTCATCACCGTCAGCGATCAGGAGCAGCCGACGAATTTGCCTGTGCATCTGGGCGGCGACACTTATCGCGTTTCTAAAACATCAGTGCCGCGCGCTGTGCCCGTGCTATTTGAGAATGCCGTGACTCCGCCGACGATGCCCGCCCATCAAAGTGGCCGTCTTGAACTGGCCAAGTGGCTGGTCCATCCGAATCATCCGCTGACCTCGCGTGTGATGGTCAATCGACTTTGGCTCTATCACTTTGGTCATGGCATCGTTGATTCGCCCAACGATCTGGGGTCACGCGGCAGCGCACCTTCGCATCCGCAGCTTCTCGACTGGCTTGCGGCAACCTTCACCGAGCAAAAGTGGTCGATGAAGAAGATGCACTATCTCATCATGACCAGTGCGACGTATAGGCAGGAAGCAAAGCGGGAAAGCGTGAAAGCGGAAAAGCGAGAAATTCGGACACTCGAAAGCACCGCCAATTGTCCGGAGCTTGTTCGTACCACCAAGGCCACCGTTGCTTCAAAATCCGAAATCGATCTGACTCAGAACTCAGAACTCAGAACCCGAAACTTCTTCTCGCCTTTCCCCCGTCGGCGCTTGGAAGTCGAAGCGATCTATGACGCGATGCTGGCGACCACCGGCAAAGTTCCCCGGCAGCCTTCCGATGAGCCGCTCGATTTCAATCGTTCTGCGGATCGCATGATGTATGTGCTCACCTCCAATCGTTCGCCTGTCGGTCTGGGTGGTGAGATTCGCAAGATGTTTGCGGTGTTCGATTACGACCCCACGGGTGAGCCGATGGGTCAGCGCGATCGTTCGACCACGGCGGCACAGTCGCTCTACTGGCTCAACAGTTCGATCCCCAAACATTTTGCCGGTGAGTTTGCCAAGTTGATTCTGCGCGACAAACGATTGAGTGATGAAGAGCTGCTTCGCCGTGCGTATCTGATGGCCCTTGGCAAAGAGCCTGACGAGGCGATGGCGACGCTGCTGCTTGATTATCTGAAAAACAGCGAAAAGCAAGGCGAATCTCGCGTAGAGTCGTGGACAGAGATATGCCTGGCGCTCTATGCTTCCAGTGAGTTTCGGTACTTGGATTAAGCCATGAATTCTCAGCGACATCAATTTTCGCGCAGGCAGATTCTTCAGCGGGCAGCGCTGGGGTTTGGTGGTGTTGCGCTGACGGATTTGCTTGCACGGCAGGCGCGCGGACAGACATACGGACAGACCCACGGGCAGGAGTCCGTGGGCTTTTCGCATGTCAGCGCGCCGCACTTTGCCCCGCGCGCTAAGCAGATCATTTACATCTTCCTCGACGGCGGCGTTTCGCATCTGGATACCTACGACTACAAGCCACTCTTGCAGCGCGATGATGGCAAGCCGCTGCCAGAGTCCATTCGCAAACCCAAATTCACCTTCGCGCCGCAAGGCACGATTCTCAAGTCGCCCTGGAAATTCAAGCAGATCGGCGAAGCGGGCAAGTGGTGCTCCAATCTGTTTCCCGAAGTGAACAAGCTCATCGATGATCTCTGTTTCATTCATTCGCTGCATCACACGAACAACGATCACTTCACCGCGAAGAACATGATTCACACCGGCTCAGGCCGCGAGCCTCGGCCGACGCTCGGCTCCTGGCTCAGTTATGGACTGGGTAGCGAGAATGCGAACCTGCCCGCGTACATCGATATCCTTCCCGACTCGCCGCGCAGTCGGCCCACCGCTTTCCTTCCCGCGCGATACAGCGGCACGCCCATTCTCAAAGCTGACAAAACGCAGAAAAATCTCCAGTGGGACAACCTCACCGGTGCAGCCACCAATCAGCGCGAGCATCTGAATCTGGTGCAGAAAATGAATCAAGCGCAGCTGCTGCGAACGGGCAACGATGATGCGCTCGAAAGCGAAATTCACAATCTCGAACTGGCCTTCCGCATGCAGACGCAGGCGCCGGACATCATGTCGCTCGATGGTGAATCAAAAGCCACAATGGATCTCTACGGCATCGGCGAACCGAACACCACCGACTTCGGCAGGGCGCTGCTGCTAGCCCGCCGATTCGCTGAGAAGGGCGTGCGCTACATCACCGTCACGCATTCCACTGTCAAGTATGGCAACCTCTGGGATCAGCATGGTGATCTGCTCGCCGGGCACACTGGCAATGCTCGCGCGGTGGATAAACCCATCGCTGGACTCTTGCGCGATCTCAAGGCGCGAGGCATGCTCAATGACACGCTCGTGATGTGTGGCAGTGAGTTTGGCCGCACGCCGGTCTTTGAATTTATGGATGGCGGCTCGGGTCGATTGCGGAACGGCCGCGATCACAATCCGCATGGCTTCACCATGTGGTTCGCCGGCGGCGGCACCAAGCCCGGCATCTCGCACGGCGAAACTGATGACTACGGCTACTACGCGATTCGTGACAAGGTCTCCATCCACGATCTGCACGCCACGCTCTTGCACCTGATGGGCATCGACCACGAAGCACTCACCTATCACTACGCCAGCCGCGATTATCGGCTCACCGATGTGTACGGCGATGTGGTGCGCTCCATTCTCGCCTGAGCATCCAATCATTTTCTTGTGAGCAACAAGGCATGCACACTTGAAGTGTGCTTGAATGTTTGTGTGCGCTCTCTATGGCCTTCCTTGCGGATCAACGGCCACCTCATCGAGGCGCACCGCGCCCTTCACTGTGCCGTCATTGTTCGCCACAATAAGTTTATAGACCGCACCGGTGGGAGGACTGGCGTAAACCAAAGCCTCTTGCGTATTGTCAGGCATCTGATCGAGGCCTGCTGTCCAGCGCTGGGTGGGTATGACGGGGATGCGGCCGCGCAGGGCGGCGATGAAGTTTGCAAGCTCTCGATCATCAGTAGACGCTTCACCCGTCAGGAGTTTAACGAGGGCGGCGGATCGCTGGGCTTCACTGTGGGACGGATCAAGCCTTTGTAGCCTGCCGTCGGCTCGCGTAATTGCCTGATGCGTTCCGCGCTCTCTTCTTCTGACCGCGGATGGATAATCGGCCCCCAGGGCGGGAGCCCCGCCTCG
>ENA-ORBV01001082-ORBV01001082.1-microbial-mat-metagenome-genome-assembly--contig:-NODE-1082-length-62068-cov-40.915343_pt1 | contig 62068 bp, 56 predicted proteins | sample MGYA00237777_ERZ505514 | MGnify/ENA primary metagenome ERZ505514 (study PRJEB26160, sample SAMN06269048) | microbial mat metagenome | isolation source: Oligotrophic lake microbial mat | place...
TTTCAAGCAGAAGACGGCATACGAGATTCGCCTTAGTCTCGTGGGCTCGGAGATGTGTATAAGAGACAGGTTTATCAATTCTGCACGCCACTGGGCGACGGTACGGGCGTGGTAAGTTGGTGCTGGGGAATCTTGCTTGAAGCTGGAGTCGTGTTCTTCATCCAAGATAATTAAACCCAGGTGAGGTAAGGGGGAGAATACGGCAGACCTTGTACCGATTACTATTTGCGGTTCGCCGGTAAGCATTTGACGCCAGGTGTCGTAGCGCTCTCCTTCGGATAAGGCGCTGTGATAAACGCAAACTTTGTTGCTACCAAACCGAGCGCGAAATCGATCGGTTAGCTGGGGTGTGAGGCCGATTTCCGGTACTAATACGAGGGCGGACTCTCCGCGTTCTAGGATGGGTGCGATCGCTTGTAAATAAACCTCTGTCTTCCCAGAACCCGTGATTCCGTGGAGCAGCACTTGAGCGAATCCTTCTAAACTGGTGATGACATCTAAAGCTGCTGCTTGCCACTGCGTAAGAGCTTTGGGTCGATCATCCGCTACCGCCGGTTCGGATAATTTCCGCAATACTTCCCGTTCTTGAATAACGATATAGCCTTTCTGCTCCAGAGTCTTGAGTGTAGAGGAACTGGTATTGCAGATTTTCACCAATTCCGTTAGCCATAACTCGCCTCCCCGACGCTGCAATACCGTCAAAATCTCCTGTTGACGGGGGGTGAGGTCTAATCCCATCTCGGAACCAACCATCGTCACCGCTTGCCTTAACTTTGGTTGGGCGTGTCTGGGTGTTTCCAAGTAACTTTCCGCCCAACCGCGTTTCAGTAATTCCCGCAGTCCTCGCGTTGCTCCTCTGATTTGCCGATTGATGTACTGAGAGGTATAGTCTCCTGTTTTTGAAGCTTGAAGGAGTTCCATAATCTGACGAGCCGTTGGACTGAGGAAAGCATTTGCGCCTGGGGGTATAGCTTCTGGCACCAGACGAATGCGACGGGACGATCGCGAAAGCAACCCAGGCGGCAATGCCATCCGAATCACCTGCATCAGAGGTGTGTAATAATACTGAGAAAGTCGATTCAGTAAATTCCAGTAGGCAGGTGGGAAAAAACCTTTAGTGACGACATCTTCAATATCCCGTATTTTTTCGGCTGCTAAATCCGGCTGGGGCCGATCGAGCAGACGAATGGCGATCGCTCCTACCTGCTGGGCTCCAAACGGCACACTCAAAATGTCCCCAGGACTTACTTGCAAATCCGGCGGCAACCTATAAGTATACAGTTTCTGACTCGGAGCGTTTTCCCGGTCTTGAGCCTCTGACTGCGTACCCGGAGAATCTACCAGCACCTCAATCCACCTGTTTTGAGGCGAGTTTGTCTCGTAGGAAGCACCAGGCTCGGCTAATACCAGATCTGACAAAATCCAACTGGGAGTAGACATACGGCAAAATATCCAGCTTTAAAAAGTCCTGGAGTCAAAAACCCCTTTTTGTGATTCCTGACTGTGAAAAACGAAATTCTCTTTACATCAATAAATTATGAGGAAAAGTGAGCAAAACACAATCAGGAACTTAGGAACTAAGGAAATCAGTCATCTTACTTTCTTCCCGCTAGAAGATTACCTATTATGTATATTTTCCCCTGCTACCCTGCTCAAGCGAGCCTCTGGCCCTCGGTGATAGGTATTCTTTGGGCGAGAAGCGAGTAAGCGAGTAGGGGTCGATTTGTGGTTGACTCGTTTATTTTAGCTGGCTATGGCAAACAAATCTTTCTATTGGGGGGGCGTCTTGAGAACAAATCAACCGACAGGAGTAATAAGTCACTGCGACACTTAAGAATTGTTACACGCACTTCCATCTGAAGCATCAGAGATGTTTTACCCCTGTTGATAGAGAGTAAATTTTTTTAGTATATGAGATGCTATGATTACAATCCAAAAAATTGGCAAAACTTTAAGGATACCGGCTCTGTGAATAATGCTATAGAAGATCGACCGCTGGCTCAGTACTTTTTCTACCGTGTTTCTATGGAGAGACACAGAAGGCCAAAAAAGGAAGAAAACATTCTTTGTAGCGCTGGGATGAGGTTTAAGCTGGGGAATTTTATCCCGATCGACGCTTAAAGCTGAGATCGTCTTATGGTTTTTGTAGCAGGGGAAACAACGAAAAAATTAACTTGCGGTAGCCTAAGAAGATGTTCTTCCAACCCTGAGATGAAACGGCTGCAAGGATAGGTATAAGGGCAATTATCAAAGTGGCAATATTAAGGTAGTCAGATCGGTAAATATACTCATTGTTTTAAAAAAGTTCCGTATAGCTTGAAGCCAAATCACGGGGCAATTTAAGCAAATGCGATCGACGTATATAAGCAAAACAGGGGTTTTCACACTGTGTCTTTATCAAAACACGAACAAGATTTAGCTATGAATATTTCTGAGTTGGATACCAAGGAAATATTGCCATTATCGCTCGACTCCGATTATATGGCTGATGCGAATCCAGAATTGGAGGAAGATATTTTAGCTAACGATGAAGTGCAAGCTACATTGTTAGAAGATGAACAAGTGGATGAGTTGGCGGAAACTCGCCTAACAGGATATCGCAAAATGAACTCGGATGATGCAGTGGGAGCCTTCTTTAAAGAGATGGCGCGTTATCCGCTGCTAAAACCGAAGGAAGAGATAGAGTTAGCGCGGCGTGTCCAATTTTGGATCAAAATAGAGGAACTGCAAAAACGCTTGAAAGCAGAATGGGGAAGGCAACCCGCAACGGTAGAATTAGCGGCAGCAGTTGGATTGACGGAACGCCAGCTGGAAAATTGCCTCTATCAAGGTAGGGTGGCGAAACGCAAGATGATTCGCTCTAATCTGCGGTTGGTGGTTTCGATCGCGAAACGATATTTGAATAGGGGGGTGCAATTCCTCGATTTGATTCAAGAAGGCGCGATGGGATTGAATCGCGCTACGGAAAAGTTCGATCCGGACAAAGGCTATAAGTTTTCTACCTACGCCTATTGGTGGATACGCCAAGCTATTACAAGGGCGATCGCGAACGATGCGCGGACAGTGCGATTGCCGATTCATATTGTCGAAAAATTAAATAAACTCAAGAAAGTCCAGCGGGATCTCAAGCAAAAGCTGCACCGCAATCCCACAGAAGTGGAAATAGCAGAGGCTTTAGAAGTTTCACCGGAACATCTGCGTCAGTTGCAGCAGTTGCGGAGGCGATCGCTTTCCCTCAACCATCGGGTAGGTAGAGAAGAAGACACAGAACTTGTAGATCTCTTGGAAGATAATGATAGTCAATCTCCCGAAGAACAAATGAGCGACGCGATGATGCGTCAGGAAATTTCGGATGTATTGGGTGACGTACTGACGCCAAGAGAAAAAGATGTCATCTCTCTAAGGTATGGTTTGACAACGAACTCACCCTGCACTTTAGAAGAGGTGGGCAGCTTGTATAATTTATCACGCGAGCGGGTGCGTCAAATCCAAAGCAAAGCGATGCGGAAACTACGTCGTCCCCAAATTGCTCAGAAGTTGAAAAGTTGGTTGAAGTAGGAATTTTGGATTTTGGATTTTGGATTCAAAAGTAATCTAAAATCTAAGGCTATTAGTCATTCGCCGGGACAGTGGAACCCCACCCCCAACCCCTCCCCGCAACAGGGAGGGGAGAAATACTCCCCCCCTCTCCTCTGGAGGAGAGGGGGGTGAGGGGGGTGAGGTTTGTCCCGGCGAATGACTGGTAGCCAAATCTAAAATCTAAAATCTAAAATCTAAAATTGAAAGATGACTTCTGAATTGATTGTGCGATCGGCGACGCCAGCAGATGTCCCCAACCTGTTTGACTTGATTAAGGCGCTGGCTGAATATGAAAAGCTATCCCACGCTGTCACTGGCGATGTGGCTTCTTTGGAGTCTCATCTGTTTGGTTCCCATCCTTATGCGGAAGCGATTGTGGCAGAGTTAGCTGGGGAAATAGTTGGATTTGCGCTATTTTTTCCCAATTATTCGACTTTTTTGACTAAACCCGGTATTTATTTGGAGGATTTATTTGTTTTACCGGAATATCGGGGTAAAGGTATTGGTCAGGCGTTGCTGACGCATCTGGCTAAGTTGGCTGTGGATAGGGATTGTGGGCGTTTGGAGTGGAGTGTGCTGGATTGGAATGAACCTGCGATCGCATTTTATCGTCGTATGGGTGCTTCGGTTTTACCAGATTGGCGGATTTGTCGGGTTACTGGGGAACAGCTTACAAATTTAGCATCTGGCGTAAAATCTTGATGAAAGAACATTTCAGTTGATGACGCATTATGAATATTTGGGTGAACGAACAAATCGATCCATCAGGTCTAATCTATTCTTGTATTGCTACTTGCAATGAAGATCAAGCAAAAGATTGTCATGAATCTTTTGAAAATAATTTGACTGATGTTCAGAAATCGGCTGGTTGGGTTGCACGTTTAAGAAAGGTTACTTCTTGGGATGAAGTACCTGTGAATTCACTGAAGTTGGATTGATGATCATAGCCTCACCCTCTCATGGTGGGGCTACAGGCACACAGTGCGATCGCACTCTTGCTTTTGACGGGGTGACAACTCCGTCAGCGATAAGACTCCGCACGTCCGCGCCAATGCGTTGTTAGCTTGTTTGTAATATACTTTATATTCACAGAACTTGATGAATGCTCTCAACGATCTGCTCAATAAAGTCTACTGCATCCCCAACAAGCACCTCATCAATATTCCATCTATCTCCGATGTTAAAACTTGGATCTATGTCAGCTTCATGAGCAATCTTATTTCTCCGATCAACTATCGAATTGAGTTGTTGCTTAATATCTTTTGCTGGTTTGCTTATCTTATTAGCCACCTCATCCCACAACTTTTTGTCAGAAATATATCTGATTGCATCAGCAATTTTGTCTGCTTGCTGGAAGCTCTGATATCCCAGACGTTCCCTAATCTCGTCCTCCAACCAAGAGGCATTATTCAGCCTATTCACAACGCTATTTGATATTGCAGGGATTAAGGCTGCAACCGTATAGGATTGTTGGAGAAAGGCATAACCGTAAGTTTGTTGAATTTCAGTTTCAAGCCATGAGGCAATATCAATCGCCGCTAATCGCTCCTGACGAGCGCCACCCAACGACACTTGAAAACGTGAGAATGCTGACTGAGTAGTATTTGCTGAAGGCGTTGGTTCCGAACGTTGTCCTCGATGAATTTCTAACATTCCTAATGTCACAACCTCATGCACGTAATAATCCAACGCGCTTACTGCAAGAACTAGCGCGGCTCGTAGCATATCTGACACATCTAGCGCACCAGTAGCTTGAGCTTTAACGGAATTATGAAGGGCAATTAGGTCTCGGACGCGACCAATGCTAATACGAAATTGGTCAAGCGCTGACTGCATATACGGAGCTTTCTGAACTTAATGCAATGATTTTATCTGCCAACTCTGAAAAAGTTTTTCTAAACTCTTCCTGCTTCTTCTGGTTTTGCTCCAAGACAATCCCTGTTTGTCCCAATTGCTGAGGCGTTAAGGCATAAACTGGTGTTCGATGTTCTTGAGACAGAGCAATCAGACTGTTAAAGTTTGAAATCTTGGCAAGGGAGAGATTGTCTGGAATTCCCTGCTCCTTGTAAATCTGGCTCGGCAACATCATATTACTCCGCCTGAGAGTTGGAATCAGTTTGTCAGAAACGGCTTGCTCAATCTTCTCAATCCAAGTTTGGAAGGCAGCAGTTTCTTTGCCTCGAATGATTCGATAGTTCTGAACAATTGTCCCTAAAAAACGTAGAGTAATGTCAGGAAACGGATAATTTGCTTCTTTCAGGATTTGGAGTGAGCTTGCCGACTTTGCCCAAGCATACCACCTTGGCAAGACCTTAGCCAAAGAGTCGATTGCCATCACGGAGAAAAAGTCAGCAGTAGTAGGCACTAAAAAAAAGTCACTTATCATCAGCAGATTCTGATTAATTGAACCTAAGCTTGGACTCATATCAATCAGCATATAATCTGCATTAAACTTAGTCGCTGTCTTTTCAAGCAAATCGTTGATAGAACCTGGTAAATTCTTCAGAGTTTGAATTGAGCCACTTAATTCTTGAGCAATACCTAGTGTCACCTCATACTCAGCCAAACCAACATGACCAGGTAGAAGGAATAAATCATCCCGACCTTTTATTGAGATACAATCCACAGCTTCAATTGCTCTTGGTTGTGACTCAAAAGCGGGAGCCAGTCCTGTCTTTATGTTTGAGGCTGTATTGTAGATTTCTTGTATTCTCGCCTCATCATCCTCAGTTTCTTCTCCCAGAGCCATACCTGTAAGGTTACATTGTGGATCGGCATCCACAAGAATCACTCTTTTCCCTTTGGAGGCAAGCATCCAACCTAAATTAAACGCAGTTGTGGTCTTACTGACCCCGCCCTTGTGGTTGAATAAGGCAATTTTCTGAACCATTGCATCAAGCCTTTTTGTAAATGTCGCGATCGCTGGCTATCCAAAACAGGACTCATAAGGCGAAGAATTATTTCGCCTTTTACCATAAGTTTAACATCGATGTCGCGATCGCTCTTCGCTTCATTGACGTTAGTTTGCTTTACAGACCCTCATAACCCCGCTGCCGACATCAAAGAAGCAACTGCTCAAAAAACACCAGTGCCCCAAATCGACAGAAGGGACGCCCCGCACCCTCACGGAACTCAAAATCTACTGGCAATTCCTAGAGTGGGATAAACACCCCGTCCTCATTTTCTACGAAAACGCGATCGCCTTGAGCTTGTTGTAGGCTCTTCGGATCAGCTTGGGGTCAAATTCCTGCACGAAAGCCGTTGTGTCCACTCCCAATCGATCGCTATTCGTGCCGTAGGCATTCGCATATCTCAATGCTACAGCCTGAATCTCCTTGTTGCAGAAAGCCTGTCTGCTGATGTTTGCCGAGGATACTCGATCGGGATCTGCGATCGCCTACGGTACGCTATCCTAAAACGATACTGCTCAAGCAAGGCTACGCGATCGTACCATTCCCACCTTCTCACCCCAAGACCCTCACCTGATTCAACTCACAGCCAAAAGCTCATTCAGCTTATTTTTTAACTCTGGGGATGCCATTAATGGATTATAGACTTCCCCCTCGTAGGGTTGCCAAACATAACTGGAACTAAAGGGTCGGAAAACTGGTAATGTTTCTCGGCATTGAGTAAGTTCTTTTGCTAAAACTAATCCGGGAAGAGATAAGTTAGACAAATCCTCAATCAGTTCACTATAGGTTCTGAATTCATCAACTTCCACACCAACCAAAGCATAGCGAAACGAAGGAGCAAACCGTAGAGTTTGATAGAATAAAATCCCTAATTCTGTCATTACATAAGCACTTTCAGGGCTATTTATTCCCACTTCACTAATATTATTGGGATAAACGCGACACCACCAGTTTTGATCCATATCTTGAAAAGTATCTGTTCGACATAGACATTGGCGATTATTTGACAGCATCCATTCTATGCCCTCAAAGTGTTCAGCAAATTTATTGACATTGCTTTCATCTGAGCCACATTCTGCCGATAAACTGAATATCCACGCCATTGTTATAGACTCCTATGATATATGAGATTAATCAACTCTTTCCCAATCATTTTGGGTATTTGCCAATGCAGCCTCGTACCTTTCCAGAGACATTGTAGCTCTTGGCAATATGCTAACGTGCGTCGGGCTATCTTGGACAGCTTGCAAATCTCCAATAATGTTTCTATCATCAATTTGCCATAGAGAGTCTTTTCCAGTCCCACCAAATTTTGCAGGTCTACGAAATGCTGGTAAACTTTCAATTGAAATGGAAACGGACATTCCCTTTGTATTCCTGACAGCAACAGCAACAAGCTCTCCTCGAAATTCACGTTCTAACTCTGTTAACAAATAGCCTTGCTCATTCAGATAACCTGTGGGCATTTGCTCAATATCTATGTCAATACCAGGTCTAATTCCTAGTAATCTAGCACTGCGACCTATTTTGGGCTTACCATTTTGCTCGGCCATGCCGCGATAGTAAAGTTTTGCCATCAGCCAATGTTTTTAACTTGTAAGCTCATTATTCATTTTTTGAAGATTCTCAAGGTCAGATTTATGAATCTGTGTTTGTCGTTCTGTAAGCCACTGATAAAATTGTTCAACTAGGGCAAAGTATTCATTTGATAAAGAAATTAGACAGAAACTTTCTTCTAGCCTTTCTAAATAAGACGTTGATATTTTGTCCCATCTATTCCACCGCTTCAGAATCTCAACATCAAGACGCACACTCATTTCTATATCTTCCGCAAATTCGATTTGCAACGCTGGGATAGGTAAGGTGTAATGCAGTGTATAGTTTCGCAAATCCTGTACAAATCTTCGGACAGGATTGTTTGTAATATCCCGATCAATTTTTTCTTTGTATTCCTTTATAAACTCTTGGTTAGAGTACAGCCTATTAACAATGTTTCTTGTGTGATCAACCAATGATTGTGCAGAGGCAAGAAAGTTATGAAATAGTCTTGAAGCTTCATCAATTAAACGCTCAAGGTTCTCTCTTTGTTCAGAACTGTACATAAACAAAGATTCTGTCGGATCGTTGAGATGATCCAGATGGTGTACAAGCTCATCGTAATTTCCCTTGAAGACCCGATAGCTTGCACTTAAAGCTTGCAAGTTCAGATGAATTTCCATTTCTGATGAGGCTTGTAACTTATCGAAACAGTTACCAAATTCAGTCTTGTAATCCATACATTTTTTGAACAAACAGCTTTACAAATTCAGTACATTCTGACAAAGGCGACTTCACCCTGCAAAAATGTACAATTAGAGTTAAGAAGCATCAAATACTAGCATTTTTTTGTTATAATAGTTTTCAAGTTCCGCAACATCTCTTAGTAGATAGAAAAACTCATCCTCTTTTTTTATGGCCTTAGACTGATTGAAAATTTCTTTTCGCAAAACTTGCCATAAGTTTTCACTAACAAAGTAATATCTTGATTGTGGATGTAATAGAATTTCTGAACCACCAGTCAAGAATTTTTTTATCTCAGGAGTGTTAGCACTTAATGTCAGATATCGAGTTTTTATAGCTTCAAAAAATTTTGTTTCTACCGTTTGATCAATCTCTTTTTCTTCTTGCAAAATTTTTTTTAACTCTTTCAAAATCGCATCATGCTGACGCTCTTTCGTGAATTCTTCAGAAAAATACTTAAGTCTTGCAAAATGAATAGATTGAGACATACTTTTAATTCCTAGCTTGTTTAATGTATTCCACTAACTCCGGTAAACTGTCAACTTGTTCCAAAGTCCTAACGAGTTTATCAACTGAGTCACAATCATAATATTGTATATCTATACTATCAAATTCTTGCTTCAGTTGTTCTAACAAATTTTTATTGTCACTGTCTAGACGATTAACGGGAAAAATATAGCGAAACCCTGTTGGCTGATTTGTTGTGAGTAACTTTTTTGCATCGTTGATCCACTTTTTCAGACTCCCTTGGTTGATAGGATTGCCTAGTCCTTCAGGAGAAGATTTACACTCGTAGATAAAATTCCCTTCTCGAAAATATTGGGGTGCCATAAGCTTAATTGTCAGTAACTATTATACTTGTTCCTAATTGAATGCTTGTAAGGTGAGTATCAGAAAGACAGATTTAAGCAGACCGTCTTAAATCACGAAAATGAGCATTGACAGTGAACTGATTTCCCAATTTGCTAACTCGACTATGCTGTGAAATAGCTACAATTTTACCCGTTAGCAACCCTTGGATTAAATCATCTGCTTTTCCCGACAAGGCTACAAAATCCGTACATTGTTCGTTATCTTTTAAATTATCTACATAATCAACACCTGGCTCCATGCGAAACTGTTTCATCAAATCTTTCAATATAGTCTTGAAAGATTTATCAATAACTATTCCTTTTTCAAAATAATTTAAACGGCTCCAGTCCGGCAAGCATTCCAATGCTTGACTTAAAGCGTTTTTAATAGAACCAAGTCCAAAGCTTGACATTGAAACCTCTACTAAAATTTAGTGTGATCACTGATTTTTTTTAAATTAGGTTGACCCAGGTAAACCTAATAATTAAAGCATACTATAGCATAACTACAGCCTAATGTCAACATCTGCAACTAATCAAAAAACACCACTGTCCCAAATCCACAGAAGGCACACCCCGCACCCTCACCGAACTCAAAATCTACTGGGAACTCCTAGACTGGGATAAACACCCCGTCCTCATTTTCTACGAAAACGCGATCGCCTTGAGCTTGTTGTAGGCTCTTCGGATCAGCTTGGGGTCAAATTCCTGCACGAAAGCCGTTGTGTCCACTCCCAATCGATCGCTATTCGTGCCGTAGGCATTCGCATATCTCAATGCTACAGCCTGAATCTCCTTGTTGCAGAAAGCCTGTCTGCTGATGTTTGCCGAGGATACTCGATCGGGATCTGCGATCGCCTACGGTACGCTATCCTAAAACGATACTGCTCAAGCAAGGCTACGCGATCGCGCCAACTTCACCTCACACCCAAATCTATGATAAAATGATCTTATTGCTCTCCAGTCAATGCGATCGATTACGAACCATGATTACCACCGTCGAACGCCGCTATAGTTTGGAAGAATATCGCGCGATCGAAGCAAAAGCAGAAGGACGCAGCGAATATCGTGATGGAGAAATTGTACTTATGCCCGGAGGATCGCTCAACCACAGCCGTATCGGTCGGAATATGTTGACCTATCTTACCTATCTACTCCGAGAGACTGTATTCGAGCCAATTAACAGCGATTTGCGGTTGTGGATTCCCGATTATCGACGGGGAGTATATCCTGATGTGATGGTTTTTGAAGGTGAACCGGAATTGAATGGCGATCGCACTGATGAAGTCTTGAATCCTATCCTAATTGTAGAAGTGCTATCTCCTTCAACAGCAGATTACGATCGCGAAAGTAAGTTTCGGATGTATCGATCGATTCCCAGTTTTCGGGAATATTTATTAGTTGAGCAAGATGAACCTTTTGTGGAACGCTATAGCAAGCAAGAGCAAGGTTGGTTGCTCAGTGATTTTAACGACTTGGGCCGATCGATTCCGTTGCAGTCAGTTGGGATTGAATTAGCGATCGCAGAAATTTATCGCGGTATTGTGTTTGCGTAGGCGATAGGTTGAATTATAATTGAATTAGGACAACTCAATTTCCTCCAACAAAAACTAATGAGCGTCGTCATCCCTAATGACATCCTCCAAGCAACCAAGATGACTGAGGATGAGTTAAAGCTAGAAATTGCCATCATGCTGTACAAGCAAGAGAAAATCAGTAGTGGCAAAGTCCGCGCCTGGACTAAGCTGACAGTAATTGAGTTTCAGCATGAACTGGCAAAACGGGAGCTTTGCATCAATTATGATGTAGAGGATTTTCAATCAGATGTGAAAACATTACAATCAATGGGTTTGTTGTGATTGTTATTAGTAGAGATGGCGATCGGCAAACCTTATTACCAAGTTATTTCACGACACTACTTACCGTCTTCTAATAAACTTTCAAGCATTGGAGTCAAGATTTTGACAACAGGATTATTTGTAAGCTCAATTAGGGCTGCTACACCACCTGTTTTCAAGGCTTTAACGATCTTGGCTTTCGTATCAGGTTTTTTCTCGATTTCTTCCATAGCCTTTGCAGCAATATTTGCTTTCTCAACGATCGTTGTCGTTGGGTAAGTTTGGGATAAATGAGCTAAAAGCTGCTGAATTTCGGCAGCTGCTTCAGCCAAATTTTGTTTTTCCTCATTTGTGAGGTTGTTAATACTATTAACATAAATACTGCGCCCAACAGAACCAGTTGAAATAACGCTACCTACAACATCACGAGCATTAATTGGCTTTTCCGTCATTTGTTTTTTCCTGTAATACAAAACCTGTAAATATCTCGTTTTTATGACAAAGCTAAATGTTGTTAACTACATCACCTGCAACTTGTCCAGAAATAACAGTAGACCCATAGTTTTTCTCAATGCTGATGGATTTGTCTTCAATTCGATCGATCTTAAGAGTATCAAAATTGAACTCGATAGCCTTCGGTTCATCAGAATTCATAATGTTGTATAAGGTTAAAACGATAGTCAGGACGAAATCTTTACTTTTGCTAGCAAGAATTACTTCTTCACCTGAGTTCATCCTAATTCTTAACCCGTACTGCTCCACTGTACGACTTTTTTGCAAATTCTTATGCTCCCAAAAGAAACAACCCACAACAATCAGGATAAAAATACCAAGACCATAGTAGAACAGCAAAACAAGTCCGAGTGCGAGTAAGAACCAATACCACTGTGGCACAGATTGATTAATCGCGTATGTCTCTGTAAGGTCAGCCAATGCAACAGTGGATATATTTCGTATTTGGTATAGTGTATTATCAAATACTACCGTGTTGTTAACTATTTTCAACAGGGGTGTCGTGATTGGCTTAACCTTATTGTCTGAATCGCTGCTCCCTTGAGGTAGAACTTGAGGTAGAAGTAGAAGTTGATGCAGTTGTGATTGTAACGACTGACCAGCTTTCATTTGAACACTCCCACAACTTGAGAGCCTATCTCAGCAAAGGCTTCCAGAATCGGATTGCCCCCGTCTGTGCTTCTCCCCTCTGACGGCTCGGAATTACTACCAGCAGCATGATCGGAGCTTAACACTACAGCAAACTGAGAGACTATCTGGGCAAAGCCTCCAAGAAACCAGTTTCCTTCACTCACGACTATCTCCTCCAGGGAAGTTGCTCTCCATAAATTTCCTACTCACGATACTAGACTGTTTGCTCAAAGTCTGAAAAGCGGAAAAAGACGGATCTTGCTAACTCTACGGTAAAAGTCGGATTTAGACGGATAAAGTCGGGTAGAATAACCACAGTTCTCTCACATCCATGCAAATGGACATTCGCAAAGTATTGGAATTTGTAGACAATGCTTTATATGACAAAACAGGAAAACATCTCAATGACTTGCAACGTGCAATTATTGAGGGGATGCTAAAGCGACAGAAGTATTCTGAAATTGCAGATAATTATCGTCTTACAGAAGGTCACGTTAAAGATGTGGGTTACGAACTTTTGCAAATGTTATCTGATGCCTTTGGTGAAGCCGTTGATAAAGGTAATCTTAAATCTTTCCTAGAACGGCAAGGAAATTTAAATATTTGGGGTAATACTTTTGGTAATAGCAATATAATTGGCTATATCAATGTTTGCTCCGATAAACCCACTGCTACTCCAGATGAAAGTCAGGGTAAGACTTCTGACTTTGAGCAAGCCAAGTATCAAGCCAAGATTGAAATGGTTGGTAAGTTACGACAGATTGGGTTGAGCAATGAGCAAATTGCAGATACTCTAGGGCTAGCATTGGAGAAAGTTAAGCAGGTGGACTCGGACTCGGAGGGGTAAGTCTGCATTTTACAATGCCTTGTGAGCTTCTGCATAAATCCGCAATGCCGCAGCCATTTTCTTTCCATAATCTTCACCCTGAGTTTGGAACCAAGCCAATGTGTCAGGATCTACTTGCACAAGAACATTCAATGACGTGACAGGTTTCCACCACCGTGACTTACTGAAAAACGCCTCAGTTAATGGAGGAATATCAGATATATCAATATCCTCCTCCGTAAGTGAATCAACTTTCTCCCAGTTCGTTCTTGAGGTATTGTTCATAGAATTTTCGTTCATAAGGCAGTGCTTTGCGAAGTGAAATAATTCGGACTGTTTCCTCGTTTGGTTCTGTGAAAACTACAACCACAACACGCCAATCAAGCATTCCAATCCCAATCCATCGATCCTCACCGTAGTCTTGCCGTTCATCGAGGGAAATACGAAGCGGTAGCCTGAAAATTCGAGGTGCATCTGCAAAATCAAGTTCATGCTTTGCAATATTCACTTCGTTCTTTTGCCGATCCCACTCAAACTTCATATATTGATTTTACTCGATTTGATTAGGTCTAGCACTCGCTGACAGCGACGGGTCGAAGGGGGAATCCTGGATGGGCTTGTTATAATTTCATGTCTGGCTGTAACTTACCACAAAAAGGTTTTGGATGTCGAGTCTTACTTCCCACTCTCGGCGTTTGGAAGGTGTCCCGCCTTGGGTTAGGAGCTATTTTAACAGTAAGGTGGGCAATGCCCACCTCAAAATCTACTTCAATTGAACCCATTTCGCCACTGACGGCACTCCACGGCGGTCAATAATAAACAACATATACCAGCCCGGTGGTGCTACATTCGGCTCATTCGTAACCTTTATTTTCAGATTACCAGCAACACCGAGACTAAACTCTAAATCTACCAGTCTTTGTCCTGTATTAAAAGCATGAGTAGTCGATCCAGGTTTAATCAAACTTACCCATTGAATTTCCCCAGATTGCGGTGTTTGAATCTCAAAATTCCCACCATATTTTAACTCTTGGGGAGCATTTTGAATTACTGGTCTTGCACCTTTAAATAGGTACGGCGGATAATACATTTCCAGACGCAGTTCATCATCAGTTCGCGCTGGATTTGACCCGGCTGTAATTACTTTACCATCTGGTAAAAGTAGTGCGATCGAATGATATAATCGCTCCACTCTCGCAGTTGCTGCTATTGTCCAAGTATTCGTGACTGGATTGTAAATTTCTGCTGCCAAAGTTGCTTGTACCCGCGATTCATTCAAGCTACTACCACCGCAAACAAACACAGTGCGATCGGGTAACAATACAGCATTCAAGTGCATACGAGAAAAATTCAAAGGTGCTGCTGCTTGATAAGTTGGATTAGCAGCAGCCAAATTAACAATATTTACCTTTTTATGTGCCTCAACTGCATGATGATTTCCACCCTCAAACGCACCACCACCGATAATCATTACTCGTTGTTCTTGTGCAGGTGGTAATATTACACTAGCAGCTTGATTGCGATGTTCTAGTTCTTCGTGACCGATTAACCCAGGTACTTCTACTTCTGTGATAGGTTGCGTCGGATTTGTTGGCAAAGTTAATAACCGTGGTGTTACCTCATTGTTATTGCCATATTGACCACCAGAATAGAAAATCCTGCCATCACGTAACAGGAAAAGGTGTGCATACATCGGCAATTGACTGGTATTTTGTCCAAAAGCCGTCCAAGTATTTGTTTGGGGGGAATAAATTTCTGGGATTAAATTAAGATTACCATCTTCTCCTAGTCCAGAAACAGCTAAAACTCGACCGTCACCCAGCGTTACCAAAGTTGGATACCAGCGACCGCCTTTCATTTGCGGTAGCGGTTTCCATTTCTCGGCAAAGGCATCAAAAACAAAAGCATCTCTCAATCCTAAAAATGGATGTCCAAAGTCATATTGTTTCGTACCACCTGCCACCAAAAGAGAACCGTCTGATAGAAAAGAATGTCCAGCACAGAAGAAATCTACGGGAGTTGGGGGAGTAAAAAATGTACCTTTTTGATAATCCCAAACAACGCTGCGTAAATTGCCGTTTACATTAGCAGGATTGTTGCCGGAACCAGAGAAAAATAACACTTTGTTGGTAGGCAAAACAGCAGCGTGAACTGCCAGGATTTGCGAGTTGTAAGGTAATAATCTCCAAATGCCTTGATTAGCGGCTCGATCGAGGTCGATATTCAGGTCTAAAACTTGATAATATCCCTGATTTAGTTGCGGCGGATTGTCGATTTGGAAGAAGATTAATTCAGGCCGTCCCTTACCTTTCAAGTCGGCAATTGCAATGCCTGCACCTTGATTTTCCCAGGAAAATAATGGAACTGGCACCCAAGGACTCCAACCTTCGGTCACATTACCAGCAGTATCGAGATTCCAACCAATTTGATAAAATCCCTGATTAACTCCGGGGGGGTTATCTATTTGAAAGATGATTAATTCTGGCCGTCCATTGCCGTCGAGATCGGCAACTGCAATACTTGCGCCTTGATTTTCCCAAGAAAACCAATCTACTGCTATCCAGTCACTCCAACCGCCTGTGACTATACCATTTTTATCTAGCTTTTTACCTATGCGATAAAGTCCCCGATTGGCATTGTCTGGATTATCAATTTGGAAGACAATTAATTCCGGGCTTCCATCATTATCTAAGTCGGCAATTGCTATGCTGGCATCTTGATTTTCCCATGATTGCCAACCGGGAATTTCGATCCAGTCACTCCATCCGCCTGTGACTATACCATTTTTATCTAGCTTTTTACCTATGCGATAAAGTCCCCGATTTGCATTAGGTTGACTATCAACTTTAAATACGATTAATTCCGGTCTTCCATCATTATCGAGGTCGGCAATTGCTATGCCTACACCTTGATTTTCCCAGGATTGCCAACCGGGAATTTCGATCCAGTCACTCCATCCATCTGTGACAAGTCCATTTTCATCTAGTTTCCGACCAATGCGATAAAGCCCACGATTGGCACCCGGTGGGTTATCGATTTGGAAGATAATTAAATCCGGTCTTCCATCGCCATCGATGTCGGCAATTGCCATGTCTGCACCTTGGTTTTCCCAGGAGAACCAATTGGGAACTGCTATCAAGTCGGTTGCCATAAGTTTGTTAAGATTTGGAGAAACTTAAATAACCTAAATATAACACTTTTGGTTTATAATATCAGCAGCAGAGTGTACCAATTTTTGCGAACAAAAAGAGGTCGCGCCTTGAAAGCGATCGGGCCATATTTTGTGCGATCGCTTGGTCGATACTACAATAGCTATTCGGGTGCATCTCACTTTTGCAGGGGCGAAGCATTCCGGCAGATAAGTTATTGGTTAGAAGCTCATATTTACTGCCGGAATGCTTCACCCCTACAGACATTTGCAAAATTCTAATCCTTCCACTGGCCATGCCTAACACTCAAGTAGCGGAACGATTATTTTCTTCATTCCTGACATTGAAACTGAGCGCCCACCAAGCTAAATAAGTAAACTGGGCGCACTCAAACCAGGTTAAGGTAAACAAAAGATAGCAGTAAGCCACCACCTCCATACCGCGACTTGGAGACAGCATAACACGCCATAAGCAGAAACTCAACAGCGCACCGTAACAAAGCATCCCCGCAACGCCTACAGATAAAATCTTGTCCAGAATCAGATTGTGGGCTTTACTTGAGATTATCGGTTTTGTGCCAACCTGTCCTTCTTTATTAACGTAGTCAAAACTGAATTCATTCAGTTGCACAATTCGAGGTGTCCATTGCTGGTTGTAAATATAGGGATAAGCAATACCGAAACCATCAAAACCCCATCCGAGTAGGGGACGTTGAACTATTCCCAATCCTGATAGCTGCCACAAATAAATTCGGTCTGAAGTGATTTGTTTGATTGCAGGCAAACCAGCAATTTGTCGGGTGCTAGTAGTAATTCCTATTACCACCAGACAAATCAAAGCCACAGGGATTAACAACTTATAATATTTTCTTCCCAACAGGTAAGCAGTTGCTACTAGCAAGGCTAATACTGCTGCCCTAGTTTGAGTTAATAGCAGTGCTGGAATAATTAAAACCAAACAAATTATAAAATTGCGATCGCTTATCCACCGCCACTGCCAAGCTACGATCGCCAGTATTACCACTGCTGCTAATACAAAAGCCGCATGACCCCGATGGGAATACAAACCGATCGGCTGCTGGGCTTGGAAAATGGTACTCACTAAAATATTGTCCCGTAACAGTTGAGCGGTTGTGACGGTATAGTCAATTTTCCAGTTAAGAACTTGGGGGAAAATGCTAAGTGCGAGAATCACTCCACCGATGAGCAAACCTTGGATTTGGGGAATAGCTATTGATAGGCAATGTCTTAAAAGCAAGGTATTGCTGAGGGTGAAAGCAGCAATTAGCAACCAATACAACCACCCATCGCCCATCTCGTTTTGACCGAATAGTGAACGAAGAGGAAAGGGGCTGAACATTGTTGAAATTAGTCCTATTCCGAGAAATATTTCCCACAACAGTTTGCTAATTTTCCAATGACGCGGTATGATTATATCAAATCTTTTTGTCCATAAAATTGAAAAATTTAATAGAGTAATTAGCAGGACAGCAAAGACTTTTGGGTGTGTCCAAATTTCGCCTCGACTACTTCCCCAAGGATTGATCAGAATGATACTGAGGGCAAACAGCAAAGTGTAAAGGTGTTTCATTGCTATTTGCCCTTCTTAATTTTCAGTCCTTGAAATACTCCCCATCCACCTAGCATGAATAAACCCAAAATAGCAGGAGGTTCGGGTATGCGTCTAGGTTCAGGTGTTTCTTGAATTGCACGCATTTGGAAACTACCTACGCTCTGATTAAATGCCAATTGAATTGGAAAAGCAGTTGATTCTGTTTCACCAATTAAAGCATCGATATCGGTGATTTTGAAATTAGAAACTGCTTCACCCAGTAAGGAGACAAAATCGACGCTATCTCCAGGGCCAAATTCTCCCAAAATGGCGTCTCCTACCGAGACGGTGAAGCGATTGTCAAGACCGACGGGGAAGTCGAGAATTTCCGTAAATAGGGTATCTTCTAATGCTTGGAATTCAAAACCGTGAGTGGTGTGGGGGTCGTACCAGCGACAGCCGGGAACGTTTGAGAAGACTTGCCAGTTACCGTCACTTCGATTTGGAAGTATGGGGTTTTGTTGTGTGTTGCCCGGTCTAGGTCTGCTGACTCCACCGCCACCACTACTGCCAATTATGATGGAGGGTGGGGCAGGTTCAGAATCGTAGACTTTGACGTTCAATTCGTAGCTGCCTTTGTCTTCTCCACGACGACCACCGTTAGCACCAACAAACAGGTCGATGATGCCACTGTCGGGGACAATTCCTGCTAGGGCGGAAGCGAAACCGTCTCCTACTGGACTGCTGTCGTCGTCGTATTTATACCCAGAACTAGAATATGTGCCTAAGTATGTGTTTGGATTGCAGCGATTTGAGGGGATGCTGTTATTTGTCCAGCCGTAAAAGTAGCTGCCAGGTGTGAGTTTATCTAGGGTGAATTTGTCTGTTTGAGAACCGGAGGTTAAGGTGCTGGAGAAGGTTTTGGTGGGTTGAGAAGGAGGAGAGCAATTAATGCCAATGTTAACGCTGATCCCACCCATGTCAACCGTAATGCAACCAGAAGGAGTAAATTTGTTTTTCCAACCCCATCTAATCCCGTTATAAATGGTCACGTCTCCAACATCTTTATTTCCAACTCTCCTGGTCGCAGTTTGTTCTACCAGATAAAGTTCAGCAACAAAGTAATGGTTTATACGGGGATCGTCAGTATATGGTGTGTCTATGAAGTAGTCTGTAGTTGCAGTACTATCAAAGTCATAGTAAGGATTGTCTTGACCAGGATCTATATCGAGGGAGTCGCTCGGTTTTTGCTCGGAGTCTTCAGTGTAGCTACTAATAACCCGCTGAATCCAATGGACATTATTGCCATAAGGATCGTTTGTTCCTGGACGATAGTTTAAACGAAAATGAGATCCGACTGAACCCCGATCGAATTTGCCTGGGAAGTCCTCAATTCCACAATTCGTTGTAGGCTGGCAGGCGTAATTGTGTAAAATTTCAAAACTCCCCTTCAAGTCGTTGGGTGCAACATCAAAAGTCCAACCTCCATCTACAAAAGGTTGCAGCAGGTTCAAAAGACCCCTCGTTCCACCTCGTGCAATTTTGGTAACTCCACCCGAAACATCCCTCCATGTGTCTGGGTACAACAATAAATAGGTATCCAAAAAAGTTTCGCCAGTCCCATTAGACAGATTGTAGGTAGCTAAGGGATTGTAATTTCCATTAGCACCGGGTTGTGAGGGAGTAATAGTAAACGCTATAGCCGATTGCTCCGTGAGTGCAACTAGCAAGGTCGTTGCTAACCCAAGTAAATAACATTTTCGTAACGCCATTTTCTAAGCTCCTTTAAACAGCAAATCTTGAAAAAATACCAATTTTTTGAGAATCAGATATAGGTGGCAATCATGGTGTAACTTCAAGTCAGGGCTAGATTAAACTAAACTCGACAAAGGATGTAAACACCTCACCCTTCCATAATCCTTCTAATAATTTCGTGTCTATCCATTCTTGAAGATGACCCTGTATTGTCTCCGTCGCAATTTCGTCTTTATAAGTGAACCGAAACTGATATGTCCCTGGATTGAAAACATCAAAATTCCAACGACCTCCAGAAGGTTTTGCAATGCTAAGTCTTAGCTGGTCATGCTTGCTCCATAGGCGTGCGTCTGGAAAGAATGCCGTACTGTCTCCAGGCATAACTAAGGGAAAATGGATTTCTTTAGGTTTTAGGCGTCTAATGCGAAGAAAGGCTATCTGCACAGCTTGACCATCCGCTCTCACAATTTCAGGGGTTATTGTTGTATAGAAATTGAAGCGCCAAGGGATAGAAGTGTTGTTAGTAATACGGATACCAAGCTCGACAGGAATATTAGTTTCCTGCTGGGAAGCCGGGGCGATCGAAATGGGTTCCGGCACTAGGTTTTCAAAGCGAATGCCATCCACTTCAACCGCATTGCTATCATTCAATTCTCCAGATGTCATGTTGGCTACCCTCTCCATGATCGCATTTTTTGGCCCGGTAAAGAGGGACTCATGGCTGAGTGCCATTTCTCCTACCAAAACTAAAGCTAAAGCTAAACAGAAAAGAAAGAAGTTACGCATGAGATATCCCATGAATTGACTGTTACAGCAATCAGTCAGGTTGCATTTCCCTTCTTAAGACGACAGCACCAAGAATCGCGCCATCAAGATAAGGAACTACCCTGTCACCTACATTTCTGAGTTAGTAGTTCGCTCGGTTAATTTTATAAAAAGTTAACTTTTAAGCTCCCGGTAAATCAATTAGAGGAAATACTGAATTTAACAAAAATCGAGCGCTAAGTTTAAACCAAATTAAGTAAGCAAAATTACTAGGTTTATTTATGAATACACGGTAAAGTTAGCGGTTAATCTCATCCGTGCCGATCGCAATTTGAATTAATCTACGGTTGGAAAAAATTCACTTGGCAGCCTAAAGGCAGGGAAGTGGCAATAACCGATCGCATTTTTGGCCAAAGTATTTCTAAGTATGTTTTGGCAATCGAAGTGCTTTAGCTTTAGAACCGATCGGCCCTAGAATTTGGTTGAGGTCGCGCAGTTGATCTGCTGTACCCATGCAGATCATCGCATCGCCGGAGAGTAATAAGGTTTCGCCGGTTGGCCCACCAATCAGAGTGCCATCGGCGCGACGAATGGCGAGAACTAAGGCACCGGATTGCGATCGCAACCGTGCTTCCCTTAAACTTTGACCTACATAAGGACAAGCATCCGCATCTAGTCGGAATTCCTCCATGTAAAAAGCGCGATCGGTTCCCGTAAGAATCCCATCCACAAAATCCATTACTTGCGGTCTGAGAGCTGCCGCAGCCATGCGTTTGCCGCCAGTGATGTAGGGGGATACGACGGCATCAGCGCCGCCTCTTTGGAGCTTTGTGACGGCTTCCTCCGTACTGGCGCGAGCGATCGCTCTTATTTTAGGATTGAGCGTCTTTGCTGAGAGGACAGTGTAGAGATTTTCTGCATCTGAGGGTAGCGCCGCCACTAAACAGATTGCCCGTTCAATGCCCACCCTGAGCAAAGTATCATCTAGGGTGGCATCCCCTTGCATGGCAATATAACCCATTTGCTGTGCAGCCTGGACAGATTCCAAGCTTAAGTCGAGCGTCACAAAAGGGATGCCTTCCGCCTGAAATTCCATGCCAATCTGACGCCCGGTGCGTCCAAATCCACAAAGAATGTAGTGTTCCGAGAGAGATTCCACCAAACGTCGCTGTTGTTGAAGTCGTCTTCCTTCTTGAAAATAACCTTGAATTAGGGCTTCTGTAAAGCGGTTAACGATATAGCCGATGCTGATTACTCCCATCGCGATCAGTATGATGGTAAACAGCCGTCCGCGATCGCCTAAAGGATTAATCTCTCCAAAACCAACGGTAGCTAGAGTGCTTACCGTCATGTAAGCCGAATCCAGCCAACGCCATCCCTCGACAAAACGATACCACAGTGTGCCGATCAGGAAAACGCAACCGAGTGCGATCGCACCTATAATCAACTCCTGTCGGAGGCGTTTGTACTTGCGTTCTATGTCTGATTGAGAGTCGAATGAAGCGCGTGGGCTCACGTAAATAACAGCTTTTGGTAAAGAGTTCAATAATACACAACCGCAGGATAACAGTAACTGTATTCAATCAGATAGCAAAGGAGGTCAGGAATGTATGTAGTAGAAGAATAATCAGAATGGTGACTAATTCCGCAACTTTTCCCTGATGCGCTTGGCCTGTAGCGTTTAAACTTGCTACCATAAAGTGTTGCGGAAAGCACGATCCGACTACTTTACCTGGGGATACAATACCGTACATGAGGTTTAGGTTACTGGTATACGCTGCTAGTACACAAATAGCAGCCTTTCATTAATCTGCTCAAGAATCCAGTGCAACAGTTGTCAAAAGAAGTTTGAATATAAGGATTGAGTCAGTGAGCATCGAAACTCTGGTTGAGAATCCTACAATACCGGCAGAATCAGCACCTGTTTTATCTGGCCCATTTGAGCCAGGTAGCTTTGACGACTGCGTGATGACAACCTACGGACGATTTCCCTTGGCTTTGGAACGGGGAGAAGGTTGTCGCGTTTGGGATACCGATGGGCGCGAATATCTGGACTTTGTGGCTGGAATTGCCACTTGTACTCTGGGACACGCCCATCCAGCTTTAGTGGAAACGGTGACTCGCCAAATCAAGAAGCTGCACCACGTTTCTAATTTGTATTACATCCCCGTACAGGGCGAATTGGCTAAATGGTTGGTCGAGCATTCTTGTGCCGATCGCGTATTTTTCTGCAATTCAGGAGCGGAGGCGAATGAAGGGGCGATTAAATTGGCTCGGAAATACGCTCACACGGTCTTGGAAATTAAAGAGCCGGTGATTTTGACGGCGCACGCCAGTTTCCACGGTCGCACGCTGGCGACGATTACAGCCACGGGTCAGCCGAAGTATCAGAAGAATTTCGACCCGTTGATGCCGGGATTTGACTATGTTCCTTACAACGATATTGAGGCGGTGAAAAATGCGATCGCAGATTTAGATACCGGAGATCGACGGGTTTGCGCCATTCTCATGGAAGCTTTGCAGGGTGAAGGCGGTGTCCGTCCGGGAGATGTGGAATACTTCCAGCAGCTACGCCAAATTTGCGATGAAACCGGCATTCTCCTAATTCTGGATGAAGTGCAAGTGGGTATGGGGCGCAGCGGCAAGTTCTGGGGATATGAGAATCTAGGAATTGAACCGGATATCTTCACTTCGGCGAAGGGATTGGGCGGCGGTATTCCGATCGGTGCTACTCTTTGTAAGAAGTTCTGCGATGTTTTCGGGCCTGGAGATCATGCCAGCACCTACGGCGGTAATCCCTTTGCTTGTGCAGTTTCTCTCACGGTTTGTCAAACCCTAGAACGCGAGAACATTCTGCAAAACGTGCAGGAAAGAGGGGAACAATTAAGGGCTGGATTAAGAGCGATCGCCTCCAAATATCCTAACTTAATTGCTGAAGTGCGCGGCTGGGGTTTGATCGACGGTATGGAGTTGAAAGCAGACATCGAACTAACTTCCGCTGATGTGGTGAAAGCGGCGATGGCTGAAGGTTTGTTGCTGGTTCCGGCTGGCCCCAAAGTCCTCAGATTTGTGCCACCGCTGATTGTGACCGATCGGGAAATCGATCAAGCACTGCAAGCACTTGGGCGGGCGATATCATCAGCAGTTGCCTAACAGTATTTCAGCAGATTTTGAGTGCGATCGAATATTTGGTACGTAGTTGCGATGCCGCGCTCTTATACCAACTTGGATAAGAGCGCGGCATCGCAACTACGTACCCAAAGTGCAAGATGACTAGCAACTTACGTTAATAGCCGTCTTCAAGAGAAAACCAATCCTCATCCAGGGCTTGTTTTAGGGAAATATGAGCATCATTCGGCAGTGAAAACAGCTTAGAAACAGACTTAACTGCTACAGGATAGGCTTTTGCATACATCACTTCGAGTTCAGATTTTAAACTGGGACTATCTTCTAAACGATGTTCAATATGAGCGCGAAAATTGACAATTTCAGCAGCCCAATGATTCCCCGAATGCTCTTTTTCGACTTCCCAATAAGATAATTTAAGAAGATGTTCTAATAAACGGGTTAAAAGACTTAACACAGCCCGTTTATCGCTTTTTCCCATATTCTCTAACTCTTCTATCAAATTATCCCAATCAACCTCATGAAAATGCCGTTCTCGTAATTGGTTGACCGTTTCTTTTATCCATTGATGATAGTCTGTTTCGTATCGGGTCGATGACATGGTATTCTTCTTATGTCACTTTCTTTGTTTCAACTAGCTATAAGTAAGTTTAACAAGGTATTTGTCTATTTAACTTAAGTTGCTAGTTACTTGCACTTTGGGTACGTAGTTGCGATGCCGCGCTCTTATAAGTAGGTGGGTGTAAATAAACTGAACTAAGAGAAACCCGGTTTCGCAGGAGTTACCGGGTTTCTAAGGGCCTGGAGTTTTACGTTTAATTATGCTCACCTACTTACCAACTTGGATAAGAGCGCTAAAGCGCAACAACGTACCTAATACCATGCGTTATTTAGTCATGGCATTGAAACCACGCAGTCAACGCCACAGCCAAACCATCTGCCGCATCATCAGGTTTGGGAATGTAGTCTAAATTCAACTCTCGCGCCACCGCCAGCTGCACATCGTGCTTATCGGCATTTCCCATCCCCGTAAGCGCCTGTTTTATTTGCGCCGGTGTAAACTCGACTAACGGCATCTTATGCTGGGCCAGCACCAACATCATCACGCCCCGCGCCTGGGCCACAGCAATAGTATTCGCCATGCGGTAAAAAAACAATTTCTCGATCGCAACCAGATCTGGTTGTAACTGCTGCATAATCGTGTGCAAATCTTCATAAATTATGCAGAGCCGTTCCCCAATTTCCATACCGGATGAAGTTTTAATCACGCCAAAGTCGATCAGCGTCACAGGACTCTGCTCGACTTTGGGGCAGAGAATTGCCCCAAACCCAACAATTGCCAGTCCAGGGTCTAATCCCAAAATTCGCTGCCCCATAGGAAAATGTCAGATCCGTACTGCTGTGGCATCAAATACTGTATCTCAAAGTGGAGGGCTGGATTGGGGACTGGTGACTGGGGACTAGGAACTGGGAACTATGAACTAGGTAGAGTTATGAGTTATCGGGTCAAAACTCTTTCTAGCCCCTAATCTTGTTTTGCTCAAACACCCAGATTTAGCTGTATGCAATATGAATCTTATGGGATACAAGCTTAGGGTTGATCTATAGGCAGCTACTCTGGTAACAAATACCTAGTAGAATATGCTGGACAAGTGGAGGTACTCGATCGATAGCGTAAACTCTCTATTATACACTTGTCTTTCCAACCTTTTGAATACTGTGCCCTAAATCAGTTATGTCAATCAGTATATTCAAACAAGCCCTTCTAGTTCTGTCGCATGAGTCACGCAGTCGCACTCCCCAGCGGGTCAACACATGGTTCAAGTGGTTGGCTCCTGGCTTGTCGGTGAAACGCTGGTTGCTTTTAAGTGCTGGTGGCGTCTTGATCACCAGTCTCGGATTGGCGATATGGACAAAGCTGACTCCCATTAATCGCCTGATTCAGTTCCTCATCGACATCTTGGAGAAAATTACGATTATTGTTCCCAGCTATATTAGCGGCCCGATCGTGGTGATCGGCGGCGTGTTGTTGATTTTATGGGGTCACACCCGCAGTCTGGGTGCGATCGCGGAAGTTTTGAACCCAGCAGGAGATGAAGAACTGATTGATATGCTGCTAGCCCATCGCCGCTTAAATCGCGGCCCGAAAATTGTGGCGATCGGGGGTGGTACTGGTCTTTCTACATTGCTGAGAGGTTTGAAGACCTACAGCGCCAACATTACAGCGATTGTGACGGTGGCGGATGATGGGGGATCTTCTGGGCGTCTGCGGCGGGAAAATGGGGTGCTGCCGCCAGGTGATATTCGCAATTGTTTGGCGGCGCTGGCAGATGAGGAAAAGTTATTGACGGAATTGTTTCAATATCGCTTTCACGCTGGGGATGGTTTGACGGGTCACAGTTTTGGCAATCTGTTTCTGACGGCGATGAGCGATATTACTGGGGATTTGGAAAGAGCGATCGCAGCTAGTTCTAAAGTCTTGGCAATCAGAGGACGGGTGCTACCCGCAACGCTTAGCGATGTCCGTCTTTGGGCGGAATTATCTGATGGACGCCGGATTGAGGGAGAGTCTAATATTACCAAAGCTAACGGAAATATTGTCAAAATTGGCTGTATTCCAGAAAATTCACCAGCTTTGCCGAAAGCTTTGCAGGCGATCGAGGAAGCAGATTACATTATCATTGGCCCTGGTAGCCTCTACACTAGCGTGATTCCCAATCTGTTGGTGCCGGAGATTCGGGAAGCTCTAGCCAAACGAGAAGTCCCCCGTATCTACGTTTGCAACATCATGACTCAGCCTGGAGAAACTCAGGGCTATACTGTTTCAGACCATATCCGTGCGATCGATAACGCTTGCGGTGGTCAGCAGTTGTTTAACGCTGTGTTGATGCAGCGGAAAGTACCATCGGCTAATGCGCTGATTCGCTATGCTCAGGAAAATTCCCACCCGGTTTTCCTCGATCGCGAAGCCGTCGTACTATTGGGACGTAGAATTGTTTTGGCAAATGTGATGGATGAGGATAAAAATACCGCTCTCTTGCGCCATAATTCCCAGCGACTAGCACGAGTCTTACTGCGTTGGTACAGTCGCGCTCAATCTTAATGGATTTTGGATTTTAGATTTTGGATTGGAGATGACGGTAGAGTCGAGGACAATTTCTCTTGCAGATGCTGAGGCGACGCGATCGCTCGGTCGCGCTTTGGGCCAGTCTCTGAGTGCTGGTAGCGTAATTTTACTCGAAGGGGATTTAGGCGCTGGCAAAACTACTCTAGTTCAAGGTATTGGTGAAGGACTGGCGATCGCAGATCCCATTGTTAGCCCCACTTTTACTTTGATTAACGAGTATACAGAAGGGCGATTACCCCTGTATCACTTGGATTTGTACCGCTTGTCCCCAAAGGAAGTGGAGGCTTTGTATTTAGAAAACTACTGGGAAGGCGTCGAGGTGCCTTTGGGAATTGTAGCGATCGAATGGCCGGAACGATTGCAGTATAAGCCACCCAGCCACATACATATCTATCTTGCCTATCAAGAAGATGGCAGCCGTCAGGCTAAAATAGCCTCAATGGTAGAATTTAACTTAGAATTTCTAGGCTGACAGTTATGGTAGGAGTGCTTCAGTCATAAACTAACCATCAAATGTCAATGCTTTACCTCGCACATCGGTGTACAATTTACCTTTTTCATAAACAACTTGACCGCCGACAATAGTAAAAACTGGCCAACCAGTTAAACTCCATCCCTCAAAAGGACTCCAACCGCATTTTGTTAGCACTTCCTCGCGCAAAACAGGCCGATAATTGTTTAAATCTACCAATACTAAATCGGCGTCGTAACCGGGTGCGATCGCACCTTTTTTAGGAATATTATACGCCTTCGCCACAGCAGCAGACATCCAATTAGCAACCTGTGCAACAGTACAGCGTCCCTGCATCGCCTGAGTTAGCATTATCGGTAAAGATGTTTCCACTCCCGGCATTCCAGATGGAGTATTAGGATAACCTTGAGCTTTTTCTGATAAAGTGTGCGGCGCGTGGTCTGTTGCGATAAAATCAATTACACCATCTAGTAGCGCTTGCCAGAGGACTTCGTTATCATGGTGCGATCGCAACGGTGGATTCATCTGCGCCAGTGTGCCTATTTCTGCATAAGCATCCGTATTTAACAGCAAATGCTGGGGCGTCACCTCCGCAGTTACCCAGCTAGGTTTATCCTGACTGAGCAAATCTGCTTCTTCAGCGGTTGACAGATGTAAAATATGTAAGCGTCGCCGATATTTCTTGGACAGACGCAGCGCCAACTGAGTAGCATTTAAAGCAGCTTGATTATCCTGAATTTGGGAGTGAACGGCGGGATCGGTAATTCCAGCAAATTCCTGGCGTCGCAGGTTAATTCGCTCTTGATCTTCTGCATGAACGGCGATGAGGCGATCTCCCTTAGCAAATATAGCTTCCAGCGCCGCTTCCCCATCTACCAACAACGCGCCGTGCATCGACCCCATAAAAATTTTAATCCCTGGAGTTGGCTTAGCCTCAAGCAAATCGGGCAAGTTTTCTGCCGTTGCGCCAATAAAAAAGCCATAATTAACTAGGCACTTCTGGGCTGCCCGTTGTAACTTATCATTGAGATTAGTCTGCGTTGTCGTGAGAGGACGAGTATTGGGCATCTCCAAGAACGAAGTTACCCCGCCCTTAGCACAGGCGCAACTGGCAGTAAACAAGTCTTCTTTGTGTTCCAGTCCAGGTTCCCGGAAGTGTACCTGGGGGTCAATTACTCCCGGCAACAATGTCAAACCCTGGGCGTCGATTTCCCGATCTCCCGTATTTGTGGCAGAATCTGGTATTATGGGTGCGATTTCTACAATTTCGCCCCCACAGGTTTTTACATCTCCCACCAGAAATTCACCCCTGGGTAAGAGAATAGTTGCACGACGGATAAATAGGCAAGGCAAAGAAGACATGGTAATCAAAGGAGAGAATATTTTAAGTATATGAGAATCTTGACGATCCCTCTGAAAATAATTATAAACATATAATGTATGGGGAAACGCTTATTGCTTTCAAGGCTTTCTATTCTCAATTTGTTAAATTTGATTTAAAAGTTGAGAATGGCTTCTTCGATCATGTTGTCAAGGCAGATAATGGGAAAGTTTTTTAACCTTTCCTGTTCACCTGCTTGACTAATTTGGTAATCTATATTATATCCAGTGATTCAAAGCCTATGACTCGCGTGCAGAATGAAACTTCTGATAAGAATCCTCCATCTACATCCGAAAGCCCCTGGTTGGAAGGGCTGAAAACCATCGGTCTAAGCGTAGTTTTGGCCTTGGGAATTCGCACTTTCGTAGCGGAAGCTCGTTATATTCCCTCTGGGTCGATGCTGCCAACGCTAGAGATTAACGATCGCTTGATAATTGATAAGTTGAGTTACCGCTTCCAATCTCCGCATCGGGGAGACATTGTAGTATTTTCCCCAACAGACAAGCTCAAGGAGCAAAATTTCAAAGACGCTTTCATCAAGCGCGTGATCGGTTTACCAGGCGATAAGGTGGAGGTCAAAGCAGGAAGGGTTTATATCAATAGTAAACCCATACAGGAAAAGTATATTGAAGATAAGCCAGATTACCAATACGGCCCAATAACCGTACCGCCTAACCAGTACTTAGTGCTAGGTGATAACCGTAACAATAGCTACGATAGCCACTACTGGGGTTTTGTACCGCACGATCGCATCATCGGTCGGGCAATAGTTCGCTTCTGGCCCCTAAATCGCTTGGGAGAACTAGATCCAGATCCACTCTATCCTTCCCCTAAGTAGTCATTAGTCATTAGTCATTGGTCATTGGTCATTAGCAAAGAAAAAATGACTAATGACTAATGACTAATAACCATTATCGCTATTGTACTACGCGCCCAGTCACCTGTTGTCCCAGCCAAGGTGTATTGCTAGAACGAGATTTTAGAGTTTGCTTCTCGACTGTCCAGGTCAACTGAGGGTCAAAGAGGATGAATTCGGCTGGCTGACCGGGAGCGATCGCAGCTGGGGTTTGTTTTAGACATAAAGCTGGCTGGGTACTCAAAACTCGCCACAATTCCAAGGCAGACCATTCCCCAGTTGCCACCAGAGTCTGCCAAAGTAGAGGCAAAGCCAGTTCCAAGCCGATCGCACCAGGAGGTGCTTCAGCAAAAGAAACTGTTTTTTCTTCGTAGCTGTAGGGAGTATGGTCAATAGCGATCGCATCCAGTATCCCCTGCTGCACCGCCCGCCTCAACGCCGTGCGATCGCTTGGGCTACCCAATGGCGGTTCTAAATGCAGACTGGTATTATAACTGCTAACAGCTTCCGTGTCAAGCAGTAAGTGCATCCAAGTAGTGCTGGCCGTAACGGGTAAGCCGCGTACCTTTGCTTCCCAAATCAACTGCACGCTGCGTCCGGTGGAAATACGCATGATATGGACGGGCGTGCCAATGGCTTCCACCACTTCCAACAAAGCGGCGAGGGCAGACGTTTCAGAAATGGCAGGGATTCCCGGTAACCCCAACCGAATCGAATCAAAACCTTCTCGCATCACCCCATTTCCTGCCAGATCGCGGTACTGAGGCCAAATAGCGATCGGTTTGTCTAAAGGTTTAAGATATTCCAGCAAACGCCTGAGCAGAGCCAGATTTTGCAAAGGCTGACCATCGGAAAAGCCCACAACTCCAGAGTCAGCCAGCTCTGCCAATTCCGTCATTTGCTGCCCCTGCACTCCCAGAGTCATAGCACCCCAGAAATAGAGCGGGAGAGCGGGAGTGCGGGAGTGCGTGGGAGAAATTGATAACTTGTCAGTTATATCTGCTGCTAACCTCTGCAACCGAGCCAAACCAACTGGGCGATCGAGCGGCGGCATCGTATCGGGTAAGATAGCGACGCGGGTAAAGCCGCCAGCTTGAGCCGCTTGCATCAGAGATTCCAGCGTTTCCCGTTCTTCAAATCCCGGTTCTCCTGAGTGGCTGTATAAATCCACCAGTCCTGGGCCTAAAATGATGCCCCGGCAATCCCGCACCAATGTATCGGATGACCAGTCAGAAATTGTTTCTTCAACAGATGCGATCGCACCGTCTGCAATCAGAACATCGGCAATCTGGTCATTTCCAGAAACAGGGTCTATTACTCGTACTTGTTGCAGCAATTCGCTATTGGTCATCGGTCAAGCATAGCGAGAAGGATGAGGGAGAGGGGTAAGAAGAACTCACAAATGACAATTGACTAATGACTAATGACTAATTTACAAAGCTCCAGCTGCTGTCTTATCGAGAACACCCCCACCCAGGTGAGTAGTGATATTCATACTTTGCAGCACAGGATAACCATCCGAACCGTGGGGATAGTCAATCACGCTAACTGCGCCATTACCTTGTTTGAAATTCCAGAAATGTTCAGGCCCCAAACCGAACACATGGCAGAGAATGGCTTTGTTGATAGCGTCGTGAGCTACTACCAAAACAGTTTTGGGCTGCTTGCTGTATTTGGATACGATCGATTCCCAAGCTGCGATCGCTCTTGCCCAAACCTGGGCCAAATTTTCCCCTTCCGGCATTTGCACCGTTTCCGGCGATTCCTGCCATTCTTTCAGCAGACCTGGATACGCCTGCTCAATTTCTCCTTCAAATTTTCCTTCCCAAAGTCCATGACTGATTTCACTCAAATCTGTGAGCAATTCTAGTTCCACATTGGGATGATATTTCAGAATAATCTCAGCAGTTTCCTTCGGACGCAACATCGGACTGCTAACGCCAAATTCGATCGGCACATCCTTGAGAAACTCACCAGCAGATCTTGATTGTTCTCTACCGTTATCGTTGAGCGGAACATCTATTTGTCCCTGAAACTTTTTCTGGCGATTCCACTCAGTTTCCCCGTGACGCACCAATAATAGACGCGGGCCTTGATGACCGGGACGAGGTTTCGGCAAAGGATCTCCCAGATGGTCAATCAAATTCATTGATTCCATCTGAACAGATCCACCCCCCCTGGCGTCCCCCCCGTCTACAGGGGGGAAAGAGTAAGAGTCAGGGAAGTTCAGCACATTGATGCCGCAGTTGGACTGCTGGATCGAGTGGTAGCGAGACGGTGGAATGCCAAGTGCAGTACTGAGCAAAGCGCGATTAATACCGTTATGCGCCACCACGAGAATAGTTTTTCCTGCATGGCGCGGCAAAACTTCCTGCCAAAACAGCTTAGCTTGCTCGTATAGAGATAAGACTGGGAAGTGTTCTCTTGTTCCCTGTGCTGCTGGTATCAGCATTCGCAGTTCGTGGGGACGTTCTTTCCAAAGGCGATAGTCTTCGGGAAATTGCGCTTTTACCTCATCTTTTTGCAGACGCTCCCACAATGGCAGATCGATTTCCATCAGCTTATCTGCTATCTGCAATTTCGGAGGATTCGACAAACAGGACTGAACGATCTCAGCTGTTTCTTTGGCGCGTTGCAGGGGACTGCTATAAATAGCATCGAATGCTATGCCAGTCAAGGCAGGGGCAACCTGACGTGCTGTGGCGCGACCTGCCTCTGTTAAGACAGACTCGTCAAGACGACCTTGGATGCGCTGTTGTTGATTAAAGGTGCTTTGTCCATGACGGACAAGGATTACGCGGGTTGACAGGGGTTTATCCTCCACAAAGGTAGGGGAGTGGGATATGAAAGAAGGGTCAGCCCAAATTTTAACTCTTCTGGGGTGCGCTGCGGCTACCCCACCCCCAAACCCCCTCCCCGTTGACGGGGAGGGGGCTTTTAGATGGGGAGGGGGCTTTTAGATGGAGAGGGGGCTTTTAGATGGGGAGGATAGGTGGATGGTTGGGCGAGTGCGATCGGCATTTAGCCTGATATTTTATCTCAATTCGCGACAATTTTGAATTTTTTGAGGTAAGGGTATCGGCCTTTAACGAATAGCATTCTTTGGCGGATAAAATTTGCGATCGCTATTCGTGCCGTAGGCGATCGATCCTAATACAGATACTTTTTATTTTGGGCAATTGTGAGAATCTTAGAAACCTGGTTTCTTTTGGTGGTGGAGAGAGAAAGTCCGATCGCTAAATGCTAAAATTAGAAATAATTGGATCGCCACTTAATTAATGTTATGTACAATACACCAGAAGAATTGATCAGCGCCGCCGATAAAGAATTAGATCGCTATGACTGGAATGCGGCATGGAAGATAGCAACCGAAGGTCTTAAACATTTTCCAGAACACGCTGAACTACAGAAATATGCTTATATTTTAGCTCCTACTAAAGTAACAACTGTAGACCGAGGTGGTCATCCAGAAATAGGGGCAGATCACGAATGGATGAAAAAAAATCGTTTGGAGTATCGAGGGCGCTGGGTGGCAATTAAAAACGGTCAGCTTTTAGCCTCTGGCAAAAGTCACGATGAAGTAATCGCGCAGGTTAGGCCTGTCAAGAATACTGGTATACTTGTAACTGTGCTTTACTAATGTTACTACTCTTTGACAACGGTGAGTATTTTGCAACGGGTGCTATCCCTTTCGCTTATCGTCCCGCGACTGAAAGTGAGACAACAAATCGAATTTTAATCCGGGTAGAGATTCAAGGTATTCCAACTATAGCTGTGGTTGATACTGGCGCACCTTATGTAATTTGTGCGCCAAAAATTGCTGCCGATGCAGGTGTTAGCCCAGCTTCGGCACTGGAAAGAAAAACCATGTTAATTCGAGGGATGCGATTGGAGGGATTTGTAGTTCGTTTGAATATAAGATTAAAGGCTGAATATGGCCAGGATTTGGATGTTGATTCTACTATTTTTATACCGGAAGTAGAGGAGTATTGGGGTGATTTTCCTTCTTTTATTGGGTTGACTGGATTTTTGGAAAGGATTCGATTTGCGATCGCGTAGCGTGCCGTAGGCAATCGATCCTAGTACAGATACTTTTTATTTTGGGCAATTGTGAGAATTTCAGAAACCCGGTTTCTTTTGCTGGTGGGGGATAAGGTGCGATCGCGCTTGAGATTTTGGGGAGAGAAGGGCAATTTCAGATCTTGCAGTTGTGCTGAAAGCCCGCCAGGGGTTTAAATCGCTGGCTATGGCTAATAGCTAAAGTCCACTTAAGTGGACTACAACCCTTAGTGCAGTCGTCTTTAGACGACTTTTGCTATTGAAAGGCGGTTTAACCCTGGCGGGCGATCGCATTTCAGCTCCCCGAATGCGCTTCAATAGGTAGGGTAGTGGGGAGATTGAAATGACACTGAAGCGGTTGATTTTAGGTTTGCTGACAATTGCGGTACTCTTCGTCGTTAGCCTTTCTTTGATAGGAAGCTGGGGTGAGCCGCAAATTCAAAGTCGTCTGGAACTGTACCAAACGAATTTGCTGCTGCACGCTGCGGAGTGGCAGGGCGAGATTGGCGACGTTTCCAGTGGAAAATCGGCGCGTGAAGCCCTAATCGGCACTGAGCCTATCCAAGCTGCCCAAAAGCAGTATCAAGAACTGCGGAAACAAGCCCAAACTAATCTGGAAAAAACCCGATCGCAAATAGAACAATCCCAGAAACCAGACAGTACGCCTTCACCCGCTGGAGAAGCACCGCTGAAAGTTACTGCAAATCCTGATAGACCTGACTATCCCAGTCAGCAACCATTGCAGGCGTCTATCAACCAGCTGGAACAGTTAATTAATGAGTTAGACCTAAGACTGGGGATTTTACAGGCTCGACAAGGACAAACTGAGGAGGCGCTTACGACTTGGAAAGCGCTGATCGATCGCCCTACAACTGAAACTGGTAAAGAAGCCGTCGCAAAAACCGCTGCCGTTTCGATCGGTTTGTGGAGCAATCCACCCGTGATTATACCAGATGCCCAGGAATTAATTCAAAAAAATTTAGACGGATGGTTTCGCTACCAGGCGTTAAACCAGCTTTATACATTCCAACAACGTCAAGCCGCGCTGGCTAAACTGCAAGCAGCAGAACAGCAGATTGCTCAGCAAGCTGTTGTTAAATTAGCAATTGTGGGTGCCTTACCGACGTTAGGATTTTTGGTAGGTGTCGGACTGGTGATTTTTTTAGTAGCGCAGCGGTTGATCAAGGGAAAGCAATCCTTGTTATCTCAGAATAGCGATGTTTCTTGGTCAACGCCGTGGGATGCCGAGACGGTTTGGCAAGTGTTCGTCGTCGGTTTTTTCTCGATGCAGCTGCTAGTGTCTATTTTGTTACTTCCTGTAGTATTTCGGCTGCTAAATCTGCAACCCTCTACTTTTGATTTAAGGGCTAGGGCGTTCTCTGTTTTAGTTAGTTACTTGCTAGTGGCGCTGGGTGGAGTGTTAGTGGTGTATTTCTCTGTGAAATCATTTTTACCTTTACCAGAGGGATGGTTTCGCTTCGATCTGCTCGGTAACTGGTTTTTGTGGGGGCTGGGCGGTTATTTTGTCGCGTTACCCCTGGTGATTGCAGTGTCGCTGATTAACCAGTTTCTTTGGCAGGGACAGGGGGGGAGTAACCCGCTGTTGTCGCTGGCGCTAGAGGGGAAAGATGGGGTAGCGATCGCAATCTTCTTTGTCACCGCAGCTATTGCTGCACCTCTGTTTGAGGAATTCCTGTTCCGAGGATTTCTCTTGCCATCCTTAACTCGTTATATGCCAGTTTGGGGCGCAATTTTGGCTAGTAGCTTGCTATTTGCCGTTGCCCACCTCAGCCTTTCAGAAGTGCTGCCGCTGACTACGCTGGGGATAATACTGGCAGTAGTTTATACGCGATCGCGCAATCTCCTCGCTCCCATGTTGCTCCACAGTCTTTGGAATAGCGGCACTCTGTTAAGTTTGTTTATCTTGGGCAGCGGTTCTAGTTAAGCTGTCGCGCTTTCAAGGTGAGAGAAACGCATCAATCCTTCCCCCATTCTCCCACTCTCCCACTCTCCCGCGAGCGTCAAAATATGCCAATTATCTACGTAATACCAAATCCGCAACGATTACTTCCTTTATGTCTCTAGGCTGTAGAGACGTTTCATGAAACGTCTCTACAATGTTTAGGCCAAAAATTATCATGGGGTAACAAACCCGGATTTGGTATAACAGCTTAGTCCTCAATTGCGATCGCTCAGTAACTTACAGCGGCTTGCGAGTGGGTGAGGTACAGGTAAATTGTAGGGGCGGGTTTTGCCATGATTCTTGTCTGTAGGGGCGGGTTTTTGGCAAAATTTTATGATTCCAACCCTAATCTTAGATAAACCCGCCCGTACAAAATTATCTGCCAAACCCGTTGTAGGGGCGGGTTTTGTCATGATTCTTGTCGGTTAGCCATAAATTATCTGCCAAACCCGCCCCTACGCTATGAGGAAAATCATTTTATTGTACCATCAGCGGCTGCAAGCCGCTGTAGGGTGCGTTACAACACACCTAAAGGTAGAGTTAAAAAAGGTAAACTTTTCATTCTTTTGGTAGATGTGAGCGTCGGTTTAGTTATACTAGCAGGGGAATGTAACTTTTACGAACGCTCTGAGTGTAACTATGCAAGATAATCCTGCCAAATCAAAAGTTGCTGCTATACTTCTATGTTTCTTTCTTGGTGGGTTTGGAATCCACCGATTTTACTTGGGATATACAACAATTGGTATCGTTCAACTCTTGACGTTAGGTGGCTGTGGGATTTGGGCTCTGATTGACTTTATTATGTTGATCGTTGACTCCCTACCCGATAAGCAAGGGCAGCGTTTGGTTTAATTCATAATTTAGAATATCGACAATTTGATTATTTCTCATTACCAGTAGTCAGCGAATGACTAATGACCAATGACGAAGAACAAGTTTGATGTTTGAATTGTCTCGTCGTACTTTCTCGGATCGCGTCCGGCGCTTGGCATTTGTAAAATTAGCTATTTTTTCATCACCACTCGTGGGAGCGTATTTTTACAGCCACGGAAAGCAGATTTCCTTCCTAGTCTGTCCGTGCAGATATTTGACAGGAATTCCTTGTCCCGGCTGTGGGATGACTCGCTCTTTTGTCGCCATTGCCCAAGGAGATTGGCATCAAGCAATAGAGCAAAACCTATTCGGACCTGTTCTGTTTGCCAGCTTTTTGGTGGCAAGTATTCACCTGACAATAGAGTTGGTAAAAAAGCGACAGTTGAAAGCATTTTACAGCCAATTAATAAGGAATGAGAAATTACAATTACTGGGTTTGGTGGTAATTTTAATATATCATGGTTCGCGATTGTACAAATTATCAATATCTGGGGAATTATCGGTGGCATTTTTAAATTCACCGTTAGGAAAGCTACTATTTTAAATATCTCTGATTTAAACGCTATGTCAACTGCAAACTACAAAAAAATTCTCTTTTTAATGCTGCTAGCTCTGTTAGGCAGCGGTGCTTTCAGTGTTTTCTCCAGCATGGAGATGAACCTATTCCTGAAGGGGTACGGATTGCTGCTAGTTCTGCAAACTGGTTTTGTACTCATCTATCTCAGCTGTTTGCGCTGGAGCGATCGCAAATCTTAAGTCGAGGACAGTTTTTTAAGAAAAGTTAACCTTTTTAAGGCGATTTCGCGTGACTTGACCTACGCTCTAAGGAGAGAGGTGCTTAGGAATGGAAGTGTTGCAGTCACAAGTTGATGGATCTTCTAAGCAGCTGTCTCCCCAGACAGCGATATCTGGGCGGTTCGGCGCTAACGCTAACCCAGCCGACCCGGTAGAGACAATTACTCTGGACGTGGGAGGGATGAAATGTGCCGGATGCGTGAAGGCTGTAGAGAATCAGCTGACACATTATCCCGGCGTCGTTTCAGCCTGCGTCAATCTACTCACGGAGGTGGCAGTCTGCGAGGTAAAAGCCGGTGCGGTTGACCCGGCTGATTTAGCCGAGAAATTGACAGAAGCTGGCTTTCCGACTCAACTCCGGTATTCCCAAACAAGAGATTTGATTTCGCCAACAGAACGGCATCGCCAGGAAATCCAGTCTTCAATTTGGCGGATTGCGATCGCAGGTGTACTGATTGTGCTATCTGGAATCGGGCATTTCGCTCAACACTCCTGGTTTGCGGATCATCCCTCAATCCTCACCTCATTTTGGTTCCACTGGGGTCTGGCAACCGTCACCCTACTGGGGCCGGGCCGATCGATCGTGGTAGATGGCTGGCGGGGATTGCGGCGACTGGCACCCAATATGAATGCGCTGGTGGGATTGGGTGCTGTCACTGCTTACACCGCCAGTATGGTGGCGCTGCTATTCCCCCAGTTAGGTTGGGAGTGCTTTTTTGACGAACCCGTAATGCTGTTGGGTTTTATCCTTTTGGGTCGAACGCTAGAACAACACGCCAGAGGAAAGGCAGCAGCAGCTTTTGAGGCATTGCTTTCTCTCCAGCCACGCATGGCCCGCTTAATTGCCGATGGGGATGTGGCAGCAGCTGGACAGTTAGGGGTGGAAATTCCTGCCGATCGCGTGCGCGTGGGAGAATGCTTGCAGGTTTTGCCTGGAGAAAAAGTACCCGTAGATGGGAAAATTATCGCAGGTAGAACAACAGTGGATGAGTCGATGCTGACTGGTGAAGCAGTCCCGGTGCTGAAGCAGTGCGGCGATGCGGTGCAAGCAGGAACGTTGAATCAGTCGGGTGCGATCGCAATTCGAGCCACTCGTACTGGCAAGGATACCACCTTAGCCCAGATTGTCGCCCTCGTAGAAGCAGCCCAAACCCGCAAAGCACCAGTACAGCAACTGGCAGATACGGTAGCAGGATATTTTACCTATGGCGTTATGGCAGCTGCGGCTTTAACCTTTATCTTTTGGTATTTTATCGGCACTCACGTTTGGCCTGATGTCACCATCCAGAGTGGAATGACACAGATGGCCCACTCAGCGCTTAGTACCCAGCACTCAGGACTCCTATTGAGTTTGAAGTTGGCGATCGCAGTTTTAGTAGTTGCCTGTCCTTGTGCCTTGGGACTCGCCACACCAACCGCTATCCTGGTTGGCACTAGCATCGGGGCCGAGTCGGGACTCTTAATCAAAGGCGGGGATGTTTTAGAACGGGTATGCACTCTAGATACCGTGGTGTTTGACAAAACTGGCACCCTGACCACCGGCCATCCTACCGTCACCGATTGTCTTTCAGTTTCGGAACAGGGAGTAGGAGAGTGGGAGAGTGGGGGAGTATTTCTGTCTAATCTCTTGCCCAATGCCCAATGCCAATCATTACTTCAGCTGGCGGCGGCTGTAGAAAGCGGCACCTGCCATCCCTTAGCAACAGCTATTGTGGAGTCAGCCCAACGGCTGGGGTTATGTATCCCAGTTGCCCAAGATTTTTACACAGAACCGGGTTTTGGAGTTCGTGCTGCGGTAGAAGGACAGCAGGTTCTTGTCGGCACTCAGGACTGGCTTCTGGAGGCGGGAATTGCGATCGACTCCCCCCTACTAGAGCGAGCTAGAACACTGGCAGAGGCCGGTAAAACCTTGGTTTACGTGGCATCTGAAGGGGTGAGCTTAGGGCTGATCGCCGTTACCGACAATCTCAGACCGGACGCTAAGGCAGCAGCCGACGAGCTGCGGCGTCTGGGATTGCGAGTCATGATGCTAACTGGTGACAAACCGGAAAGCGCCCTACCAGTGGCGGTCAGCCTGGGACTCGACCCAGCGGATGTTTTGGCGGGAGTTCGCCCGGATGGCAAAGCATCTGCGATCGCGACCTTACAAACTCAGGGTCACCGAGTGGCTATGATCGGTGATGGAATAAATGATGCACCGGCACTAGCACAAGCGGATGTGGGCATTGCCCTGCACGCTGGGACTGACATCGCCATTGAAAGCGCTCAGATTATCCTGATGCGCGACGCTGTAACCGACATCGTGGAATCGATTCAGCTCTCGCGTGCCACTTTTAATAAAATCCGTCAGAATTTATTTTGGGCACTTGCCTACAACACTTTGGGGATTCCCATTGCTGCCGGTGTCTTGCTGCCTAGCTTAGGCGTTGTTCTCAGTCCATCTGCCGCCGGTGCAATGATGGCCTTTAGTTCCGTCAGCGTTGTAACCAACTCACTCCTCCTGCGTCGTCTGCCTTGGCGTCGGTAAAATTTTATGAAGGGAAGATTGTGGATTTCAGATTTTAGATTCAATTGAATATCAAAATCTAAAATCTGAAATTCCGGTTATACCATTTGGCGTTAGACTTGCATGGTTTGACTTGACTGAAACTCTCTCGGAGCAAGAGTTACTTCAATCTAAAATCTAAAATCTAAAATCTAAAATGGTATTATAGCAACCGCCAAGGCGACTCTTGGCAGTAGGGGCGAAGCATTCGGGTAGTAAATCTTCGGTTTTAACCAATAAATTATATGCCCGAATGCTTCGCCCCTACCCCAGATTTATGGCTTAACCGACGAGAGCGGTTGCTATATTTCCAAGTTGACACCGCCGCTTTGAGTTCATGAGAACTATTTGACGCCAGGCTTGCAGCTGCGTTTAATTAATTCATTGCAGGATAAATTATTCAATGGCTTTACCACAGGAACACAACCATCTATTAATTGTTGAGGACGATAAGGGACGCAAGGAGTTCGTACTCACTAAGTCCGCTTATTCTATAGGTCGCGATCCGGATTGTAATATCCGTCTATACTCCCAGTTTGTCTCGCGCCGTCATGCGACGTTGCTACAGCAACCCAAAAAAGATGGAAGCTACTACTACCGGATTGTTGATGGCGATGGCAAAGGTAGGGCTAGTGCTAACGGACTGATAATTAACGGTCGCAAAAGTCCAGCTCACGACCTGAAAAATGAAGACGAAGTTGTCTTTGGTCCTCAGGTGAGAGCTATATACTACCAGCTCCGGCGAGATACCATGCCGTCAGGGCCTTTAGATGAGTTTGATATCACGCTGATTAACCCCGGTAGTATGTTTGATGAGCTAGAAGAGTGAATCTTTGCGGATTCAGCTAAACTAACCCAAGCTTTGTTTGACTAAATCATGGGTAGCTCTCCTGCTACATTTTCAACCAGTTGCCAATGGTGAATTGCTTTCGATCGCCTGATTTACCATGTCAAACATCTGGCGGCAGTGGTTGTCAATTTGCAGGGGCAATTCCTCATTTTTCATCACCAAAGTCATGCTAGTTTTTGTTGGGGTTGCAGTTGTTCGATCGATCAGCAGTTCGACGGTCACTAATTTGGGAAAGGAGACTTGCCCAGGGACTTCTCGAGCCATTATATAGTCAACAGTCTCATAAAGTATGTCCAAGGGACAAGTCTTTAGAACTTCCACCACCAACAGCCGAAGACGATCGAGGGGAAGGGCAACAGTGTACGAAGTAGTATAGCGAGCCATAGAAAACCTCCGGCCTGGGACTCCAAGACTCTCTTATGATATCCGAACATAGTTGAGAGTTTTGAATGATTTCCAGCTTATAGTTACAGGTTTTCTAGATAAGGATCTCACTTGTCGGGGCAAATGATTTATAGCCGGAATTTGCTCAAATAATACCAGACTGAGGCAATAATCTGATTAAATTTTTTGATGAATCCTTTTGAAAGGCTGATCGGGCAAGATCGGGCCCAAGAGATCCTCAAGCAGGCGATCGCACAAAACCGCATTGCTCCAGCTTATCTGTTTGCTGGCCCGGATGGAGTAGGACGAAGTTTGGCAGCTAAATGCTTTACAGAAGAAGTATTTTATGGTAATAACGACAAACAACTAACCTCACACAAACGCCAACAGCTGAGCAATCACCCGGATTTATTGTGGGTGCTGCCGACTTATCTCCACAACGGAGTCAGGCTGTCTGCGGCTGAAGCTGCTGAAAAAGGGGTGAAGCGCAAGGCACCGCCGCAAATTCGCTTGGAACAGGTGCGGGAGATTGCCCAGTTTTTGAGTCGTCCGCCGCTGGAGGCGTCGCGATCGCTCGTAATTGTCGAACAAGCGGAAACGATGGCAGAGGCGGCTGCAAATGCCTTGCTGAAGACGCTGGAGGAACCAGGACAGGCGACGATCGTTTTGATTGCTCCGGCGATCGAATCTTTATTGCCTACGCTGGTGTCCCGCTGTCAGCGGATACCGTTTTATGGCTTAGATTTGGCCCGAATGGAGAAAGTGTTGCGGCAGAATGGTCATGAAGAGATTTTGCAGCATCCAGAGGTATTGGCCGCTTCGGCGGGAAGTCCTGGGGAAGCGATCGCATCTTGGCAACAATTGCAAGCAATTCCCCCAGAATTATTGGCAGCAGTCAAACAAATACCGAAGACGCTTCGTAAAGCTTTAGAACTTGCTCGCCAGATTGACAAAGCGCTGGATACAGAAGCGCAATTGTGGTTAATAGATTATTTGCAACATTGTTATTGGCAGCAATTTTTGCAAGGAGATCTTCGCGAGTCACCCCTAGAAAAGTTGGAAAAAGCACGAAAGTGTTTGTTAAGTTATGCTCAACCGCGATTAGTTTGGGAAGTCACATTGATGGGGATGTGTCAAGATTAGAATGGATGCTAGAAACACTTTTAGCTCATACACCATCGCTACAGGGGTAGCACCAAGACAGTACTACCCGCATAAAGCTCGTAGATACGGTTATTTATGCCATTGCCATAGACATCTGCCGACAAGATTCGGCACAGCGGTGGCACATATCAGCACAGGCTTTCATTTGAGCGTCATCGCTCATCTTTTCGCAATCAGTAGCGCCGCGATCGCACACTTCCATGCTGATGTGTTGAAATGAATGATGTCGGATGAGCTTCTGTTGTTGATTCAAGTTGTCTATCTTCTGCGATAATTTCACCTCGAAACATATTCATGCCACAAGTAAAGACATAATGACCAGCTTTTTTGGGCGTGAATTCTACAGAAGTTATAGCATTAAGTGGCAAATCTGCTGCAATGTGAAAATCTGGGAGTAATACTTGTTCTAAGCAACTACTAGGATCTTTCCGGCTGAAATTGAGCCGCACGGGTTGTCCTGCTTGTACAACAATGCGGCTTGGTTCATAGCCACCATCAACGGTGATGGTGACTTCTTGAATTCCTCCAGTTGCAGTTGCTTTTTTAGAATTGGGTTTGCTGAGTAGGAACCACCAAAGTTCTAAACCAATTAATCCTAGTCCACCAAGGGTAACTAAAACCTTGTTACTTAGGGGTTGTTCAATACGGCGAAACTGACTTTTTTGCTCTGTTTTAGTTGAGTGTGTTTCCTCTGGAGTTTGTGCGTTGGCGAAGCCCACCGAAGGTATCGCTTCACCAGATACCATTCCTAGCACAACCCCTAAACTCGCAATACCACCGATAATTGTTGTTTTGTTTATCATTTAAAAACCTCCTAAAATCGAACCTGAAATCACCCCAAGCAGAAATCCAAATCCTGCTAATGTTACCCAAAATGTTACTTTCTTGTTCATTATTATCCCTCTTAAACAACAATGAAATTAGCCAACTATTTTGGGTCGGAAGTTACGGAGGCGCAACGCATTTGTCACTACAGAAACTGAACTAAATGCCATTGCACCCCCGGCAATAATTGGACTGAGTAACCAACCAAAGATGGGATAGAGAATACCTGCTGCGATGGGAATACCAGCCATGTTGTAGATAAAGGCGAAAAACAAATTTTGTTTGATGTTTCGCATCGTGGCGCGAGACAATTGAATGGCAGTGACAATGCCTTGTAAATCGCCAGAAATTAGGGTGATGTCGCTAGCAGCAATCGCTACATCTGTTCCGGTTCCAATTGCCATCCCTACATCCGCTTGCGCGAGTGCAGGAGCATCATTGATTCCGTCTCCAACCATTGCTACAATTTTTCCTTCTGCCTGAAGATTTTCGATTTGAGCGGCTTTTTGATCGGGGCGAACTTCTGCCATCACTCGTTTGATGCCGACTTCTCGCGCTATCACGACCGCCGTGCGATGGTTATCACCTGTTAGCATCACCACTTCTAATCCCATCTTTTGCAAGATCCGAATTGCATTAGCAGAAGAAGGTTTGACGGCATCAGAGATAGCCATAATGCCTTGCACTTTGCCATCAACTGCCAGCCAGATTACGGTTTTACCGAGATATTCCAATCGCTCCCAGTCTTGTTCTAAGGCGCTAGTATCAATTCCCAATTCTTTCATCCAACGATGTGTACCAATTTGTACCCATTGATTCGATACATGACCTTGTACGCCACTGCCTGCGATCGCTTCAAATTCCCGTGCATCATTTAATTCCACTTGTTGAGATTGAGCATATTGCACCACGGCTTCAGCTAAAGGATGCTCGGAATTTCGTTCAACTGATGCAGCGAGACGCAATAATTTTAATTCATTGCTATTGGCTGTACCATTAACAGTTATAAAGTCAGTAACAGTTGGCTTTCCTTGCGTAATAGTGCCTGTTTTGTCTAAAACAACGGTTTGCAGTTTTTGTGCTAACTCCAAGCTGTCTGCACCTTTAATCAGGATGCCATGTTCTGCACCTTTACCTGTTCCTACCATGATGGAGGTTGGTGTAGCTAAACCGAGGGCACAAGGACACGCAATGATGAGGACACCTACAGTGGTGATCAACGCGATCGTTACGTTGCCCATGAGGTTGTACCAAAGGATGAAGGTAGCGATCGCAATGGCAATCACCGCAGGCACAAACCATCCAGTTACTTGGTCTGCCAATCGTTGAATAGGCGCTTTAGAGCCTTGTGCTTGTTGCACCAACTTAACAATTTGCGCCAGAAATGTATCTTTACCAACGCGCATAGCGCGGAATTTGAAGCTGCCAGTTTTGTTAATTGTTGCTCCAATTACTTCATCACCGGGTTGCTTTTTTACGGCCACACTTTCACCCGTCACCATTGCTTCATCAATAGTTGAGGAACCCTCAATAATCTCGCCATCTACCGGGATTTTTTCACCCGGACGTACTAGAATTACATCGCCCAAAACCACTTCAGCAATGGGAATATCTACCTCTCTGCCGTTCCGAATGACGCGAGCAGTTTTAGCTTGCAAACCCATGAGTTTGCGAATGGCTTCCGAGGTCTGTCCTTTGGCGCGATTTTCTAGCAGTCGTCCTAATAAAATCAGCGTCACAACAACCGCCGCCACTTCATAATACACATCCGCTGGTAATCTTTGAGCGGTAAAAAACTCAGGTAAGACAGTTGGAAACAGGGAGTAAAGATAGGCGGCACCTGTGCCAATTGCCACCAATGTGTCCATCGTTGCTGTATGGCGTTTGAGGGCTTTCCAGGCATTAATAAAGAAGGATGCACCACACCAAAACAGGACTGGCGTTGTCAGCACTAACTGTAGCCAAGGATTGTGCAGCCACATGGGAATAAAGGGAATCGGCAATCCTGTCATCATGGGTAGCGAACCGATGACTAAAATAGTACTGATGATGCCACCCACCCAAACTTTCGTAGCTAATTCCCGATTTTCAGCTTGCCGTTCCCGACGTTCTGCATCATCGTCTGCGGTAAATAAAGCGTCATCTTGTATGAGTTGAGCAGAATAGCCCACTGCATCTACAGCATCGCAAATTGCTTCTGGAGCAGTTTTTCTGGGATCGTAGGTGACAGTGGCTTGTTCTGCACCGAAATTAACGCTGCATTCACTCACACCAGGAACCGAGTGAATCGCATCTTCGATCGTATTGGCACACGAGGCACAACTCATGCCCCGCAGTTTCAGACTGGCCTTTTCCATACAACACCTCTTAACTTTCATTTTGAGAATTTACGCACTCGGTGAAAGACGTAAAGGCGGATTTAGCCGATAAATCAGGCATTTCACAGATAGCCTCGATATAAAACCCGCCTCTTGTATCTTGAGAATGAGGCCCCGGAGCTTTTAGTGACAGGCAACTGTGTAACCTGCTGCTGTAATTGCTTCCGTAATCCCCGCTTCGGATGCTTGGGTTTCAATATTGACGAGTTTGGTTTTTGGATCGGCTTGAACGGTTGCGGTTGGATCTACCGTCTTGATAGCTTTGGTAATGGTTTCGCTACAAGCCGAACACGCCATATTAGGCACTTTGAGTTGTAAGGTCATGATTTAAACTCTCTTTGAGTGAACTATCTTTATCTTGGAGTCTCCAGCAGACTGGAGAGTCAAGGGGTAGTGAGAACAAATTTTTGAGCGCCTATAAAAAAGCCAACTAGACAGCCTGGACACCACGCTCCACTTCACTGTCGCTTGGAGTTGTAGTCCTGCTGCCAGAAACGAGACTTTGATGGAAATAAATATAAAATTACCTCCAGTCCAAATAGCTTTGGTCTGGCTCAGTCCTACTCTACAAACCAAACTCTTGCTTGAGTTGGGAAACCCAAGCTTTGATTCGTTCTTCTGTCAAATCAGATTGATTATCTTCATCAAGAGCCAGACCTACGAATTTACCATCACGGACAGCTTTAGACTCAGTAAGTAACCGTATTCAAGCAGATACTATGACAATCTAAGCAGTTTTGAATACACTGCTGCATTTCTTGACTTATATGGTGAGTCACGGTTTTTACCTTTTCAATCTTTTGGAATTACTTTGAAAAAGCAGTAACTATACCTCTTCGCCTTCACTTTAAGAAGATGCAGGTGCGCGTGCATCTTCCTAAAGGCATTATCGTAATTTATTTCTAATGAGGTATAAGGAATTCATCCCAATTTCATTTTTCTGTGTAGAGCCCTGTTTCCGTTAATAAAGCACAAGAACTTCATGCTTATTTCATTTTTTTATGAAAAGCTGAATGTATATAGACAAGTCATCAGCCGGGGCAGAGAATTTCATCCTAATTTCATTTCGGCGTGAAACACTGAGTAGTAGTACCGCCTGACGCTGTGAAATCTTGCTGTCTTTCATCAATAGCCAGCTACTGGGCGCGGGTGATTAAAGTTGTCCCGATCGTTGACTGAAGAGTCAAGGATAGTAAAAAAGTTACCGGGTGTGTTAGATGAACTTCAAACCTATGCGACCAATTTCAGTGAGAACTAGCTTGTTAGCAACCGTTATAGCGATCGCTTCTCTGAGTGGAATCCTTACAGCCTGTTCTACTGCCTCCCAAAACCAAGTTCAAGCTCCAAACACTCCCCCTGCAAGCACTGCTAGTAGCAAGCAGGACAAGGGGCAAAGCACTGGTATGGAGCATGGCAGCGGCATGAATCATAGCATGGCAATGAATTTAGGCTCTGCTGATGCTGAATACGATCTGCGATTCATTGATGCCATGACCCCACACCATCAAGGGGCAGTAACGATGGCAAAGGAAGCGCAGCAGAAGTCTCAACGCCCTGAAATTAAAAAGCTAGCAGACGACATTATCAAAGCTCAAAACAAAGAGATTAATCAGTTGAAACAGTGGCGCAAAGCATGGTATACCCAGGCAAGCAGCACCCCAATGATGTACGACGCTCAGATGGGTAAGATGATGCCGATGTCTCAAGAGCAGATGAAGGGCATGATGATGGACATGAACTTAGGAACGGCTGATGCTGAGTTCGATCTGCGCTTTATTAATGCAATGATTCCGCACCATGAAGGCGCAATAATGATGGCTCAAGATGCGCCCAGTAAGTCTAAACATCTGGAAATCAAGCGACTAGCTCAAGATATTATCACTTCACAAAAGGCAGAAATTGACCAAATGAAACAGTGGCGGCAAGCTTGGTATAAAAAGTAGATTTTTTCAATAATCGCATCAGGGCGATTTAAGACTACAACCGAGCAAGAGCTAGTTTAATAAAAACCGTTAGCGGCAATGTATGGCGGAATCAGTAACTAACAGCAATAACGTGAGAATTTGGCTGTTAATTTGCTGAGTAAACTTCATATACATTAGACATCTCCAGAAATTAAAGGTGCGTTACCTGTAACCCTCGTAGAGTAGAGACGTTGCAGGCAACGTCTCTACATTCTTTTTTGGAGATGTCTATTGAAAGAATCGACACTAGCCCAACGATAGCAAATACTCTTATCTTATGCGTACTTTTGCGTTTACCTTTGCGTACCTTTGCATTAAAAAAACTTCTACTCCGGCAAACCAATAGCCTCAGAAATATTATCGCTCTCTTTCCTTAACCCGTGTGGGCGGGTTTCGTTTGTATAGCCGCGACTTCAGTCGTCAGGCGCTTCTTCTAAGATTAAACCCAAGAAAGGATACTTCTATTGTTAAAGCAACAATCATGGCTCTAGCAGCTGCAATAGCACCCTGCGCCCCAAACTGGACTCCCAAGAACGCGACTAGCAGCAAAATAATCGTACCGATCCAGCTGGCACGAATGACTCCTCCTGTCTGACCTGACCCCACCAAAAAGCCCTGAGTGGCATTTTGAGCCGCAACAAGTAGGGGTACAAAACCGCACAACAGCAACACGGGACGGATACCCTCGACTAGACCAGAATCGTTGCCCACAAAGCTCTCAACAACTATTAGCCCTAATGGGGTAGTACTGCCCAAAAGCAACAGCAGCGAACAGATTGTGCCCACGCTTAAGGCAAATACAATTAATTCGCGATCGCTAACTTGACCTCTGTTTTTAATAATCACCTGCTGCACCATGCGGGTCGCGTTCGCAATCACCAAAACCAATCCCCAAGCCGCAGGCCAAGCAGCCAGAGCAATATCAGCGTCTTGGGCGCGAGCGATAATTCCCACCAACACCGCACGTCCACCCCATACCACCAGCATCGAAGAGGCTAAGGGCCAATAGAATTTCCAGACACTTTTGAGATTCGTGGGCAGATTTGACTCAGAATCGATCGGTAGAGGGGGACGAGTGGCTCCCAGCCGCCGAGCTGCCAAGGTCACCACCAGCGCCTCCAAGATCACGCCAGCCATTAGTGCTGTCCCCGCCAGCACTGCCCCAGATACTTTTAAGGCAAATCCGACCAAAAGCACGATCGCCACGATAACCAGACGAGCAATGCTCCCAAGAGCAACCGCCTGGGAATGACCTGCATGAATCAATAATCCTTGAAAGTAGCGCCGCCAAGCGATCGCAAACGGCCAGAGAATCATCAACGTCAAGACAATACGCACCGTCTGCTGCAATTGGGCGGGAATCCCCAAAATTGTGCCCCCCAGCATGGCAAAAATGAACGGCAGTGTCAGTAGCAACAGTAATGCAGATAATCCACCCCCCGCTAAAAGCGTGAATCGCCACAAAGCACGACGCGATCGCATCGTTGGTGCCAGGGCATTCGAGGCGTGCAAAATCATAATAATGGGACTTTCAAAAAAGATTGCTAGCGCTTTGGCAATGCCCACCCCTGCCAAATTCATCCGTGGGTTGGGTAGGTGCGCTAGGGCGGCGGTCATCATCGGATCGCCGCAAGCCATTGCCACATCGCTGAGGGACAGCGGGATAAACTGCCGCCACAAATCTAAAAAAGTGATTTTAGACGGACTCTGAGAAGCCTTTAAAGTCATGGTCAGGCAGGTTGTTGCTGTCGCAAAAGGGTTTCAGGGACGGGCTTGAGAGCGCGGATTGCGGCGGTGAGCGCTGGGTCTGACAAAATCTCAATGCCCTGCTGGGTCAGCCATTGCGGATTGTAGATAGTTTCGAGATAGCGATCGCCCCGATCCGGGTTCAACAATACCATGCGCCCAGGACGTTGATATTGCGTGCCGTAGGCAACACCCGCAGCAACGATCGCTCCGGTGGATGCCCCCAGCAGCAATCCCTCTCGACGAGCCAAAGCATGACAAACGGAGAAAGCAATGCGATCGGTCACAGAATAAGCTGCATCCAAAACCATCGGGTCAAAATTGGGCGGTACAAAGGACAATCCCAATCCCGTCATTTTGTAGGGATGGGAAGGGGTGCCGAAGATAGCTGACCCGGCGACATCTACGCCAACAATTCGAGTTTTAGGATAACGCTGCTTGAAATATCTGCTGATTCCGCTCAGTTGTCCAGCAGTGCTGACCCCGATAACAATCACATCCGGTGCTACGCCAAATGCCTGTTCGATTTCGCGAGCAGTGAATTGCTCATGGGCAGCGGGGTTTTCGGGATTGCGATGCTGGCAGGGATACCACGCCCCAGGAATGGTCTGGGCGAGTTCTTGGGCTTTTTCCATCCTCGCCACTTGCATTGAGCCATTGGCATCTGCCGCGCTTAGGGGCACATCTACCATTTCTGCCCCGTATGCAGCCAGCATTCGTCGAAACGGAGGCGGAGTTTTGGCATCAACGACAATAATCACACGATAGCCCCGTGCTGCACCAATCATCGCCAAACCAACGCCGAAGTTACCAGAACTGGATTCAACAATTGTGCCACCAGGGGTTAGCAACCCGGTACGTTCTGCGTGTTTAACCAAATAAACAGCGTTTTTCTCTTTGATGCTGCCACCGGGATTGCAGGATTCCAATTTAAGATAAAATTCGTGATGCGGACAAAGTTCGCTCAAGCGGTTAATCCGAACGATGGGGACATTACCAATCGCCTCTGTGATATCCGCAGATAGGGGCGATTTCAAAGTGTTTTCTATAACATGGAACATCGCTTTAGACCTTCAAAATCGACAATAGTTAGTTGTAACGATCGCTCAATTCGCCGGATAGTTCAGTGTCCGAGCGCGTAATGTGTATCAGGAGTCTAGGCCCCCAATTACAAGCTTCCTATACTGGTATGAAATTTGGATGAAGTGGTCCAATATTGCTTTGTATTTTTTTTGAGACTTTAGGAACGGCTGATGCTGAGTTCGATCTGCGCTTTATTAATGCAATGATTCCGCACCATGAAGGCGCAATAATGATGGCTCAAGATGCGCCCAGTAAGTCTAAACATCTGGAAATCAAGCGACTAGCTCAAGATATTATCACTTCACAAAAGGCAGAAATTGACCAAATGAAACAGTGGCGGCAAGCTTGGTATAAAAAGTAGATTTTTTCAATAATCGCATCAGGGCGATTTAAGACTACAACCGAGCAAGAGCTAGTTTAGCACGAGGCATTAGCGACAATCTAGGGCGGACTCAGTAACTAACAGCAATAACATGATAATTCGCTGGTTAATTTGCTAACCGGCTTTTTCAGGTACGCAATGCCAGGAGCCTTAATTGAGATTTCATCCTGATTTCATTTCTCCATGAAAAACTAGAGAATGAGAGTTTTATAGGCTCTGTAAGAAACTTGTTCCAGTGGAGCGGGCTAGTTACCTCGCTTACTCCGTACAAATGCCCTCCTCAAAAATTCTGCTCCCTCGGTATACTCAAGGACATTCCCGATGATACCCAACTCTTACCGTTTTCAACCATCGATAGCGCGACTTTGTGTTTCTGGGACAATCCTGAGCCTAATACTACTAACGGCTCCCACCGCGGTTGTTGCCCACGGCGGACACGGGGATGAATTTCAAGGAGGAACTGAAGCAACAGAGGCTCCTGGTTCAATTCAAGTAGATGCAGAAACTGCCAAACGGCTCTTAATTAAAGTAGAGCCAGCTAAATCGCAGCCACTAGCTATTGGCATTAAAACCACCGGGCAAATTGAAACCTTACCTAGCCAAAAAGTAGAGGTAACTGCACCAATTCCAGGTAAAGTTGTTGAGTTGTTAGTAGAACCCGGTGCATCGGTGAAAGCAGGTCAACCCGTCGCCGTTATTTCTGCACCTGAATTGGTGGAACTGCGCGTTGCTTCCCAGGAGAAACGGGCAGAAGCTGACGCGGATTTGCAGAAGGCGCAAGCAGATTTAAAGCTAGCCCAACAAAACTATGAGCGATATTCACAGATAGCTGCCGCTGACATAGCACAAGCTAACACTCAACTGGCTGCCGCTCAAAAACAGTATAACCGAGATAAAGCTTTGGTAGAGCAGAAAGCGGTTTTAAAAGTTGCTCAAGAAAACTATCAGCGTCAGGTTCAAATAGCAGAAGCTGAAATAGCACAAGCCAACACGGAACTAGCAGTTGCTCAAGAACAGTACGATCGAGATAAAGAGTTGGCGGCGGCTGGCGCTATCCCACGAAGGCAGATGTTGGAATCTAAAGCGCACCTCGCAGAAGGACGCAGCCAAGTCGCCAAGGCTAATAGCCGCCAGAATGTTCTCCAAGCCGAAACTGAAGTCAAACGTGCCGAGGTAGACCTTCCACTGCGGGAATTGCGGGAATCAGAAGGCAAACTAGCAGAAGCTAAAGCCCAATTGATTAGGGCAAACCAACGCCGGGACGTTATTGAAGCTGAAGCGCAACTCAAACGCGCTCAGTCATCTGTTGAAGTAGCTAAATCTCGGATCGGGCTGAGTAACACCACCTATCAAACTCGGCTGCAACAACTGGGCACAAAAGCTAATGATAAAGGGCTAGTGACGGTAACTGCTCCTATTTCTGGTAAAGTTGCAGACCGAGAAGTTACGCTCGGTCAATCATTCCAGGACGCAGGTGGTAAGCTGATGACAATTGTGAATGATAGCCGCGTTTTTGCCACCGCGAATATTTATGAAAAAGATCTAAATAAAGTTCAAATTGGTCAACGGGTAAGGGTGAAAATTGCTTCTTTAACCGATCGCAGCTTTGAAGGAAGAATCACGCGCATTGGCTCATTGGTGAACGGGGAAACGCGAGTAGTACCTGTGCAAGCAGAATTGAATAATCCGGGTGGAGAACTCAAGCCGGGATTGTTCGCGGAATTAGAGGTAATCACAGACCGAACAGCTAATGCTATTTTAGCAATTCCCAGTTCAGCTTTAGTAGATGCAAATGGTAAAAAAGTGGTCTATGTCCAAAATGGTAATGCTTTCCAATCTGTTGAAGTCACTTTAGGTCAAACATCTGGAGATTTAGTTGAGATTAAAAGCGGTTTATTCGAGGGAGATTTAATAGTTACTCAGCGTGCGCATCAACTTTATGCCCAATCTTTGCGGGGTGGTGGGAAGCCAAAAGAGAACGAAAAAAAAGAAGCTCATCCAGAAACAACAGAGGTTAAAACTAACAGTTTTTCCCTGCCAATATGGTTAATGGGAGTAGCAGGAGGATCAGCATTAATTACTGTTGCTTCTGTGGCTTTTTGGGCTGGTCGTCGGACTCGTTTCCGTACTGTAGCAGCGGGTCATCCAGAATATGAAGATATGGGCTATGAAATTGAACCTTTTCTCAACAACCATAAACAGCCAACCTTTTCTCACTCAGTCGCACTAATTGAGGAGCGCGAAAACCCTCACAAGGCAAACTAATTTCAGATTTAAAATGGCAGATTTTAAATCTGAAAAAGATTGTAATTTGAGAGCAAAAATCTAACAGATAATATCGTCATGCTCAATTCTATTATTAAATGGTCGATCGTCCAACGCTGGTTAGTCATTCTCGGTGCAGTTATCGTCACCTTTTGGATATTTCGCACCATCATCCAAATGCCGCTGGATGTCTTTCCCAGTTTTGCACCTCCCCAAGTGGAAATTCAAACCGAAGCTGCTGGACTGGCTCCCGAAGAAATAGAATCTCTGATCACTTTACCGATTGAAAGTGCGATTAATGGTACTCCCGGAGTTACAGCAGTACGTTCTTCCAGTGCAGCAGGAATTTCTGTTGTCAAAGTTATCTTTAACTGGGGAACTGATATCTATCAAGCTCGCCAGTTAGTTACAGAGCGATTGCAACAAGCGCAGAGCAAACTTCCCGAAGGAGTAGAAACACCGCAAATTTCTCCAATTAGTTCCCCCATCGGGACTGTACTTCAATATGCTTTCACTTCTGAAACCACTCCTTTAATGGAAGTACGGCGAATTGTTGATTGGCAAGTAACCAATCGCCTTTTAGCTGTGCCGGGAGTTAGTCAAGTAGTGGCGTATGGTGGTGACATCCGTCAATATCAAGTATTAGTAGAGCCAGCTAAATTAAAAGCTTTTGATGTTTCCTTAAAAGAAGTTACTGAAGCCGTAGCAGCCGCCAATGTAAATGCTCCCGGCGGTTATTTAATTACGCCCGATCGAGAAAAATTAATCCGGGGTATTGGGCGAATTGAATCTATCGAAGACCTCAAAAAATCAGTAATCACTGCACGTAATGGCATACCTGTCAAGATAGAAGATGTCGCAGACGTAGAAATCGGCGCAGCAATTAAACGGGGTGATGGTAGCTTTAACGGTCAAAAGGCAATCATCGTAATGATTAATAAACAGCCTCTTGCCGATACTCCCACTGTCACTAAGGCTATTGAAGCAGCAATGACAGAACTTAAAGTTGGCTTACCCAAGGATATTAAAGTAACTGCTACATTTCGTCAAGAGAACTACATTGATTCCTCAATTGAAAATGTTAGAGAAGCTTTAGTCGAAGGCAGTATTATTGTTGCCATTATCTTAATACCGTTCTTGATGAATTGGCGTAATCTCGCTGTTTGTCTAACTGCCCTTCCTTTATCTTTGTTGTTAGGAGTGCTAGCCCTAGACTGGTTGGGACAAGGCTTGAATACAATGACCTTGGGAGGATTAGCAGTAGCAATTGGTTCGGCTGTTGATGATGCCATTGTTGATGCCGAAAACGTCTACCGCTGCTTGCGAGAAAATAAATACTCTCCTCATCCTCGTCCCGTTTTAGAAGTTGTATTTGAAGGCTGCCAGGAGGTACGCGATTCGGTATTTGGAGCCACCATAATTACCATAGTTGTCTTTTCCCCAATTTTTGCTTTAACGGGTGTGGAGGGCAGCATTTTTATCCCGATGGGTATTGGTTATTTGGTAGCAGTTTTGGCTTCTAGTGTTACTGCATTGACGGTGACTCCAGCTTTGTGTGCTATCTTATTACCTTACGGTAACTTACCAGAAAGAGAACCTTGGGTAGCGAGGTTTTTTAAGCAGCTTTATTATCCCCTGTTAACGTTTTCTCTGCGTCGTTCTGGAATTATATTATCTGTCGCCGTTGCTAGCCTAGTGGCTGCAATTATTATCGTTCCCTCCTTGGGAAGGGTATTTTTACCGGAGTTTCAGGAACAAACTTTAGTTAATACTTTGACTCTTTATCCAGGTGTATCTTTAGAGGCTACTAATAGCGCGGGATTGGCAATGCAGGAAGCGCTGAAAAATGACCCTAGATTTCCTTACGTGCAATTGCGATCGGGCCGTGCGCCTGGAGATGGAGATGCAGCGGGGGTGAATTTGGGGCATTTGGATATAGAGTTAAGTGAAGAAGGAATGAAAAACCGGGAAAAAAGTTTAGAAAAACTCCGGGATGAATTTGCTAAATTACCAGGGGTAGCACCTAATATTGGGGGATTTATCTCGCACCGAATGGATGAAGTTTTATCGGGAGTGAGAAGTGCGATCGCTGTTAAAATTTTCGGCCCCGATTTAGAACAACTCCGCACTCTTGGGCAACAAGTTGATGATGTAATGAAAACCGTTAATGGAATCGTAGATTTACAACTAGAACTTCAAGTACCAATTGAACAAATACAAATAAAATTCGATCGTTCAGCCGCTGCGAGGTATGGTTTAACAGTCGGACAACTAGCGGAAATTATTGAAACCGCGCTCAACGGTAGAGTGGTATCTCAAGTATTAGAAAACCAACAAACCTTTGACCTCCTGGTCTGGTTAAAACCGTCAGCACGCAGCAACTTAAATAGTCTTGAAAACCTGCTTGTTGATACTCCTTCTGGTACTAAAATTCCTTTAGCTCAAGTTGCCACAATTAATTATGGAACAGGGCCAAATACTATCAACCGCGAGAATGTTTCTCGTCTGATTGTTGTTGCTGCTAATGCTAAGGGGAGAGATTTGCGTTCTGTCGTTAATGAAATTCGCGAAAAAGTTAATCAACAGGTGCATCCACCTTCTGGTTATTATATTCAGTATGCGGGGCAATTTGAAGCGGAAGAACGAGCTACGCAGAATATCTTAATCTCCAGTGCGATCGCTTTTGTTGCCATTACAGTCATCATGTATATTTCGGTCAAATCCATCCCTTCGACTGCCATGATTATGATTAATTTGCCTTTAGCTTTAGTGGGGGGAGTAATTTCAGTCGCTTTAACTGGGGGAATAATTTCGATCGCCTCTTTAGTTGGCTTTGTGACTTTGTTTGGAGTTGCCACCCGCAATGGATTGCTACTGGTAGATAATTACAATAGTAAATATGCGGAAGAAATGCCATTTAAGGAAGTTATAATTAAAGGATCGATGGAACGTCTCAATGCTATTTTGATGACAGCTTTTACCTCGGCTTTAGGGTTAGCACCTTTGGTATTTGAGGGAGGTGCTGGAAAAGAAATTTTGCAGCCTCTATCAATTGTAGTTCTAGGTGGTTTGTTTACTTCTACAGCATTAACATTAATGGTATTGCCAGCTTTATATGCTAAATTTGGAAAGTTTCTATTTACTAAAAAACCTGTAATATTGATTGAAGATGGAAAAGCAGTTGGAGCAGTTTTTGAGCAGTGATATTTGTCCATTGCTTAAGAATTATTTACCAATTACCTATTACCTAAAGAGGAGTAAAACTCATGAAATCGTTTAATTCTGGTTTGATTATTCTCAGCAGTGTCGGATTGCTTTTTTTGGGAGCCTGTAGTAAAGAAGCCACAACCAGCAATCAAAGTAGCAGTCCAGCGGCTTCTCCCACTACTTCTTCCAGTCCCGCTACATCTACAGAGGAAACATCGGCCAAATCAGACCATTCCAAATCCTCAAAAGGAGGTCAAGTTGTTGAGTCGGGAGCTTACCATTTAGAGTTTGTCCCTGAGAAGGAAGATAACGTAACTCATTTAGATTTCTATTTGCAAAAAGGTGACAACCACGAAGCCATACCTAATGCCAAAGTAACAGCACAAATTCAATTACCCGATGGCACACAAAAAACGCTAGACATGAAATATGATGCTGAGGGCAAACACTATACTGTTTTGCTTCCAGGAACAGCACCAGGTCAGTATCAGGTAAAAATGAGCGCAGATGTTAACGCAGAAAAGGTTAACGGTCGCTTTAGTTTCAATAAATAGACAGGTGGTTACCGTTGCTGCCTAATTAGCTTAAAACGGCAAGGTGGGATACATAACCTACCTTGTCTGTTTCTAACCCAACATCTAAAACCTACTAGCGATCGGAGAATATTAAATGAATCGTCTTCTCACTGCATTTGCTATAACTTCAACCATCATGCTATCTCAAAGTTGTTCGTTATCGCCTAGATCTGAATAAAAGCCAATCCAGCTATTGATTCTGATACTTATTTTGTTTAGCCATATAAAGATATCCCTGCCACATTAACGCTAGATGAGTAAGAAAGCTTAGATATTATTAAGAATTTTTATCAACTATTCTAGTAATTGTCTCATGCTAGCTGCTGCTTTCGTCTAAGCAGATAGAAGAGAAAGTTTATCAACTAGACAATTAAGTATAATAAATCTTTATTGAAAATATAAAATTTCATCTTAATTTCATAACTACTTGTCAAGCTAGTTAATACCAGGTTAATTCCCCAATGATAAATCTGAAAGTTAATTAACAAGGACTATTGTGATGAAAAAGCTAATTTATGCTAGTACATTTACCCTGATGCTAGCCTTTTGGATTCCCATAGCTCATGCAGCCGGAAGCAGTCGTGATTCCAAAGCTTCTCGCATTGTCCATAGCGCCGTACACGCTACTGGTACTCGCAATCTAGATGCTACTCATCATTTTGAGATTGATGTTCAAGGATCTGCACTTTCAGAACTTTCGATTGATTTGCCGGAGGAGGTAAGCATTCATAGGGGAATCAAGGTGACAAATCAATCGGGTCAGAAAGTCCCAGCAACAGTTTCTATCGGTGACAAAAAAGCTACCCTAGTTTTCTCCCAACCTGTGCCTCCTCAAACAACACTATCCATTGAAATACAAGGCGTTTCTACTCCACGTTATAGACGCTTTTGGGAGTACATGGTCTATGGCAAGATGGTTGGCATAGATGCACAAATTCCCCTCGGAATCGCTCAAATGCAAACCCCTGGCCGATAGAAAAATGCCGATAAATTATGTGAAAGTTTGGCTCGTTTTTTAACTAGACCGGAGTTCTGCAATTATGTACTTCCAAGACCCCAATTTCACCTACGGTCTTGGATTTTTAGTAATAAGCTCTCACGCATCTAAATTGTAGGTAGGGACGGGCAAGATGCCCATCCCACAAGAATTTAATTAAATTGACTGTAAAATTTAGGTGCGTAGCAGCTTATCATGTTTTGAATGCCGAAGTCCGTGGTATAGTTTCTGTGATTTCGTATCGGCGCAATGCTGGTTTTAGCAAGGAGGAGCTTCCTATTTGGCCGATCGCAACTTCAATGGTATCCTTGGCTTTCTAGCATCTGGCAAAAGTACCTTCAGTTGTTGCTGCCATCAGTGGGACGGCGTTTGCAGCCTGTGACACTCAGGTAAGCTTCAAGAAAAGCTGGGATTTCATCGTAATTTTATAATAACCTGTTAAACTAGAAAGTAATGACTCAATAGGCTTCTGACCTACACTCCTTTTGATTAACCTTTTAATACTCACACTTATTTTGGCAAGGAGCCTACGAGCTTTTCTTTCTAAAGTTGCCGATCAAATACTTTTTTTAGAAAGGCTCAAAAAAGCATATTTAATAAATTATTTTTTATCGTTGCTTGGTTAATTTCATGAGAGTGCTGCTAGTTGAAGATGAACCAGATTTGGGTGTAGCAATTAAGCGAATCCTGAACCAGCAAAAGTATGTGGTTGATTGGGTGATGGACGGCAGGGAAGCTTGGAACTATCTAGACGACCAGAAAACACAGTATACCCTGGCTATCTTTGACTGGTTGATACCAGGAATATCGGGATTAGATCTGCTGCGTAAGTTGCGTGCTAAAAACAATCCTCTCCCAGTGTTAATGCTGACAGCAAAAGACAGAATGGAAGATAAAGTTGCTGGTTTGGATGCGGGGGCAGATGACTATCTGGTCAAACCCTTTGGTATGGCGGAGTTTCTGGCACGATTGCGGGCTTTGCAGAGGCGATCGCCTCAAATCCAAACCGAACAACTTCACGTAGATAATCTCACTCTGGACTACGCAACGAGAAGCGTTTATCGTCTCGATATTAACGGTAAAAAACAGGAGATTTCTTTAACTAATAAAGAATTCCAGCTATTAGAGTATTTCATGAAACACCCGAACCAAATTCTTACTAGCGACCAAATTCGCAATCAGCTTTGGGAAGTGAGTGCAGATACTATTAGTAATGTGGTAGCAGCGCAAGTACGCTTGCTCAGACGCCAACTGGCACAGGTAGGCAACGATCATCTGATTGAAACAGTTCACGGCACAGGCTATCGTTTTAATCGGACTGATGAACCAAAATAAGCTTTTTTCTCACACTCGTTTACAACTCGCCACCTGGTATACAGTCGTGATGGGTTTCATTCTAAGTCTATGTGGTTTTGGGCTATATGAGGCGATTCTTCACGCTCACTTGCAAACCTTAGATCGAGAATTGGAGACGGTTGCGGGAACTCTACACGATAGTATTGAAAATAAACTACAACAACCCGGACGTTTAGAACTAAGTGAAAAGCAACTCATACCAGAACGGCAGTCAAAACGCCACATTCTAGGAGCAATTTATCAAGGTAATTATTATGTGCGGTTGTTAAATCGTTCGGGACAGGTTGTGACTGAAGCAGGTTTTGTGCCTCTTGGTTTACCTGTCACATCGACAAAAACTACTTGGCAAAATCTTAAAGACGCTGATGGAAATCGTTTTCATCAAATTTCTCTATCGCTGCATACTCAGAATAATCTTTCCTGGGGATATATGCAGATGGGGCGTAGTCTTAAAGACCTCGATGACTACCTCCAGACTGTCAAATTGATTTTGTTTTTCGGATTGCCAATAGCGATGATTTTGGTAGGTGGTTCTAGTTGGTGGTTAGCTGGTTTAGCGATGCAACCAATTTACCAATCCTACAGCCAGATCCAACAGTTTACAGCGGATGCTGCCCACGAGTTGCGGACGCCTTTAGCTGCTACGCAGGCGACGGTCGAATCAGCACTAGAAATGCCTCAGTTGGATGAACTTGAGGCGCGTGATATCCTACGAACTATAGAGCGTCAGAACCGCAGGCTAATTCAGTTGGTTGCCGATTTGCTGCTGCTGGCACGCCTGGAGCGACAAGCTGTGCCGATGCGACTTAAACTCTGTTGCCTAAATGATGTAGTTGGCGACTTAATAGAGGAATTAGAAGCGTTGGCAAGAACCAATGGCGTAACTCTCACTGCTGATATTCGGATGCCTCATCTAGTAGAGATTGTCGGCGATGAAGACCAGCTATATCGCTTGGTTTCTAACTTGATGATCAATGCTATCCAATATACACCAGCCGGAGGGAAGGTAATAGTTGCTCTAGACCGCAGGGATCGGCATGGTTTGATTGAGGTTCAAGATACAGGTATTGGAATTGCATCCCAGGATCGAAAGTTGATATTCGATCGCTTTTATCGAGTCAATAGCGATCGTTCTCGCAACAGCGGCGGGTCTGGTTTGGGGTTGGCGATCGCAATTTCTATCGTTCAGGCATATAGGGGTAGTCTACAGGTTACTAGCAAATTGGGCAAAGGTAGCACTTTTACTATTCGATTGCCTTTAGGTTAGGGCAGAGGGGCAGAGCATTTCAGATTTCAGATTTTAAATTTTAAATTTAAAATCTAAAATTTTGAAGTCTTTAATGCCCAATGATATCATGTCCGGTTAATCACTTATGATATCTGTAGGTTGGGTTGAGGAACGAAACCCAACCCGAACTTCAAGTTAAAGTTGGGTTTCACTCTGTTCAACCCAACCTACACAAATAAAATTTATTACTAAAATCTTCTTTTCTCCAATACCCAATGACTATTAGCAATCATGATAACTCTTGCTTGCCAACGGCCTCAGAAATATTCGTCAAACCCCGTTCATGCAACTTTTGCAACAAGCCTTCTAAAATCCGCCGTACCATCCAAGGCCCTTCATACATCCAACCAGTGTAAACTTGTATTAAACTCGCACCAGCTGTAATCTTCTCCCACGCATCGTCAGCAGTAAAAATACCTCCCACACCAATAATCGGAAGTTGCCCTTTAGTTTCCCGCCAGATAAATCGAATTACCTCAGTCGAACGCTGACGCACAGGCGTACCGCTAATTCCACCCGCTTCTTCGGTGATGGGGTTACCAGTTTGGGAAATCGTCTCAGTTTTGAGTCCTTCGCGGCTAATCGTGGTATTTGTGGCAATAATTCCAGCTAGCTGATGCTTAGAGGCTACTTCTAGAAGATTTGCGATCGCATCCCACTCCAAATCGGGGGCAATCTTTACTAGAATTGGCTTATGTCCCTGATTTTCTGACTGCAAAGCTGATAAAATCGCACTAAGCTGAGGAGCGTCTTGGAGCGATCGCAAACCTGGTGTATTGGGTGAGGAGACATTAACGACAAAGTAGTCACCCCATTCTTTCAGCAGGCGAAAACTTCCCAAATAATCAGATGGAGCGTCAGATAAGGGTGTTACCTTAGATTTACCTAGATTAATTCCTATGGGAATCAGTCGGGGACGCCCCTGCCAAGTTGCTTCTAGCTTGCTGCTCATGACTTGGGCACCGTCGTTGTTAAAACCCATGCGGTTTAATGCTGCTTTATCCATTGGCAAGCGAAACAAGCGCGGACGGGGATTTCCAGGCTGGGCCAGTAAAGTTACAGTCCCCAGTTCAGCAAAGCCAAAACCAAAACTAGACCAAATGCCAGAAGCTTTACCATTCTTATCAAACCCAGCGGCTAACCCTACCGGGTTTTTGAAGAGTAAGGGCGTCACCTTTTCGTCGCCCTTCTCCCCGCAGATTTGGGGGGATGGGGGGGCTGAGGTTTTTGAAGGCGTAACCTTTTCTTCTTCTTCTTCCCCCTCTTCCTCCCCCCTCTCCGAGATCGGAGAGGGGGGTTGGGGGGGTGAGGTTTCGCCCCACAGTTTTTGTTCCAAACGTGGATCTGCGATCGCACAAGATCGTTCTAGTTGGTTTCGCACCCAGCTGACGGGAAGGCGATCGGCATTACGATCTAACCAGCTTAAAAATTGAATGCTTTCCTGATGCAACCATTCGGGATCGCTCTTTAAAGCATCAAATAAAAGAGGACGTAAACCTAATTGATATATATCCAAAGCTCTTAGGTTAGGTAATAGGATCTAGAGACTAGGGACTAGCGAACAAAGAAGCCTTGCCCAATTAAAGATTATTACAATTTTGTAACACAACCCTCAAGCCCCTAGCCTCTAGCCTCTAAATTCATAGTAGGTGGTAACTTGATTATAAAGAAGGGAAAAGAGAAAAGGGCTGTCTCTTATACACATCTCCGAGCCCACGAGACTAAGGCGAATCTCGTATGCCGTCTTCTGCTTGAAAA
>ENA-ORBV01001084-ORBV01001084.1-microbial-mat-metagenome-genome-assembly--contig:-NODE-1084-length-62011-cov-17.143185_pt1 | contig 62011 bp, 48 predicted proteins | sample MGYA00237777_ERZ505514 | MGnify/ENA primary metagenome ERZ505514 (study PRJEB26160, sample SAMN06269048) | microbial mat metagenome | isolation source: Oligotrophic lake microbial mat | place...
GGATGGTGTCGAGTGGGGGCGCCGGGAACGTCACGCAGAACGTGGCCCCGGACCCGGCCCGGACTTCCATTTCACCCCCGACTTGACGAATCAGATCCGAGACGAGTTGCAGCCCGAGTGACGTAGCGCGCCTGGCGTCGAAGTCTTCCGGGAAGCCGATCCCGTCATCGCTGACGAGGAGTCGCGCGCGATCGCCATTCCGCTCCAGGGTGATCCGGACCTCACCTTCACGACCAGGCGGGAAGGCGTGTTTCAGGCAGTTGGTCACGAGTTCATTCACGATAAGCCCGCACGGGATCGCCTGATCGATCTCGATCCACACGTTGGAGAGGTCGAGCGCGAGTCGTACGCCCTGGGCGTCGGTGTTGTGGGCGCGGAAGAGCTGGGCCGCGAGCTGGCCCAGATAGTCCGCGAGATCGATCCGGGCGAAGTTGCCGCTGCGGTAGAGGGTCTCATGAAGGAGGGCCATGGAGCGGATCCGGCCCTGCATCTCCCTCAGCACCAGCTTCGTGCCTGGCTCGGCGGTTCGCCCGGCCTCCAGACGAAGAAGGCTCGTGACCACCTGGAGATTGTTCTTGACCCGATGATGAACTTCCTTCAGGAGGGCCTCCTTCTCCCGGAGCGAGCGGCGCAGCGCGTCCTCGGCGACCCGCGCCTCGGTGATGTCCATCATCACGCCCAGAAGCCGGCTCGGCTTCCCGGCTTCGTCCCGGGCCAGAACCCGGCCGACGACGCTCATCCAACGGTACGAACCGTCTTGATGGAGCACCCGGACATCGTGCCGATAGGGAACATCAGCCCCGGCGAGCGCGGCCTGGATGTTCCCGCCCGCTCTTTCCCGGTCGTCTGGATGAACGTGATCCATCCATTGCCCGCGCTCGCGCACTCCTTCGTCGGGGCCATAACCGAGCATGGCGAAATACGTGGGGGTGGCGTACCAGATATCCGCTTTGAGATCCCAATCCCAGACTCCTACGGACGCCGCTTCGGTGGCGAGGGCCAGCCGCTCCGCCATCTGGCTCTCGCCCGCCGCCGTCTTGAGCCTCGCTCTCCCCGCGCGATCCAGAAAGATGCCAAGAGCGACAATGATCATCGCCGCCATCGCCCAGACCGACACCGTGACGGCGGCGAATTGACGCCACGGGGCCAGCACCAGCGCCTGCGACCGGCCGACCACCACCACGAGTTCGGGAAGACCGGGCACAATCCGATAGGCGAAGAGCCGGGGCGTGCCGTCTAGGGCGCTGATCGCGGAGAAATGGCCGGCGGGCCTGGTGTCGAGCGGCATGGAGAAGACGGGCAGGCCGGAGAACTTGCGGCCCATCGACGCCTCGTCGACGGGACTTCTCATCAGGAGCACGCCGTCTCGGCGGAACAAAGCCACGGAGCCGCCCTCCCCGAGGTCGACCTCCTCCCAGGCCTGGCGGAAGTAAAGAGGTTCGACGGCGGCAATGAGGAGACCCGTGAAAGCGCCCTTCGCCGAAAGTATGGGACGTGTGGCGCTGATCAGCCACGCGCCGCTCGTCAGGCCGCGCACGGGTGCGCCTACTCGGAAACCGGTTATGGGTCGCTCAAGGTCCGCCCGGAAATAGGCCCGGTCGGCGACACTTCGACCGACCGTCTCGGGGTTGGTGCTGTCGGTGATCCGGCCCGCGGCATCAGCGAGGGACAGCGACCGCACAAACGGCAGGGGGTCGATGCCTTCGGCGAGCCAGCCCGGGGCAGCAAGGAACCGTCCCCCCGCCGTCCGCGCCGCCATGCGGCTTGCCGCGAACTTGAGCTGAAAGTCCACGCTTTGAAGCGTGCTGCTCGTCTCCTTCGCGATGACATGGGCGAACGATTCGGTCAGGTTTGCACCGGAGCGCAGCGCCTGAGCCCGCAGCGAGTACAGGGTCGCCCCGAGTGCGACTCCAGAGGTGAGGACGACACCGACGATCAGCGCGAGGAGGCGGAGGCGCATGGCCCGCGCGAACCCGTCGCCGCCTCGAGCCACGCCCGAAAGGTTCCCTGACGCCGACTGTGACCTCGACATGCCCGACTCCGTTCGGCCAAACGACTGCGGGGCGACGCGCCAGGAACATGACTCGCCCTGGAACGCTTTCGGCCCCAATCGAGTCTGCCCCAAAAGCGTGCGAAGCGCCTAGCGGTCCGTGGTGAAAGTCGACCGCGAGCGAAAGTGAGAGATTTTTCGTCAGATCAAGGCGCCGAACCGCAGGAATACCGGGAGTATTTCAAGGTTTGGCAACGCGGAGCTCTGCGGAAAAGATCCGCTTTCGACGCGGAGGGACTTTCACCACGGGCTGCCAGCAGGCCCAGGCCTGCGCCACCGTCGCGGCCGCCATCGAGGCCGCCCTGGGTTACAGCCGCTTGAGGAGGTCCTGAATCCCGAACACCGCGATCGCGACGCTCGCGAGCCAGGCGAGTCCTCCAGCGACCGCCATCCGAGTGGGGTGTCGGTACGCGCCCACGATCGCCACGCGCCGCGAGGCGACGAGGATCACGCCGAGGCTCAGGGGAAGGACGAGACCGTTCAGTCCTCCCGCCCAGACCAGGAGTTGGGCGGGGCGTCCCACGGTCAGGAAGACCGCGAGGGCGGCGAGAATGAAAAAGGCGAGCCCGAAGTTCCGAGCGAGGCCCGATTCCGCGCCGCGGATGAACGAGAGCGAGGTGTAGCTGCAACCGACCACCGAGGTGATCGCCGCGCTCCACAACACCACGCCGAAGAACTTCTCGCCGAGGACGCCGCCGCCCAGCCGAAATGCCGCCCCCGCCGGGTTCGCGGGATCGAGCGGTCCGGCCGCGCCCTGGAGCACGCCCAGAATGGCGAGGAACAGGATCGTTCGCATGGCCGCGGTGACGAGGATGCCGCGAATGGCCGCGCGGTCGAAGTCGTGGATCGCTTCCTCGCCCCTGAGTCCTGAGGCGAGCAGGCGGTGCGCCCCTGAGAAAGTGATGTAGCCGCCGACGGTCCCGCCGACCAGGGTCAGGATCGAGCCGGTCGGAAACTCCACGGGCATCAGGGCGCGCTGGGCGGCGAGGAGGTAGTCCGGCCGCGACATGATCATGATCGTGGCGGTGAGGGCCAGCATCAGGAAGCCGAGGATCTGAACGAACACATCGACCGGCTTCATGGCGCTCGGCCGCGCCAGCAGGGCGAGGGCGAGGAGGGCCGAGACCGCGGCCCCCACGCCGAGGGGCACGCTGAAAATCGCGAGGCCGAGCGCGCACCCGGCCAGGTTCCCGACGTTAAAGACGAAACCGCCGAAGACCACGAGGACGCGGAGCAGCGCGCCGAGAAAGGGATGAATCGCCGCGGCGATGGCCGGGCCGGGGAGTCCGGTCACCCCGATGACCCGCCACACGTTCCACTGCACGCCGATATCGATCAGCACCGAGGCGAGGATCGCAAACGCCATGTCCGCGCCGTGGATCCCCGTAAAGACCGCGGTCTGGGTCAAGAACCCCGGGCCGATGGCCGACGTGGCCATCAGAAAGGCGGCCGCGGTGAGCGCACTGCGTCTGCCGGGAGTGCTTTTCGAGGTCATTCGTTCGGCCGCGCCGATTCTAGGGGGTGTGAGGATCGCAGGCAGCTAACTGGCTAGAATGCCTCCTTCCCATGCCAGGCACACCCGAACTTCTTCTCAAGTCGTCGGAGGGAGAACGTCGCATCAAGGTCGAACGCGAGCGCACAACGCTCGGGCGCTCGCGCGATGCCGACATCTTCATTCCCGACCAGTGGCTCTCGCGCATGCACGCCGAGATCCTGCTCGACCGGGGGGGTCTCATCATCGCGGATCTCGGCAGCAAGAACGGGACCCTCGTGAACGGCTCGAGGATCCAGGGCCCGACGCCCCTGCGCAAGGGGGACCAGATCAAGCTCGGCGACCACACGGTCACGGTTCAATGGAACCTCGCCGATGAGGAGACCGAGGACGACATTCAGGCGGTGGGGACGAAGGTCTTCTCGGTCCGAACCCTGCAGGAAGGGGTGCTCAAAGCACCCGCGAGTGCTGAGGATCTGGTCCGCAAGAACCGCGTGCTCACCGTGCTTTCGGGCGCCGCCGCGGCCCTCCTCGCCCATAAGCCGATCTCCGAGACCTTCGATCAGATTCTCGACATTCTCTTCGCCGCGGTGGCCGCCGAACGCGGCGCCATCGCCATCTTCGAAGGCCCGCCGGGCGCGCAGCTTCCGGTGGTGAAGGCTTCAAAGACCCGCCGGGGCGAGCCCATCTTGAAGGTCAGCCGGTCGATCTCCCGCCGGGTGCTCAAGGAGCAGGTGTCGATTCTCCTGCCGAACGTTCTCGAAGACGCCGTGCTCAAGTCCGAGCAGAGCATCGTCACCACGGGAATCCGCTCCGCCATGTGCGCACCCTTGTGGCACTCGGACGGCGGGAAGGAATCGGTCATCGGCGTTGTTTACCTCGACTCGCGCGAACGCACCCACACCTTCTCGGAGGAGGATCTCGAACTCGTCACCGCCCTCGCGAGTGTCGCCGCGGCGAAGATCGAGAACGCCCGTCTCCTTGAAGAAAGCCTCGAAAAACGCCGCCTCGAGGAAGACATGCGTGTCGCGGCGGAGATCCAGCGCAGCATGCTGCCCAAGGCCTCCCCGGTGATCGAAGGGTATGACGTGGCCGCGGGCACCGAGCCCTGCCGCGCGGTGGGCGGCGACTATTTCGACTTCCACGTCACCAAGGACCGCCTGACCTTCGTGCTGGGTGATGTCTCGGGCAAGGGCACGGGCGCCGCCCTCATCATGACCGTTCTTCGCGCCGCGGTGCGCGATCACTGGCTCGACGACGACCTGAGGCAGGCCCTTTCCGAGATGAACAACCTCGTCACCCAGAACGTCCCCGCCAACAAGTACGTCACGTTCTTTCTCGGGCGCCTCGACCTCGGCACCGGCCACCTCGAGTATGTGAACGCCGGCCACAATGCGCCCATCCTGTCCCGGGGCAGCGGGGAAGTCGACCGGCTGAAGACCGGGGGAATGGTGCTGGGCCTTTTCGAGGACGCGCTCTACGAAACCGGCACCGCCCGCCTCGACCCCCATGACCGTCTGGTGGTCTTCACCGACGGCTTCTCCGAGACCTGGAACAGCAAGGGCGAGGAACTCGGGGAAGAAGGGTTCACGAAGTTCGTGCTCGGCCTTCCCGGCACGTCCGCGAACACGATGAAGGAGCATCTCCTCAAAAAGGCGGATGAGTTCGCCGAGGGCCTCAAGGCCACCGACGACCGCACAATCATCGTGGTTTGCCGGAATCCTTCCTAAGACGCTAGACGCGCGATCCGCGCAGCAGAAGCCGCAGGGCCAGGTTCCCGAGGGTTCGGATTCTCGACAGCGGCGCCGCCGCGAACGACCAGGCCCGCGGGTGGCCGAGCACGATCGCCGCCCGCGTCGTCTGTGGGGCCACGAGGCGGAGTACGAGCAGGGAGGTCGGGGTGTCGATGCGAAGCGTCGGCTCCTCGCCCAGCTGGTCGAGGGCTCCGGCCCCGATCTCGTCCAGGCCGGGGGCGATGACGAAGCGGAGGAGTCCCCCCGGGGTCTCAGCCTGGATCTCGCCGCACTCGAAGAGCTCGAATGCGCCGATCGTGGTCCGCAGCCGCTCCAGCAGGTCCTCCGGCCTCGGCCCGGCCTCGGCCAGAGTGAGCACGTCCTGAATCGTCTGCTGGAACATGTAACCTTGCCTGTGTTCTTTTTGAAGCCTGCCGGTCCAATGTTGCCATGATCAACGTCCTCCTCATCGGCGACATCGTCGGCTCTCCGGGCCGCGCCATCCTCAAGCAGGCCCTGCCGAAGATCCTGCGCAAGCGCTCCATCGATTACTGCATCGCGAACGCCGAGAACCTGGCGGGCGGGAACGGGGTCACCCGCGAACTCGCGGAGGAGCTTTTGAGCCTCGGCGTGAACTGCCTGACCTCCGGCAATCACATCTGGGACAAGCGCGAGATCATGTCGATCATGGACGTGTTTCCCCAGCTCCTGCGCCCCGCGAACTATCCGGTGGGGCAGCCCGGAAAAGGCCATCACGTCGGGAAGAGCCGCACCGGGGTGAAGGTGGCCACCCTCAATCTCTCCGGCCGCGTCTTCATGAACGGCGCCATTGACGATCCTTTCACCATCGGAAAGAAAATCGCCGAGGAGCTTCGGAAGGAAACTCCGGTCATCCTCGTCGACATGCACGCCGAGACCACGTCCGAGAAGGCGGCCATGGGTTTCTTCATGGACGGCCTCGCCTCCGTGGTGGTGGGCACCCACACCCACGTGCCGACCTGCGATCACCGGATCCTGCCCAAGGGGACGGCGTACTGCACCGACATCGGCATGACCGGTCCGTACGACTCCGTGATCGGTGTGGAGAAGGACATCATCATCAAGCGCTTCATCGACGGACTGCCCGCGAAGTTCGAGACCGCCAAGGCCGATCCGCGTTTTGCGGCGGTAGTGGTGGCAATCGATGAGGACACCGGACGCGCGTCTTCGATCGACCGGATGTTCCTCACGGAGACGGAAGTTCTTTCGCTCTAGCAGCCTGCGCAGAAGACCCGCTTCGCGATGACGACGCGCCGCAACCCGCCTGCTCCGCCGAGGGCCCCGGTTCCCGGCCGGCCCCTGCGCGAACGTCTCCAGTCGACCTTGTTCGAGCCCGCGGCGGCTTTGGAAGCCGCTTCCTCTCTCGAGCCTGAAGCCGCCGCTCCAGCACCCGCGCGAACGCCGATCTCCATCTCCGAACTGACCGACAAGCTCGCGCGCCACATCGCCATCGGCTTCTCCTCGGTCTGCGTCATGGGGGAGATCTCCGCCGTGAAGACCGTGGCGAGCGGCCACACTTACTTCACTCTCAAGGATGCGGGCGCCACCCTCGAGGCGATGGTGTGGGCGGACCGCCGCGACGCGCTCGCGGTCGAGCCGAAGCAGGGCCTGCGCGTGGTGGCGATGGGGGCCATCCGGGTTTTCGCGCCGGGCGGCCGGTATTCGCTTCACGTGGACGTCCTCGAGCCTCTGGGTGCGGGAGATCTCCAGCGGGCCCTTGAAGCCTTGAAGGCGCGTCTCCTTGAAGAGGGGCTCTTCGCCGAGTCCAGGAAGCGAAAACTGCCCACGCTTCTGGGGACGGTCGGCCTCGTCACATCGCCCACCGGTGCGGTGCGTCATGACATCGAACGCACCCTCGCCAAGGGCGCCGCGCGGGTCCGCCTTCTCCTCTCGCCGACGCGGGTTCAAGGCGAAGGCGCCGCGCTCGAGATCGCCACCGCGATCCGCCTCCTCGGTTCGAGGGACGATGTCGACGTGATCATCGTGGCCCGCGGCGGCGGGAGTGTTGAGGAACTATGGCCGTTCAACGACGAGGCGGTGGCCCGCGCCATCTCGGCTTCGCGTGCGCCGGTGATCTCCGCGGTCGGCCACGAAACCGATTTCACGGTCGCTGATCTGGTGGCGGACGTGCGCGCCTCGACACCTTCGGTGGCGGCCGGCCTGGTTGTGGACATCCAGCGCCGGGCCACCGAGCGGACGGAAACGGCGAGCCTGGCCCTGCAACGGGCGATCGATGCCAATCGCGACCGCTGGCGCAGAAGGCTCGACGCGGTGTCGACCCATCGCGTGATGGAACGCGAACGCACCAAGCTCGAACGACTTCAAAGCCGCGCCACCGCAGCCTTTGTCCGCTCACGCGTGGCTTTCGACCGCGCCCAGGCGAAACGTCTCGCCACCTTTCGCGATCTCGCCACGAGGTGCGAAGCCCAGGCCCCGAGAGAGGTCTTTGGCCGCGCCCACGCGCGGGTGGATCGGGCACTCCTGTCAATGAGGGCGCTCGTGGCTTCGCAGATGGACCGCCGGCGCGCCCGGGCCGCCCGCGCTTTCGACTCGAAAGCCCTGCGCGACGCCGATGCCCGGCTCGCTCTGCTGTCCCGTCGCCTCTCCGATCGTCTCCTCGTTCTGACCCGCGGAATCCGGCCGGCCCTCGACCATCGAAGGGCCCGCTTCGGCGGGGCGGTGGCCAAACTCGACGCCCTCTCGCCCCTCGCGGTTTTGAGCCGCGGCTACGCTCTTGCAACGACGCCTGAAGGGCGTATTCTCCTCAAGGCTTCGGACGTGATGGTCGGCGAAGCGGTGGTCGTCCGGTTGCAGCACGGCCGCTTGAAGACCACGGTGACGGACCGGGAAGAGGAGGCATGACCAGCGTGGCCGGAAACGAAGAAAACAAGGAATCGTTTGAAACTGCGCTCTCGCGCCTCGAGCAGATCGTGGGCTCCCTCGAGAAGGGCGATCTCTCTCTCGAAGAATCCCTGAAGCTCTACGAAGAAGGCATCTCCCGCGCCCGGTTCTGCCAGGAGCGGCTGGAAGAGGCCGAGGCGAAGATCGAAGTCCTGTCCCAGGACGCACGCAAGGTCCTCGACCGGGCGCCCAAAGCCGAGCCCACGCGCTGAGCTCCAAGACCCCTCGCTTGAATCCGAACCTCGATGAACTGAGGCCTGTCGTGGACCTCGCCCTCGAACGTTCCCTGCCGCCCGAGTCCCGCTGGCCGACGCGGGTTCATGCCGCCATGCGCTACAGCGTGTTCGCGGGCGGAAAGCGGGTTCGGCCCCTTCTCGCCCTGGCCGCGGCCCACGCGATCGATGGAGACGAGGCCCGCAAGCGCTCCCTGCCCTTCGCCTGCGCGGTCGAGCTGATCCACACCTTCTCCCTCATCCATGACGACCTTCCGTCGATGGACGACGACGATCTGCGCCGCGGCCGTCCCACCTGCCACAAGGCTTTCGACGAAGCGACCGCGATCCTCGCGGGCGACGCGCTTCAGACTCTGGCCTTCGAGCTCATCGCTTCGGGAGAGGGCTCAGTCGAGAGAAGCGGCCTCGTGCTGCACGCTCTCACTCTCCTCGCCCGGGCCTGCGGCACCGCGGGCCTCATCGGAGGACAGATGGACGATTTGAAGTACGAGGGGGTCCAGGCCCTTCCCGAGGACCTGGAGCGAATCCATCGAACGAAGACGGGAGCGCTCATTGTGGCCACCGTGGTGGGGGGCGGGCTCCTCGGAGGCGCCACCCCGAAACAGACGACCGCGCTCCGCGCCTATGCCGAGCCCATCGGCCTCGCGTTCCAGATCGTTGACGACATCCTGGATGTAAGCAGCGACGCCGCCGCCCTTGGCAAGACGCCGGGGAAGGATGTGAAGTCGGGCAAAGCCACCTGGGTGGCGCTCCACGGCCTCGAAGCCTCAAGGCGGCAGGCCACGGAGCTGCACGATCAGGCGGTGAATGCGCTCGACTCCTTCGGATCCGAGGCCTCCTTGTTGCGCGATCTCGCGTCCCGGATCATCCACCGGGCTTCTTGAGCCTCGTTCGTCGCCGTCTCGACCTCGAGATCGTGCGCCGGGGTCTTGCACCCTCGCGGGAGAGGGCGCAGGCCCTGATCCTCGCCGGCCGCGTGCGCGTGGATCAGGTGGAACGGCCGAAGGCCGGCCAGCAGGTGAGCGAGGAGACCCACATCGAGGTGGATGGCGAAGAGGCCTGGGTCTCGCGCGGCGCGCTCAAGCTTCTGGGTGCGCTCGAGGCCTTCCGCGTTTCCTGCGAGGGACGCGTCGCTATGGACATTGGCAGCTCCACCGGGGGCTTCACCGAAGTGCTGCTCGCGCGCGGCGCCCCTCGCGTCTACGCGTTCGACAGCGGGGTGGGCCAGCTCCACGAGCGGCTCCGAAAGGACCCGAGAGTGATCCTGCGCGAGCGAACGAACGCGCGGCATCTCGCGGCCGAAGCGCTGCCCGAGCGAGCGACCCTCGCCACGATGGACGTCTCGTTCATCTCCATCCTGAAGATCCTTCCCGCACTCGGCCGGATCCTGGCCCCGGGCGCCGACATCGTTTCGCTGGTGAAGCCGCAGTTCGAGGCCGGCCGGGCCGAAGTGGGCAGCGGGGGGATCGTACGCGACGCGTCGGTGCACACCCGGGTGATGCTGGGCGTCTGCGAATCGGCCGAGGCGCTCGGCTTTCGGGTGGTCGCGGTCTGCCGCTCCCCGATCGACGGCACGGGCGGCAACCGCGAGTTCTTCCTGCACGCCGTGGCCGCAACGCCGGGTCGAAGTGACGCGGCGCATCCGGTCTGACATGATGACGGCCTTGAACCCAGCATGAATCGACCTACGATCGTGAGAGTCCGGTGCAACAGATGAAGATTGCCCTTTTCACGCGCGACGACCTGCCGGAGAACGATCCCACGAGAGCCAACGTTCTCGGGATCCTCAAGTCGCTCGGCTGCGAGGTCGTTCAGGAGAAGGCCCGCGGTCCAATCGACGCGGTTGTGGTTCTCGGGGGCGATGGCACACTCCTCCGCGCTGTAGAGCGGGTCATCGACGAAGAGACGCCGATCCTTGGCGTCAACCTCGGCTCCCTCGGATTTCTCACCGAGATCACGAGCGAAGAGGTGGAGGAGGCTTTGAAGGCGCTCGTCTCCGGGCAATACGCCTTCTCGTGGCGATCGATGCTGCACGTCGCCCTCGTGCGCGGGAGCGTGTTCACCACCCATGAAGGCCTCAACGACGTCACCATCGCCAAGGCGGCGACGGTGTCCCGCATCGTCGAGTTCACGGTTTCGGTGGGCGAGAGGTTCATGTCGGACTTCCGGGCGGATGGGCTCATCGTGTCCTCGCCCACCGGATCGACCGCGTACAACCTCGCGGCGGGCGGGCCGATCCTTCATCCCTCTCTCGACGCGGTGGTTCTCACTCCCATCTGCCCCCACATGCTCTCGAACCGGCCGGTGGTCATCCCCGCGACCTCTCCGGTGCGGATTCGCGTGCGATCGTCGGGTTCTCCGGTGCACGTGACGGTCGACGGCCAATGGAGCCGCGAAGTGGCGCCCGATGCCGAACTCGTGGTGAGCCGAGGCAACCGAAGGGTGAAGCTCGTCACCTCGGCGGCGCGCGACTACTTCGAGGTCCTGCGCACGAAGCTCAAGTGGGGCGAAGTCCCAAAGCTGCGTCAGTAGGCCCGCCGCACCGCCAAGCACCCTTCCTACGTCATCGCGAGTTTCGCCTCTCGTTGCTGATCGTCGCGGGCCTGGCGACGCTGCTTGCGGGCGCCCATTCGTATCCGGGCGAGCGCTATATCTTGATTCGCCTGTTCCGGAGGGACAACCTGCCGAAGCTCCTCGGCGGTGTCAAGTTCACGAAGCGGACCTTGCGCTTTGCGTGGCACATTACCAGCGTCGCCTGCCTGGGTCTGGCCTCCATACTGGTCGTCCTGGCGTCGTCACCAGGTGAGACCGAGCGCACCCAGGCACGTCTCATCGCTTCAGTGTTCGGCGTGGCCTGGCCGCCCTTCTCGGCTCGCGCGGGCGTCATCTGTCTTTGGATCGTCTTCTTCGCAATAGCAGCCTTGGCGTGGTTCGGCTACCCGTGAGCGCCGTGCCATGCGAGAGTTCGCTTGCCCTGCCGACCGATGTCGTTTGGGCGACGGGGCAGTCGAACAAGGGGATGAGACGGTGGCTGCCCAAACGTCCCGGGAGCAGATTTTGGAAGCCCTGCACGACCTTCCGAGCGACGCCACGGTCGACGACGTGATCGAGCGCCTAATTGTCCTGTCGATCGCCTTCGCGCGTTTCCCCAATCCGGCCGGGTGGCGCCAGAACGAAATGATCCCCGATCCGCGAAGTCATTGTTGGCTCATTCCGTGTGGTCTACCGCCGGCTCAAAGACATCCGGGCGAGTCTGAGTTCGCCGGTCTCGGCGCGGATCGTGACGTCTTCGCCCGCGTCCAGCTCGACCGGAAGTGCCACATCGAAATCGCCGGTCTGCGGCAACGCGATCGTGCCTGAGTTTTGTTCCACGCGAAGTACGCCGTGGAGCCTGCCGACGAGGCGAAGGACGCCGCGGCCCGGGTGGATCGCGCGGAAAGCGACGCCATCCGCTGGATGTGTCAGCGTGATCCAGCCCGCTTCGATGCGGGTGCCCCGCTCGAGGCGAATGTCCCGCATCCGCGCCTCGCCGCTGATGCGCAGACCCTCAGCCGTTCCCTCCGCGGTCGACCCTGTGGTCCCAAACGGCACGCTACGGGCCGCGCGCAGGCGCACCCGGCGGCCCTCGATCTCGGGGATGCCCTGAATGACGACGCCCTCGCGAACCGCAAAGGTGATGGGCGAGTCGCGCCAGGACCACAAGGCGGCATCGAACCCCCGGCCCCTCTGATGAAGGCGTTCAAAGCGATAGTCGTACGTCCATCCGCCGAGGAGTTGCACCGCCACCGACCACACCCCGAGCAACGCCCCGAGCCGCGGCCAGACGGCCAGACCCTCGGGGAGGAAGAAGAAGAGTAACGGAAGGAGATCGGTCAGGAGCCTCGGGCCGAATGATTCTCCGCCGTGCCACTCGTTCCACATTGAGACGAATGCGAAGTGAAGCGCCGTGGCCGCGACCAGGGCGCGGGCCAGGGAGGTTTTGCGGGCCATGGAGATGAGACCCGCGAGAGCGATGAGGGCAATCGGGGTGAAGACCACCAGCCCCCGGGCCGGTGAGAACAGCAGTCCGACGATCGACTCCGGGAAGGCCGCGCCAAACCGGCCGCCGAGGCCTGGTCCAAAAAGCCACGGTGCGCCGAAGAAAGTCGTGTTGTAAAGAGCGACCAGAATCGCGGGCACGAGTGCGACCAGAACGAGCGGGGTGATTCTGGGCCGCTCGCGTTGCAGCAGATACAGGAACAAGGCGGCGCACATGGGTATCGCCGCCGGTCGCGCCGCGGCGGCGAGAGAGATTGCCAGGGCCGCGACCAGGGCCGGGCGTCGCCTGAAGGTGGCCGCGGGTGTCGCTTCCATTCCATCGAGAGCGCTCAAGGCGATGACCAGGAACAACACGGCCGCGGGGTGCTGCCACAACGCCTGCGATGTCGAGAACACACTGGTGCCGAGAGCGAAGAGCAGCGCCGAGGTAAGGGCGAGAGACGGAGAGGCGCGCTTCGAGAACGTCCAGGCAAGAACCGCCGTGGCCGAGGCGCTTTGGAGCGCCGCCGCCAGCTTCCCCGCGGCCTGGACTCCGGTCGGGTTGAGATCAAGGACGAGACCGAGCAGAAAGAAGACCGGAGCCGCCAGTAGCGCGGGGAGGGCGGGGTAGATCGAAATGCGCCCGCCGGGCGCCTCGCGCGTGAACGGGTCGGAAGGGTTGGTTGGAGGAAGCACGAACGTCCCCCGCGTGGCCAGGGCGGCCGCGGTGTTTTCGACCGCGTTGGTGTCACCCGATCCGATCGCGCGACCGTTCGCGACCAGCACGCCGAACGACACCACGAAGGCCACAAGCGCCAGCCGCCCGTCTGGTGCGCGGGAGGTCACTTGACCGCGGCGGATGCAGGGGTGGGCGTGGCCAGGGCCGCGGAGCCGCGCGCCCGTCGCCGTCGCTGGAACTCATCGACCGCCCGCTCGTGATCGCCCAGCGTCTTCGAAAACACGTGCGTCCCGTCGTTCCGGCTGACGAAGTACAGATCTTCGGTTGGCTCGGGATTCAGAACCGCGTCGAGCGCCGAGTGGCCCGGAGAACCGATCGGACCGGGCGGCAGGCCGGCGAAGCGGTAGGTGTTGTAGAGCGAATCGTCCGAAAGGTCGGTCTTCCTGATGTTCCCGTCATACCGGCCGGCGAGCTTCATCGCGTAGATCACGGTCGGGTCGGTCTGGAGCCGCATGCCGATGTGCAGGCGATTCAGGAACACCGAGGCGATGCGCGGACGCTCCTCGGGGGCGGCGGTTTCGAGCTCGACGATGGAGGCCAGGGTCATGATCTGCCTCAGGGTGAAGGTCTGTCCGTTGATTGTGCGCCCCGCGATCCCAAGACCCAACTCGTCGAACACCCCGCGTGCGTGTTTCACCATCTCGGCGACGAGCGCGCTCTCAGAGGGAGGATCCTTGATTTCGTAGGTCTCGGGGGAAAGGTATCCCTCCAGCGACTTTGCCTCGGGGTCGAGGCCTTGGATCAGGCCGGGGTCTTTTGCCGCAGCCAGGAAACGATCGGTGCGCAGGCCCGCCTTTGCGGCGATCTCGGCCATCTCGAAGATATTGCGACCCTCGGGAAACGTGATTTCGCGCCGCTCCACGTCGCCTTGAGCGAGTTTCTGCTCGACATCGAGGACGGAATAGGGACCATCGAAACGATAGCGGCCCGCCTTCATCCGCGCCCCGTCACCGCGCACGCGAACGAGAAGGGCAAAGGTCCACGCCCTCTTGAGCACGCCCGCCGCGGTGAGCTGATCCGCGATCGACAGAGTCGAGGCGCCCTGGGGAATTACGATCTCGATGGTCGGGCCGCCCACCGGCGACTCGGTCTCTGCCGTCCACCAGACCCGCACGCCGAGGCCGAGGAGAAGCAGGAGGAGGGCCAGGCGCGTTTTCATGGGGCGGATTCCGCTTTCGCGTGCGCTCGCGCGTCGAGCCAGGTCTGGAGAATCAGCACCGCGGCCATCTGATCGATGATCTCCTTGCGCCGCGCGCGGGACATGTCCGCCGCGATGAGCGTGCGTTCGGCCTCCCGGGTGGTGAGCCGCTCGTCCCACATCTCCACCGGCACCTTCAGCCGCCGGCGCAGCACCTCGACGAAGTCGCTCACCTTGGCGCTCTGCGGGCCCGCTTCGCCGCGCAGAGTGAGGGGGAGGCCGGCGATGACCCGCGAAACGCCGCGCTCTTTAACCAGGGTGTCGACCCGGATCGAATCGGCCCTGGGCCCCCGCCTCTGGATCGTCTCGACCGGAGAGGCCAGAATCAGCCCTTCGTCGGAACAGGCGACACCGATGGTCCGGTCACCGATGTCTAGAGCCATGATCCGCATCGAAATTGGTCGCGGGGCAGTATAAGGGGGCGCTCGCGTGCGTAGAATGATCAGCGGCGTAACCAAGGAACCAAAGGGAACCATGCCAAGCAAGTATGTCCTCGATCAAGAGTTGGGCGCCGGCGGCATGGGCCGGGTCTATCGAGCACGCCTGGTGGGCGAAGCGGGTTTCGAGCGACCCGTGGTCATCAAGAAGCTCCTCGATGCCACCGATCTGAGCCTCATTTCCCTCTTCGTCGAGGAGGCGAGGCGGTACGCGGTGCTCGATCACGAGAACATCGGCCGCATCTTCGATTTCGAGCGCATCGACGGTGACCTCTGCATCGTCCTCGAATACATCGACGGCTGGAGCCTTTCCGAGTTCATCGACCGCCACCTGCTCCTCGATCGCCTGCCGCCCGCGGAGATCGTGGTTTTCATCATCAGCCGGGTCTGCCGCGGCCTTCAGTACGTCTTCGAACGCGCGGCCATCGTTCACCGCGACGTCTCGCCCTCGAACATCATGATGACCCGCGAGGGCACGGTGAAGCTCATCGACTTCGGCATCGCCGCGCGCAGCGGGACGCGGAGCGAGAATCTGGTGGGCAAGCCTTCCTACATGGCCCCCGAGGTGATCGCGTCCCTCAGCATGGACAACCGCAGCGATGTTTTCTCGCTCGGCGCGGTCTTCTACGAGATGCTGACCCTTGATCGTCTCTTCAAGGGCGAAACCGCCGAGGCGACCCTCATCGAGGTGGTGGCGGGAGTGATGCGCTCGCCCCGCGACATCAACAAGGATGTCCCCTTGCCGGTGATGGAGATTCTCGCCAAAACCCTGGAGCGCCGGATCGAGAAGCGGTACTCGAGTGCGGCCGAACTGGGCGCCGCCTGCGAGCACTGGCTTTACGACAAGGGTTACGGGCCCACCAACCTGACCCTCAAGGAATACCTGAGCGCGGTCTTTGGAGCGAACCCCACGACGCTCACCCTCGAGCGCCCGGAGTTCCCGGTGATCGAACTGTCGATGTATCCCATCATCGACGACGGCAAAACCCAGCGCGCGCGCTGATCCCCCGCCCATTCAACGAGCGGCTATTTCTCCACCACGCAGATGAGACCCTCGCCCGAGGCCTGGCTCTCGACCGGGCCGGTGCGGCCTGAAACTCGCCAGCGGAAGGTTCCGAGCCACTTCAGCGGAAGGTCGTATTCCCGCGTGGCGAGGTCGAGAGACAACACCGGAACATCGCTGTCGATCGAGAGCACTTCGAGGTGGTAGGCGGACTCGAGGCCGGTCCACACAAGGCGCACCGGTTCTCCCGGCTGGACGTACCGTGGGTCCGCGGAGGGCGACACCACGCGCGGCGCAGGTGAGAGGGTCATGGCCTCGCCGGGTGCGGTGCCCGCCTTCACCACCGTGCCCTTGTTGACCCCGAGTCGTACGGTGGCGCCCGAAGCCTCGACGTAGGCGCCGCCCGAATAAGACGCCACGAACGTCGTTCCGCCTTCGCGTCTTACGAGAGTGCGGCCGGCGCCGCTGATCACGGCTTCCGCGGTGACCACGCGGAGAAGGGTCTGCTCGGGATCGAGGTCGATCCGGCCGCTTTCGAGCCGGAGGGTCAGGACCCGCCCCTTTTCGAGCACGACCTCCGAACCATCGCCCACCGCGATGGCCGTCCAGGGGAATTCCAGGCGGGCGGTGCCGCCTTGCCGTGTGCGGACCCGGTCGCCGATCGCGAGAGCCTGTTTTTCGGCGCCCTTCGTCCACGATTCTCCCGGCTGCTGGACCTCGACGCCGCCTTCGACGAAACCAAGGTGCGCCACCTCTATGCGTTCCTGCGCAACCGGAGTCCGGGCCGGCGTCGGGCGTCGGGTCTGGGCGAGCACGGAACTCGCGAGGCTGCTCGCCAGTACAAAGGCGCCGAGAACCGAGACGGTGCGGTTCGAAGCGCAGCAGGGGATCAACCGGGGCGATCGGGCGGGCATGATCTGAGCTTAGGGTTGGTCGACGGGCCGGCGCCAATAGGTGCGGATGGTGAACTTCTGGGCCGCCGAGATGAAGCTGTCAAGGCCGCTCCCGCTTACCGCACTGACCCGCCAGTACAACGCGCCGATGGGGAGCGTGCGCGGCGTCCAGCGGGTCATACGGACGCCCACGGAGCGATCCACGAGCTGGCCGCAGGCGGGGTCGCGACACACTTCGACGGTGTAGCTCGAAGCGCCCGGCACGGGCTCCCAGTCGAAGGTTGGATTCGAGAAATCGAAGGTCTGACTCTCATTCGGCGAGAGCGGCCGCGGGGCCTGCATGAGCGCCTCCGGTCCGTTCGTCCGGCCATCGGCGGTGACCGCGATGCCCATTCCCGGGGGGATCGCAATCGTGCGTCCCGCCGTCGTGACTTCGCTTTCACCGTCGAACACCATGATCCGGCTCCCGCCATCCTCGACCCGGCGCGCTCGCGAGGTTCCCTTGCCCGCGCTGCCGGGCTTCGTCGTGCCCTTGGTTCCCCCGATGTGAAACTCCACCTCGTTCTGGCCCGTCGAGGCCTGACGCACGTCGAGGTCGGCCTGTCCCGCGCGGATCTCGATCGCCTTGCGGCTCACGTTCTCGGGGGTCGGGGGAACCTCGCGCAGGAAGACCACCGACTCTTCCGACACCACCATGCGGGTGTCGTTGTCGAACTCGAGCTCGGAAGAGGACTTCTCGAACGTCCGGACGCCGTCCCGGGGCTGGAGTACGCCGCCCACCGAGGCCGGGGTCCAGGGCCGCGGGAAAGGCATCTGCTCCACCTGCCGGAAAACCTGCTGGATCGTTGCGCGCTTGGCGTTGATGGTCTGAGCCGTGATCTTGATCCGCGAACCCGGCTTGATGAAGTCGGGATTCGTGATCGACGGGTTCGCGGCCCGGATCTCGTTCCAGCGCAGCGAGTTGCCAAGGAACTTCTGCGCGATCGACTCCAGCGTGTCCCCCTGCTGCACCACGTATTCGCCGGAGGCAGGAATCGGGAAGGTCTGAGCGAACCCAGCCCCGGGGACGAGGGCGCACCAGCCGAGAACGGCGAGCGGGAGCAGTCTCTTCACGGTTTCAAGGACGAATGTTATCCGAGGCCCGTGGAACCGGGCAGAGCCGCGGCGGGCGCCTCGGAGACGATGGTTGTTCCTGCGCCCTCGAGGGCCTGGGGAGCGGTCCACTTCCAGCCGTTCCGGTCCGCGATCGCCTCGAGCGCATTCGCGAGTTCGCGCGCGGTCGCCGGTCGCCGCTTCTTCGGGTCTTTTTCGAGCAGGCCGAGGATGATGTCGTCGACCGCGGGAGGAACGGACTTGTTTTCGTCGCGCACCGGCTTCGCTTTTTTCGTAGCCGTGTTCACCAGGGTTTCCTGGGCATTCCGGCCGGCGTGCGGTGGTTCCCCGGTGAGCAGTTCGTAGAACACGGCGCCCACGCCGAAGAGGTCGGCGGTGGGCGTGAACGCCGCCGAGCCCAGAGCTTCGGGCGGCAGGTACCCGGGCGTGCCGAAAGTGCCGGAGATGCGCCCGGTCGTCCCGATCGCCGAGCGCGCGATGCCGAAGTCCGTCACCTTCACCCCTCCGTCGCGTCCGAGGAGGATGTTCGCGGGCTTGATGTCGCAATGGATGACGCCCGCGTTGTGCGCGGCCTCGAGGCCCCGGGCGATCTGCACCACCAGGGGCACCGCCTGTTCGGGCCGGAGCAGGCCCACTTTCTCGAGGAGCTTTTCGAGGCTCATCCCGTCGACGAACTCCATGGCCAGGAACGCCGACTCCGCCGCGTCTTCGACGTCGTAGATCGCCACGATGTTCGGGTGGTTGAACTTCGCGACCGTGACCGCTTCACGCAGCAGAACCTGACGCTGCTCGACCGCGTCCACGCTGGCGCGGCTGTCGCCCCCGATGTGGACGGTTTTGATCGCCACCGGGCGCTCGAGCTTGGGATCCCAGCCGCGGAAGACCGAGCCCATGCCGCCGGTCCCGAGAATGTCGAGCACGAGGTAGCGGGAGAGAAAGATCTTCCCGATGGCCTCGCGGTCCATGGTCTGCCGGTGCGCGGTGGCAAACGCCTCCTTGAGGCGCGAGATTTCGTTGCCCGAGGCCGTGACCTTGTCGCGTCGCTTCGCGACCTTCCATTGCGACTTCGCGATTCCATCGATCGGCCGGATGATCGCGTAGTACCCGACCGCCGAGAAAAGGCCGGTGAGGACCACGGCCGCGAACACCGCGAGCAGGCCGGTCTGGCGCATCTCCGTGGCGACGATTTCCGCGCTGGTCGCGGGCTGAATCGAGGCCACGAACCAGGGGGCCGTCTGGACGCGGCTGTGGGCCCCCGCGATCACGGGGTCGGAGTCGTCGTAGCGGGCGGCTCCGGAGGTGGTGCGTCCGCGTCCGGCGCGCAGCAGGGCCTTCGGAAAGCGCGCGGCCGAGCCGGACACGTTCGACGACGCGATCATCTTCTCGCTCACGTCGAAGAGACCGATGATGGCGTCGCGGCCGATCTCCTCGGTCTTGAGGAGTTCGGGGAGTTCCGAGCCGTCGATCATGAGCCGCAGTTCTCCAAGGCCTTGGTCGAGCTGGGTGGCGATGCGGATCCAGATCCGGTCGCCCGGGACGACGGTAACGGGCTCCGCGGTGGGTGCGGCGAGGGCTGGATTCACGACGTCGGCGAAACCGTTGCGGGTGGCTCCGCCCACCTCGACGCCCAGGGCATTCACCACCACCGCGCCCTTGATCGCGGGATCGGCCTGCAAAAGGCCCGCGACCATCTCCGCCACCTGGGAGCGATTCGCCTCGAGCATGAAGGGGTTCGACGCCAGGGTCTGGGCGGAGGTCCGGAGGGAGCGGATCCACGCGTCCACCCGCGCTGCGGTGGTTCGCGCGGTCACGGAATGCGTGGTGAGGATCTGATCGGTGACGGAGTCCCGGGTGAGGCGCACGAGCCAGGGAATGATGATCAGGGGGATCAGGCTCACTGCCCCGAGGACGAGGATGAACCTCCCGAGGAGGCCGGTGCGCACAAGCCGGCCGAATCGCGCGATCTTCCTCCCGAACGACGTGGGGTTTTTCGCGAAGGACTTCAACGAAGGGTGGAGGGCTTTCTGACGGACGCCGCGACCGCGGCCACGGGGTCGAGCGCGTCCTTGCCCTCGAAGATGGCGGTGATCACCCCGGTTTCATCGATCACGAAGGTGGTGCGATTCGCCCACAGCGCGCCTTTCACGCGATACGCGGAGGCCGCCCGTCCCGACTTGTCCGCGAGGAGCGGGAAGGTGAGCTTCAGGCTTTCGCCGAACTTCTTCTGGGTCTCGAGGTCGTCCATCGAGATGCCCAGGACCTGCACACCCGCTTCGTCGAACGCGCTCTGCTGATCGCGGAAACCCGCCATCTCCTTAGTGCATCCTCCGGTGAAGGCCTTGGGAAAGAAGGCGAGGACCACTTTCTTCTTTCCCTTGAAGTCCGCGAGCTGGATGGTCTTTCCGCTCGAAGCGGCGACTGCGAAGGCCGGCGCTTCCTGGCCCACCTTGAGTTTTAGGGCCGGCTCCTCGGCGGGGAGCAGCAGGGCCACGGCCAGTGCGAGGATCATGGGGAAGAGTTTGAAGCTAACACGGAAACGTCGCGCGGCTGCTCTCTTGACATGGGAGAGCGGAACCGCCTAAAAAGTCCCCGACCTGAAGGTGGACCCATGAACGACAAGGCGCGATCCCGATCCGATGAGCTGCACGAGCTTTTGAGCGATCTCGGCCGCTGCGTTCAGGAGGCGGTCACCGGCTCGGCCGAGGTCAACGCGGCGCTCGACCGGATCCGCGAGCGCGGCTACGAGCCCTCCTTCGTGGTCGAGACGAGTGTGGCTTCGGCGAGCGGTTCCACGGGCGAGGGCGAACCGGGCATCGAGATGAGCGTCGGCGTGCACCGCGGGCCCGATCCCGTCGAAGCCACGATGACCCCGCTCGACAAGAAGTTCCTCCGCTCCTTGAAGATCAGCGTCGAGTAGCCGCCCTCTTAAGAGCCGCAGTCCCTACCCTGGCAGTTGGACCTCTCGTCACCCCGGCGAAAGCCGGGGCCTAGCGCGAACGTCCGTTTCCGACCGCGAAGCTCGCGGCCGCGCGCTGACAAGCTCAAGCGCGAATAGTCGACCCACCCGCAAAGAGCGCCGCCGGCCCCAGTTCCTCTTCAATCCGCAGGAGCTGGTTGTACTTCGCGACGCGGTCGGTGCGGGAGGCCGAACCCGTCTTGATCTGGCCGCAGTTGGTGGCCACCGCAAGGTCGGCGATGAAGACGTCCTCGGTTTCGCCGCTCCGGTGGGACATGATCGACGAATAGGAGGAACGGGTTGCGAGGGCCACGCAGTCGAGGGTTTCAGTGAGCGTGCCGATCTGGTTCACCTTGACGAGAATCGAGTTCGCGATTCCCTTCGCGATTCCTTCAGCGAGGATCGCGGGGTTGGTAACGAAGAGATCGTCGCCCACAATCTGGCACTTCGATCCGATGGCGTCGGTGAGCGCCTTCCAGCCGTCCCAGTCGCCCTCGCCGAGTCCGTCTTCGATGGAGACGATGGGGTATTTCTTCACCCAGGACTCATACATCGCGATCATCTGATCGGACGTCTTTTCCTTCTCGCCGGACTTCTTGAAGACGTACTTCTTCCCCTGATGGAGTTCGCTCGCCGCGACGTCGAGGGCGAGGGCGATCTCGGCGCCCGGCTGGTAACCCGCGCCGGTGATGGCGGCCAGAATGGTCTCGATCACCCCCTCCGAGGACGGCAGGTCGGGCGCGAAGCCGCCTTCGTCTCCCACCGATGTCGCGAACCCCTTCTTCTTCAGAATCCCCTTGAGCGTGTGGAAGACCTCGGCGCCCATGCGCAGAGCCTCGCCGAACGACGCGGCGCCCACCGGCACGATCATGAACTCCTGCGGATCGAGCTTGTTGTCGGCGTGAGCCCCGCCGTTCACGATGTTCATCAGCGGCACGGGCAGGGTTCGCGCACCTGGACCGCCGAGGTAACGGTAGAGGGGGAGGCCGACGCTGGCCGCGGCCGCGCGCGCGTTGGCGAGCGACACCGCGAGAATCGCGTTTGCGCCAAGGCGTGACTTCGTTTTCGTTCCGTCGGCGTCGATCATGATCTGGTCGACCACGATCTGCCGCACCGCGTCTTCTCCGCGCAACAGATCCGCGATCTCGCCGTTCACCGCCGTCACCGCCTTGAGGACACCTTTGCCGAAGTAGCGCTTTTTGTCGCCATCCCGCCGCTCCACCGCCTCGCGCGAGCCGGTGGAAGCGCCCGAGGGAACCGCGGCCCGCCCGAAGCTCCCGTCCTCGAGCGTGACCTCCGCCTCGATCGTGGGATTTCCGCGCGAATCCAGGATCTCGCGGGCATGGATGTCGGTGATTTCGGTGCTCATTTTTCCCTCGAAGGTGTACGCCCGTGCCGGGCGGGGGCCCAAAGATAACAGCGCTCCATGCCCTCGAGCGCCCACCCTCGTGCGCCATCGCACCACCGCGGCGAGGGCCAGCACGATCTGGTAGCGTCGCGTCTCCAATCACCGCCTCCGGCCCCAATAAGAAGGAATCCCTCCGAGCATGACCACCGGCTCGCCCGTTAACGACGCGCTCGCGCACCTTGAATCGAACTTCGACAGTTTCAAAAAGACGCTCATCGAACTCTCGAAGATCCCGAGCATCTCCGCCAAGCCCTTCCCGCCCGAAGCGGTGCAGAAATCGGCGGCGGCGATCGCCGATTCGTTGCGCGCGGTCGGAGTCGAAAACGTCCAGGTCCTGACCATCGATGGAGTCCATCCCTACGTGTACGGCGACTTCATGCACAAGAAGGGCGCCCCGACCCTCCTCCTTTACGGCCACCACGACGTCCAGCCCGTGGGCAACGAAGCCCGATGGTCCACCCCGCCCTTCGAACCGGTGGAGAAGGGCGGCCGACTCTACGGACGCGGGGTCGCCGACGACAAGGGCGGGGTGATGACCCACGTCGCCGCGGTCGCCTGCTACCTCAAGACCGTCGGCACGCTGCCCTGCAACGTGAAGTTCGTGATCGAGGGTGAGGAGGAGATCGGCTCCGAGAACCTGGGGCTCTTCCTCAAGAAGTACCGCAAGATGCTCGACGCCGATTTCATCGTTCTCTCCGACACCGCGAACTTCGATACCGGTGTTCCCGCCCTCACCTACCAGCTGCGCGGCATCGTCCAGGTCGACGTGGAGGTTGAAGTTCTCAAGCAGCCTCGCCATTCGGGGATGTGGGGCGGGCCGGTTCCCGATCCCGTGCAGGTTTTGTCGCGGATGATCTCCGATCTCACCGCCGCCGACGGCAAGCTCAATGTTCCGGGCATCTACAACAAGGTGGCGAAGACCGGGGCGAAGCAACTCGCCCGCATCCGCAAACTGCCCTTCCGCGAGGCACAGTTCAAGAAAGAGGCGGGCCTGCTTCAAGGCGTCCGTCTCTCGGGCGAAGCCCGCTACTCCGTGTACGAACGTCTCTGGACCCGGCCCGCGCTGACCGTAATCGCGATGGAGTCGCATCCGCTTAAAGGCGCTTCGAACCAGATCGTGAGCGCGGCGCGCGCGCGTCTTTCGCTGCGCACCGTGCCCAACATGGACGGGGCGGACGCCGGGCGTCTCCTGGTGAAGCGCCTGACCCGGAATCCTCCCTACGGCGCCAAGGTCACCGCGAAGGTCACGGGCAATACACCCTGGTGGACCACCGATCCTGAAGGTCCGGCTTTCGAGGCAGCGCGCCGGGCTTTGAAGGCCGGCTACGGGAAGGAAACCGCGATGATCGGGGCGGGGGGCACCATCGGCTTCGTGGGACCGTTCGAGAAAACTCTCGGTGGCGTGCCGTGCCTCTTGATGGGCGTCGAGGATCCGTACTGCAACGCGCACTCCGAGAACGAAAGCCTCGATCTCGCCGACTTCAAGAAGTCGATCCGCTCCGCGATCTTCCTTTATGACGAACTGAGCCGGGTTCCCACGAAGTAGGCCAAAGATCCCCTGCCGCCGTCGGAACACGGCCGCCCGGAGGGGAGCGCATAACATGGGTTGGTTCACGCGGCCGGGTCCGGAAGCGCGGAATCGGAGCTGACGATGTCCCATCTCAAATGGCGCGTCGCCACCTCCGCGTTTTGACCCCGCGCCGCACCCCGGATAGCCTGAAGCGGTGAGAGTCTCCAGGGGTCGGGGCAAGCCAGTCACCCGCTGTGCGTCTGGCGAGCCTGAATGGGCGTCGTGGCCTGACGAGCGCCTGCTCGAGATGCGAATGTGCGACCTTGGGCTGCGCATCGAAGGCACGGCTCTCGAGGAACGAGTGGAAGCGCTCTATTCGAACCTCGAGGCGAGCGGCCTCAAGTTCCGTCCGCATTGCTGGCTTTCCGACGAGTGGTTCTGCCCCGACGGCGTGCCTGGTTTCGCCATCCCCTTCTATCTGGCCCACTCCCGCCTCATGCGGCTCGAGCGCGCGCAGCTGCTCGAGGTCGAAGGCGGCACACCCGAGTGGTGTCTGCAGATCCTCCGCCACGAGGCCGGCCACGCCATCGAGAACGCGTTCAATCTGCGCAAGAGGCCGCGCCGGGTCCAGCTCTTCGGCGACACCAACGCGCCCTATCCCGAGCACTACACGCCTCGCCCCCACAGCCGCCGCTTCGTGGTTCACCTCGAGGCCTGGTACGCGCAGGCGCATCCCGACGAGGACTTCGCGGAGACTTTCGCGGTGTGGCTCGACCCGGAGAGCGACTGGCGTGCTTCGTATCAAGGATGGCCGGCGCTCCGCAAGCTTGCCTATGTGGACGAGCTGATGAAGGAGGTGAAGCGGAAGACGCCTTCGCTGCGGACGCAGCGTACGGTGGGTCCGCTTTCCTCCCTTAGAACCACCCTTCGCCAGCATTACGACGCGCGCCGCGCGCATTACGAGGTTGAACACCCCTCGTCCCACGACGCTGGCTTGAAGAGGCTCTTCGGCTTCGCCCCCAGGATCGGAGTGCGGAGCGTTCCCGCGGAAGACGTGATCCACGAGATGGGAGAGCAGGCGCGCCGCACGGTCGCCCGCTGGACCGGCACCTACCAGTACGTGATCGGGACCGTGGTTGAGGCCATGGCCGCGCGCTGTCGCCATCTCGGGCTTCGCTCGACCCTGCCCCGCGCCCGAGCGCGTCTCGAGTTCACCGCTCTTCTGACCGTGGCCACCATGAAACACCTTCACAGCGGGCGCCACCGGGTCGCGCTATGAAGGTGAAGGCTCCGCTGCGCGTGCTCGTCCTCGTGCAGGAGGGACTGATCCCTCCCGACCAGGCGACTCCCGATGAAGTTCACGAAGCGCCGTGGAAGATGGAGTACGGCATCATCAAGACGCTGCGCGGCCTCGGCCACACCGTGATCCCGCTCCCCGTCTCCACCAATCTCGGGGTGATCCGCGCCGCCATGGACGAGGAGAAGCCTCAGATCGCCTTTAACTGCCTCGAGGGCTTCGACGAGGTTTCGACCTGGGACGCGAACGTTGTGGCCTACCTCGAGATGCTGAAGCTTCCCTACACCGGCTGCAATTCGCGCGGGCTGCTGCTCGGGCGCGACAAGTCCCTGGCCAAGAAACTGCTCTCGTACCATCGAATCGCCGTGCCGCGTTTCCTGATCGTCCCCCTTGGACGCAAGGTGAAACGCCCGAAGCAACTCGCTTTCCCGCTCTTCGTGAAGTCGCTGACCATGGACTCGTCGATCGGGATCTCGCAGGCCTCCGTGGTCGAGACCGATGCCAAACTCCAGGAACGGGTGGCCTTCATCCACGAGTCCATCGGGACCGACGCGCTCGTGGAGCAGTACATCGAAGGTCGCGAACTGTACGTAGGGATCCTCGGCAACCAGAGACTTCAGGCCCTCCCGGTGTGGGAGCTTTCGTTCGCGCAAATGCCTGAGGAGAGCCAGAAGATCGCGACGGAGCGGCTCAAATGGAGCCTCGCATACCGGGAGAAGCACGGCATCGACACCGGCGCTGCGGAGCTCGAGCCTGCGGCTTCCCGTGCGATACAGGACGTGTGCAAACGCACCTTCAGGATTCTGATGATGTCCGGGTTCGCCCGCGTCGACCTGCGGCTCACCCCGGGAGGCCGCGCTTACGTGCTCGAGGCGAACCCGAATCCGCAACTGGCCCCGGATGAAGACTTCGCGAGCTCAGCGGTGGCGGCGGGGATCAAGTACCCGGAACTGATCCAGAGGCTTCTGACCCTCGGCCTTCGCTGGGAGACGACGAGGAACTGACCGAGATGCGCAGACGTTCGATAACTCGGGCGGGAACTGGACAACGCCGCTTATCCCTGCTGCTCCAGCGGGGACAAGGACGCAGGCCGCAACGCGGGAATGAAGCGGGTCCGGAAGCGCGGACTGGGAGCTGACCATGTCCTATCTCAAATGGCTCCTCGCCATCTCCCTCGCCTTTGTCCTTCTGGAGCGCCTCTTGCCCTGGCGCACCCAACCGCGCACGCCCCGTCCGGGTCTGGGGCGCGACCTGGCCTTCGTGGCCATCAACGGACATCTGTTCTCTCTGCTGACCGCGGGCGTCGTAGGAGCGATCGCGGTCTGGGCGACCTCGGCCCTTGGGAGTCTCGGTGTTCGGTTTGCCGACTCGCCGGTGAAGGACTGGCCGGTGTTCGCCCAATTCGCCGCCTTCCTCGTCCTGTCCGACTTCCTTCAGTGGTGTATCCACAACCTGCTCCACCGGGTTCCCTGGCTGTGGACGTTCCACAAGGTGCATCACTCGATTACCACCATGGACTGGGTCGGGAACTGGCACTTCCACTGGATGGAGATCGTCGTTTACCGAAGCCTCCAATGGCTTCCGCTCGCCTGGCTCGACGCGTCGCCCATCGCGGTTTTCTGGGTTGCCGTGGTCTCGACGATCTGGGGCGACCTCAACCACGCCAACCTGAACGTGAATCTCGGCCCGCTTGGCCGCGTTTTGAACTCGCCGCGCATGCACCTCTGGCATCACGATCAGTCCGACGAAGGGGGTGCGGCCAAGAATTTCGGCATCATCTTCAGCCTGTGGGACTTTCTTTTCGGAACCGCGCATTGGCCGCGCGATCGAGATCCGGTCCGGCTCGGGTATCAAGGAGATGGCGAGATGCCGGCCAGTCTCGCGGGCCAGCTCGCCTGGCCGCTCGCTCGCGCCCGCCGGGTCCCCGAGCAGGTGTTACCACCCTCGGGGAATCCCGAGCGGCTCTCCTGACCTCTGGGGTGGTGCTTCGGGCCCCTAGTGTGCTGCCTCGTAAGTTCGCGGCACATGGGACGGCCGATGCATCCCGGATCGCTGCGTTGCTCGGACCCCGAATATTCCCGATATTCGGGGCCTTCGACTCATCGCCAGACGGGCGCATCGCTCGCCTCGGTGCTGCGGCACACTTTCACTACGGACTGCTAACCCGGTGAGTCGTCGAGGAGAACTTCCAGAACCTGAAGCTCGCGTTTGATCAACAACCGTTCCGCGAGGGCGATGAGGACCGCGTACGTCGCGAAGGAGCCGAGGCAGGCGAGGGCGAGCATCCACGGGGTGTAGGCGCCTTCCTCAAACCGCGGGCTCAACCACACCAGAAACAGAAATGGCGATGCGATGGCCGCGGTGGCGACCGTCGAGAGCATGCTCAGAACACCGTTGCTGCTCTGCCGCGCATCCACCCGCTGGGCGAAGGGGTTCAGCCGATCGTGGGGGAGGGCAAAGGGCCGGAGGATCGAGACGAAGTGCTGGACGCCCATGCTGATCGGAATGAGCGCGGCGGCGCACGCCGCCATGGCAAGGGCCGGATCGAGGCCGCTCCTCCATGCGGTCACCGCGATGATCGCGAGAAGAGGCAGAGCCCGGAACAGGAGCCCCGAGATATCACTCGCGATGAGCAGCGATGAGCGCGAGACCGGGGTCCCCACGATCAGCGCCACCCCGCGGCCGATCACCAGAAAAGCGTTGCCGCCCACCAGACTCAGGAACACCACCAGCCCGAACGGGCTCACGGCGCCCTCCGATCGCGACAGGGAGAACGCGATGAAGCCCATCATGAGCGTGGGCATCAGCAGGGCCATCCGGGCCGCGGGCGTGCGCAACTGTGTCCGCAGCTGGGTTTCGATCAGGGCGCCGAGGGCTCCGGGCAGAAACACCCTCGCCCGCCTTGGTTTCGCGGCCTGCTTCGCCACGCGGTCTTCGCCCTCGCCGGCCAGGATGCGATTGAGCAGATTCATGGAGACGAAGGTGATTCCGAAAAGGAGCAGCAGCGCGGGCGCGGCGAACCAGAGACTGCGCGTGAAGTCCGAGGCCCCCGCGTAAACCGTGGCCCGTGCGGCCCAGCCAAGCGGCGACAGCAACGCGATGGGTTCGACGAGCGGGGCCAGGAACTGGCGCGATCCGCGATAGTTCATCAGCGAAGGAAGGAAGAAGACCGAGAAGGCAAGAACTCGCGCGATATCCGCGACGAAGGTGCGCCGCGCGATCAGGACGGCGAAGAGCGACATCGCATGTGCGCCCGCGAGCAGGGTGAGGTGAGTGAGCACGGCGAGGGGCAGAGTGAGAAGGATGAGCGCAGGCGAGGACGCGGCCCCAAGTGCCGCGCCGATCAGCACCGGCGACTCGAGGACCAGCGGCGTCACCACGCCAGTGAGGAGGGAGTAGGCCAGAAGTTCTCCCCGCTTGATGGGCAGGTGAAGGAGATTCTGCAAAGAGGCCCCGGCGAGATTGGTGAGGACCAGGGGCCGGGTGAAGTAGAAGACGCCGAACATCGTCACGATCAGGGCGGCAATATCCGCGAAGCGGTCCACGCGCGCGCCACGGCTCTGCGACAAAACGAAGTAGGCGCCAACCCCCAGGGCGCAGGTGAACGCCAGGTAGAAGAGGCCGGCCAGGATGACGAAGATGGACGACGCACCGGCGGAAACGAAGCCCCGCAATCGGGACCGCAGGGACATCCCGAGGAGGAGAAGAAGGCGGGTCACAGGAAAGACGGCGGGCTCTTCGGCTTCTCGGCGCCCACCACCTGGAGGAAGACATCTTCGAGCCGCGCGTCCGCTCCCATCTGCCGCAGGCTCTTGATCTCGTCGATCGTGCCCGAGGCCACCAGGCGTCCTTCGTGGATCACGCCGATCTCGTCGCACAGCCTCTCGGCCACGTCGAGAACGTGGGTGGTGAAGAAGATGGTGAGGCCCTTGGCCACCAGCGCGCGGAGAAGGTCCGCGATGGTCTTCACCGAAACCGGATCGACGCCGTTCAGGGCCTCGTCGAGGAAGAGCACGCGGGGTTTATGGATGAGAGCGCAGGCGAGCGCGAGCTTTTTCTTCATGCCCAGGGAGTACTCGAGGACGGCCTGGGCCCGCGCCTCGGTGAGGTCGAAGTAGTCGAGAAGCTCCTCGGCCCGCCGCCGGGCCTCGGGGGTAGGAAGTCCCTGGATCCGGCCGATGAAGAGGAGAGTCTCCTCGCCGGTGAGCCGGCCGAAGAGGGGGAGATCGTCGGGCACGAGACCAATGCTGCCCTTGACCGCCATCGGGTCGGTGTCGATCGACTGGCCGAGGATCAGGACCTCGCCGCTCGTGGGTTTGAGCAGGCCGGTGAGCATCCGGAGCGTCGTGCTCTTGCCGGCGCCGTTCGGGCCAAGGAACGCATAGAGAATCCCGGGGCGCACGGAGATCGAGAGGTCCCGCACCGCGGCCTTGTTTTTGTAGGCCTTGACCAGATGACGGGCCTCGATGGCGAGGGAGGACATCAGGACCCGATCAGCCGCGCGTAGATGGCGCGGGCGCGGCCGAGATCGGCGGCGCCTTTGATGAGGGCGCGGCCGTCGCGGAAGAGCAGCATCTCCGAGTTCGCTTCGCGGAGCCGCACGACGTGTTCGGACAAGGTCACGTCGCCGAGGGCCCGCCAGGTCACCGCGAAGTCGTCGATGTCGAGCGAAAGCGCTTTCGCGGGAGGGCGGATCTGCACCGCGTCACGCCCGCACAGGAAGGCCTCGCCTTCGGTCTGTTCACGCGACACGAAGGTCCCGCTCACACACCCCTCGCACGAAGGCTGAGTTTGCGACAGATCGATACGGTCGAACTGCGAGGACCACACGTCGATGCTGACGAGTCCGACGTTCACCGCCTCGGGGTGACCGGAGAGGATCTTGAGCGCCTCGGCCCCCTGCAGTCCCGCGATCACCTGAACAATCGGGGCGATGACGCCTGCGGTGTCGCAGGTGGGCGAAGAGCCCGCGGGCGGGGCGTCGCCCAGCACGCAGCGCAGACAGGGCGTCTTCCGCGCGCCGCGCAGGACCGGGAGCACGAGGCCGTACGAACCCACGCAGGCTCCGTAGATCCAGGGGACCTCGGTCTCGATGCTGAGATCGTTGAGCACATACCGGGTATCGAAGTTGTCGGTGCCATCGAGGAAGAGGTCGATGCCCTCCAGAAGTTCCCGGGCGTTCTCCCAGGTGAGGTCTTCGACCCGCGCGTCGAGGTGAACGTCGGAGTTGACGGTCGCGAGCCGCGCCTTCGCGGCGAGGGCCTTCGGACGCAGGGCGGCGGCGTCCGCTTCGGTGAAAAGGGTTTGCCGCTGAAGATTCGATTCCTCGACGATGTCGCGGTCGATGAGCCGGACGAGGCCCACGCCCGCGCGCACCATGGTTTCGGAGAGCTGCGACCCGAGGGCACCGCAACCGACCACCGCCACCCGCGAGGCGCGCAGCCGGTCCTGACCCTCGCGCCCGATCGGCGTGAAGATCTCCTGCCGGGAATATCGGAGTGATCTCGTTGGGGGGCCAGGCGCGCTCATGCGCGCGCTACGCGCTTCTGGTCTGGGCGAGGAGGAGGGCGGCCGAGCGCATGGCCTCGAGCGGCGCTTCGGCCCCGGTCCACACCTCGAACTGCGCGGAGGCCTGGGCGAGCAGCATCTCGAAGCCGCTGATCACGACGCACCCCTGCTGCGCCGCCTCCCGGAGCAGACGGGTTTCGAGAGGGTCGTAGACCATGTCTAGCACCGTCGCGCCTTTCTTGAGCAGAGCCTTGGGGACCAGGGTCTGCTCGGCGAGGGAACCGCCGCCCACCGGCGTCGCGTTCACGAGGATGTCCCACTGCGTGTTCAAAAGGACATTCATGTCTCCGGCGGCACAACCCACTTCCGCTCCGACCTGGGTCGCCTTCTCGCGATTTCGGGCCAGGATGCGGACGCGCGCTCCCCGCTCTTCGAGGGCGACCGCGGCGGCCCGCGCCGCCCCGCCCGCGCCGAGGATCATCACCTGCTTGCCCTTGATGTCGCCGCGCTTCCGCAGGGGCGTTACCACTCCCAGGCCGTCGGTGCTCGAGCCGTGAAGCTGGCCGGTGTCGTGAACCACCACCGTGTTGACGCTGCCGCACTGCGCGACGGTGGCGTCCACCGCGTGCATGCGGCCGACCATCTCAACCTTGTAGGGCCGGGTGACCGAGAAGCCGGAGAGGCCGAGGTGGGGGAAGGCCTGAAAGAACGCGCCGAGGCTGTCGGACTGGAGGGGGACGAAGACCGCGTCCGTCCCCGACTCCGCGAAACCGCGGTTGTGGATCGCGGGCGAGAGGCTGCGAAGGACGTCGCCGCCGACGAGGCCGTAGACCCTGGTCTGAGGATTGATGGCGCGGACGTTGTAGAGGGTGTCCATCTCCTCGGCGGGAATCTGTCCGGCCGCCGCTTCGTGGCCCTTGCCGGTGGAAGCGTAGACGAAGGGCGCCCCGTACTTCGGACCCACGATCCGGGTTATGGCTCCGAGCGGGCCGAGGGCGATCGCGATGAGCGGGGTGCCCGTGCCCGCGTGCCGGCGCACCAGCTCCATGAGCCGGCCCACGTCCGACATCGAACGCGGGCTCACCGCGATCTTCACGATGTCGGCCCCGGTCTTGCACATCCCGTCGTAAAGGGTCTCGAGATCGGCGGGGGTTCCGGTCATGTCGTGAAAGGACACGATCAGCCCCTTGCCCGCCTTCTCGGTCATGATGTCGAAGAAACCGCTTCGGTACTCGACATCGACGTAGTCGTAACCCCGGCGCACCGCCTCGTGGAGCAGGGCGCGGCGCTTGGGATCCTCGTCCTTCATCTTCCCGCCTTCGGACGCCCCCCGGGCGGTGAAGACGAGGGGTTTGGTGCGCACGCGGAGGATGGTGAGGAGGTCGAGGTCGGTCACGAGGTCGCCCCGGATTTCGAACATGTCGGCGAGCCCGGAGAGATCGGACATGCGGTCGATCAGGTCGACGGTCAACCTTTCGGTCAACGAGATGCAAAGGGAGGCCACGGGGGCGGTAGTCTAACGCTCCCCTTCCATGCAGCATGCCCTCCTTCTCTCGCGCCTCGACCTCGAGCGTGTCCTCGACCCGCTTTCTGTGATCGATGCGCTCGAGCAGGCTTTCCGCGCCGAATATCGAGGGGAATGGAACACCCCACGGAGGATTGTCGCGCGCACTCCCGCGGGCGGACTTCTCGCCATGCCCAGCGGAGGCGGGTCGCCCGAAGCCCTCGGGGCGAAGCTCGTCACGACCTTTCCCGGGAACAGCGTCCTCGGGATTCCGAGTGTCGCGGGCCTCTACGCCCTCTTCGATCCGCGAAACGGGGTTCCCATCGCCGTGATGGACGGCGCCTATCTGACCCTGATTCGAACCGCCGCGGTCTCGGCGGTGGCGACCAAGCTCCTCGCCCGGCAGGGGGCGACGTCTCTCGGGGTTTTGGGCTCAGGCGCGCAGGCCAAGTTCCATGTCCGGCTGATCGCTTTGGTCCGGCCGCTCCAGTCGGTGACGGTCTGGGCTAGGCGACGGGAGGCGGCATCGTCCCTCATCGCCACCCTTCGTTCCCATCCTGAACTTCGCCAGATTTCGTCGTGGGTGGCCGCCGAGGCCCCCGAAGAGGCCGCGGCCTGCGACATCGTGGTAACCGCGACGGGAGCCACGGAGCCGGTGCTCCGCGGCCGATGGCTCAAACCGGGCACGCACCTGAACCCGATCGGTGCGCACGCCCGGAGCACTCGCGAAGTGGATACGGACGCGGTGGTTCGCGCTTCGATCCTCGCCGTCGAGACGGCGGACACCCTGGCCGAGGCGGGGGACCTTCAAATGGCCGAGGCGGAAGCGGGCGGCGTGAGCGGTCGGGTGACGACCCTCGGCGCCCTTCTCGCGTCGCCTCAACCCGAGGCGAGCCGCGACCCCAAAGCCATCACCCTTTTCAAATCCTGCGGAGTAGCGTTTGAGGATCTCGCGGTGGCGGCCCTCGCTTTTAGACGGGCGGTGGAGGCCCGGCTTGGGACTCCATTTGCTTTCGGGAATTCCGTCCCGCCCTTCGCATAGACTGCGCCCAACCAAGGGGGATATGACGATGACCAAACACTTCAGGCTGCTGGGCTTCTATTTCTGGATTCTCGGCCTCTTCACGGTGGGCCGCTGGGCCCTGTCGCTCGGGGGCGCCGAGTATGCGAAGACCACGCAGGTTTTCAGTCTCGTGACCCTGGCCCTCATCGCGTCCGCGCATCACGCCGCCTTCGCCCGCGCTTTCGAGGGCTACAAGATCAAGGATGCGCTCGTCCTGGGCGCGCTCATCGGATTGACCTCGCAGATCGTGGTGTTCGCCTCGACGCTGATTTCGTACATGCTCGGCATCACGACGTTCTGGAACACCCCGGCCGCGCTCAACCAGACCGCTGAGGTGCCTTTCGCCGCCGCCATGATGGCGAGAGTCGGGGGCCTCGTGGGCAACACGCTCTTCAACGTGATCGCCGCGGCCATCGGCTATGCGATGGGCGGAAGCCTCCGACCCGCGAAGTAGAACAGCGCAGCTTGAACGAACGGGACATCCTCCCCGCCTTCACCGCCGCCGCCTTCGCGGGCGAGGCCGAGGAGAAGGCGTTTGTCGACGTGGCGCGCGCCCTCAAGCCCGCCGAGGCGCTCAAGCTGCTCGAGGTGGTCTCGAACCGCGTCCTTTCGCAGAAGGACCCGGGCCGGCACACCAAGCGCCTGAAGCTCTTCGCCGCGGTGGCCGAAGGCTGGACCGATAAGTCCCTCTTCCTCCCCTTCGTGCGCGCCCTGCGAACCGCGGATGCGCCATTGCGGAACGTGCTCGTCGAGGCGATCCCCAGGGTCAACAGTGTGGAGGCGCATGGCGAACTCGCGGGCCTGCTGCGCGCGCCCGAGCCACTGCTGCGCGCGGCCGCCTCCAAAGCCCTTGGCAGGATCGGCGGACGCACGGTGTTCGACATGGTGGGGAAGCTCATTGCCGAGCCGCTGTTCCCGGGACGAATAGAGGCCATGGACGTCCTTATGGCGATGGCGCCCCAGCACGCGGCGCCGCATCTCAAGACCGCTCTCGCCGTGGGCAATCCCGCCGAGAAACTCCGCGCCATCCAGCATCTCTCCTCGCCGGCCTGCGCCGAGAAAGACCCGCACGGCGCGGCCGCGGTCCTGGCCCCGCTCATGTCCGATTCGAACGAGGCCCTAGCGGTGGCCGCCGCCACCGGCTTTTGCGCCATCGCGAGCGAAGACGAATACTTCGACCAGGCGGAGCCGATCCTCGGCGACAACCGGATTGAAGTGGCGCGGGTGGTGCTTCAAGCCCTTTCCCGATTCAACAGCGTTCGGTCGACCCGCGTCCTCTCCCGCAAGCTGCGCGAGGGTCCAAACTCCCTTCGCCAGTCCGTCCTCGGTGTTCTGGAGATCCGGCGCGACGAGAGCGCCGTCCCGCTGCTCGTAGAAGCCCTCGAACTCAAGAACCCGCTTCTCCGCAGCGCCGCCGCCAACCTGCTTTCCCAGCTCGGCCAGGAAGGCCGCGCCGATCTCTCAAGGACCGTCTTGTGGCTCCTGAAAAGCCGTGACGCGGATGTCCGCCGCTTCGGCGTCGAACTCGCGCGGTCGGCCGGCAAATCCGAAGAACTCTGGCCGCAGCTTGTCGAATACCTTCGGGATGAAGACTGGTGGGTGAGAGAGCGCGTGGGCGATGTGCTCGTGGAGATCGCCGCCGATTCCATCCTGCGGCCGGTGGCCCAGCTCCTCTCTGAGCCGGATCCACTCATCCGCCGTTTCGGCACGGACATGCTGAAGCGTCTCAAGAACAAGGCGGCGCTCGGAACCCTGGTGCGCCTGGCCGATTCCGACCACGACTGGTGGGTGAGAGAGGGGGCGGTGGAGGCGCTTGGGGCCATCGGCGACCCCCAGGTGGTTCCCCATCTCGTCGACCTGATGACCCGCTCGCCCGAGATTCAGGTCTCCTGCCTGCGCGCCCTCGGCGATCTCAGGGCCTTAAACGTGGCCCCTCACGTCGCCGCCATGCTGGCTTCGCCCGACCCGGATGTCCGCGGCGCGGCCATCGATTGCCTGACTCGCTGCGAAGCGGTTCAGGAGGTTCCAAGCGTCCAGGCCGTGCTCGAGGATTCGCATCCGAGGAACCGCCTCCGCGCCCGGGAGTTCCTGCTCCGGTTCGCGTCACAGAGCCGGACCGGCAATCTGACCGTCGCGGGCAGCGCGCTCGATCAGCTCCTCGTGCAGACTGTGGAAATGGAGGCGGACGACCTGGTTCTCCTCTCCGGCCGCAAACCTGCGATCAAGAGGGCGGGGCGCATGGAGGAGCTGGTCGGCCCGCCCCTGCCCGGGGAACAACTGCGCGCGCTTCTCCTTCCCCGCCTGTCCCTTCGGCAGCGCGAGGACATCGCGGCGCTCAGGGACGTCGACTTCTCCTACGAGGTCCCCGGCCGCGAGTTGCGTTTCCGCGCGCACGTTTTCACCGAGATGGGAGGCCTCGCCGCCGTGTTCCGGACCATCCGGAATACGCTGCTCGACATCGACCAGGCCGGCTTCCCCGAGATCGTGAAGACGTTCCAGAACTTCAAGGACGGCCTGGTGCTGGTGGGCGGGCCCACCGGAGCGGGAAAGTCGACCACCCTGGCCGCGATCATCGACGCCATCAACCGCAGTTCCAGCCACCACATCCTGTCGATCGAGGACCCGGTCGAGGTGGTTCACGCCAACAAGAAGAGCCTCGTCAATCAGAGGGAGATCGGGGCGCACGTCTTCTCGTTCGCGAGCGGCCTGCGCGCCGCCCTGCGCCAGGACCCGGATGTGCTCCTGATCGGAGAGGTCCGGGATTTCGAGACGATTTCCGCGGCGGTGAGCGCCGCCGAGACGGGGCATCTGGTGTTCGGTTCGGTTCACACCACGTCGGCCGCCTCCACGGTCGATCGCCTGGTGAGCGCCGCCCCTTCGGCCCAGCAGGACCACATGCGCAGCCTCCTCGCGGGCAGCCTGCGCGCGGTGATCTGCCAGTTTCTTTTGAGACGCCGGTCGGGGGGGCGGTGCCTTGCCGTCGAGGTCATGATCAACAACGACGCGGTGGCGAGCCTGATCCGCAAGGGCAAGGGCTTCCAGATTCCCTCGGTGATCGCGACCGCCCGCGAACAGGGCATGCAGCTCATGGATTCCGAGCTGATGCGGCTCTTCAAGGAAGGGCTCGTGAGTGCCGAAGAGGTGTACATGAAGGCGGCGAGCAAGAAGGAGTTCGAGAACCTCGATGCGGCCCCGGCTCCAAATCCGGTCGCCACCCCCGCGGGGCCGTCCGTCCGCCCGGCGCCGCCCGCGCGTCCGCCGGCCTGAGGAACCATGGCGCGCATCGACTCATTCCTGCGGCTCGTGGCGGACCAGAAGGCGAGCGACCTCCATTTTCATTCAGGGGCGCCGCCCACGATCCGCTTCGATGGCGACCTCTTGTCCCTGCCCTTCCGGACGCTCTCCGACGTGGAGACGAAGCGCTTTCTCGAAGAGATCCTGACCTCGGAGCAGAAGGAGATTCTCAGCACTCAAGGGCAGGTGGACATCCTCTACTCCCTGCCCCAGGTGGGCCGTTTCCGGGGGAGTGTCTTCAACCAGGCGCGGGGATGGAGCGCCGTGTTCCGCGTGGTTCCGAGCCACATCCCGACTCTCGAGGAGCTCGGCCTGCCGCCCTCCATCGAGAAACTTTCGCGCATGCAGAACGGACTGGTCCTCGTGACCGGGCCCACCGGCTCGGGCAAATCCACCACCCTTGCCGCCCTGGTCCGCCAGATCAACCAGACCTCGTCGCGCCACATCATCACGGTCGAGGACCCCATCGAGTACGTGCACGAACCTATTCAGAGCCGGATCACTCAGCGGCAGGTCGGCAAACACGTCGAGAGTTTCAGCGCCGCCTTGCGCTCGGCCCTGCGCGAAGCCCCCGATGTCCTGGTCATCGGCGAGATGCGCGACTCGGAGACCATTCAACTTGCCCTCTCGGCGGCGGAGACCGGGGTGCTCGTTTTCGGCACACTGCACACGAACACCGCAGCCCGCGCGGTCGATCGCATCCTCGACACCCTGGCCGAAGAGGTGCGCGAACACGCGCGCGGGGTGTTGTCGGTGCTGCTGCGGGCGGTGATCGCCCAGCGCCTTTTGCGCCGTTCGACCGGGGACGGCCGGGTGGCCGGCGTTGAGGTGCTCTTCGGTTCGATCGCGGTCGGGAACATGATCCGCGAGGGCAAGACCCACCAGATCGAGGGCGCCTTGCAGTCGGCGAGCGACGTGCAGGGGACTCTCGGCTTCGACAACTGCCTTTTCCGTCTCGCCAAGGAGCGGCTGGTGACATCGGATGAGGCGGTCGCCTTCGCGCGAGTTCCGGACGCCCTGCGACGCCGCCTCTCGGAAATGCCCCGGGACGACCAGTGAGTGACGCGCCGTGAACGAAGAAGGCAAGGCTGCGCGCGAAGACGGGTCGGATTCGAGGAGCCTGAGCCTTCTCGCGAATGTTCAGGAGTTGGAGGCGGAATCGCGGTTTCTGGATGCGGCTTCGCTGATCGCGATCACCCTTCCCACCGGAACCGACGAACTCCCCAAGGCGCACCTGACCCTGGCGCGCCGCGCCGTTGAACTTTTCGCACGGGGTGGGGAGGTTCGATCGGCGGCCCAGATCTTGGCGCGCTTCCCGGGCGACCTCGCCATCCTTGTCGCCGACGAGTGCGGACAGGGGGTCGGCCTCGCCGCCGCCGCCCTCGCGGAGGTCGGCGGACGGCCCGAACTGGCCCTTCGTCTGAGGTCGTGGCTGGGGCACTATTCCGAGGCGGCCCGGCTCGCTCGCCGGCTCGAGAAACACATCGACGCCGGCGAGTTGTTCCAGCGGGCGCACATGCCCATCGAGGCCTCGCGCTCCTTCGCCCATGGAGGCGATCGCCGCCGTGCGATCGAAGCGCTCATCGGGATCGAGCCGGCCCACTCCTCATACCGCGCGGCTTGCGTGAGTGCGATCCGCCTCGCGAGCGAAGAGGGCGACATTCCCTTCTCTCTCGACCGCTTTGTCATCCCCTTCCTGGCCACGCGCGGGCACGCCGCGGCCGAGCTCGACGCCCTCACCCTGCTCGCCCACCTCTACTTGAAGAAAGGGCTCCGGGAGAACGCCCGGGAGGTCTCAAGCGCCCTGCTCGCCGCGGATCCAGCCCATCCGATTGCCAGCCAGATCAAACAAACCCTCAAGCTTGTCGTTCGAGACGACGGGGCCCTGCTTCCCGACCTGCCCGAAGCGCCCAGGCTTCCAGACCCCGAGGACCTCGTCTCGGCCCCTGGCAGAGTTCCCCTCGCCGGCGTGTTTGTGGTGGGAACCCTGGTCGAAGGCCGGTACAAGCTGGTCGAGAGAATCGGCCGCGGCGGCACTTCGGCGATATTCAAGGCCCTCGACACCGTCCTCGGCGATCACATCGCCCTCAAGGCGTTTTTGCAGGTGGTTCCCGACGAGAACGCGGACCGCCGCATCCGGCGCGAGCTGAGGATGGCGCGGGAGTTGACCCATCAGAACATCGTTCGCGTCCACGAGCTCGGCTCTCACCAGGGTTTCCGTTACATCACCATGGAGCTCCTGCAGGGGATCGACCTGCGCGACAAGATGATCGCGGGGCTTCCTATGGCCAAGGCGCTCGACTACCTGATCCAGATCTGCGACGGCCTCGGCGTCGCCCACGAGAAGGGCATCGTCCACCGCGATATCAAGCCCGAGAACTGCTTCGTCACTCACACGGACATCGTGAAGCTGCTCGACTTCGGTATCGCCAAGGTCGTAAGCGCGCCCGGAGCCACCGCGAGCGGCGCCATCCTCGGGACGCCCGCCTACATCTCGCCCGAGCAGATCACGGACTACAGCGGCGTGACCCACAAGGCGGACCTGTATTCCCTCGGCATGGTGGCTTACGAGATGTTCGCGCAGCGAACCCCCTTCGGTCTGCCCGACCTCATGGCCCTCATCCGCATGCAGGTGGAGGTTGTTCCGCCGCCCCCGCATCAGCACGACTCCAGGATCCCCGAGCTGCTCTCGAAAGCCATCATGACCCTGATCGAGAAGGACCCGGAAAAGCGTTATGAGAGCTGCGCGGTCCTCAAGGCCCACCTGATGGCGATCCGCCCGCTTCTCATCTAGCAGGGTGCCGAAGAAGGTCAGCACCCTGCGTATCCCGGCGAAAGCCGGGATCCACTGACCGCTATTCCCTGGGCGTTTGCACTTTCATGGTCTCGTTCTTAAGATCCCTGCCTGTCGTCCCCTCCCTAAAGACGCCCGTACCCCTCCCTCCTGTCTCTCGCCCGGCTGATCGTTGATCGCATCGATCCGCAGCCATCAGGCGAGCCCGAAAGAAAAATCGAATGTCCGACGAAGAGAAGCCCGAAGGGCCCAAAGGCCCCGGGCCGGCCGCGCCGTCTGATTCGCCCGCCGGCGAATCGCACGATGCCGATCGTCCCAAAGGGGGTCGGGGCCGCCGGGGTCGTCGCGCCCCCCGCGCCGCCGCCCCTTCGTCTCGGCCCCCGGCTGCTTCACCCGCCGATCGGGCCTCGGAAGCTCAGGACGCGCCCATCGCCGAGGCCGCCTCCCCCCGCGAGGGGAAGCCCCACCACGCTGGCGGATCGCCCCGTCCCCCAAAGCCCGGCCGCGGCGACGGCCGCTCAAAACCTCGTCGGGAAAAGCCAGGGGCTCAAGGGGTCCGCCCCCCCGCCGCTCCGCCCAAGCACCGCGAGCCGAAGCGTCACCACGATGTGCGGACCAAGGACGGACGGCTGATCGACGTCGAGGACGATCCCGATACCGCCAGGGCGATCGCCGCGGCCGCGGCCGCCGCGGAGGGCGCGCGTCTCGACCTCGCCCAGCTCAAGGAGATGCCCATCGGCGAACTCGCCTCGGTGGCCAAGGACCTCGAGATCCCCGGCGCGCTCAACATGAAGAAGCAGGAGCTGGTCTTCCAGATCCTGCGCGCCCAGGCGGAGAAGCTCGGCCTCATCTTCTCGGAAGGCGTGCTCGAGATCCTGCCCGAAGGGTTCGGCTTCCTGCGCGCTCCCGAATACTGCTACCTCCCCGGCCCCGACGACATCTACGTCTCGCCCTCGCAGATCCGCAAGTTCAACCTGCGCACCGGCGACACCATCAGCGGCCAGATCCGGGCGCCCAAACCGGACGAGCGCTACTTCGCGCTCATCAAAGTCGACGCCATCAACTTCGAGCCGCCCGATCTCACCCGCGACAAGCCGCACTTCGATTCACTGACGCCCCTGTATCCCCAGGAGCGCCTGAAGATGGAGACCGGTCCCGAGCAGATCTCGAACCGCGTGCTCGATCTGGTGGCCCCCCTCGGCAAGGGCCAGCGCGCCCTCATCGTGGCCCCGCCCCGAACCGGCAAGACAGTTCTGCTCCAGCAGATCGCGAACGCGGTGACCCGCAACCATCCCGAGGTCGTGCTGATCGTCCTGCTCATCGACGAGCGGCCGGAGGAAGTGACGGACATGCAGCGCTCCGTTCAGGGCGAGGTGATTTCGTCGACCTTCGATGAGGCGGGGGAGCGCCACGTTCAGGTCGCGCGCATGGTCCTCGAGAAGGCGAAGCGTCTCGTCGAGCAGCGCAAGGACGTGCTCATCCTTCTCGACTCCATCACCCGACTGGCCCGCGCCTACAACACGGTGGCCCCGCAGTCCGGCCGCGTGCTTTCCGGCGGCGTCGATGCCAACGCGCTCCAGGAGCCGAAGCGGTTCTTCGGCGCGGCGCGCGCGGTGGAGGAGGGGGGGTCCCTCACCATCATCGCCTCGGCCCTCATCGAAACCGGTTCGCGCATGGACGAGGTCATCTTCGAAGAGTTCAAAGGCACCGGCAATGCGGAGATCGTGCTTTCCCGCAAGCTCACTGAAAAGCGGATCTATCCCTCGATCGATATCGAGAAGACGGGCACCCGCAAGGAAGAGCTGCTGGTGCCCAAGGACGAGCTGAATCGTGTCTGGGTGCTGCGCAAGGTGCTCTCCGCGATGTCGCCGGTGGAGGCGATGGAGCTGCTCATCGAGCGGCTTTCGAAGAGCAAGTCGAACTCGGCGTTCCTTCAGAGTATGGGCAGCGGCGGCTGATCCCCAATAAAAAAGAGGGCCCGAGGGCCCTCTTTACGCGGCTCTAACCGAAAGCTCAGCGCCGCGGCATACCCGCGCGCCGCCGCTCTTCCTCGAGGTTCACCAGGGTCTGTCTCAGAGCGGCGACCTTCTTCTTGTCGGCGTCGACCGCGTTCGCCAGATCCTGTCGGGCCGGCGTGATGTTGATCAGCGATCCGAGGCTGCGCTCGTTCTTCGCGATCGCGCCTTCGAGTCCGGCGATTTCATCCTGCGTGGCCTTGACCTTGTCGGCCCATTCCTTCTGCTTTTCGGCGGCAAGCTCTTCGCGGGTCTTTTCCCTGGGCCCTCCGGGAGCCGCCGTGGCAAGCGGGTCGGCCGCGGACGCCGCGGAGGCCTCGGCTGCGGGTTCCGCGGGGGATGCGTTGCGGTCGCCTTCGGTGTACACCTTGGCCGGAGCGCCCGCCGCGCGCAGCTTGGCGCGCCGCTGCTTCTCCTGCCTGGCGAGATCGGTCAGGCTCTGGGCCTGGGCGACGCTCACCGAGGCGAGGGCGATTGCGGAAACAAGGCACAAAACATTCTTGACGTTCATCGAGGTCTCCTCCTGGGTAGAGAACTGAGCCGCGGCAGTATAGATCGCAACCGGTCCCTGGCTGCGTGATAATGTCCACACTTGACCGCCCCAAGCCAGCCAGGTGCTCGGAAGCCCTGGTCAAAGGCCGCGCCAGCGCGGGCGGCCCGGAACGCCAATGTCGCGGCGTTCATGACATTTGCGGCCTTTCTGGGCCTCGGTTTCGCCCTTCCTTTCCTGCCGCTGTTCGTACAGGAACTCGGGGTGCACGACCCCGCCGATGCGGCCCAGTGGGCGGGCCTTCTGATCGGTGTTGGGCCGCTTTTCGCCGGACTCCTGGCACCCTTCTGGGGCGCCAGGGCCGATCGGCACGGATACAAGACGGTGGCGCTCATTGCCTTGCTCGCCCTGGGTTTCGCCCAGATTGTCGCGGCGGTCGCCGAGAGTCCCTGGCACGTTCTGGTCTCGCGGGTCCTCTCTGGTCTTTTCGGTGGCGTGGGTCCCCTGGGTTTGGCCATGGCTTCGGGCACGGCGGGCGACCGCGGAGGTGCGTCAAGGGCGATAGGGAAGATACAGGCCGCGCAGATCCTCGCCGCGGGAATCGGTCCTCTGCTCGGCGGCGCCCTCGCCACGGCCCTCGGGATCCGGATCGCCTTCTGGGGCGCCGCCTTGTTGTGCCTCGCCGCGGCCCTGATCGTGGGATGGATGTACGAGGACGAGCCCCGCCCCAGACCTGCTGCGGTCGAGCCTCCCCTGGCCACGGCGGTTCCGCTCGGCGCCGCCTTCTTCGCCGGCCTCGTGTGCGTCGTCTTCTTCGTCAACTTCGCGTCCCGTTCCTTCACGCCGATCCTTCCCGCCCAGCTCGAGGCCCTCGGTCTCGACCGAAAGGCCCTCGCCCTCTCCACGGGAATCCTGATCAGCGTCTACTCGGTCGCGGCGGCGGCATCGTCTTTCGCCTTTGGCCGACTCGCCTCGCGGTCCGACCCGGCAAGGCTCCTGGGTCTTTCCCTGACCCTCTCCCTGGGGAGCGCCCTCGCGATGGGTTACGCACCGACCTTCCCCACCTTTCTCGCGATCGCCGCGGGCTTTGGTCTGGTGTCCGGCGGTTCGCTCACTCTGGGCTACAGCCTCGGCTCCAGGCGATACGGTGAGGCCGCGCGCGGGGCGTTCTTCGGAAAACTGTCGGGAGCGGCGCTGATCGGGGGTGCGGTGGCCCCCGCCATCGCCGCGTTCGTGGCTCGCTCCTCGCTCGTGAACGTGTACTGGATGAACGCCCTCATCTACCTGGCCCTGGTGGCGGTGACCTTTACCGCCCTCCGCGAGCGAAAGGCCTGAGGGGTCTTCTTGTCGTCAGCTCCTCGGCGCGCCCGCGAGGGAGGTGCGGTTGCGGCCGGTTTCCTTCGACGCGTAGAGCGCCTCGTCGGCTGAGTGGATGAGCGACTCCGGCGTCAGGTAGCCGAGGTCGGTCGCGGAGACACCGCAACTCGCGGTGACGTGGATCTGCTGGTCGGATATCTTGATCACGCGGTCCGCGAGGGCTTTGCGCAGGCGCTCGGCCATGCGAAATGCCGCCGGGCCGTCGGTATCGGGAAGGATGACGGCGAACTCCTCGCCGCCGTAGCGCGCGGCCAGATCGCCGCCGCGCACCTGCAGCTGGATCTCCGCGGCCGCCGCCTGGAGCGCGATGTCGCCCACGGCATGCCCATGCGTGTCGTTGAGCCGTTTGAAGTGATCGAGGTCGAGCATCAGCAGGGACAGGGGCTGGCCCGCGCGCGTGGCCTGGGAGACCGCGCGATCGAGCGCGCCGTCGAAAGCCCGGCGGTTGAGGAGATTGGTGAGGCCGTCGTGGAGGGCGAGGCGCGTGTTCGCCTCGAGCAGCTCAATCAGATCGATGGCGGCCGCCGCCTGGTTCGCGATCAGTGCAACCACCCGCCCGACCCCCGCCTCGAAGCCCTGCTCGTCGCCGACGGCGACGAGCGCCCCTTGCAGCCGGTTGCGGAAGCGAAGAGGGTGCACGAGGAGGGAATCGCCCGGCATCCCGCCGCCGGGGCGGAAAAGGGGGAGGCCCTTGTCCCTGGGCGTGCTGATCCGCAGGGCCTCCGTGGGGTTCTTCAGATACCACGCCATCCACGTGCGCTCGGAGGCTTTCGTTCCCTTTCCCATCCACTCCTCGAACTGCTCGGACATGCCGGGCAGCCCCTCGATGATGTCGCCGCGCAGGCGCACCAGGCCCGCGCCGATGGTGCGCGGCGCCATCTCCGTCACCGCCCGGACTACGAACTTATGGATCTCCGGCACCTCCGTGATGAGGGCGAGGCTCTGGGAGGCGCTGGCCGCGGCCTCGAATTCCACCTCGCGTTCGGCGTGGGCGAGGGTCTCCCGTTCGTTCTCGACCACCTGGGAGATCAGATGCGCGAGCCTCTTGAGCGAGGGCTCCGCGTTTGCAAGGGCCTGGCTCTCCTCGTGATCCACCACGAGCACACCGCTGATGACCCCGCGCACGAACACCGGCATCGCGAGAAGCGTGCCGATCCTCACCGGCGTCTTGTAATAGGGGAGGGACCACAGCAGGGAACGGAAGTCCGTGGCGTAAAAGGGGCGGCCCCGGTCGAGGACAAAACCCACGGGATCGGAGTCGAGAGGCAGAACGGCCTCGTTCCAGATGTCGTCCGGACCGTCCTTGGCGCGAAGAAACGCCCCGCCGAGGCTGCGATCGATGTCGAAGAAGAGCGCGGCGTGGGCCTCGTTCATGCCGCGGGCGAGTTCAAGAAAGGGGGCCAGGGTTCTCGTGAGATGAGCGGAGCGGTCGAGGTCGCGAACGGTGCGCGCCTCTTCGCTGATCTTCCGGAGGGCGGGGCCGTCGTTCCGGCGCACCGACCCCCTGAAGGTCTTGTCGGGATCCATGTCGGTCTCGACGAAGTCGGCGCCCTGGCGCATGCGGACGATCGCCCGGTTGAGTTCGGCGGAGCGGTCTTTGAGGCGCAGCAGCGCCGTACCGGTGGCGAGGCCGATCCCGCCGAGGCCGAGGACCGGGGACAGGAACTCGAGCGGGGCCCGGGCCCCGGTGGCTCCGCCCAACAGGAGGCCCGAGCCCAGACCAAGAGCCGTGGTCCAGAGGAGCGACTCCGAACTGCCGGTGAAAATGACGAGAATCGCCAGGAGCAGGAAGCCGGGGATCGCCGGAGGCAGGATGGAAAGGCCCAGGCTGAGAAGGAGGGCGACCAGGGTGTGCTGGGCCGCGCGCGCGAACCAGGGTGAGCGCGGAAAGGGAACGATGAGGATGCTCGTGAGCAGGGCTCCCGCGGTGACGAGAACGAAAGACGCCCCGAGGGCCGCGCCCGCGTTGAACCGCGGGATGAAGGGCGTGGCCAGGAAGAGCGCCGACAGAATCAGGGAAAGAACCCACAGGCCCCGCGCGACCGCCGGAATCTTCGATCGCTTTCCGGCCCCTGTCTGCATCCCCCTCACGCTCCTGAGGCGTTTACTTTAGTTCGGGTCCGAGCACCAGGGCGTACGACACGAGGTCATCCTCGGTGAGGCCGAGGTTGTTGAGGTTCGAGTAGTACTGGCGGATCTCTTCCGCGTGATCGGTGTTCGCGGCCCGGCGTTCGCGAATGTCCTTGATGAGTTTCAGCAGGGTCTGCACGAGTTTCGCGGTGATGTCGACGCCGCCCCGAAGCAGTTTCGCCTCGTTCCGCTTGAGCACCGCTTCGATGGCGACGGCCCCTGAATGTTTGCCGAAGAGGAAACGCAACTGCCCGCCCACCATCTCGGGTTGAACGACCTGATAGATCGCGGGATGGATGGTGATGCCGGCGGTGTGGATGCCGGTTTCGTGGGTGAAGACGTTGTGGCCGATGATCGGCTCGCCGCCCGCCACGGGCAGGCCGCTCATCTCCTCGACCTTGCGCTTCAGTTCCCAGAGCATGTCGTAGCGGAAGCCCGGGATGGCGACCCCGTAAAGCTCCTTGAGGATCATCACCGTGGTGTGGAGCGGAGCGTTGCCCGCGCGTTCCCCGATGCCGTTCACGGTCACGGTCGGAATGGTCGCCCCGTGGTGAAGGGCTCTCACGGTGTTGTAGGCACCCAGGCCGAAGTCGTTGTGGAAGTGGATGACCAGCGGCTTGTCGGGGAAGGCCGCGACGATCTTCGGGATGTAGTAGTCGACGCCTTCGGGGGCAAAGTAGCCGACGGTATCGGGGTAGGCGTAGCGCGCGCCGCCCGCCCGGTAGCAGGCACCCGCGAGTTCGATGAGGTAGTCGACATCAGCGCGCGAGCCGTCCTCGCCTCCGAACTCGACCACTTGAACGCCGCGGCTCCGCGCGTGCTCGATGGCCTTTGTCGCCATGCGGATGTTCGCTTCGCGGTAGAAGGACACCGGCAGGTCCAGCCATTCTTCGCTCTTGCGACCCTCGAGGCCGAGCAGGGTCTTGCCGATCTTGTACTTGAGATGGAGATCGGACCCGGAGGTGAAGACGAAGAAACTGGCGTCGTGCGGCTTGGCCCCGATGCCGGCGAGGAAGTCGAGGGTGACGTCGATGTCCTTGGCGCTCGAACGGCACATCACCACGATCTCGCTCTTGATCCGGCCTTTCTTCTTGGCGTCGAGGATGAGCTGGAGCGACGCGCGTTCAGAGGGCGCGGCCGAGGGGAAGCCGACGTCGAGCATGTGCACGCCCGCGTCTGAAAGCATGCAGGCGAGTTCGAACTTCTGCTTGGGGGCGAAGGCCACCCCCGGGGTCTGTTCGCCATCCCGCAGGGACGTGTCGTAGAGCCGGATTTCACTGGCGCGCGGGAACGTCGTCCCCGCGGTGAACTGTCTGGGAAAGTGAATCAGTTCTTCTAGGGGTTCGCGCAGTTCAACCATGAAATCCTCGGGTTAGGGGAGGGACGTCCGTGCCCGCCGCGATGATAGCCGGGGCGGTCGGACCGGCTCCTCACAGGACGGATCCCATCATGCGGGTCAGCATGTCGAGGCGGGCCCGGCCGTTCTCCGGGTTGTGATACTGGAAGGGGCGCTCTGCGGGGAGCAGATCCTTCGCGTCGCGCATGGGCTCGAACGAGTGCCCTTCGTGCCACTCGTTGAAGGAGTTGATGTAGATCGCACTGAAGCCTCGTTGGTGGTTCAGGAGCTGAGGATCCACTTGAACCGCCACCGCCTGCTGGAACGACATTTCGATCCGCTGCCGCGAAAGCGCCGACGCTCGTTCGCGTTCCGATGCCTGGGTCCAGTCGACCTGGCCGCCGCCCGGCGCAAAGGCCCGTGGGGCATAACAAGGATCCGGAGGCGCCGGGCGCGGCTCGAGCTGGTCGTAGCCCGGGTTCACGTTCAGGGAGAAGAGGAGTCTCGCCCGCGATGCGCCCGAAGCGATCGTCTGGTACTGCTCCGGGCCGATGAAGTTGTCGTAGATGCCGATGCCGTCGAAACCCGACGCCGGGGTGCGGGCGAACTCCAGCGAGTCCGCGAGCAGGGTGAGGTGATCGAAGTCGCGGCGCAGGTCGTCGCGCAATCCGTCGATCTGCTCCCGCCAGACATGGTCGGGGGTGTAGTCCGAGACCGGACTCGTCCGTCCCTCGCAGTTGGCGCCTTCAGGCGGCAGGATGCAGCGGAACCCCTTGAAGATCGGCCCCTCGTCGCCGTTCGCGTTCTTCAGTATCAGGAAGGCGTCGTAACCGCGCCGCTCGCCGAACTCGCGGACGAGCAGGCGGATGTCATCGCGGAAGCGCTGGCCGCGGTCGTCCGTGTAGGGCTCGAGCGCGAACGTGACCTTGATGTCGTGATCCTTCATCACGTCCATGATCCGGTGGACCGCGCGGTGTTCGAAGCTCTCCCGGCCCCACCAGGAGAGGGCGATGGCGCCGACGCCGGTTTCCGTGATCCAGCGCGCGTGTTGCTCGATGATCGCGGTGGAGCGGATGTCGTAGGCCCCGAGGAGGGGCATGTAAGGCGCGCCGATATCTGCGGGCGGATTGCGGCCGAGGTACTCCCAGTGTTCGTAGGCAGGCGCCCCGCCGTACCAGGGGTAATACTCGAAAATGAAATGGCGGCGGAGATCGGAGAAGCGTTCCCTGAGGGTCCCGGGTGTCGACTGCGCGAAGCTCGCCGCGGGGGCGGCGAGACCCGCGGCCAGGGCCCCACCCGCTCGAGCGAGAAAAGTCCGCCGGTCCGGCTTACCACGGGTTCGCAGTTTCATGGCCTGTCCGGGACGATAAGCCCGCGGAAGCGGCGGCGGCTACTGGCCGGCGGCGCCCAGCAGGCCGAGTTCTTTCGCGAAACGGGCATAGGTGAAGCCCGCGATCACGTCATAGACGAAGTGCACGACCATGGCGACGTACAGCGATCCCGAAATGAAGACCAGGGCGTGGAAGGCCGCGGCGATCCCCGCGATGGCGAGCACGCTGCGGATGCCCTGGATGGCGTGGGCCAGGGCGAAGGAGATCACGCTCAAAACGATGCCGAGGGCGAGACTTCCGGTCACCGCCGCGACCAGCGCCGGAAGAACCCCGCGCCAAACCAGTTCCTCTCCGATGCCGGCGGAGAGAGACAAGCCGACCCACATTCTTCTCTCCCGCCGTGTCGTCGGCGCGAACAGGCGCCAGGTGGGTTTGTGCTCCTCGACCGATCGACGCCAGTGAGGCCGCACCAGAACCAGGGCCGTGGCCAGGAACACGAGGCCGGCGAACCAGGCGGTTGCCGAAGGAGCGGCGGTCGGGAAGAGGTCGATTCCCTCCGCGAGTCCGGTGGCGATCGCGAGGACGCCGAGAACGACCTGCGGGAGCAGCATCGCGTAGAAGCGAAGGGCAAGGGGAATCCCGGCCATGGCGAGGGCGCTCTCCCGGTTGCGGAGAACAGCCCAGGGCACTACCGCCGTCACGAAGACGACGAAGGCCCAGCCGAGCAGGGAAATAGCGCCGAGGTTCAGAAAGGACCTCTTCCGAGAGTCAGAATTTGTACACTCCTTGGGTGAAAGCGATTGTAGAAGACGGGGCCGGGCGAGGCCGCTCGTCGTTTCACCCGGCCACCCGTGACTGGTTCGCGCAGCGGTTCGAGGGCCCTTCCCCCGCGCAGAAGCGCGCCTGGCCGCACATCATGGCGGGAGAGCCCACCCTCATCGCCGCACCCACCGGCTCCGGCAAGACTCTCGCGGCCTTCCTATGCGCGATCGACCGGATGGTGTTCGAGGTCGGAGCGGAGCCGCCGTCGCCGCGCCGTCGACCCAAGGCGCCTCAAGACCGCGCTTCTCGTCGCGGTGTCCGCATTCTTTACATCTCGCCGGTCAAGGCTCTCGCTCGCGACGTCGAGCGGAATCTTCAAGAGCCGCTCGCGGGGATCGATCTGGCCGGCGATTCACGCGCGCGTCCTCGAACTCATCCTCGCTCATCGCAGCACCATTGTCTTCGTCAACTCACGGCGCGTGGCCGAACGGGTCGCCGCCGCCCTCAACGAGCGCGCGGGTGAGAGTGGCCCCATCTGCCGCGCTCATCACGGGTCGCTGGCCCGCGAGGAACGCGAACTCGTCGAGGGAGCGCTCAAAGACGGGAGCCTGCGCGCGGTGGTTGCGACGTCGTCGCTCGAGCTCGGGATCGACATGGGTGCGGTCGACCTCGTCATCCAGATCGAGACACCGCCCTCGGTGGCAAGCGCCACCCAGCGCGTGGGCCGCGCCGCGCATCACCTGGGCGGTGTTCCGAAGGCCTACGTCTTTCCGACCTATCGGGGCGACCTTCTAGCCGCCGCCGCCACCATCGACGCCCTTCAGCGGGGCGACATCGAACCGGTCACCCTGCCTCTCAATCCGCTCGATGTCCTCGCCCAGCAGATCCTCTCAATCCTCGTCAACGACGAGATGGACATCGATGATCTGTTCGTGCTCGTCCGCGGCGCTGCGTCTTTCTCAACCTTGCCGCGTATGTTGTTCGAGGGCGTTCTCGACATGCTCGCCGGGCGCTATCCCTCGCGCGAGTTCCGCGAACTGCGCCCGCGCATCGTGTGGAACCGCGATACCGGTGAGCTGCGCGCCCGGGCCGGGGTGAGGCCCCTGCTGTTCGCGAATGCCGGCACCATTCCCGATCGCGGCCTCTTCGGTGTGTACCTCGGCCTGGTCGCCGCGTCGGCTGACCCACGTCGGGGCCCGTCGCGGCGGGTGGGTGAACTCGATGAAGAGATGGTTTTCGAAAGCCGCGTGGGCGACATCGTCATGCTCGGCGCCTCGTCGTGGCGGATCGACGAGATCCAGCGCGACCGGGTGATGGTGACGCCCGCCCCTGGCCTGCGCGGACGTATGCCGTTCTGGAAAGCCGATCGGCCGCCGCGTCCGGTCGAGAACGCCAAGCGCATCGGCGCCCTGGCGCGAAAGATCCTGAGGCTCGGGCCGAGCCGCGGCGCCGATCTCCTGCGGAACGAGTACATCCTCGATGAAAGTGCCGCCCGGAATCTCACCGCCTACCTTTTCGATCAGAAGTCTGCGGGTGCGGTTCCCACCGACCTGACCGTGATCCTCGAACGAGGCCACGACGAAATGGGCGACCTGAGGCTGTGCCTGCTCTCGAATTTCGGCGGGCGGGTTCATCAACCGCTCTCCCTCGCCATCGTTGCAAAGGCGAAACGAGACGGCCTCCACGAAATCGAGGTGGTGGTGAGCGACGACGGGATCATCGTGAAGCTCCCGGGTCGGGAGCGGGCGCCGACCCTTGAGGATCTCCTGCCGGCCTCGCGCGAGGTCGAAGCGCTGGTGCGCGAGGAACTGTCCGATTCGACGCTTTTCGCCGCACGCTTCCGCGAGGCCGCGGGCCGCAGCCTGCTCCTGCCCCGCCGCCGCGCGGGTTCGCGCTCGCCCCGGTGGGCGCAGAGGCAGAAGGCGCATGCCCTTCTCTCCGTCGCCTCGCGTTTCCCCGCTTTCCCGCTCATTCTCGAGGCCTATCGCGAATGCCTCACCGAGGATTTCGATGTCGCGGCCACCGTCGACTTGATGCAGCGAATCGAGAAGCGGGAAGTGAAGGCGTTGACCCTCGACGCCGATCGGCCATCGCCTTTCGCATCGGCCCTGCTGTTCGGCTACGTCGCCACCGTGATGTACGACGACGATACGCCGCTGGCCGAGCGCCGCGCCCACGCCTTGTCGATCGACGAGACGCAGCTTCAGGCCCTGTTGGGCGAGACGGCGTTTCAGGATCTGCTCGACGAGAAGGCGCTGGCCGAGGTGCATGAGGAGCTTCAGGGGCTCACGCCCCTGCGGCGAATCACTCACGCGGACGGAGCGCACGAGACCCTGCTCCGGCTGGGCGATCTCTCGCTCGATGAGGTGGCGTCTCGCTCCGCGACCCCGGGGGCTGCGCGTTTCGCGGAGGCGCTGATTTCCGAGAGGCGTGTGGTCGAAGTCCTGATCGGCGGAGCGGCCCGCCTCATCGCGGTCGAGGATGCGGCCCTTTATCGCGATGCCCTCGGCGTGGCCCTCCCGCGCGATGTCCCGAAGGTTTTCCTCGATCCGGCGGATGGCGGTTTTGCCGCCCTGGTCGACCGATTCGCGCGTACGCGCGGGCCGTTCAGCACGGCCGATCTCGCGGCCCGCTTCGCGGTGGCGCACGACCGCGCATTCGCGCAGCTCGGCGCACTCGAGGAGCAAGGACGCATCATCCGCGGTCCTTTCACGGCCGAGCCTCGTGATGTTGAGTGGTGCGATGTCGACGCGCTTCGACGGATCCGCCGTTTGTCGCTCGCCACCGCGCGCGGCGGCGTGAGTCCCGTCGAAGCCCGCGACTACGCGCGATTTCTTCTCGCGTGGCATGGGGTGGGGAAGGGCATGGGCGAAGACCAGGAAGTGGATGGGTCCGCGAGTGAACACGGGACCGCGGGCGCGAACCTGGAGAGGGTCACGAACGCGAACGATCGCGAAGAGGCGCTCCTTGCCGCCATCGAGCAGCTTCAGGGGTATCCCCTGCCCGCGTCCGCACTGGAGATCGACATTCTCGCGAGCCGGGTGCCGGGCTACCGGTCTCAGGATCTGGACCTTCTGGTGGCTCGTGGCGATGTGATCCTCGAAGGCTGCGGGTCGCTCGGCGTGCGCGACGGCAGGGTCGCTCTCTACTTTGCGCCCAACCGCCCTCTGTTTGGGGAAGCGGCGGGCGAACCCCTCACGGCAGATCTGGCGGCGCGGGTGCGCGAGGTCCTGAGTTTCCGGGGCGCCCTCTTTCTTCACGAGATCGAGGCCGCCTGCGCGGATGCTCGGCGGGGCGATCTTGTCGACGCCTTGTGGGACCTCTTCTGGAATGGCGAGGTGACGAACGACTCTGCGGCCGCCCTGCGGGGACGCGCGTTCGACCCGGCGAAGTCGCCGGGAAAGCGTTTTATCGCCGATCGAATGGGACGTTACCGCGCCCGGCTCGACACGCCCGCCGATGCCGTCGGCCGGTTCTCCTTGCTGTCGCCGCGGGCCGCGGAGTCACTCAAGGGCCGACTCGCGAGGATCGAGCAATGGCTCGCCCGCTACGGCGTGCTCACGCGCGAGGCCATCCTCGCCGAGGGAACCGGGGGCGGCTTCAGCACCATCTACCCTCTCCTGCGCGCCCTCGAAGAGCGGGGCCAGGTGCGCCGGGGGTATTTCATTGACGGCCTCGGCGCCCTTCAGTTCGCCGACCCGGCCGCGGTCGATCGCATGCGCGAGATGAAGAATGCGCCTTCAGGGGTTCGCTCCGCGGTGCTTGCCGCCACCGATCCGGCGAACCCGTTTGGCGCCACGCTGCCCTGGCCGGCCTGGTGCGAAGGGGCGGGCGTGCGACGGTCCCGCACGAACGTGGTCATCGCCGACGGGGAACTTGGGGGCCTCCTTCTGAGCGACGGTGCGCGCGCCTTCGCCGGTCCGCTCGGCGACTCCCCCACGGCGCTCGCGGCCGGAAGAGCCATCGCCTTGTGGATGCGCCGTCGCGCCATCCGGATCATCGGCCACGAGAATCGGGAAGCGCCGCTCAACCAAAGCCCCCTGGCCCCGGCCTTGCGCGAGGCCGGCCTCAGCCCGTCCGGCCCCGGCTTCAGGTTGTAGTTCCTCGCGGGGCCGCTTCCACAGAAGCGATAATTGGGGATGCTATTTGGAAAGAGGCTCGTGGTCGTCCTTCCCGCCTACAACGCCGCGAAGACCCTCACCCGAACCGTCAGTGAGGTTCCCACGGGCCTGGTGGACGAGTTCGTGGTCGTCGACGACGCGAGTTCCGACGAGACCGCCGAGGTCGCAAGCGCCCTGGGGGTCACCTGCGTTCGCCACCCCGAGAATCGAGGCTACGGAGGCAATCAGAAGACCTGCTACCGGACCGCCCTTGAAAGAGACGCGGAGGTAGTGGTCATGCTCCATCCGGACTATCAGTATTCGCCGCGGCTCGTTCCCGCTCTTGCCTGGCTCGTGGCTTCCGGGGAGTACGACATCGCCCTCGGTTCGCGCATTCTGGGCGGCGGGGCCATACGCGGCGGCATGCCCGTCTACAAATACATCGCGAACCGCTTCCTGACTTTGGCCCAGAACCTCGCGACCGGGGCCAAGCTGTCGGAGTACCACACCGGTTTTCGTGCTTTCTCGCGCAAGGCGCTCGAGACGCTTCCCTGGGAAGACAACTCCGACGACTTCATCTTCGACAACCAGATTCTCAACCAGGCTTTAGGCGCCGGGCTCCGCATCGGCGAGATCTCGTGCCCCGCCCGATACTTCGAGGAGGCCTCCTCCATCAACTTCCGGCGGAGCGTCACCTACGGCTTTGGCGTGGTCGGCGGAGCCCTCGCGTATCGCTTCAAGAGGCCGCCGGCGTCGAGGCTCCCCGAAGGCCGTCCGCGGGCATGACTCCGAACGAGCAGGGAAGCGAGCCTGCAAGAGCGCGCGCGAGGCGGCGCCGCCTCCGTCTGGCGCTCTTCATCCTGACCGCATCCACGTGCCTCTTCATTCTCGAGGCGGGGGTTCGCTTCGATGACTGGAGGAACTCCTCCAAGCCCAGGGTCGCGCCCCAGGAACTCGCCCTGTTACGGGAGAACGGAGCGGGCACCGGCTCCTACCGGCTGCGCCCGAATCTCGACCTCGAGACGCGCGTGGGAACCACGACCATAAGGATTCGAACCAACTCGCAGGGAATGCACTGGCGCGAGACACCGCTTCTTGGAGAGGCCGGAAGGCCGCGCGTCGCGTTCCTCGGCGATTCCTTCACCTTCGGCTCGTGGGCCACCGATTGGGCTCACACCTTCGTGGGCGTGTTCGAGTCGAGGATGAAGGAGGACCGGTTCGAGGCCCTCAATTTCGGAGTCGGCGGATATGGCCTCGTCGACCACGAACTGCTTCTCAAGGAGCTGGCGCTTCAGTTCGGCCCCTCGTATGTGATCGTCGTGAGCTACATGGGGAACGACTTCCGCGACACCTGGCTCGGGCTCGACCGCGAGAACATCGTGAACGGCACCGCCGTCCTCAATCCCGAGACGCTGGCCTCGCGGGTTCCCGCCGAATTCCTCAACCCGGACGACCGGATTCCCCTTCCCTGCCCGGCTCCTTTCTGGCGCCGCCTGGCGCAAAGGTCCGCGGCGTTTCGCCGGCTGGCCCCGCTGCTGGACCTCGAGGATCTCTGCGTGCTCTTCCGGCCGAACCGCAGTTTTCTTCAGCCCGCTTTCTGGTCGAGCCTTCCTGCCCCCGGGGTGGCCCTTCAGGCGAGGGATGCGGTGTTCGAGTCCTTGTCACGCATGGAGGAGTCTTTGGCCGCACGAGGCATCAGGCTCGCCGTCGTGGCTCTTCCCACCTCGGCGCAGGTCCACGCGCTCGAGGCCTCGAAGCGCAACTTCGACACCGCCCTGCCCCAGGCCTACCTTGAGGAGTTTTGTCGCGACCGCAAAATCCCGTACCTCGACCTGCTTCCCCTGCTGCGAAAGCAGGCTGCCTCATCGAATCGCCGCCTCTACCTGAGGCGAGACATCCATCTCAACAACTTCGGCCACGAGAGAGTCGGCGAGCTCATCGCGGAGTGGTTCGGCTCGGAAGTAAGGCGGTAACGGAGGCAGGGGATCCCTCGCGCGCGTAGGCGTCGGCCTCGGGAATTCCGAGCGGCCGGAAACCGTGCCCGCCTCCCCGCGTTCGAATCTCGAATCCCGCCGCGAGCGTCCCGGAGAAGCGCCACATCATCACGGGATTGGTCGAGCCTCGCATCATGTCCACGAGCATCGAGCGGATGTCGAGTTCGGCGGCCACCTCAACCCAGGCGCCGTCCTGCAGCACGCGGATGACCGGTTCACGCGGGAAGTACTCGGGGAATCGGCCGAGCCCGATCGACACCGCCTCAAGGCTCGTGGGCCGAGCGAAGGTGACCTTCAAAAACTGGCCGGCGCCCTGCGGCTCGCCGCCGAGCAGAAGAGTCCCCGGATCGCCGTCGATAGCCTGCTCGCAACGAGGCGCGCTGCTCCGACACGACCAGCCGTCCCGGGCGAGTGCTCTAAGGGTCGGGGAGACGGGTGGAGCAGGCGTCGGCTGGACGGCCAGGACCGTCTCATTGCCGAGGCGTGACCAGAGCCCGGCCAGACCCTCTTCGTCCGAGAACGATTTCACGAGCCGCAACCGCTCCGGGTGGCGCGCCGCGAAATCGAGGAGTGCGCTCACCGCGTCATCGAGTTCGGGAAGTCCTCTCGGACGCGGATGCACCACGATCGCGCGAACCCCGATCTGATCGAGGATCGTCATCAGGCGTTCGTCGGGCCACCGGAGGGCTGCCTCCATCACGAACTCATGCCAGGCGGGCCGGAAGCTCGAGAAACCGTTGGCCATCGGCACGCCGTGGATGGCCGCGGTGTGCAGCCAGGTGGCCTCTTCACGTCTCAACCTCTGGAGGGACGGAGGGAACTCCAGAATCGGGCCAAGGGAAGGCTGCTCCTTCTCGATCCAGTCATAGACCTTGGGCAGCTGAGCCCTGGTGGGCGTCACCCACGTGTCGAGCGGGACCGACCAGTGCTCCACGAAGCAGCCGAGGGCAAGGACCGTGGCCCAGACCCATGGGCGGCGCACCCGGCGCAGGATCAGGTGCGCCCCCCCGGCCGCCACCACGGCGAGAGCCAGGCGCGTGAACATCAAAAAGCGGGAGGGAACTCGCGCCTGCCCGAGTCCGGGCACCGCGGAGAAGAGCGACAACGGTCCGGGGATTTCACCCCAGGGGGTCTGGATCACGGCGCCGAAGGCGAACAGGAAAGCGGCGAGGCCAATGAAGACCACGGGTTTGAGGCCGGCCCGGTTCACGGATTCATCACCGCGCCCGCGAAGGGTCAAAAGCAGAAACACCGCCGCGAGGCCGAGGGGCAAAACGCCGGGAAAGTAGAGGGCGTCGTAGGCCATGCGTGCGCGTCCGAGGAAGTCGCCATAGATCAGATTCGTCGGCAGCACCTCGGTGAAGAAAGAGAGGGTGATCTGCTGCGCCTGGGGCCGGGTCGCGAGAACCGGATCCAGATGGAGGCGCTGCGCCACATTGACGGGAAGCACCAGCGCCGACGCGATGATCACCGCCAAAGCGGTTCCACCAAGGCGCGCGCGGGCGAGCCTCATGCCGCCGGCGAGTCCAATCCAGAGGGGGATCGAGAGGATCAGGAGGATCGCGAGAAAGATCTCGAAGTACGTGCAGGTGAGCGCCTGCATGGCAAACGCCCCGCCCATCAACACGGCATCCTTGAGACTTCCCCCTTTGCAGAACCGGACGAGGTAGAGCAGGCAGAAAGGCGTCCAGTGGCTCGCCACGATCTGAATGCGGGCCGCGGAGTCGTAGTTGGCGGTGGTGAACGCGAAGGCCGCGGCCGCCACCAAAGCGGCTGGTGCGCTTCCTGTGATCTCCCGCGCGAGGAGCCACGCTCCGAGGGCCGAGAGGGCGAGGAGCAGGACGTAGGTCAGGTTGTAGAGGGTGACGTGATCCAGATCGAGCGCACAGAGCGGGGCCACTTGAACCGCCAGGCCGACCAGAGGCTCGGTGTAGAGCAGCGAGGCGGTGTCTGGATAGAAGATGTTTCCGCGGAAAGGAGCCCACGGCTGGGCCAGACCGCCACACATCTCCTTGAGGGTCCACGCGAAGACCAGCCCATCGGCGTTGTTGGGCAGGCGCGTCGATAAGTCGGTGCTCAGAGGCTGGGTAGCGGCGAACGCGGCCGCCAGAAAGGCCAGGAACAACAACACGGTGACGGGGCGACTGGATCCGTCTGGCCTCACTTCGCTGAGCACGATCTTCGGAATGATAGGCGAAGGTGTTTCACGCGCCCGCTCAGCGCAGGAGGCGGTCGAGGAGGTCGCGCTTGAAATTCGGAGGGGCCTTCGAACAATAGAGCGCGCGGCCGGGCGTCGACTTGAACGACGCCGACACCAGCAGGTAGGGCTTCTCCGGCGCCGTGGTTCCCTGCATCCCCGGCTCGGTCACATCGTCGGGCAGGGTCTGGATGTCGATCGGGAGTTGCTCGCAGCGGAAACCGGCGGATGATGTGACATATCCGACCGCGAGCGTGTCGAATGGATTGAAACCGCGGACCCCGAAGAGCCGGCTCCAAAGGGCGAGCCACGATCGCGAGGGCCCGGCGAGCGACCGGGCGGCCGGTGAGCCCAGAGCCAGGCGCTCGATGTCCCTCGATTCGATCCACACTCGCGACGAGATCTCGAAAGGGGTGAGAACCAGGGGTGCTTTCGATGCGATCACCACGCGGAAGGATTCCGGATCGAGCTCGAAGTTGAAGTCGCGATGGCCTCTGACGTTCACCGTTCCGGTGGTGAAGCGCTGGCCGGGACGCCGCCCGGCGACGGCCACGATTCGAACGATCCGGCTCGCCAGCTCCGGATGGTTCTGGAGCACGGTCGCGACATTGGTGGCGGGGCCGAGGGCCAGGATGGTGAGCGGCGCTTCGCGGAGGGCCTCAGCGAGGGCGAAGGACGCCTCGCTCATTTTTCCCCGATCCGCCGCCGACGAGGCGCCGCCGACGACGCGCAGCCCTTCCGGTCCCCACTGCTCCACGAGACGCCGGGCGATGGGCAGGGCCTGATCGAACGGTGCATTCCCGAACACGACCGAGACGCCGCGGATGTCGAGCTCGGGCGAACGGAAAGCCTGCAAAAAGGCGAAGCCATCGTCCACGTCCCGTTCAGGCTCGCCGATCGCGGGGTCGGTATCGATCCAGACTCGCGTCTTTGAAGAGCCGCTCTGAGCCGGAAGGGCGGGGGTCGCCAGCAGGACGATCGCCGCGATTGCCACGCCCCGCATCGCTACCAGCACCCGAGATCCTTTTCGGGCGACAGGAGGAGGGAACGCGACACCTCGAGAAGGCGTAGCTTGTCGCCAAGGGTGTGGGCGAGCGGGAGCTGGGCCACGCCGATCAGCCGCCGCATGATCTCGGTTCCCGCGAAGTTGAGCACCAGGCTCTCGTCGAGGCCCTCATGATGCGCCGCCGCGAGGACACGTTGCGCGCCTTCAACCGCCGTGCGGGCAATGGCGAGGTGAGCCAGCATGACGCCGTAGTCGAACTCCCTCGCTCCGAGGAAGCAGAACTCCGGATCAATGATGCGGATCCCATCCTCCGCCTTGATCCAACTCCCCGGAAAGTAGTCGCCGTGGACGAGGGAGGCGCCATCTTCGAGATAGCGCGAGCCGAGCGCGCCCACTCGGGCGACGTAAGCGACATCGCCCTGGAGATCCTCCGCAGCGCGGGCCAGGCCCTGCGTGATCTGATCGAGGTCCAGTCCGTTTCCGCTCGCGAGAGGGAGTCTGAAGATGTGCTCGTGGTTGAGCGCCCGCATCGCGCGATTGGCGAAGTGGTCCCTTTCACGTTCGGTTATGGCCACCCGGCCGAGTGCGGCCAGCCAGTCGAGGAGGTCATTTAACCCCGCGTCTGTGACCTGGCGGTCCGCATACATCGTCGTGAAGTCGCCGCCTGAACCCGCATCCGAGAGCGCCAGAATATGGTGACGCTCGTCGAGCGCCAGCAGTTCCGGCATCCGCCCCGCGACCGCAGGCACGCGGCGCACGGCCTGGTAGAAGCTTCCCTCGATCAACGTGCGTTCCCATGGCGCTTCGATGTGGTCGTACTTCTCCACCCAGGGCCGGCCCTGCTTAAGGATGAGCGTGCGGTCCGCGAGAGTCACCCGGAGCGTGAGGTTCATGTTCCCCGAGCCGGCGCTCTCAATCCGGCTCGGCCTCTCGCCCGCGGCGATCAGATTCGAGCCGAGCAGATAAGTCTCGATGCCCGCGTGGTCGCTTGGATCAAGCAGCAGGACATCGGGGTGAGTTTCGGCGAACCGGGATTTGAAGGGATGAGGCGCACTCATACAAGCGCGCCAGCATCTCACGCCGGGAGGGCCGGTCGGGGTGCCGCGGTTAGCCTCGAAGGGCCTTGGTCTTCAGCTCTCACCTCTTCATCTACTACTTCCTGCCCGCGACGCTGCTCGTCTACTACGCGTTGCCGCGCCGGGGCCGTCATCTGTGGCTGCTGCTCGCGAGTTACTTTTTCTACGGCTGGGCCAACCCCGCGTTCATGGGACTCATGCTGGTTTCCACCGCGATCGACTACCTCTGCGGACGCAGGATCGGCGCTCTGCCCGCCGAGGCCACGAGGCCGCGCCGCGCGTGGCTCATCGTCTCGATCGTGAGCAACCTGTCGCTCCTCGGGTTTTTCAAGTACTTCAACTTCGCCCTCGACACCTACAACGCCTTCCTCGGCGCGGTGGGCCTTGGGCATCACCAGGCCGATTTCGCCCTTCGCGTTGCCCTGCCGCTCGGGATCAGCTTCTACACCTTCCAATCGATGTCCTACAGCCTCGACATCTACCGCGGCCGTGCGCGGCCGCTCGAGAGCATCATCGATTTCTCGCTCTATGTTTCGCTGTTCCCACAGCTCGTGGCCGGGCCGATCATCCGCTTCTCGGAGCTTAGGGACCAGCTCCACCAGCGCACGCACACCTTCGAGAAATTCTCCCGCGGGGTCGCCTTCCTGAGCCTCGGCATGGCCAAGAAAATACTGCTCGCGAACCCGTGCGGTTTCGCGGCCGACGCGGCGTTTAACGCGGGGTCGCTTGACGTTCTCGATGCGTGGACGGGGGTGCTCGCCTACGCCTTCCAGATCTACTTCGACTTCAGCGGCTACTCCGATATGGCGATAGGACTCGGATTGATGTTCGGCTTCGTCTTTCCGAAGAACTTCGACTCGCCCTATCTCGCCGAGTCGATCACCGATTTCTGGCGCCGCTGGCATATTTCGCTCTCCACCTGGCTGCGCGACTACCTGTATCTCCCGCTCGGCGGCAACCGCAAGGGACCACGGCGAACGTATGTGAACCTTGCCATCGTCATGCTGCTGGGAGGCTTGTGGCACGGTGCGGCCTGGAACTTCGTGGTGTGGGGAGGGATCCACGGCATCTGGCTCGCGGCCGAGCGCGCGATGGGGAAGAGCAGTCTCTATTCCTTCCTGCCGAGGCCGATGCGAATCGTCCTAACTTTCCTCGGCGTTTTGATCACCTGGGTCTTCTTTCGCGCCGCGGACCTGCCGGCCGCGGGCCGCTATCTCGCTTCGATGTTCGGCTTGGCCGACGTGCTCCCCGCCGCCCCCCTGGTGGGCGCCATTCTCTACACGCCTTACGCTCTCGCGAGCCTGGCCATCGCCGCGCTGATCGTCTGGGCCGCGCCGCAAACCTGGGATTGGACGCGACGCCTCACCGCGCCCAGGGCCGCGCTCTCACTCGCCTGCCTGATCCTCGCGCTCATCGCGATGGGAAGCCAGGGCTTCAATCCGTTCATCTATTTCAATTTCTAGTGTGCTGTCTCGTAAGTTCCCGGTACATGCGACGGTCGAGGCGCCCGGAGCGCAAGGCGCCGAGAAGCCGCGAACATCGGGAATATTCGGGCGCGCGCGAAGCCTCCCCGCAGGGGGACGAGCAACGCGGCGATCCGGGATGCATCGGCCGTCCCATGTGCCGCGAACTTACGAGGCAGCACACTAGCAATGGAAAATCTCGAATACGAAAGCCGGGAAGCGCAGGCCGCGCGCGAGGTGGGGATCACCGAGGTGAGCCCCGTCGTGGCGCGTGCGTTGTCCGGTTTGTTCCTTATCGCCATTCTCGTTGTGGCGGTGATCGAGATCGTTCCAGGTGCGCGGAAGCCCGCCTCGCCCTGGACCGAACTCTTCGCTGCCCCCGCTCGCGCGACCGGGACGGCGCGCCGCTCCGGCGTTCTTGCCGGCAACCGCGAGTTGCTTTTCCACATGAGGCGCTTCGAGGATGCCCTCAACGAACGCTCGTTCGTGGCCGCGCGCGCTTTGTCGCGGTTCCAGTGGATCATGACCCGGCATCTCAAGGCCGGCAACGAGCAGGTGGTTCTGGGCCGCCGCGGCTGGCTCCATTTCCGGCCCGACGTCGATCACCTCACCGGCCCTGCCTTCCTCGACCCGCGGACGCTTTTGCGCAGGGAGGTGAGCGGAAAGCCGGGCGACCCGGATGCAAGGCCGGACCCGATACCTGCCCTCGCGGATTTCGCCACCCAGCTCGCCGATCGCGGAATTGCCCTGGTCGTCGTCCCCATTCCCGTGAAGGCCGCTCTGCATCCCGAGGGCCTCGGCGGAATTCGCGACCCCCTCGACCAACTGCCGCTCGAGAATCCGTCCTTCGACACCTTCATGGAACGCCTGACCGAGCTGGACATTCCCGCTTACTCGCCCGGCGAACGGCTGGCCGAGGCCCTGCGCGCGAAGTCCGGGCCTCAGTGGCCTCACTTCCTCCGCACCGACACTCATTGGACTCCACAGGCCATGGACATCACGGCACGAGGGCTCGCCGAGTTCGTGACGCGCCATGTGCCGCTGCCTGAACCTCGGCCGGTGGCCTATGACCGCCACGAAGCCTGGGTCGAGGGTCGCGGCGACCTTGTCGCCTTGCTGCGGCTACCCGCGATGCGTCCACTCTTCCTTCCCGAACGCGTTCTGGCGCGGCGGGTCGTGAAGACGTCGGGCGAGTCGTGGACGCCTGACCGCGGCGCCGACGTGCTGGTCCTCGGCGACAGCTTCACCAACATCTACTCGCAGAGCGAACTCGGATGGGGCGATGCCGCGGGCTTCGCCGAACAGTTGAGCTTCCACCTCCGACGGCCGGTCGACAGACTCGCGGTGAACGCCGGTGGACCGTCGGTAGCACGCGAGCGTCTGGCCTCCATGATCGCGTCCGGTCAAGACCCCCTGGCCGGAAAACGTCTGGTGATCTATGCGTTCTCCGCGCGAGAACTCTCGTCGGGCGACTGGCGGCTCGTTGATCTTCCTTCCGGTGTGTCCTCGGAGGCCCGCCCGCGGGCGGGCCTCCGAGGACACACCGGAAGGA
>ENA-ORBV01001085-ORBV01001085.1-microbial-mat-metagenome-genome-assembly--contig:-NODE-1085-length-61990-cov-11.727069_pt1 | contig 61990 bp, 69 predicted proteins | sample MGYA00237777_ERZ505514 | MGnify/ENA primary metagenome ERZ505514 (study PRJEB26160, sample SAMN06269048) | microbial mat metagenome | isolation source: Oligotrophic lake microbial mat | place...
TACACCTCTCTATTCGTCGGCAGCGTCAGATGTGTATAAGAGACAGCTCTTCTCGTTCTGGGCGCGATATTCGTTGCTAACGGGGATCCTTTCTCATTTTGAAAGACCCAACCAATCAAGTAAGAATGTGCCGCAGTTCGATAGGCTGTCATATCAAGTCTACTGCCGACTTTAACAGCGTCCCCATCAACAGCAACGAAAAACGTCTCGCCGTTCAGTTCCTTCTTACACAAAAGCTTCTCGTGTCTAGAGACATTCTGAATCACCCAATCGTTAATACCATCGTTCGCCGACGGCGAATGGTTAGCTTCAGAAGAACAGCCTGCTATCGAAAACAGAAACAGTAAAAATAAAGCTAGAACGCCAGCATGTAATCTCATATAAATCCTATTCATCTCTCAATACCTAGGGATCTCACTGAGCTTGCCGATCAGGCATCCAGGTTTTTGTGATCTTACCCGTGCAAGTATCCTTGCATTCCATCCAACCCCACATCCATTGCTCGGTCCTCGTCTTGTATTGAGCCTGCTCAACAATCTCCCAGCGGTCAGTGCAACGACGTTCAAAATTGATGTCGAATGGGGTCGGTACACGTTTACGGCCAGTATCCCAGGGATCTGGGATACCGATCCCTGGCTTTGGTACTACAATGCATTCGCGCTTCCACACGGCGCGTTCGGGGGAGATTAAATCGGTACTGGTCTTAGTGTAGTAGCCCCCGACAACATATCCACAAACGATCTCAAGGCCGTAGGGATCGATATGGCTTAATGGATTTGCGGCGGCATAAGCATAGGTGTTTAGCCCACCCTTTAACCCTATCCACTATCCAAGGAACAACAGGGTCAGGTCTTGCCTTTTGCCCATGCTTCCCCGCCTCCCAAATTCCGCTCTAGTGCACCGGCACTACTGATCCGCCCGCGCCCCGGAAATCTTCACCACCTGCGCCCACTTCGCGATGTCGGCGTTGAGATACTTCTCGAACTCGGCGGTGTTCATCGTCAGCGCCTCGGCTCCCTGCTCGCCCCAGGCCTTGCGTACCTCGGGACGGCTGGTGATCTTGGTGATCTCGGCATTCAGGCGGTCCACCACCGCGCGCGGCGTGCCGGCCGGCGCCATCACGCCCAGCCAGATCGTCGCTTCGTAGCCTTTCACGCCGGCTTCTGACACGGTCGGCACGTCGGGCAGCACCGACGAACGTTTGGAACCCGTCGTTGCGAGCGCACGCACACGGCCCGCCTTCACCATCGGCGTCATGGTCGTGATCGCGTCCGGCATCGATTCCACCTGGCCGCTCAGCACGCTGGTGCGCGCCTCCGCGCTGCCTTTGTGCGGAATGTGCACGATGTCCACGCCGGCCATGGACTTGAAAAGCTCGCCGGCCATATGGTACGGCGTGCCGTTGCCGGAGGACGCGTAGTTGAGTCCGCGCGGGTTGGCCTTGGCCAGCGCCACCAGTTCCTTCACCGATTTCACCGGCAGAGAGGGATGCACGACCCACACCAGATCGGAGTAGTTGATCGGCGCCACCGGCACGAAGTCCTTCATCAGCGCGAAGGGCTTTTTCGCGATCAGCGACTCGTTCACCGTGTGAGTGTTCGACATCAGCAGCAGCGTGTAGCCGTCGGGGGGCGACTTGGCCGCGAGCTCGGTGCCAATGATCGAGCCCGCGCCGGGGCGGTTCTCGATCACGAAATTCTGGCCCATCGCTTCGGTCAGGCGCTGGCCGAGGAAACGCGCGTAGATGTCGGCCGGGCCGCCCGCCGCGAAGGGAACGATGATGCGCACCGGTTTGGAGGGATAGGCGGGTGTCTGTGCGACGGCTGACGCGGCGGCCAACGCCGTCAGCACCGCAGCGCTCGTAAGCAGGGATTTCATGTGGAGCCTCCTCGCAAGTCTTGTTATCGCGCCGGACCGGCGCTGCGAGGGGCGAGTATCGAACGGGCCGGCGGCCCGGTCAACGCGGGGCGGCCGCCCCTGCGGCGGCTAGCGGGCGCCGGCGGCGCCGGTCGTGTCGCGGGCGCGGGCGGAACGGAAGGCCCACTGGAATTGCCGCTTGAGGAAATAGTCCGCGAGCGCGATCTGGTCGGCCATGGCTTCCGCAGCCATCGCACCGAGGTTGGTGTTCTCCAGCGCGAGCAGGGCGTCCACTTCGCCCTCCTGCGTGATCAGCCGCAGGCCCGCCTTGCGCGCGAGGCGCACCATGACCTTGTTTTCGGTCAGGCAGTGCATGAACAGCGTGCGGTAGCCGCGGTTCACCGCGGCGAGGCGGCCGCGCTCGAGCAGCGCCAGCCCGTAACCGCGCCCGCGATACACCGGGTCCACCGACAGGCCCAGTTCGGCGAAGCTCTTGTCGCGGTCCAGCGCCAGGTGCGCCATGCCGAGCAGTGTGAGGTCGGACCCGAGAATGCCGAACACGTGGTCGTGCGCGAAGTCGATGTCGGCCACGTAATGCGCGAGCGCGGGATCGGTCATGTAGACGCCGAACCGCAGCCGCCGGTCCTCGTGGGACAGCCGCTGCAGGTGGGTGAGCATGGCGCCGCGCGCCGGGGCGCCCAGCTTCTGCACGATCGTCACGTTGGCGGGTGGGATGGTCATCGGGATTCCTTCGTTATCGGTAATGGTGCAATGCAATATATGGGTTTGAGAGCAATTTCGCAAGCGCAGAAAAGACCATCAACATGAAATTTTTATGATTGGCGTCAGGGTGTTACCTGCAGCCTGGTCAAACGTTCGTCAGGTCAGAACGAGTGCGTGATTTACCGCCATGAACCAATACGGGCGCAGGCTGGCTGCGGCGGGGGCCCGGTGGCGGTGCGCTAAACTTCGCTCATGTCCAAGGGCTTCGCCGCGCTGATGCCGGTGCGCGCCGGCGAATGGCGCGCGGTGGGCTTCGCTTTCGCCTGGTTCTACTGCCTGCTCGCCGGCTATTACGTGCTGCGCCCGGTGCGCGACGCCCTCGGCATTGCCGGCGGCGTGGACCGGCTGCCGTGGCTCTTCACTGCCACTTTCATCGCCATGCTCGCGCTCACGCCGGTCTTCGGCTGGCTCACGTCCCATCTGCCGCGGCGCCGCTTCCTGCCCGCGGTCTACATCTTCTTCGGCCTCAATCTTGCGGGCTTCTACGCGCTGATCGCGGCCGAGGTCGCGCCGCAGGCGACCGCCGACGCGTTTTTTGTCTGGGTCAGCGTGTTCAACCTGTTCGTGGTGTCGGTGTTCTGGAGTTTCATGGTGGACCTGTTCTCCGAGGCGCAGGGCGCGCGCCTGTTCGGCCTGATCGCGGCCGGCGGCAGCGCCGGCGCGCTGACCGGCCCGCTGCTGACCGCGCTGTTCGTGAATACCCTGGGCACCGCCAACCTGCTGCTGGTGTCGGCGGGGTTTCTCGGACTGGCGCTGGTGTGCCTCTACTGTCTGCTGCCGTGCCGTCCGGCCCCCACCCGCGGCACTACGATAGCGCCCGGGAACGAAGCCCCGATCGGCGGGTCCATGTGGGGCGGTCTGACCGCCGTCGCCAGGTCCCCTTACCTGCTCGGCGTCTGCCTGTACCTGCTCCTTCACTCGGCCCTGTTCACGATGCTCTATTTCGAAACCGCGACGCTCGCGCTGGACGCATACCCCGGGCGCGAGAGCCGCATCGGGTTCTTCGCGCGCATCGATCTCGCCGTCAACCTGCTCACTGCCGTCCTGCAACTGGGCCTGACCGCGCGCCTGCTCCGCTGGCTCGGCGTGGCCGGCACCCTCGCCATCCTGCCCGCGCTGTCGGTGGCGGGGTTCATCGTGCTCGCGCTGTTTCCGGTATTCGCGGTCGTCGTCGGCTTCCAGATCGTGCGCCGCGCCGGCGAATACGCGCTGGCGAAGCCGGCGCGCGAGCTGCTGTTCTCGGTGCTCGGCCGCGAGGACAAGTACAAGGCGAAGAACTTCATCGACACCGTGGTCTTTCGCGGCGCTGACACCGCCAGCGGCTGGCTGTACCAAGCGATCAAGCCACTCGCGTTGTCGCTGTCCCCGCTGTCGTGGCTGGCGGCGCCGCTGGCCGCGGGCTGGGCGCTGCTCGCACTTGCGCTCGGTCGCCATCAGCGCCGGCTCGCCGCCACGCGGAGCGCGACATGAAACGCGCGCTCATCGCGGGCCTGCTGGCGGTGCTGGCCGCGATCGCCGGCTGCAGCACGATCCGCTTCGGCTACAACCAGGCCGACACGATCGTCGTCTACATGACGAACGAGTACTTCGATCTCGACAGGGCCCAGGAACAGGAATTCCGCCAGCGGCTTGACCGCTTCCTCGTCTGGCACCGCGGCACGCAATTGCCGGATTACGCGCGCTTCGCGACCGAGGCGCGCACGCGGCTCGAACGCGGGCCCGTGCGCGCCGATGTGTACTGGTTCGTGGACGGTCTGCGGGACCGCTACCGCACCATGGTGCGCCAGACCTTCGACGACGCCGTGGCAGTCGCCGTCACCCTGACGCCCGAACAGCTCCATCACCTGCAGCGCCAGCTCGACAAGGACAACGCGAAGTTCGTGAAGGAAACCGGCCTCGAGCGCGGCATCGAGGAACGCAAACGCGCGCAGTTGAAAAAAACGCTCGCCCAGACGAAGGACTGGGCGGGCGACGTCAACCGCGACCAGGAGGTCCGCCTGCGCGAGGTGGTCTTCGCCATGCCCCTCGTCAATCACCTGCGCTTTGATGACCGCCGACGGCGCCAGAACGAACTGATCGAGATCCTCAAGCTGCGCCACGACCGCGCGCAGTTCGCGCCGCGGCTGCGCGCCTGGCTGCTCGAGTGGGAGGCGGGGCGCAGCGCGGAATACGAAAAAGTGGTCACCGTCGCCTACGAGGAACGCGCGCAGGGCTTCGTCACCACCTGGAACCTGTTCACGCCGGCGCAACGGACGCACGCGATCAAGCGCCTGCAGGGTTATATCGACGATCTGAACGCGTTGACGGGGACACCCGCCAAGGGAGCGATCTGATGCCCGTACCGCCCTCCAAGCTGCCGCACGTCGGCACCACGATCTTCACCGTCATGTCGGGACTTGCCGCGCAGCACGGCGCGATCAATTTGTCGCAGGGCTTCCCGGACTTCGACTGCGCGCCGAAGCTGCGCGAACTGGTCACCAAATACTTCAACGCCGGCCTCAACCAGTACCCGCCGATGGCCGGCATCCCGAAACTGCGCGAGGCCATCGCGGAGAAAGTGGTGGCGCTGTACGGTGCGGCCTACGATCCGGATACCGAAGTGACGGTGGTCCCGGGCGCGACTTACGGAATCTTCACCGCGGTGACGGCGTTCGTGCGGCCCGGCGACGAGGTGATCGTGTTCGAGCCGACCTACGACAGCTACGTACCGGCGATCGAGGTCAACGGCGGCACGCCGGTGCCGGTGCGCCTGCGCTACCCCGACTACAGCATAGACTGGGAAGCGGTGCGCGCGGCGATCACGCCGAAGACGCGCATGATCCTCGTCAACACGCCGAACAATCCGACCACCAGCGTGTTTTCCGCCGAGGACATGGGCCTGCTGGAAAACCTGCTGCGCGGCACCGGCATCGTGGTGGTGAGCGACGAAGTCTACGAGCACATCGTGTTCGACGGCCACGCCCACCAGAGCGTCGCGCGCTTTCCGGAACTCGCCGCCCGCAGCCTGGTCGTGTCCTCCTTCGGCAAGACCTACCACGTCACCGGCTGGAAAACGGGCTACGTGCTGGCGCCGCTCGACCTCATGGCCGAGTTCCGCAAGGTGCACCAGTTCAACGCCTTCGTCGCCAACGGTCCGCTGCAGTACGTGCTGGCCGAATACCTGCAGGACAAGGACGCCTATCTCGAACTCGCGGCGTTCTACCAGCAAAAGCGCGACTTCTTCGTGGCGGGCGTTGCGGGCTCGCGCTTCCGCTTGCTGCCCTCGCGCGGCACCTTCTTCCAGAACCTGGCCTACGACGCGATTTCGGACGAAAAGGACACCGATCTTGCCGTGCGGCTGACGAAGGAGAAGGGCATCGCGTCGATTCCACTCTCCGCTTTCTACCGTGACGGGCACTGCGATCGCGTGCTGCGCTTCTGTTTCGCGAAGTCCGCGGAAACCCTGGCGCGGGGGACCGAAATCCTGCGTTCGATCTGACCGGCGCGCAGCGCTGGCGCCTCCCGCGGGCTGCCCTTAGAATGGCGCCCCTGCATTGCCCCAACCCCGCTTGAGGAGGATGTCATGAACCACCCCCTGTCGCCCGCCCGTCTGGCCGTCGGCGCGATCATCGCCCTGGCCGCCCCGCTCGCCTGGAGCCAAGCCTATCCGGCCAAAACGGTCCGCCTGATCGCCCCGTTCGCCCCTGGCGGCGGCACCGACTTCATCGCCCGCGTCGCGGCCACCAAGCTGACGGAAGCACTCGGCCAGCAGTTCATCGTGGACAACCGGCCCGGCGCCGGCGGTTCGCTCGGGGCGGAACTGGGCGCCAAGGCCTTGCCCGACGGCTACACGCTGACGGTCATCGCCGGAAGCTACGCAGTGAATCCCAGCCTCTTCAAGCTGGCCTTCGATCCGGCCAACGACATCACGCCCATCATCCAGCTCTCGCAAGGCCCGTTCCTGATCGTCAGCCACCCCGCGCTACCGATCAAGAACATCAAGGACCTCGTCGCGCTGGCCAAGGCCAAGCCGGACGGTCTGATCTATGCGTCCAGCGGCACCGGCAGCATCGTGCACCTCGCCACGGCGCTGTTTGCCGACATGGCGGGCCTCAAGATGATCCACGTCCCGTACAAGGGCACCGGCCCGGCCATCACCGACACTATCGCCGGCCAGACGCAGCTCCTGTGGGGCAGCGTGGCGGCGACGCTCCCGCAGGTGAAGAACGGGCGGTTGAAGGGCATTGCCGTCTCCACCGCGAAACGCATCGATGCCCTGCCCGACACGCCGACGGTCATGGAATCCGGCGTGCCCAGCCTCAAGGGCTACGACGTGATCCTGTGGCACGGGATCATCGGACCCAAAAACCTGCCCAAGCCGATCGTGGACCGCCTCAACACGGAACTGAACAAGATCCTGCAGAACAAGGACATGCAGGACAAGCTGCAGGGCGACGGCGTCTCCGCCGCCGGCGGCACGCCGGAGCAATTCGGCAACACGATCCGCAAGGACATCGACACCTGGCGCAAGATCGTGCAGAAAGCTGGCGTCAAGGCGGAGTAAGCGGCGCCGCATGGGGGATGAGGCGGAGGGATGAGGGGTAAACGCCGCTTAAGTGCGCTGGCAGCGGCGCTGGCGGCTTTCTTCCTCTGCAGTGCTGCCGCCGGTGCGGCCGAGCCGAAATCCGACCCGGGCCTGCGCAAGAGCTGGCGGATCGACGTCGACAGCGACGGCCGCCCCGAAACGCTCACGTATTCCCTCGCCCGCCAGGGCGACCGCTACCGCGCCGCCCTCATCATCCGTGGCGACCGCGGCGTGCTGTGGTCCAAGCGCTGGTCGATGACCGTGGCCGACCTCAACGAACTGCTGACGGAGGAAGGCGACATCCCGGCCAGCGAATGGGTCGAACGCTTCTATGGCGGCGGCCTGCGCAACGGGGTCATGCTGGAACGCCGCAAGCTCAAGTCCGGCGACCTCGATCCGCAGTTCATGGACGACGCGGCGCGCCAGGCGAAGATTCCGGCGTCCGCGGTGGAGAAGGCCATCCTGCGCGAGAAGGCCAACCTGGTACTGAACTACCGCGCGAGCTGGCGCGAGGACCTGATCGAACTCGTCTACGTGCCGGAGCTGAAACGCTTCGTGCGTTATTCGCCGGGGCCGTACTAGCCGTTACTAGACAGCGGCCGCCGTCGGCACGAAATGCGCGTAGGCGACGAGGACGCCCGCACACACCACCAGCATTACGAAACTGAACTTTCGGTTCGCCGCAAGCATCGCGCGCAGCGACACGCCGTGCCGCGCGCGCAGCGCGAGCAGGGTGTTCGACATCGGGCAGGCCGGCAGCCCGATCGCCCAGCCCATGATGCAGGTCATCGCCAGCAGGTTCGGATCAGGGTTGAGCGGCGCGATCCACGGCCCCAGCACGGATACCGGGATGATCGGGTGAAAACCCAGCCATGCGCCGAAGACGATCAGCGCGAGGGTCAGCGCGGCCTCGACGCCGCCGAAGCGGGTGAAGGGCAGCGCGAGGTCCAGCCACGCGATCACGCCCGCCATGCCCGCCGAGAGCACGCCCGCCGCGATGAACAGCGCCATCTCGCCGCCCATTTCCGGAATCCGCGTTTCCACCAGCATCCGCATGCGCGCGGGCGCACGGTTGCCGTCGGTGGCAAGCAAGGTGAGGAAGGTGACGAGCGGGGCCAGCGCCGCGATGATCGCTAGCACCGACCACTGCGGCGCCACCGCGTGCACCAGCAGCACACTGGCCGCCAGCACGGCCGGCACCCACAGCGCGTCGAGCCGCAGCGGATAGCCCTCGAACTCGCGCGCGTGGCCGTAGCGCGCGGAGGACAGGGTCGCCCAAGTCAGCGCCAGCGCGAGCAGCGTGAGCGGAACGCCGATCGCCATCACCACCAGCAGGTTGGTACGCGGCGCAAAGGTGAGCGCCACCGCCATCGAGCCGTAGAACGGCGACCACATGGCGCCGATGATGAAGGCCTGCGACAGACCGACCGCCTGTTCCAGCGCGAGCGGACGCCGCGCCGCGAGGCGCTCCGCGAAAATCGCCACCGCGGAATAGTTGATGACCGCGCCGAACAGGTGCACGCCGGCGAGCGTGTTCGCCAGCGCGCGCGGCCCCTTCTCCAGCCGCTCGCCTTCGGCCGGACGGCCGGTGATGAGCTGCAGGAAGGACACCGCAACCAGCATGCCGGTCAGCGGCGTGTTCTGCGACAGTGCGCGCGCGATGAGGCCGCCCGCACCCGCTACCATGCCGGCCACGATACCGACCGTGCCCGCGAGCGTGAGCGCGAGGACCACCGCTTTCTGGCGGAACGCGAAGCGCGGCCAGAACAACGCCACCGCGGCCCATGCGATGACGCCGGTGAACCAGTCAGGGTAGGCGGGAAAGAACTCCGCGAGGATGACCAGCGCGACGACCGCGACGAGCAGCCACGCGCCGAGGCGCGCGGAAAGGGGAATGGCGATGGACGGCGCGGGCGCGCCGGTCACGGCGCGAGCCGCTCGATGCGCCAGCCGGCGCCATGTCTGCGGTAAACGAGGCGGTCGTGCAGCCGGCTCGGCCGACCCTGCCAGAACTCGACCGCCTCCGGGATCAGCCGGTAGCCGCCCCAGTGCGACGGCCGCGGCACCTCCGCCGGATAACGCTGCACAGTCTCCGCAAGCCGCGTCTCGATGACTTCGCGGCCGGCGATGACCTGGCTCTGCGGCGAGGCCCAGGCGCCTTGCCGCGCGTCGAGCGGGCGCGTGGCGAAGTAGGCATCGGATTCCGCCGCGCTCACCTTCTCGACGCGGCCGTCGATGCGCACCTGGCGCTCGAGGGGACTCCAATGGAACAGCAGGCAGGCGCGGGCATTGGCAGCGAGTTCCCGCGCCTTGCGGCTCTCGTAGTTGGTAAAGAACACAAAACCGCGGTCGTCAGTGCCCTTCAAGAGCAGCGTGCGCGCCGTAGGCTGGCCGTCATCGGAAACAGTGGCGACCGTCATGGCGTTGGCCTGCGGCAACTCCGCTGCCACCGCCTCGTCGAACCAGTGGTTGAACTGCGCGAGCGGATCGGGCCGCGCGTCTTTCTCTTCCAGCGTCGCGCGGGAATAATCGACGCGCAGGGCCTGATACTTGGCGTGATCCATAGCCGCTACAGTACGCCCGACTGGCCGCCGTCCACATTGATGCAGGTGCCCGTCACGTAGCTCGCGGCATCCGAGGCGAGGAACGCGATGACGCTCGCGACCTCTTCCGCCTCGCCCATCCGGCCCATCGGTATGGTTTTGCCGGTCTTCTCGTAATGTTCCTCGACGGAAATACCGCTCTTCTCGGCGCGGCGCACCTGCTGCATGGACTTGATCTTGCCGACCGCCACGACGTTGACGAGGATGTTGTCGGCCGCGTATTCCTTGGACAGGCCCTTCGCCAGCGCCAGCCCGGCGGCGCGGCTGACGGTCGTAGGGAACTGCGCCGCGCCCGGCTGCTTGGCGCCGACCATGTTGAGGTTGATGATGCGGCCGCCGCCCTGTTTCTTCATGTACGGTGCCGCCGCGCGCGTGGTGCGGATCTGCGCGAACACTTTCACCGCGATGTCCTGCTCGAACGCGGCGTCAGTGACGGTGGCGAAGGCGGCCTGGCCTGAGCCGCCGGCGTTGTTGACCACCACGTCGATGCGGCCGTAGCGCTTGACCGTCTCCTCAATGAAACGCTCCATCTCGCCCGGCTTGGTGGCGTCGGCGGCGATTTCAAGGATCTCCGCGCCGGTCTTCTTGCGGATCTCGTCCGCAGTGGCCTTCAGCACATCGGGACGGCGCGCGCAGAGCGCGAGTTTCGAGCCTTCTTCCGCAAACCGGAACGCGGTGGCGCGCCCGATGCCCTGGCTGCCGCCGGTGATGGCGACAACTTTGCCTTTCAGTCCCCACTCCATGGTATTTCCTTCGTGTGTATGTTCTTGGACGTTGGCCCGCGCTTCAGCCCAGGGCCCGCGCGCCCGACTTTCGCGCGCAGCAGCTATGATAGCCGCAAACCGCGTGCCATCCACGCGCTCCACTCCTGGAAAGCGAACGCATGAAAATCACCCGTATCGAAACCTTCCTGCTCAAGGTCCCCTACGAGATGGGCGGTCCGCATCCGCAGTTCGGCGGCAAGCCGCGCACGACCATGGACATCCTTGCGCTCAGGGTGGACACCGATGCCGGCATTTCCGGCTGGGGCGAGGCCTTCGGCGGCCCGACGGCACCGGCCACGCGCCTGGTGATCGAGCAGCAGGTCGCGCCCCTCGCCATCGGCCGCGATGCCACCGCCATTGAGGCGCTGATGAGCGAACTCGCGCGCAAGCTGCAGAACTTCGGCCGGGGTGGCCCGGTCACCTTCGCGCTGTCGGGCCTCGACATCGCGCTGTGGGACCTTGCGGGCAAGGCGGCCGGCCTGCCGCTGCACCGCCTGCTCGGCGGCGCCGTGCGGCGCGAGATCACCGCCTACGCGAGCCTGCTGCAGTACCACGACGCGGCGCTGGTCGAGAAGAACGCCGCCCAAGCGGTCGCCGAAGGTTTCCGCCACCTGAAGCTGCACGAGAAGACCGTGGCCGACGTCGCCGCCGGCCGCAAGGGCGCCGGCGACGGCGTGCCGATGATGGTGGACACGAACTGCCCGTGGAATGTCGGCGAGGCCATCGCCATGGCGCGCGCGCTCGCGCCCTTCGAGCCCACATGGATCGAGGAACCGGTGTGGCCGCCGGAGGACTTCGCGGGCCTCGCGCAGGTGCGGCGCGCAACCCCCATCCTGATCGCCGCGGGCGAAAACGCGCGCACGCTGCTGGATTTCAAGCTGATGCTGGAGGCGGGCGCGGTGTCTGTCGTCCAGCCCAGCATCGCGAAGATGGGTGGCATCACCGAAATGCGCAAGGTCATGACGCTGGCGGAAGCCTTCAACGTGCGGCTGGTGCCGCACTGCACCTACTTCGGCCCGGCGGCACTCGCCACCATGCACATCCTGTCCACCGCGACGGCGACGCCGCTGCTGGAACGCTTCTACTGCACGCTGGAGGCGAGTCCCTTCGGCGAGGCGCTGCTGCCGCAGAACGGCCGCGTGCAGGTGCCGGACGGTCCGGGGCTGGGCGTGGAGCCGGATCCGGAACTGCTGGCGCGCTACAACGTCAGTACTGAAAGCGATTGACCGCCTAGGCGCCAAGGAGAGGCGAGAGGCGATAGACGATAGAGAGCGAAGTCAGATCCGGTTGCTGCGACTTTTCGTTTTTTCGTCTATCGCCTATCGTCTCTCGTCTCTCGTCTCTCGCTTTTTGTTGTTCCTCCTGGCGTCTTTGGCACCTTGGCGGCAAAACCTGACTTACTCCAGCTTCGCCCCCGTCTCCCGTACCGCCTTCTCCCAGCGCGCAAGCTCGGCCTTGAGGAAGCCGCCGAACTCCGCCGCCGTCATGCCCGACAGTCCACCCTCGAAGTGCATCTGCGCGAGCGATTCGCGCACTTCCGGCGTCTGCAGGGTGCGCGTCATGGCCTGGTTGAGTCGGGCCACGATCGCCGGCGGCACGCCCGCCGGTGCCACCATGCCCCAGAAGCCGCTCGCGGTCACTTCGCGGTTACCGGCCTCGGCCAGTGTCGGCACGTCTGGCAACTGCGCGTAGCGGCGCGTGCCGGTCACGGCCAGCGCCCGCGCGCGGCCGGCCTTGATCTGCGTGAACATGAGGGGCAGCGTGGCGAAGGAGGCATTGACCTCGCCGCCGACCAGGGCCGCGGCGGAGGGCGCGCCGCCCTTGTAGGGCACCTGCAGGATCTCGATGCCGGCGGCCTTGCGGAACTGGTCGGAGGCGATGCGCGTGCCGGTGCCCGGCCCCGCGGAACTGAAGGTGATTTGCCCCGGCTTCGCCTTCGCCAGCACGACGAGCTCGGCCGCGTTTTTCGCGGCCACCGCCGGATGCACGACCAGCACGAAAGGCGAGGTCGCGAGCAGCGCCACCGGGGCGAATGCGCGGGCCGAGTCGTACGGCAACTTGTCCATCAGCGGTGGATTGATCACGAACGCGGTATCGATCACGCCCAGCGTATAACCATCCGCCGGCGCGTTCGCCAGCAGTTGCATCGCGATCAGCGTGTTGCCGCCGGGCCGGTTGTCGACGATGAACTGCTGGCCGAATTCCTGAGTCAGGCGCGGCGCCACCAGCCGCGCGAGCAGGTCAGAACCGCCGCCCGGCGCGTAGGCCACGATGATGCGCACCGGCCGCACGGGATACGACTGCGCCTCGGCCCCCGCCGGCACCATTGCGGCAGCGAGACACGCCGCCGCTGCAATAACGCTACCCCTCATCCCTCATCCTTATTCAATCTTCACTCCTGCATCACTGATCGTCCTGGCCCACTTCGGCAGGTCGGCTTTGATCACGGCGGCAAATTCGGCCGGCGAGTTGCCGACCGGATCGAACGCGAGTTCGACCAGCCGGTCGCGGAACTCCGGCGCTTGAATGTGCTTGACGAACGCCAGGTTGAGCCGTGCGATCACTTCCTTCGGCGTACCGGCCGGCGCGACCAGCGCCCAGAACGGCATGGCATCGACCGCGTAGCCCTGCTCGGCGAAGGTCGCGAGGCCGGGCAGCGACGGCGACCGCTTCGGCCCGGAAATGCCGAAAGCCTTCACCTTGCCGGCGCGCACGTGCGGCATGATGGAGGCGGGCGTGGTGAAGCCCATCATGGACTGACCGCCGATCAGCTCGGCCGTCTGCGGTCCGGCGCCCTTGTAGGGAACGTGCACGAGGCTCAAGCCGGCCACCGCACGGAACTGTTCGCCGGCGAGATGCCCGGCGGAGCCGTTGCCGGCGGAACTGAAGTTGAGCTGTCCGGGTTTCGCCTTTGCCAGCGCGACCAGTTCTTTCAGGCTGTTCGCCCCCACCGACGGGTGCACCGCGAACACCAGCGGTGAGGTCGCCACGATGGTGATCGGGGAGAAATCCTTCGCCGCATCGTACGGCAGGTTCGCGAAGAGGCCGGGATTGATCACCAGCGCGGTATCGATCATGCCGATCGTGTACCCGTCGGGCTGCGCTTTCGCCACCAGCGCGGTGCCGAGCGTGCTCGACGCGCCCGGGCGGTTGTCGACCACCAGCGACTGGCCGAGGCTCTCCCCCGCACGCGGCTGCAGCAGGCGCGCGAGGATGTCGGAACCACCGCCCGGGGCGTACGGAACGATCACGCGGATCGGGCGCGAAGGATACGGTGTCTGGGCGGACGCGGCGAGCGCCGTTGCGCCCAGGACGATCGCCAGTGCGAATCCAGTCTTGTGCATGATTTCCCCTCCGGGTTGGCTGTTGTGCCCGCATTGTAAACGCAGCCCTGCGTTAGAATGATGCCATGTCAGAAGCCGATACGCCCGACTCGCCCACGTCCGCGCCCACCGTCATCGACGCGCAGTTCGACGCCGAAACGGGCGCCGCGTTGAAGCAATTGCTCGACGAAACAATCGAAGCGCTGCAACTGGCGCGGGCGAGCCCCGACCTTGACGATCTCGGCGCCACCTTTGCGGTGGCCCTGTTGAAACTCGGCATGGCGACGGGTTTCGTGGAGCAGCGGCATCCGGGCTTCGCGAAAGACATCGAAGAGAAGCGCCAGCGCGTGCTGGCCGCGCTGATTCCCAAGCACTAAAAGACCACCACGGGGATAACCGCCGATGAACGCCGATGGACGCCGATGGACGCCGGTGGACGCCTATAGCGCCTGAGACATTGCGAGTTTTGTCGGCGGTTCCATGGGTTTAACGCATTCGTTTCTTGAGGAGCAGCCATGTTCAGTCCGTCCCGGACGGCGGTTTTGTGTGCCGCCGCACTAGCCGCCGCCACACCGGTATCGGCCCAGACGTTTCCCGCCGGCAAGCCGGTCCGCATCATCGCGCCCTTCGGTCCCGGCAGCACCATCGACATCATGGGCCGGCTGCTGAGCCCGAAACTGAATGAATCGCTGGGTACGCCGGTCATCGTCGAGAACCGCCCCGGCGCCGGCGGCGCGATCGGCATGGACGCCGCCGCCAAGGCTGCGCCCGACGGGCATACGCTCGCGATCGGCGCGCTCGGTCCGCTGGCGATGAACCCGGTGCTGTATCCCAAAACGCCGTTCGACCCCATCAAGGACTTCGCCGCGGTGAGCCTGCTCGCCACCGGACCCGTCGCCATCGTCGTGCACCCGTCGATCCCGGCCAAGACCATCAAGGAACTGGTCGCGCTGGCGAAAGCAAAACCCGGCCAGCTCAACTACGGCTCCCCCGGCGTCGGCAGCAGCCCGCACCTCACCGGCGAACTGTTCAAGCTCGAAACCGGCACGAACCTCGTGCACGTACCGTACAAAGGCAACGCCGAAGCGCTCACCGATCTCATCGGCGGGCAGGTCAGCATCGTATTCAGCGGCGTGCCGCCGGTCGTACCCCTGGTGAAAGCCGGCAAACTGCGCGCGCTCGCGACCACCGGCAAGACGCGCAACGCCAGCCTGCCCGACGCGCCGACCATCGCCGAGGCCGGCGTGAGAGGCGCGGAAGTGCTGATCTGGTACGGCGTCGTGGCGCCGGCGGCCACGCCGAAGGACATCATCGCGCGGCTGAACCGCGACATCGTGAAGGCAATGGCGACGCCAGACCTCAAGGAAAAATTCCTGCAGCAGGGCGTCGACCCGGAAACCAGCACGCCCGAGCAGTTCGCGCAGCTGATCCGGGACGAACATGCGCGTTGGACCAAGGTGATCCGCACCGCGGGCATCCGCCTGGACTGACGGCGATGACGGACGCGCGGGGACTCATCGCGGTCTGGCTGCACGTGCCGCCGGAGCGAGAGGAAGAGTTCAACGACTGGTACGCGCTGGAGCATCTCGCCCACGTCACCAACCTGCCCGGCTTCACCGGCGCGCGTCGCTATGCCGCGATCGATGCGGCGCCGAAGTACCTGGCGTGGTACGAGACCGAAGACGAACGCGTGGAGCCCGGGCCCGCGTTCCAGCACCTCGTGCAGCATCCCACCGGCTGGTCGCGCCGCATCCGGACCTTCTACGGCGAGCACCGCCTCCGCCACAACTACCGGCTCGCGTGGTCGCAGGGCACCGAACCGGCGCCCGACGCACCGCTGCTCTACACCGTGCAGACCGATTGCGCCGACTCCGCCCGCGCCGCCGAATTCCGGGACTGGTACGACCGCGAGCATCTGCCGGCGCTCGCCGCCGTGCCCGGCGTCCTGCGCACGCGGCGCTATGAAGCCGTGATGGGCACACCCTGCTCGCTCGCGGCTTACGAATTGTCGGCCCGCGACGTGTTCGAAAGTCCCGCCTGGCTGGAGGCACGCGAAAAGTCCCGCACCGGTACTATGCAGCCGCTATTCGCGAACGCCCGCCGCACCTGGTACCGCCTCATCCGCGGAACGCTGCGGCACAGCGAGCGTTGAACGACTTCTGTTTTCTCGCCAAGACGCCAAGAAAACAACAACTCAGTAGAGCGAGAGACGAGAGAAGATAGAAGTGAATACCGGTACGGCCGCGAAGATTTTTCGTCTCTCATCTCTCGTCTTGCGTCTTGCGTCTTGCGTCTTGCGTCTTTCGTTTCTCCAGCGTCTTGGCGGCGAATCGAGTTTTAGGAAAGAAAACATGAAACTGCCCATCTACCTCGACAACTCCGCCACCACCCCGGTCGATCCGCGCGTGGTGTCCGCCATGCTGCCGTGGCTCACCGAGCAATTCGGCAACCCGGCGAGTTCGACCCACCGCTACGGTACCGATGCGCGCGCGGCCGTGGAGGCCGCGCGAGATGAAGTGGCCCGCCTCGTCAACGCCGATCCGGGCGAAATCGTGTGGACTTCCGGCGCCACTGAGTCCGACAACCTCGCCATCAAGGGCGCGGCGCTGGCCTACCGCGCCAAGGGCAAGCACATCGTCACCGCCGCCACGGAACACAAGGCCGTGCTCGATACCGTGCAGGCGCTGGCGCGCGAGGGCTTCGACGTCACGATCCTGCCGGTGCAGACGGACGGCCTGCTCGACCTCGACCGCTTCCGCGACGCGCTGCGGCCGGACACCACGGTGGCCTCGGTGATGCTGGTCAACAACGAAATCGGCGTCATTCAGGACGTCGCCGCTTTGGGCGCGATCTGCCGCGAGAAGGGCGTGATTTTTCACGTGGACGCCGCGCAGGCGACCGGCAAGGTGGCGATCGACCTCGCCACGCTGCCGGTGGACCTGATGTCGCTCACCGCGCACAAGACCTACGGACCCAAGGGCATCGGCGCGCTGTACGTGTCGCGCGGCCGGCGCGTGCGGCTGGAGCTGCAGATGCACGGCGGCGGCCATGAGCGCGGCATGCGCTCCGGCACGCTGGCGACGCACCAGATCGTGGGCATGGCGGAGTGCCTGCGGATCGCCGGCGCCGACATGGCCGCGGAAGTCCCGCGCGTGCGCGCGCTGCGGGACAAGCTCGTGCAGGCGCTGACGGCCTACCCGGAAGTGCACGTGAACGGCTGCCTCACGCAGCGCATCGCGCACAACCTCAACGTCTCGGTGAACCTGCCACATTGCGACAGCCTTGCGGCCTCGCTCACCGACATCGCGGTGTCATCCACCTCCGCGTGTTCCTCGGGTGCGGCCTCGCCCTCGCACGTGCTGGCAGCACTAGGCAGCCCCGTCGGCAGCGCGCTGCGCATGACCGTGGGCCGCTTCAATACCGAAGCCGAGATCGACTACGCGATCGGGTATTTGTGCGGGAAGATCGAGGACTGCCGCCGCGCGGCGGCGTAACTCACGAAAACTGCGGCGGCGGCTTCTACTTCGCCGGCGTCTGATCGAGATAGCGGTCGATGTCCTGTGCGCGGATCGCACCGGCGATGGGCGCGCCGTCGGCGAAGATCAGCGTCGGCGTGACCGTGATGCCGAGCCGGCCGCCGATTTTCTCCAGCTCCGCCACCGGCGTCTTGCAGGCCTTGCTGGACGCCGTCGGCGTCACGTTCCTCAACATCCAGTCGTCCCAGGCCTTCGCGCGGTCCGACGAACACCACATCGAGTTCGACAGCACCGTCGTGCCCGGGAACTTCGACTCGATTGGATACATGAAGACGTAGATCGAGACGTTGTTGACCTTCTCGAGTTCCTTCTCGAGGCCCTTGCAGAACGGGCACATGGGGTCGGTGAACACCATCAGCGTGCGCTTGCCGTTGCCCCTGACCCGCTTGATCGCCATCGACAGCGGCGGCAGGTCCTTGAGGTTCAGCGCGGTCCGCTTGCGGAAGCTCAGCTCAGTGACGTTGGCGTTGGTCTTGGTGTCGATCAAAGCACCGCCCGCGAACATGAAGCTGACCTGCTCGTCGACGTAAAAGATGCGGTTATCCATGAACACTTCGTAGAGACCGCCGTACGGCGTTTTGACAATGCTCTCGATCTTCGCGCCCTTGTGCTGGAGCTCGACGAGCTTGCGGACGGAGGCCTCGTCGGCCGCGGCGAGCAGCGGGAGCACGAGGCACAGGGCGCCGGCAAGGCGCGCGAGGAAGCGGACGGAACCGAGTGTTTTCATGGCCATAGGATTGTAACTAACCAGGCCTGCGCCACTGCGCCGCTCATCGGGCACGGCCCGCCGCGGGTCTATCGATCTTCGCGCCGGACGTCTTGACGGCCTGCCCCCATTTGGGGATTTCCGCACGAACCGCGCCCGCCGGCGTTTCGATGCGACGCAGACGGTGCGGCAGCCTCATTTCGATTCCCGCGCGGTTTCCACCGCCTCGACGAAACCGTGATCGCAGAAGCCGGGTTCCGACACCCGTCGTGCACGCTCGAACACCGCGTCCGGTTCGCGCAGCACGCGGGCGTTGTAGTGGCGGGTGGCGGCCGCGCCGTAGGTGCGGCACACGCCCGTCCGTGGGTCGTGGTCGAAGCAGCCATAAACAGTGGTGACCTGGTAATAACCGCCGGCCTCATCGATGAAATGCAGGTAGTGCGGCGTACGCACGACCGTCACTTCCCGGCTGCCGGCCATGCGGGTGTGAATCTGACGGGCCGTGGCGCGCGCCACGCTGATGTCCTGATAATGGGCCAGGGCATCGGCGCGGCCTTCGACCATCACGCGGTCGCCCGTATCGGGGTCGATCTCGTAGGCCCGGTAAAACGCGCAGTGCACGTTGCGGGCACGCGCAAGGCGGTTGAGATCCGCGCCGAAGGCGTTCTCCGCGCCGGCAGCACCCGCCAGCGGCGCCCAGACCGGGAACAGGGCGATGGCCACGAGCACCGCTGCCCATCGACAACCATTCACCATCCGCATGCAGCCTCCTCCGGAAAATGCTGCAAAAGTGTGCGCGTTTGAGCGGCCGCTGTCCATGCCGGTGCACGGCAGCGGGAGACGCTACGCCGCCATTGTCGGCAAGGCCTGCAGTTGTTATTTTCGCGCTGCCTATCCTGCCACTCACAGCAAGTCTCCATGCCGCGCCACACCGCCCGGCGATCCCTCGGGATCGCAGCCCTGCAGTTGCCATGCTGCGCGCTGGCGCAGAATTGCCCCGCCAAACCGGTCCGCATCATCACGCTCTTCACGGCCCGGCGGCTCGACGGACCTGCTGGCGCGCGTCCCCGGCCAGAAGCTGGCCCAACGCTGGGGACAGCAGACGATCGTGGCGAGCGAGTTCACCGCGAAGGCGCCGCCGGACCGCTTCAGCGCCCAGTTCCGTACCGAGATCGAGAAGTGGGGCAAGGTGATCAAGGCCTTCGGTGCGCGTCCCGACTGAGAAAAACCGGAAATTGCCAAACGTTCCGTGACTTGTTAGCGTTAGACTTGATTATGCTTGAATATGCTTGAGCGACCCGCCATCCGACCCCAGTACCGCAGTCAAAACAACATACAGCCCCGGAGGAGTTCCATGTTCGGCTTCGAGTTGATCTTCGTCGGCACTGATCAGATGAACGCCTTCATGAAAGAGCGCACCAAGGCCTCGATGGACGTGGCCAAGCGCATGGGCCTCATCAAGTAAACCACCGGACCTCGCCATGATCCCAGCCCTGCCCACCCGCACGACCCTCGCCTTCCTGTTATGTGCGGCCGCCGGCCTCGCAGGTTGCGCCGGCCCCTACGCCTACGTGCGCAAGGAGGAAGCGGTGCTGCCCGGCAACCGCGCGGTGGAAGTCGTGCGCTGGAGCAGGCTGGAGCACCGCCATGAAACACCGCGCGACGAATGGACCGGTTTGCCGAAGGTCATCGCCTACGGCGTGTCGGTCCCGCTGCCGCGCGGCGGGCGGGTGGACTGGGAAGGCGACGGCACCCTGCTGCCGGTTGCGGTCGCCACCGACGCATTGTCCGCCTACCTCGCGACCACGCCGCGTGATTGCGCCGACTATGAAGCTGCGGGTGCCCCTGTCCCGCCGTACGTATTCTTCCGATCTCAGGGCGAGCAATGGCAAAAGATCACGGCGGCCGAGTTTCCCGCTGCTGTCACCGAAGCCAATCTGCTCGTGCCCCTGAACGCTGCGGCGCTCGCGACCATACGCCAGGGGGGCGTGGTGCAACCCGAAACCATCCGCCGCCTGAATGGCCAGCTCGACGCCGATGCGCGCAGCATCAACCGGAACGGGCCGTGGCCCGTCTGGGCGTCCTGCATGCGCGAGGTTGAAATGCGCAAGGCGCAGGAAGCGGCCAAGAAGTAAAGCCAGCGCCCGCCTACAGCACCTGCCCCGCCCTGAAGAAACCGCGCGGGGTGCGGTGCAACTTCTCGAAGCCCGTTTTCGTCACCCGGATCATCTCGCCCGTCTGCACGCCCGCCGTGTGATCGGCGGTAATCACGTTGGGCTGCACGACGAGGCACATGTTCTCCTCCAGCGTCATCTTCGGCAGCGGGCCCGCCATGCGGCTCTTGCTGCCGATGATCGGCTGCCAGTAGCCGCCGCCGAATCCGTGCACCACGTCGTCGCAGACGGTGAACCCTTGCTGCTCGGCCAGTCCGGTCGCATCGAGGATGGCTTCCATCGCGGTGCCATGGCGGATCACGCCCGTAATCGCATCGAAGATGGCCTCGGCGGTCGCGTGCAGGTCCCGGTACAAGGGTGTCGGTTCTGCGTCCACACTGAAGGTGCGCAGGATCTGTCCGGCGTAGTCCCACCAGAAGGCGGAAAGCTCGCAGAAGATCACGTCTCCCGCTTCGACTTTCTTCGGGGAGTGGTGCTGCGGCGGCACGTAGAGCTGCGGGTTCGCCATCGAAGTCCGCCCGATGTAGTGGATCATGGTCGTGCCGCCATGGCCAACCCACGCGCGTTCGACCAGGTTACCGAGCTCGCGCTCGGTCAGGCCGGGCTTTGTTTCCGCCAGCAGCGCGGCGAAGCCCGCATCCGACAGTGCCGCGCCGATTCGGAACCAGTCGATCTCCTCCTCCGACTTGATCATGCGCAGCCGCACGTATTCGGCGTCGAGCGATACGACGTCGAAGTGCGCCTCCAGCTGCCGCCACTTGGAGACGACCAGCGGGCCCATTACGCCGATCTTCTTCGCCCCGCGCTTCCTGAGTTCCTCGATGGTTAGCGTGATACCGCGGTGCTCGCCCCAGCGCACGTCTGCGCCCGGCGTGATGCGTTTCGCCAGCGGAAAGTGGTTGAACCACTCCATGAACATCGTCATCGGCGCGCCGGGCTTGAACACCACGTAGGCCTCGACCGTGCCCGGCCAGCCGGTCACCCACTGCGGTGCGTTCCCGGTGCGGTGATCGGTCACCACCAGCAGGTGGTCGACGCCGTGCTTCTCCATTGCGGCGCCCAGTGCGCGGTGACGCCGCGCGTACTCGGCGTCGGAGAAGCGCGGATATTCCATCTCCATGATGGCGCGCTGGCGGGGTTCGAGTTTCAGTATATCGGCAGGCATGGGGCGATCCGTGGGTCAGGGAAGGGAACGGTGGCGGCGTCGCGCGGCGTTGACGATGCGCTCGATGGCCTGCTCGTAGGCTACGCCGGCGAAGCAGACGTTGATCGCGAACGCATGGCGCGCGAGGTCGTGGTTGGGATTGGCTTCGATGAACTTCAGGGTGCCGTCGTCGGCGAGCCGGAAGTCGACACGGCCGTAGTCCCGCATGCCGAGCGCGGCGAACGCGGCGCGGGCGTCCTGCCATACGCGCGCCAGCAGTGCCGGTTTAAGCCGGGCCTGCCGCCAGCGCACCCGCCAGCGCGTCCGGTAGGCCGGGTTGTGGCGCAGCTGATCCGTCGCAAACTGTGGACCGAGGGGCCGCTTCCGACCGATATGCAGCTCCATGGGCGGCATCGCCTGCACCGTGCCGCGGGCATCGGCCAGCAGCGACACATAGAGATCGTTGCCTTCAACGAACTCCTCGCAAATCGCCGGCATCTTCAGCCGTCGCGTGATTGCCGCCACGCGCCGCAGCAGGGCCGCCTGGTTGCGGACGAGCGAGGCGCGCGAGATGCCGTCGCCGCCGTCGCCGAATTGGGGCTTCACAATCACCGGGAAGCGCAGGTCGTGGTGGCGCGCATCGGCAGCGGACGCCGCCGTGAGAAAGCGCGGCGCGTCCACACCGGCAGCGGCGACGATGCGTTTCGACAAGGCCTTGTCGCGGCACACCTGCAGGCCGGCCGGGCCGGTGCCGGTATACGGTCGCCTGAGGAGGTCGAGGACGCCGGCAATCGCCACGTCCATCCTGCGGTCACCGCCAATGGATTCGGTCAGATTGAAGATCAGTGCAGGCTTCAGGACTTCGAGCCGCTCGATGCTCGCCAGCAGGTCGTCGGTAAAGGGCAGCACAGCCGTGGCATGGCCGTTGGCGTTCAATGCCCGCTGGATATGCCACTCGGCACTGTGGCGCGGCAGGACGAAAGTCCCGCCCCGTCCCCCGTCACAGGCCTCCCAGTCGACGAGCAGGACAATCAGGCCCCGCACCTCCGTCAGGCCGCGGTGCGCCCGGGCGCCGTATCCTGCTTCGCCCAGTAGTCCGGCGCGGACTTGGATTTCGCGAGCGCCTCCGCCGTCTCGAAGCCCGGCGCCATCGACGTCGCGGTGCCGGTCATCACCTGGTGATGTTCGATGTTGAGCAGGCGCAGCCAGCTCTGCTGCCCCATGGTCAGCGCGATGAAGCAGCCGAGTTCGACCAGCTCCGGTTCGGTGTAATGCCGATGCAGACGCGCCCAAAACGCGTCGTCGGTCTCCAGCCGCCAGGTAATGGCCTCGGCGTACGCCAGCGCGGCCTTCTGCCGGTCGTTGTACTTGGCGGACTGCTCGAAGTTGACGAGGTCATCCGCCTGCGCTTCCTCCAGCGCGGAACTGAAGGCCTTGGTCGAGCGCTGGTTGCCGCAGAACTCGCACTTCACCGCCCGCGACACGTACAGGCGCGCCAGTTCCTTGATCGCATGGTCGAGGATGCCGGTGTGGAAGATGTCGCGCCACGAGTTGGCAAAAGCCCAGAACGCACCGGGCACGTGCGCGCGCACGGCCGAGCTCTCTGGGCGCGGCGTACCCTCGCGGGCACAGCGCTCTATTTCTGTCCGCATTTCCGGCGGCATGTTCTCCGCGGGCACATAACTGATACGTTGCTGGCTCATGGCGCTCTCCTGTTCGTTCAACGTTCGCATCATACCGCCGGCCTTGTCTACAGGCCGTCGCCCACTTCCTTGTTTTCGGACTTGATGTCGAGCCCCGACGCTTTCGCCTGCATGAGCAGCAGCGCCGAGAAATCCTGGTCGGTATAGCCATTGCCGATCAGCGTCTGCACAAGATCACGCGTGAGCGAGGTGAGCGGCATCGGCACCCCGAAGGTCTTGCCGGCACTGAGTCCCAGGTCGATGTCCTTGCGCAGCAGCTCCGGCGTGAACGTCACGTGGAAGTCGAGGTTGGTCAGCGCGGGGGTCTTGTACGCGGTGAACATCGACCCCATCACGCTTTTGTTCAGGAAGTCGAGAAAAGCATGACGCTGCATGCCGGCCTTTTCCGCCAGCACCGTGATCTCGCACAGGTTCTGGATCACCACGCCGAGCATCACGTTGTGGCAGATCTTGGCGATGCGGGAAAGCTCGCCGTCGCCCACGTAGGACACGCCGCGGCCGATGGCTTCCAGGTAGGGCGACACAGCATCGAAGGCATCCTTCGGGCCGGAGGCCACCACCGTCAGCTTGCCCGCCTTGATGACCTTGGCGTTGCCGGAAACGGGAGCAGCGAGCATCTTCACGCCGAGCGTTGCGAGCTTCGCCCGAATCTCCGCGGACTCCTCCAGAGAAATCGAGGTGCTGTCCACGATGATCTTCGGCGTATTGCCGCCGGAGGTGACGCCGTTGGGCCCGAACAGCACTTCCTTCACGTCTTTGCCGGTGGACACCATGGTGAACACGATGTCGCACCCGGCGAGGTCGGTCAGCTTATCCACCACCTTCGCGCCGACCTTGGCCAGCGGCTCCGCCTTGGCTTTGGTGCGGTTCCAGACGGCGATGTCGCAGCCGGCTTTTGCCAGCCGTTCCGCCATCGCATAGCCCATGCGGCCGATACCGATCCAGCCGAGTTTGTGTTGTTTCATATTTGCCATTACAGAATCCCATGAAAGAAGAATTTCACCGCGGAGGCGCAGAGAAGCGGAGTAAGTCTGCCCGTCTTGCCCTTCCGCATGCAGTTTCGTGCTTTTCTCTTTGCGCCTCCGCGTCTCTGCGGTTCAGTTCGCTTCACTTACGCCTCCAGCGCCTGCGCCCAGTCGCGCGACTCGATCGCCGTCTTGACCTCTTTGAGGAAGGCAGCGGAATAGGCGCCGTCGATAGCGCGGTGGTCGAAGGTCTGCGCCAGCACGCCCACCGGCCGGATCGCGATGCTGTCGCCCGCTTCGTTCTCGATGACGACCGGCCGCTTCTTCACGCCGTCGGTAGACAGGATTGCCACCTGCGGCGCGTTCACGATCGGTGCGGTGATCAGCGTGCCGAACACGCCGGAGTTCGACAGCGTGTAGGTGCCCTCGGTCGTATCGTCTGGCTTGAGCCTGCCGGCTCGCGCACGCACCGCCAGGTCGTTGATCTCCCGCGCGATCTGCGGCAGCAACTTGTTCGGTACGTCCTTCACCACCGGGACAACAAGCCCTTCGAAGCCGAGGTCCACGGCGATGCCGAGATTGATCCGCTTGTGCAGCACCAGATGGTCGTGGTCGAGCGAAGCGTTGAGATGCGGAAACTTCGCCAGCGCGATCGACACTGCCCGCGCGATGAACGGCAGGTAGGTCAGCGAAAAACCCTCGCGCGCCTTCCACGCCGCGCCGTGTTTCGCCCGCGCCTGTTCCACGCGCAGGAAATCCACTTCCATCGCCTGCAGGACGTGCGGCACGGTGCTCCACACCCGGGCCGTGTGCTCGGCAGTGCGGCGGCGGATGCTGTTGAGCGGGAGCCGCTCGGCGCCATCGATATGATGCTGCGCGGGCGTCTCCGTGCGCGCCTCTATCGGTTCACCTGCACGGTTTTGAAGATGCAGCAGCACGTCCTCGCGCGTGATGCGGCCGTCGCGCCCGCTGCCCGCGATCGACCGGATATCCAGTCCATGTTCCGCGACCAGCCGGCGCACCACCGGCGACAGGCGTTCCTGCGCGTCCGCGCGTGGCGGCGCTGAGCGGGGTGCGCTCGCCGCTGCGACCGCTGCCGGCGCGGCTTTCGTCGCGGGTGCAGCCGCAACCGTGGTCGCGGCGCCGCCGCCTTCGCGAATCACCGCCAGACGTACCCCCACCTTGGCGCTCACGCCCTCGCCGATCAGGATCTCGGCAACGATGCCGTCCACCGGCGACGGAATCTCGGTGCTGACCTTGTCCGTTTCGACATCGAACAGAGTCTCGTCCGCCTTCACGGCGTCGCCGACCTTTTTGTACCACTTGGCCACCGTGCCTTCGGCAACGGTCTCGCCCAACTGCGGCATGATTACGTCCATATACCACTAACCCCTAGAACGGTTGGCCACCAAGGTCTCGATACCCCCTTGAGGGGTACGCCAAGGACGCCAAGAAAAGTGCGGTTCAGAAAAGGCGAGAGACGATAGCCGAGAGAAGATAGAGGTAAGGACATCCACCGGCTGCGATGACTGGCCATCTATCGTCTTTCGTCTATCATCTTTCGCATCTACTTTGAACTCTTGGCAACTTGGCGGCTAATCTATTTTGTCTTTGATTTCGCGCACGATGCGTTCCACCGAGGGGATCGTCGCGTCTTCGAGATGGTCCGCCGACGGCAGCGGAATATGCGGCGTCGTGATGCGGTGGATCGGCCCGTCGAGACTCCAGAAGCACTCGTCGGCGACGATGGACGCGATCTCCGCACCCCACCCGCACAGCCGCGGATTTTCTTCCACCGTCACCAGCCGGCCCGTTTTCACCACCTCGGAGAGGATGGTCTGCGTGTCGAGCGGCACCAGCGAGCGCACATCCACCACCGTGCAGGAGATCCCGTATTCCCGCTCGAGAATGTTCGCGGCGTCGAAGGACTTGTGCACCATGGACGCCAGCGCCACGATGGTCACGTCCTTGCCACGGCGGATCACTTTCGCTTTGCCCAGCTCGTCCACGTATTCGCCGTCTGGCACCTCGCCCTTCATCGAATAGAGTGACTTCTGCTCGAAGAACAGCACCGGGTCCGGATCGCGCACGGCGGCCGCGAGCAAACCCTTGACGTCCGCCGGGAAGGCTGGCGCCACCACCTTGATGCCGGGGATCGCCATCGCCCAGTTTTCCACCGCCTGCGAGTGCTGCGCGCCGAAACGCGAGCCGGCGCCGTTCGCGGTGCGGATCACGAGTGGCAATGAAATCTGGCCGTTCGTCATGTAACGCGATTTCGCGATTTCATTCGCCACGATATCCCAGCACACCGCAAGGAAGTCCGAGAACATGATCTCGGCGATCGGCTTCAGGCCCGTCATCGCCGCCCCCATCGCAGCGCCAAGAATCGCCTGCTCGGAAATGGGGCAGTCGCGCACGCGCTTCGGCCCAAACTTCTCGAGTAAGCCCACGGTCGCCTTGAACACGCCGCCCGCCGCTGCCACGTCCTCGCCGAGGAAGACGACGTTCTCGTCGCGCGCCATCTCCTGCGCGATGCCGGCCGCCACGGCGTCCCGATAGGTCAGTTCCGCCATGCCGTGCCTCCGTCCGCCCACACATCCTTGTCGATCATGTCGAGCGAGGGCGGCGGCGACACCTTTGCAGCCTCCGTCGCCTCGTTCACCTGCGCCATCGCGGTGTCTTCAATGTCCTTGACCGTGGCTTCGTTGAAGCCGAGTCCGAGCAACCGCTCGCGATACATCTTGATCGGGTCGCGCTCCAGCCACTTCTCCAGTTCGCCGGCCGGCCGGTACTTGCCCGGATCGGCGCGCGAATGGCCGGAGTGCCGGTAGGTCATGGCCTCGATCAGCGAGGGCCCGCCGCCGGCGCGGGCCTTGTCCAACGCGGTCATGGCCACCCGGTAAGTGGCGTCCGCGTCGTTGCCGTCGACGATGATCCGCTCCAGCCCATAGGCCGAGGCGCGGTCGGCCGCAGGGTGCTTGACCGCGGTGACCTGGTCGATCGGTGTGTATTCCATGTAAAGGTTGTTCTCGCACACGTACACCACCGGCAGCTTCCACACGGCGGCCATGTTGAGCGCCTCATGGAAGGCGCCGATGTTCGTCGTGCCGTCGCCGAAGAAGCACACAGCCACCTGGTCCGTACCGCGATACTGGGCCGACCACGCCGCCCCCGCCGCCACCGGCAGGTGTGCACCGATGATCGCGTAGGAGCCCATCGCCCCCTTGGACACATCCGTCAGGTGCATGGAGCCGCCTTTGCCGCCAAGGAGCCCGCACTCGCGCCCCATCAGTTCGCCCAGCACGCCGGTCATCGATGCGCCGCGCGCCAGTGTGTGCGCGTGGCCGCGGTAGGTACAGAAGGTCCAGTCGGTCGGCTTCATCGCCACGCCGAACGCGGCGGCGATCGCTTCCTGGCCGAGCGACAGGTGGCTGGTGCCCTTGATCAGGTTCTGCAGGAAGAGGTCGTAGGCCCGCTTCTCGCAATAGCGGATCTCCATCTGCAGGCGGTAGAGGTCGAGCCGGGTATCGGGCCCGATATCGTCGGCCGGCGAAGAAGACTTCGCCGGTTGCTTGAGGGTGCTGGTGGCCACAATGCTCCTTTCGGTTACTGAACGATCTTGCCGGGGTTCATCAGGTTCAGCGGGTCGAGCGCCGCTTTCAGTTGTTTCATCACGTCCACCGCCTCGCCATGCTCCGCGCGCAGCGAGGCCAGCTTGCCGTAGCCGATCCCGTGCTCGCCGGTGCAAGTGCCGCCCATCGCGAGGGCGCGCGCGACCAGCCGCTCGTTCAGCGCGTTCGCGTCGGCGATTTCCTGCGGCGCGTCGGGCTTGACCAGCACCAGAAGGTGGAAATTGCCGTCGCCGACGTGGCCGACCATGGGCACCATCAGCCCGGAGGCGTCGATATCGCGGCGCGTCTCGGCGATGCATTCCGCAAGCCGCGAAATCGGCACGCAGACGTCGGTGACATAAGCCTTGGCGCCGGGCCGCAGCGCAAGCCCCGCGTAGAGGACATCGTGCCGCGCCTGCCACAGCCGGCTGCGGTCTTCCGCCTGCAGCGCCCACTGGAAACCGCCGCCGCCGTGTTCGCCGGTAATTGCACCGGCGAGCTGCGCCTGCTCCTTGACGCTAGCCGCGGTGCCGTGAAACTCGAAGAACAGCGTGGGCTGCTCGGGATAGCCCAGCTTCGAAAAGAGGTTCACGCCGCGCATCTGCACCTCGTCGAGGAACTCGATGCGCGCCACCGGTATGCCGGTCTGGATGATCTCGATCACCGCCTCCACCGCACCTGCCATCGTCGCGAATGGACACACCGCCGCGCTGATCGCCTGCGGCACGGGATGCAGGCGGACCTGCACTTCGGTGACCACGCCCAGCGTGCCTTCCGCGCCGACGAACAGCCGGGTCAGGTCATAACCCGCGGCGGACTTGCGGGCGCGCGTCCCGGTGCGGATCACCCGCCCGTCGGCCAGCACCACGGTCAGCCCGAGGACGTTTTCGCGCATCGTGCCGTAGCGGACGGTCGTCGTGCCGGAGGCGCGCGTCGAGGCCATGCCGCCGAGCGTCGCGTCCGCGCCGGGGTCCACGGAGAAGAAAAGGCCCGTGTCCTTGATGTGGGCGTTCAACTGCTTGCGCGTCACGCCGGCCTCGACCCGGGCATCCATGTCGGCGCCGTTGACTTCCAGCACACGGTTCATGCGGCTCATGTCGATGCACACGCCGCCGCGTAGCGCCGCGATATTGCCTTCCAGCGAGGTGCCGACGCCGAACGGGATCACCGGCAGGCCATGCTTCGCACACACGCGCAGGATCGCGGCCACCTCCGCTGTCGTCTGCGGGAACACCACCGCGTCCGGCGCATGCGGCGCGTGCCACGACTCGTCCTGGCCGTGGCGCTCGCGCAGCGCAAGCGCCGTGGACACGCGGTCGCCCAGCAACCGGGAGAGTTCTGCCAGTGCCGCGGGTAAAAGAACTTTATCGGGTGTGTCCATATCAGAGGCGAAAGAAGAGAGACGAGAGAGGAAAGAGGAAAGAGGAAAGAGCACTCCACGAGAATTATCGACTTTCGCTTTCTCGTCTCTCGTCTCTCCTCTCTCTCTTCTCTCGCTTTCTCAGTACCTGTTGGCGATCGGCAATTCCTGCGCCGGGAACAAGGTGATGACCTGCGCGCCCTTGGGCGTCAGCACCACCTCTTCCTCGATGCGCGCGGCGGACACGCCGTCCGTCGCCGGGCAGAAGGTCTCCACCGCGAACACCATGCCGGCCTTCAGTTCGTAGGTGTCCTTGAACGAATTCAGGCGCGAGATGAGCGGCTTCTCGTGCAGGCCGAGCCCGAGGCCGTGGCAGAAATTCAGGCCGAAGGCCGACATCTCGGTTTCGAAGCCGATCTCGGTGGATTTCGGGAACATCTTCGCCACCTTGTCCGTGGTCACACCCGGGCGCAGCATGGAGATCGCGCCATCCATCCACCCGCGGGCCTTCTTGTAGGCGTCGAGCTGCGGCTGAGTGGCCGAGCCCACGGTGAAGGTGCGGTAGTAACAGGTGCGGTAGCCCATGTACGACTGGATGATGTCGAAATAGGCCTGGTCACCGGGCCGGATCAGCCGGTCGGTGAAGTTGTGCGGATGCGGGCTGCAGCGCTCGCCGGCGATCGCGTTGATCGCCTCCACGCAGTCCGAGCCCATCTCGTACAGGCGCTTGGTCGCCAGCGCCACGATCTCGTTCTCGCGGATGCCGGGCTTTAGCGCCTCGTAGATGTCCTGATAGACGCCGTCCACCATGGCGGCGGCCGTGTTGAGGAGCGTGATCTCATCGTGGCTCTTGATCTCGCGCGCCTCCAGCATTACCTGCTGGCAGTCGCGGACCTGGAGGCCCAGCTTCTGCAGCGCGAACAGGAACGGCGGCTCGACGACGTCGATGCCCAGCGGCATGTCGGCCACGCCTTCCTGCTTGAGGATGTCGTAGATCTCCTGCGCGGCTTCCTCGAACAATCCCACCTTCGGATGGATCGCCCCGCGCATGCCGACATTGCCGGCGAGGCAGTGGTTGGTCGGCAGCCACGGCGCGTAGAGGCGATGGTGGCGCGCCGCCGAACCGAAGTCCCACAGATACGGGTCGCCGTTGCCGGTGAACAGGCACCAGCGCGTCAGCTTGTCGCGCGCCCACTCGCCGATCACCGTGCTGGAGATGTAGCGCACGTTGTACTGGTCGAACACCAGCACCGCGCCCAGACCCGATTTCGCGAGCGCCGCGCGCGTGCGGCCAAGGCGATAGTCATGCAGCCGGCGGAAATCGACGCGTTCCTCGAAGTCCACCTGCATGCGGCCCGGCGCCTGCAGCGGCCGGTCCCAGCGGTGGCCGGGGTCCGGGAACTCCACCATCGTCTCAGCCAGCGACTTCCCCTTGCGGCCTTTGGCCGGAATGGAATCGGGCTTGACGTGCTGCGGTTCAACTTTCTTCCTGCCTGCCATGTTCATGACTCCCAAAACGATATCTGCCGCCAAGGTCTAGATACCCCCTTGAGGGGTACGCCAAGGACGCCAAGAAAAACCAAGCTAAAGGCGAAAGACGATAGACGAGAGAAGATAGAGAAAAAGGGAAACCCAGCCGCGACGGGTTTTAGTCTTTCGTATCTCCTTGGCGTCCTTGGCGCCTAAATGCTTTTGACCCCTAATTGCTGCGCCATCCAGTCCGCCGTTTGCGGCCGGTACTGATACCACAGGTTGTTCACGACGTGATTGCCGCCTTCGATGATGGACAGCACGCACGGCCCCGACACTTCCGCGGCCAGTTGCCGGGCGGCCGACACCGGAGTCAGCCGATCCTTGGTACCCGCCACGATGTAGATCGGGCAGGTGATGTTCTTCGCGATGCCCTTCAACGACACGCGCGCCGCCACCTTGCCCGCCTCTTCGAGGTCCTTGCTGCCCGAGCGCACGCGGAAAGCCTCCACGTTGATGACGGGCCGGCTCTCGAAGCTCGTCGAGCGCTGGTACGCGCCAGATAGCGACACGCAGGCCTTGATGCGCTTCTCGAACGCGGCCGCACGCGGCGCGTAGTAGCCGCCGAAGGACACGCCCCAGATGCCGATGCGCTCGCGGTCGAGATCGGCGCGCGTCTCAATCCAGTCGATCACGGCTTTCACCGGTATTTCGTATTCCGGGCAGATTGGGAAATCGTATTCCGCCTCGCCCTGTCCCGGCCCGTCGAACGCCAGCGTCGCCAGACCGCGTGCGAGGAAACGGTCCTCGTAATCCCCCATCTCTTCCTTGGTGGAATCGAGGCCCATGCACATCACGACCACGGGCGGCTTTCCAACGCCCTTGGGTCTACGCAGAATGCCATACAGATGCTTGCCCTCGTACGGCATCGCCACGCGCTCGCCTGGCGGATCGATCAGCGGCAGCGCCTTCTGGCGGCATTCAACGGCCTTGGCATGCGCAGCCTTCATCTGCGCCATGTCGTTGACGAACAAAAACTTGCCGAAGTGGTAGCACACCGCTGCGCGCGTGTAGTGCTCGCCCGCCGACAGCCCGAAACCTTCCTTCAGTGCCGCCTCGCCCAGCCCTTCGTGCACGGCCGCACGCTGCGACCACGCGGCGCACCAGTCGTCCCAGCTGTGCAGGGGTGCTGTGACCTCCTGAAAGTCCGTCAGCGGCACGCCGTTCACCACAAAGCGCGGCGCCCAGTGCGCGATGGCAGATTCGATGCGCGGATCGCGCTTCACTTCACCCGGATGGTTCATGGCTGCACTCCGTTTCCCGTGCGGCGGATCAATCCGCCTTCATGCCCGCCGCCTTGATGATCGGCGTCCATTTCGCCAGTTCGCCCTGCACGAACTTGCCCAGTTCTTCCGGCGTCGACGGCGACGCCTCCGCGCCCTGCTTGAGCAGCGCCTCCTTCACCTCCGGCTGGCGCAGCAGGTCGCCGATGTCCTGATTGAGTTTCATCACGACCGGCCGCGGCGTCTTGGCCGGTGCGAACACGCCGAACCACAGCAACGCCTGCATCCCCGGAATTCCCGCCTCGGTGGCGCTCGGGATGTCCGGCGCGCCCGCGAAACGTTCCTTGCTCGACACCGCGTAGGCCTTGACCTTGCCGGCCTTCAGCTGCGAGTAGGCCGTGATCGGCGACAGGAAGGAAACCTGCACCTCGTTCCCGAGCAACGCCGTCAGCGCAAAGCCCGCGCTCTTGTACGGCACGTGCAGGATCTTAAGCCCGGTCACCTGGTTGAACAGCTCGCCGGTCAGGTGGCTGATGGTGCCGTTGCCCGCCGAGCCGTAGGTAAGATTGCCCTTCTGTTTGGCGTAGGCGATCAGTTCCTGCGCGTTCGATGCCGGCAGTGACGGATGGGACACCAGCACGGTCACCCCGCGCGACACCATCGTCACCGGCGCGAAATCCTTCACCGGGTCGTACGGGAGCGGCTGGTAGAGGGACACGGCGCTCACCATCGGTCCGGCGTGCCCCATCACCAGCGTGTAGCCGTCCGGCGCCGACTTCGCGACCAGGTCTGCCGAGATCGTCCCACCCGCGCCGGCACGGTTGTCCACCACCAGCGCCTGGCCCCATTTCTCGGTCAGGCGCACGCCGAGAAAGCGCGACAGGTAGTCCGCCGTGCTGCCCGCGCCCTGACCCATGATGCGGATGGGCTTGCTGGGGAAGTCCGTCGCGGCGTCGGCCGCCTGCGCGAGTCCGATGAAGCACGGCACCAGTGCCATGCCCGCCATCGCTGCTTTGTGCAAATTCATCTCGTTCTTCTCGGCCCGGTAGAGGGCATCCGCGGGGCGCTCAATCCGCCTTCGCGCCGGACGCCTTCACCACCTTCGCCCACTTCGCGATTTCCTCGCGGATGTAGCGGGCGAACTCCTCCGGCGTGCTTTCCAGTACTTCCATGCCCTGCGCGACCAGCTTGTCGCGGACCGCCGGATCGCGCTGCGCCTTGCGAAACTCCTCGTTCAGGCGGTTCACGATCGCGGGCGGCGTGCCGCCGGTCGCGGAGTAGCCGAACCACGCCGCAACGTCGAAACCGGGCAGCCCGCCTTCGGCGATGGTCGCCATCTCCGGCCACGCCGCCACCCGTTTCCCGCTGGTGACGCCCAGCCCCTTCAGCTTGCCGGCCTTCACGGTCGCCTGCGCCACCGGCACGCTGGCGAAGGACATCACCACTTCGCCGCCCATCACCGCCGCCACCGACTGGGGCGTGGCCTTGTACGGTACATGGGTGGTGTTCACGCCGGACATCAGATTGAACAGTTCCCCCGACATGTGCTGCGAAGTACCCGCCCCGCCGGAGGAAAACGTGAGTTCCCCGGGCCGCGCCTTCGCGAAGGCGATCAACTGCTTCACGTTCGCCACCGGCATCGACGGGTGCACCACCAGCACGTTGGGACTCGAGGCCGACAGCGTAATCGGCGCGAAATCCCTGACCGGGTCGAACGGCAGTCTCGAGTACAGTGTTGGATTGATGCCGTGAGTGCTGATGGTCGTGAGAAACAGGGTGTAGCCGTCCGGCGGCGCCCTCGCGACGATCTCCGCGGCGAGGTTGCCGCCGGCGCCGGGCCGGTTGTCCGCAATCACCGTCTGCCCGAGGCTCTTCCCCAACGGCTCCGCGAGCAGCCGCGTCAGCAGATCGCCCGCCGAGCCCGGGCCCAGCGTGACCACGATACGCACCGGTTTGGCCGGAAACTGCTGCGCCCACGCACCCGCAGCCGCCATCACGAGTACGGCGCCACCCCACGCTCCTGCGACTGCCTTCATCATTTTTCCTTTCATATGACCGCCACGCCCTGAATCTCGATGACGATCCCCGGACGCGCAAAATGCGACACCGTGATCAGGGCGCTCGCCGGAAAACGCCCATCCCGGAACGCCTCGCCGCGCAGTTTGACGAAGCCGTCGCCGTGCCGCGGGTCGTTGATGAACACCGTCATCGTCACCAGACTGGAGAGCGAGCCGCCGACCCGCCGCAGCGTTGCGTCCATCAACTCGAAGATGCGGCGTGTCTGCGCCTCGAAGTTCGCCGCGATGTCCCGCCCCTGTGCATCCTGCGTCGCCGTCTGCCCGGCCAGCCATACGGTGCGGCCGCCCTCGGTGATTACCGCGGGCGAAAACGCGCGCGATTTCTGGAACTCGGTGCCTTCGAGATACTCGATTTTCGCTGTCATTTGCGCTCCTGTCGTGGCATTACGGAAGGTCAATCTGCCTTCGCGCCAGAGGCCTTGACGACCTTGGCGAGCCGCTCGACCTCGCTCCTGATGAAGGCATCGAATTCCCGCGGCGGCATCGGGCGCCCGGTCGCGCCCTGCGTCTGCAGCCGCTCCTTCACGTCCGGCAGGCCGAGGATGCGGGCGACTTCGTTCGCCAGCTTGTCCTTGATGTCCCGCGGCATCCTCGCCGGCCCGAACAGCCCGGTCCACAGGTTGAACTCGAAGCCCGGCAGGCCGACCTCCGCCGCACCCGGCAGGTCGGGCAGCACCGGCGAACGGTCCTTCGTCGACACCGCCAGGGCGCCGATTTTGCCGCCCTTCACCAGCGCCGCCGCGCCGGTGATCGGCGAGAAGAAGAACTGCGTGCTGCCACTGATCACGCTCGCCAGCGCGTCCGGCGTGCCCTTGAACGGCACGTGGACGGCATTGATGCCGGCCGCCAGCTTGAACTGCTCGGCGTTCATGTGCGCCCCGCTGCCAACGCCGGCGGAAGCGTAGTTGATCTGCCCCGGCTTGGAATTCGCCAACGCGACCAGGTCCTTGACGGACTTGAGGTTCAGCGACGGCGTGACGACCAGCACTGTCGGCACGTCGGCCACCAGCGTGATGCCGGCGAAATCCTTCACGGTGTCGTACGGCAGCTTGCTGTAGAGCGAGGCGTTCACCGCATGGCCAACCGAGGTCAGCATCAGGGTGTAGCCGTCCGGCGCCGCGGCGAGCAGCATTCCGGACGCGACAATGCCGCCCGCGCTCGGCCGGTTGTCCACCACCACCTGCTGCCCCCACCGCTCGCTCATCTTCTGGCCGAGCAGGCGCGCGCAGAAATCCGTCACGCTGCCTGCCGAGAAGGGCACCAGCATGCGGATGGGGCGGCTGGGGTAAGCCTGCCCTGAGCCTGTCGAAGGGTCCTGCGCCTGCGCCGGGGCGGCCGCCAGCAGCGCGAGTGCTGTCGTGATGAGGGTGCTGAAGATCTTGCTGGTCGTGTTCATGGTGAGGCCTCCTCCGTTACTGGGTCGATATGCCGGCGTCTTTGACCAGCTTCTGGTAGCGCAGGTATTCCATTTGCAGGAGTTTCTGGAAGGCCTCCGGCGTCCCGCCCGCCGCCTCCGCGCCTTGACGCAGAAATCGTTCGCGGGTGTCGGCCGTGTTCAGGATGTCGTTGATGTCCCGGTTCAGCTTAACCACAATCGCGCGCGGCATTTTCGCCGGGCCCACCACGCCGAACCAGCTCTCGGTCACGAACCCGGCCAGGCCGGACTCGCCGATCGTCGGCACGTCGGGCAGCGACGGCGTGCGCTTCGGCGTGCCCACGGCCATCGCGCGGAGTTTGCCTTCGCGCAGCATGGGCATCGTCGCGGGCAGCGGGAACACATAAAATTGTACGCGGCCCGCCACCATCTCGGTGAAGACGTCCGACAGGAGCTTGAACGGGATGTGGACGACGTCGATGCCGGCCGCGGCCTTGAAGGCCTCGGCGGCGACGTGCGACGAACTGCCGATGCCGGCCGAGCCGAAGTTCAGCGCGCCCGGCTTGGCCTTCGCCAGTGCGATCAGGTCGGCGACGGACTTCGCCGGCAACGCCGGCGTCACCACCAGCACGTTGGGCAGCGCGGCGACCTCGATCACGGCCGTGGTGTCAGCGAGCGCGCGGTACGACGCGTCCTTGTGCAGGAGCGGATTGACGAGGTGCGGCTGCCCGATCATGCCGATCGTGTAGCCGTCGGGCGCCGCCCTGGCGATCAGGGTGCTGCCGACCAGTCCGCCGGCACCCGGCCGGTTGTCGATCACCACCTGCTGGCCGTATCGCTCGCCGAGCCGCTGTCCGACCGTGCGGGCGAGGAAATCGCTCGCCGCGCTCGGCGGAAAGGGCACGATCATGCGGATCGGCCGCGTGGGATAGGCTTCCTGGGCGTGCGCTTGCGGCAGCGCGCAGACCGCCAGTGCCACCACTTCAAGTAAGCGTGTTCTCATCGGGTCTCCTCCCGTCAGATCTTCGGCAAGCCGAGCTGCGCCGCCATCCAGTCCGCCGTCTGCGGGCGGTACTTGTAGCCGCGGTTGTTGGCCACGTGGTTGCCGTCCTCGATGAACAGCCGCACCACGGGGCCGGACGCTTCGTCCGCCAGCCGCGCCGCATCCTGCCACGGCACCAGCCGGTCCTGCTGGCCCGCCACCACGAACAGTGGGCAGGTGATGTTCTTCGCCACGCCGACCAGACTCAGTTTGCGAGTGTATTCGTGCGCGTCGGCCAGCGTTTTCGATTTCGAACGCACGCGGAAGGTCTCCTGCGAAAGCGCCGGCAACTGCGGCCAGACCGCATGCCAGTCGAAGGGGCCGGACAGCGCAATGCAGGCCTTCACGCGCTTCTCGAACGCCGCCGCGCGCGGCGCGAAATAGCCGCCCAGCGAAACGCCCCACAGGCCGATGCGCGCGGCATCGAGGTCGTTGCGGGTCTCCACGCAATCGGCCACCGCCTTCACCACCGCCTCGTAATCGCCGCGCAGCGGCCAGTCGTATTCGCCCTCGCCCTGTCCCGGTCCGTCGAAGGCCAGCGTCGCCATCCCGCGCGCGAGGAACGCGACCTCGTAGGCCTCCATCTCCTCTTTCGCGCTGTCGAGCCCCATGCACATGATCACGACCGGCGGCCGATATCGACCGGTGCCCGCAACATCGCGGTCACCGGAAAGTGCTCCAGTCGATGACGAGCGCACGGCGCTCGTGGGCTTGCGCAGATTGCCGTAGAGGTGCCCGCCTTCGTAGGGAATCGCCACCCGCTCGCCCGGCGGATAGAGCAGCGGCAGCGCGGCGTTGCGGCAGGCCACCGCTTTCGCGTGCGCCGCGCGCAGTTCGTCCGGCTTGTGCACGAACAGGAACTTGGCGAAGTGGTAGTACACCCCGGCGCGCGTCAGATGCTCGCCCGCGCTGCGCCGGAAGCCCTGCGCCAGTGCATCCTGCCCCAGCGCCTCATGCACCGCCGCGCGGCGGCTCCACGCGCTGCACCACTCGTCCCAGCTGACGATCGACTGCGTGACCTCTTCGAAGTCGGTCAGCACGATGCCATTGGCGACAAAGCGCGGCGCCCAGTGCGAAATGGCGGATTTGACGAGAGCGTCCATGAGTCAGTGAGAGGGAATGGGTGATGGGGAAAGGGGAACGGATGACATGGTCACTCATCCTTTCATCCTTCATCCTTCATCCCTCGCAAGTACGAGAGGTCGAGGTATTTGTCCGGCGCGGGTTTCGGCGTCCGCAGGTTCTCCGCCGCCCAATACACGTCGATGACCTGCCGCAGCCCGGCCGCCGTGATCTCCGGCTGCGGCCGCGCGGCCATCTGCGCAAGCCCTGCTGCCGCGGCCCTGGCATCGAGTTCCAGCCGCGCGGGCAGCAGGCGGATGGCCGCCTCGCGATTCTTCCCGTCCTGCAGCCACGCATAGGCGGACTTGAACGCGCGGATGAAGGCGACCAGTTCGCCCTCATGGGCCTGCGCCCACGAACGCCGCGCGGCGGCGACCGGCCCGGGATAATCGGGAAAGGCCTGCACCGTGGTGGTCAGGCTTTGAAAACCTTCCGCCAGCAAGCGCTGGTCGAACGGTGGATTGAGCCAGCTCGCCGCGGCCGCACCCGCGCGCAGGGCGTCGAAACGTTCCTGCGAGCCGCCGAATTCCTGAAAGGTGTAGTCGGCTTCACCCAGACCGCGGTCCGCCAGCAGCCGGCGCAGCAACAGCGCGTAGCCGGTGCGGCCGCCGTCGACCGCGATCGTGCGACCTTTCAGACCGGCTATGCCCTGCACGTCGCGCGCGCCAACCAGCGTCAGGCCCGGCGCATGCGCCATCGCCATGCACGCGAAGAGGTCGGACCCATTCTCCACGGCGCGTACCACGTGGTCCGCCTGCTGGAAGCCGATGTCGAAGCCACCCTTCTGCAGTTCGTCGAGCTGCTTCACCGATGAACGCGTGATGGTGACGTCGACCTTGATGCCCGCGCGCCGGAAAAAGCCTTCTTCCTGCGCCACATACACGGGCCAGGTGTTCACGCCCTCGGAGATGATGGCGAGGCGGATCATGCTGCGCGCCTCGAACACGCGCGTCGCGGAACACGGAACAGCGATGTCAAACCGGCCTCCTCCCGACCACTAGCCGGCGCCGCGAAAGCGGTCACCGGAGGCGCGATGCTAAGCGCCTGAAGAGCCCATCGTCAATACGGATTCGAACATTGGTTCAATATTGGTTTACGTGCGCTCGCTGCATCGCAACATCATTTCCAGGATGAGAATGAATCCGGAACCTGACCAACAACCGATGCAGAGCGAAACATGGTTGAACCAATACAAGGTATTGGTCTAACATGAATCAGCCATGGCTAAGCCGCGCACCACCGCCACCCGCGACAACCTGCAGCGGTTGCGCGACACCCTCGTCAAGGGCGCCGCCGACGGCAAACTCGCCCCCGGCGCGCGCCTGCCGACCGAGCGCGAGTTCGTGAAGCGCTACAGCCTGCCGCGCAACGCCGTGCGCCAGTTGCTCGCCCAGCTCGAAGCCGAAGGCCTCCTCACCCGCCATGTCGGCCGCGGTACCTTCCTGCGCGGTCCCGATCCCGCCGCGGCCATCGCACTGTCCAGCGTGCACTCCACGAGCCCCGGCGAACTCATGGAGGCGCGCCTCAAGCTGGAACCGGCGCTGGCCGAGCTCATCGTTACCAATGCCACCGCGGCAGACTTCGAGCGCATGGAAAATTGTCTCGAGCGGGCCGAAAAAGCCGCAACCCTGGACGCCTTCGAGCGCTGGGATGCCGCACTCCACCAGGCGCTCGCGCAGGCCACGCATAACCAGTTCGTCATGCGCGTTCTCGACATGGTCACCGCCGTGCGCGAGCAGTCCGAGTGGGGAAAGCTGAAGGACCGCATCGTCACGCCCGAGCGCCGCCTGCGCTACCAGCAGGAGCACCGCACGATCGTCGCCGCCCTCAAGGCCCGCGACGCCGAGCGCAGCCGCGACGCGATCCTCACCCACCTGCAGCACGCGCGGCGCAACCTGTTCGGGTTCTAGGTTCCACGTCGCGCACGGCGTAGCGGCGATGATCTGAAATGTATATACTTTATCGTGCATACATCGTGGGGCCGCCATGAAAACCGCCAAAGTCTTCCAGCAGGGCAACAGCCAGGCCGTACGCCTGCCGAAGGAGTTTCGCGTCACCGCGGAAGAACTGTACATTCGCCGCTCGGGTGAACACATCGTGCTGTCGCCCAAAAAAGCGGTGCGCTGGGTCAATCTGCGCAAAGCGCTGGGTCAGTTCCGCGGGCGCATCGCCCGTCCGCGAGCCTTGGCCTTTGACGCCCGCCGCTGGCCCGAATGAAGTATCTGTTCGATACTGACACCTGCATTTCCCTGATTGACGCTCGCGAGCCAGCCAGGCAAAAGGCGATCCTCGCCCGCCTTGAACGCCTGCGCGATACAGAAGTCGTGGTCTCGACGATCAGCGTTTTTGAACTGTCTTTCGGCGTCGAAAACAGCGCTTTCCGCGAGGTCAACCGGCAAGTCCTGGACGCCTTGCTCCTGGATTTTCGGATCGCGCCTTTTGACGAGCCGGCGGCCCGCGAAGCCGGCGTCGTACGCGCCACGCTCGAGAAAGCCGGCAAGCGCATCAGTCCGATGGATGTGCTGATTGCCGGGCACGCCAAAGCGCTGGGCGTGACCATCGTGGCCGGGAATCTGTCCCACTTTTCCCGCATCAAGGGTCTCAAGGTCGAAAACTGGTCGGCCTGACCCCGCGCCACCTCCGCTGCACCCGAGCGCATGCTCCGCCTCACCGAACTCCGGCTCCCGCTCGACCACCCGGAAGACGCGCTCCCTGCCGCCATCTTGCAGCGCCTCGGCATCGCGCCGGGGGCGCTCAAGGGCTACACGATCTTCCGGCGCGGCCTCGACGCGCGCAAACGCAGCGTCATCATCCTCACCTACACCGTCAATGTAGAGGTCACCGATGAGACGGCAGTGCTCGCGCGATTCAAGGACGACCGCCGCGTCACCCGCGCCCCGGATCTCGAATACCGCTTTGTCGCAAAAGTGTCCGCCCCGCCGTCGCTGCGGCCGGTCGTCATCGGCACCGGTCCCTGCGGCCTCTTCGCCGGCCTGCTGCTCGCGCAGATGGGCTTGCGTCCGCTGATTCTCGAACGCGGCAAGGCCGTGCGCGAACGCACGCAGGACACCTGGGGCCTGTGGCGCAAATCGGTGCTCAACCCCGAATCCAATGTGCAGTTCGGCGAAGGCGGGGCCGGCACCTTCTCCGACGGCAAGCTCTACAGCCAGATCAAGGACTCGCGCCATCTCGGGCGCAAGGTGCTCACCGAGTTCGTGAAGGCCGGCGCGCCGCCCGAGATCCTGTATGTCGCCAAGCCCCACATCGGCACCTACCGCCTGGTCGGCATCGTGGAACACCTGCGCGCGACCATCGAATCGCTCGGCGGCGAGTTCCGCTTCCAGTCGCGTGTGACCGATTTCGAGATCGGGGAAAAGGCCGGCGCACGGCAGATTCGCGGCCTCGTGCTGGCCAGCGGCGAACGCATTGCCGCCGACCATGTCGTCCTTGCCGTCGGCCACAGTGCGCGCGATACCTTCGAGACGCTGCACGCGCGCGGCGTATACCTCGAAGCCAAGCCCTTCTCCATCGGCTTCCGCATCGAGCATCCGCAGTCGCTCATCGACCGTGCACGTTACGGCAAGACGGCGGGCCATCCCATCCTCGGCGCCGCCGACTACAAGCTGGTGCACCACGCCACCAACGGCCGCTCCGTCTACAGCTTCTGCATGTGTCCCGGCGGCACGGTGGTCGCTGCCGCTTCCGAACCCGGACGCGTCGTCACCAACGGCATGAGCCAGTATTCGCGCAACGAGCGCAACGCCAACGCGGGCATCGTCGTCGGCGTGACACCCGCCGACTATGGCGGCGGCGCCCCGGTGAACGATCCCGGCGGCCCGCTTGCCGGCATCGCTTTCCAGCGACAATGGGAAGAACGCGCTTTCGAAGCCGGCGGCAGCGACTACCGCGCGCCCGCGCAACGCGTGGGCGATTTCCTCGCAGGCCGGCCCTCGACGGCGCTCGGCGAGGTGCAACCGTCGTACACGCCCGGCGTGCGCATGACCGACCTGTCGACCTGCGTGCCGGACTACGCCGTCGTCGCTATCCGCGAAGCGATTCCCGCCTTCGACCGGCAGATCCGCGGCTTCGCGATGGAAGATGCGCTCCTCACCGGCGTGGAAACACGCACTTCCTCGCCCATCAGCATCAAGCGCGATGCGAGCTTCCAGAGCCTCAATACGCACGGCCTCTATCCGGCGGGCGAAGGCGCGGGCTACGCCGGCGGTATCCTCTCGGCGGCGGTGGACGGCATCGAAGTCGCGGAAGCCGTGGCGCGCAGCATGACTAGCCAATCGAATTAGCCGCAAAGGCGCAGAGAACGCGGAGAAAGGCATTGGGAATGGGCCGCCCAGCGCTGTCCTTGATGCTTCCGTGCCTTGGCAGTTAATTTCATTGCTTTTCCTCTGCGCTCTCTGCGTCTCTGCGGCTATATTCCGCCTTTGCCTTTTCGCAAGCCCATGGAAAAAATCCGTCTCTCCAAGCTGATGTCCGAACAGGGCCTATGCTCCCGCCGCGAAGCGGACAGCTACATCGAGCGCGGCTGGGTGCTGGTGGACGGCGTGCCGATCACCGAACTCGGCACGAAGATTTTCCCGAATCAGCGCATCACGCTGGCCAAGGCCGCCGCCGTCGCGCAGGAGTCCCGCGTGACGATCCTGCTGCACAAGCCCATCGGCTACGTATCCAGCCAGGCGGAAGACGGCTACCCGCCCGCCGTCACGCTCATCACCGCGGCCACGCGCTTCGCCGGCGACCGCGCGCCGCTGCGCTTCAGCCCGGCGCATTACAAAGGGCTCGCGCCCGCGGGCCGCCTCGACATCGACTCCACCGGCCTGCTGGTGATGACGCAGGACGGCCGCATCGCCAAGCAACTGATCGGCGAAGATTCCGGCGTCGACAAGGAATATCTCGTCCGCGTGGAAGGACGCCTTTCCGCTAAGGATCTCGCGCGACTCAACTTCGGCTTGAGTCTAGACGGCGCCCCGCTCAAGCGCGCGGAAGTCGCCTGGCAGAACCGCGACCAGCTCCGCTTCGCGCTGCGCGAAGGCAAGAAGCGCCAGATCCGCCGCATGTGCGAACTGGTCGGCCTCACCGTCACCGGACTCAAGCGCGTGCGCATCGGCAAGGTGCTGCTGAACGATCTGCCGCAGGGCCAGTGGCGCTACCTGCGCGGCGACGAGCGGTTCTAACGGATTCCCCATGCCTGTCATCAATATCCGCGGTTCCAACCTCCATTACCTCGAGGCCGGCGCCGGCAAGCCCATCCTCTGCTTCCACTCGACGCCGGCCAGCGCCGCGTTCTATCGTCCCCAACTCGAGCACTATGCAGACCGCTACCGCGTGATCGCCGTCGACCTGCGCGGCCACGGCGAGTCCGACAAGCCCAAAGGCGCCTACCGCATTGCGGAGTTCTTCGAGGACTACCGGGCGATCGTCAAGGCGTTCGCGCTCGAGGACTTCGTGCTCGTCGGCTGTTCGGTCGGCGGCATCGTCGCGCAGCTCTACGCGCTCGAATACGGCGCGAACCTGCACGGCCTCGTGCTGATCGGCTCGCCCTGCTCGCGCCGCGGCCGCGACGTCGCCGGCTTTCACCGCGCCGTGAAGGAAAAAGGCTGGGAGGCCGTGGTGCGCGGGCTCGTCGACAAGCAGCTCCATCCGTCAACCAGCGCCGCGGTCAAGGCCTGGGCCGTCGGCGAGTACCTGAAAACACCGCTCTACGTCCGCGAAGCCGAAGAGGAAGCCCTGCTGGCCGATGTCCACCACACCGAACGCGTGCATGAAATCGCCGTGCCTACGCTGCTGGTGAGCGGCGAAGCCGAGGAACCCGAGATCGCCGAGCAGATGGCGCTCATGGCGCAACGCATTCCCGGTGCGGAACACCACGTCGTGGCCGGCGCCGCGCACATGCCCAACTTCGAGCAGCCCGCGGCGTTCAATGCGATCTTCGACCGCTTTCTCGCGAAGATCCGCTACTAAGAGAAGATCGATGAACACCCGCTTCCCGCACCGATCCCTCGCCGCCGGCATCGCCATACTCACCGGTCTCGCGCTCGCCCTGCCCACCGGTGCCGCCGACTTCTACAAATGGGTGGCCGGCAACGGAATCACGCACTACTCGAGCGAAGCCCCGCCCGCCATCAAGACACAGCGCGTGCGCATCGAGGAAAGTGTCATTCCGCAGGATCCCGCCGTGGTCAGGGGCGCCGCCGAAGCGTCCGCCATCGCCGCCCAGTACCCGTCCATGCCCAACTACGACCCGCGCAACGCGAGCGGGACCAGCTTGCTCGCCAGCGACCGCTCAACCTATCGCACGCGCAAGATCGCAGAGTGCCAGCGCAACAACGGCGTCGACTGCGTGCGCGCGGTAGACACCGAACTGGGCGCCGAGTCTTTGCAGGGCGACAGCCGCGTTCTCCGCGCGCCCGCCACCTGGAACTGACGCGCTACTCCACGCCGGCTGACACGAACGCCGCCTTCCCCGCGGGTGTCGCCAATAGCTTCAACACCTGCGCGGCCGCATCGGCGCCGGGCGCGCCGGTCATCACCACCGCGTCGTAGCTCGTGTAGTTCTGCACGTCCGCCGGCAGCGGGCCGAGCATCTTCAGGCCTTTCGGCTCGAACATCCGGATTTCGGTGATCGCGCCGAAGCCGATCTCGCTGCCCTTGCTGTTGATCACGTGCAGCATCACCGACTCGCCGTTGGGATAGCGCACACTCTTCGGCTTGATCTGCTCCAGAATGCCGATCCTCTCGAACAGGCGGTCGAGGTAAAGGCCGGTAGAGGCCGTGTTGTAGACCACCGCATCGGCGGCAAGCACCGCCTGCTTCAGCGCATCGACGGTCACGACATTCGGCATCGCAGCGCCGCTGCGCACGATGATGCCCGCGCCGACGCGGCCGACGGGCGCGCGGGTGCCCGCAACGACCTTGCCTTCCTTCGCCGCGGCATCGACCGCCGCCGGCGGGGAGATCAGGATGTCGTAGACCTCGCCCCCGGCCAGCCGCTTGGCGATCTGCGGCGCCGTGTTGAACTGGATTTTCAGGTCGTGCCCGGTTTCTCGCTTCACCAGTTGGGCAAAGGCGTGGAGGCCGGGCTCGACGGCCCCGGCGCTCAGCACCCTGATGTCGGCGGCATGGGTGCTCACGCAGGCGATGGCGGCGAACAAGGCAACAAAGGCGGTTTTCATGGGTACTATTCCTGAGCAAGGATGGAACGGACCCGCACTCTAGCCAATCGGCCGCCGACCTGCCAACTCCACTCGGCGTAGCGGGCGCAACTGACGCCAAAGCGGCGGCAAACCCCCGCCTGCAATATCATGTGGCCCCTTCGCCCTCCCACACCGTCCAAACCGTCCCCGCCGGGCCTGGCTGCTGCACCGAAATGAACGACCCGTTAGCCTCCAAGCCCGACTGGCGCGACCGTGCCACGCTGCGGATCACCATCCGCCCGATCTGGCTGGCGGTCGTCGTCTCCGTGCTCGGCCACATCCTCGTGCTGTGGTTCGGGCTGCCGCACCTGCGGCTACCGGTCGATCCCAAGCTGCCGGGTGGGCAGGAAGGCAAGTTCGATGTGGTCCTGGCGCCGCCGCCGCGCCCGCAGGTGCCGCCGCCCTCGCCCCCGGTCGCCGAAGCCGTGCCGCCGCCCGTGGTGAAGCCCGCGCCGAAACCGCGCGCCGCCCCGCCGCCCGTGGCCCGCCGTCCGCCGCCGGCACCACCGATCATCGCCATGAAGCCGCCGTCGCCCATGACCACACCGGCCGCGCCGACCATCCCCGCGCCACCCGTCACACGCCCGCAGGATGCGGGCGATTTCTCCTCCTTCGTCGAGGCGCGACGGCGCGCGCGCGCCGAGTCCCAGTCACAGGTGGCGGCGGTCGCGCCGCCGGGCGCGCCCGCGGAGAGCGACGTCGCGCGCGCGAACCGCAATCTTGCCGCCAGCATCGCCTCGCAACAACCGAAGGACTTCGGCGACCCCAGCAAGAGCGGGGGCATCTTTGGCATCCAGCGCATGGGCCTCAACGACGCCGAGTTCGTGTTCTACGGCTGGAGCTTCGAGGCCAAGCGCAATCTCTCGCAACTGATCGAGGTCAAGCGCGGAAACAATCCGAACACGCAGATCGCCGTCGTGCGCAAAATGATCGAGATCATCCGCCAGTACGAGAAGAATGACTTCCAGTGGGAATCCAAGCGGCTGGGCCGCTGGGTCACGCTGTCCGCCGCGCAGCGCGACACCGCGGGGCTGGAATCCTTTCTGCTGAAGGAATTTTTCTAGCCGTCTATCGATATTTACTTTGCTTCGTCACACGCCGCACCCCCATCCCAGCCTTCCCCCTCAGAGAGGGGAAAGGGGTTGATTCCCTCCCCATTGCAGGGGGAGGGCCAGGGCGGGGGTGGCACGCAGCCTTGAGCGCGATCGTCACTCAGCTACACAAGTCTCAATAGTTAGCCCGCGCGTCGAGCGTCGACCAACGCTCGAACTTCACCGCGATCGTCTTTTCGATCTCCGCCGCGCGCAACCGGTCCGCCTTCAGCACGTCGGCGCCCTGCCGGTGATACGCCGGATCGGACATCCGTGCGGCCAGCGCCTGCTGCTCGCGCTCCAGCGTTTCCAGCTCCGCCGGCAATGCGGCAAGTTCGCGCTGTTCCTTGAATGACAGTTTCGGCTTCTTGACCACCGGCGCGGGCGGCGGCGGGGCGGCGGCCACCGGCACGGCTTCCGCCGCGCTGGCCTTCGGCCGCTGCGCGATCCAGTCGCTGTAGCCGCCCACGTATTCCTTCCAAACGCCCTCGCCCAGCGACGGCTCGGACACCAGCGTCTGCGTCACCACGTTGTCGAGGAAGCGCCGGTCGTGGCTCACCAGCAGCAGCGTGCCGGCGTATGACTGCAGCGTTTCCTCCAGCAGTTCCAGCGATTCGATGTCGAGGTCGTTGGTCGGTTCGTCCAGCACCAGCAGGTTCGCCGGCTGCGCGAACAGCCGCGCGAGCAGCAGGCGGTTGCGCTCGCCGCCGGACAGCATCTTCACCGGCGCCTGCGCCCGCTGCGGCGGAAACAGGAAATCAGCCAGATAGGACAGCACGTGCTTGCGTCCGCCCGCCGTTTCCACCCAGTCGCCGCCGGGGCTGATCGTTTCCGCCAGCGTGCGTTCCGGATCGAGCTGCGCCCGCATCTGGTCGAAATACGCGACCTGCAGCTTGGTGCCGAGCTGCACCGTGCCCGCGTCCGGTTCCAGTTGCCCGAGGATCAGTTTCAACAAGGTCGTCTTGCCCGCCCCGTTGGGGCCGATCAGCCCCAGCCGGTCGCCGCGCATGACCCGCAGCGTCAGATTGTTCACCAGCGTGCGGTCGCCGTAGCGCTTCGTCACGTCTTCGAGTTCCGCCACCAGCTTGCCCGAGCGCTCGCCCGCGTCCAGCCCGAGCTTCACGTCGCCAATGCGCTCGCGTCGCGCGCCGCGCTCCAGGCGCAGCGCCTCCAGCCGCCGTACCCGGCCTTCGTCACGCGTGCGGCGTGCCTGGACGCCCTTCCGGATCCACACCTCCTCCTGCGCCCAGAACTTGTCGAACTTGCGCCGGGCGACCTTTTCCGTCGCCAGTTCGTCGGCCTTGCGCGTTTCGTAGGTGGCGAAGTTGCCCGGATACGAGCTTAGCAGGCCGCGATCCAGCTCGATGATGCGGGTCGCCACCGCGTCGAGGAAGCTGCGGTCGTGGGTGATCACGATCGAGGATTTCTGCTTCTGCAGCAGTTCCTCGACCAGCGTGATGCCATCAAGGTCCAGATGGTTGGTCGGCTCATCCAGCAGCAGCAGGTCCGGCGCCATGGCAAACGCCAGCGCCAGCGCCGCGCGCTTGCGCTCGCCGCCGGAAGCCGACGCCGGCGAAGCCTCTTCGTTCATCCCAAAGCGGTGCAGGAACTCCACCAGCCGCGCTTGCACGCGCCAGCGTTCGCGGTCGTCGTGTGTCGCGGCGTGCGTCTCTTCGAAGCCGCCGCGGATCACCAGGCTCTCGAGCAGCGTTTCCGCGGGCGGCAGCACCGGCTCCTGCTCCACCAGCACCACGCGCAGCCCGTCGCCACCGTGCACCTTGCCGTCATCCAGCGTGGCGCGCCCGGCCAGGATGTTCAGCAGCGAGGATTTGCCCGTGCCGTTGCGGCCGATGAGGCCAAGGCGCTCGCCCTCCTCCACCACGAGGTTGGCGGAATCGAGCAGCGGATGAAGGCCATAAGCGAGTTCGGCGTCTTGCAGGGAGATGATGGGCATGGGTACGGTACGGCGCAGCGCAAGCGGCGCCAGAAAAAGGGGGTTGCGAAAGACCTACAGGTCGAGCCGCTTGAGCAGGTCCGACACCGTCAACTGGTGATGCAGCGAGATGCTGCGCAGGATGCTTTGGAGCGTGCCGATCTTGATGGGACTGTGGTTGGGGACGACCTCATGATGCTCGCCGTTCTGCTGCGTGGAATCCGGTCTGGCGAGTGACCGTGTAGCCAAGTGACCGCAGCGCCTGGACCAGTTCCGCGCCGGTGAGGTCGCGCGGCAGTCTCATGCCGCCAGCACTTCGTCCCGGACGAAATGCAGACGGATAACCTTGGGGATGGTGGAGGGATCATCGAAATAGCAGGCCACCGCGTCGCGTACCATCGTCCGCAACTGTTCCACGGTATCGGCCTGCGCGTGAATGCCGTGTCCGATTGCGGACGCGACGTAACCGCCCTCTTCGGCGTTGGTGACCTGAAAGATGATTTCCGTGGACATGCGCGGATGATGCAATGCCCGGAAGGGGCTGTCAAAGCAGGGAAAATCCGGCTCTGCCGGGCTCGGTGCGGCTGCTCGACGGGGCCCCGTAATATACTCGGCACCCCGGCGCGGGCGCGTTGCCGTCCGGCCCGCAAACACCGCATTGTTTCCCGGTTTTAACGGAGGTTGGTCCGCATCATGAAAAAATTCCGCCGCATCGTCACCGGCTTCAACAAGGCAGGCAAGAGCTGCGTCAAGTGGGACAGCGAGATCGAGCCCAGGAACCTGCGGCCCGGCTTCGACAACATTCCGCTGTGGGCCACCAAAAAACTGCCTGCGGAAGTCGCGACCGACGATCCGAACACCTGGGAACTCGGTACCAGCCTCGCCAACGGCTCCGTGTTCCGCTTCGGCCGCTACGCGCCCGGCAACATCCCGCGCTGGCACGCGACCGACTCGGTTGACTACGCGATCTGCATGGCCGGCGAAATGATCATGGAGCTGGAAGAAGGCTCGGTGCATCTGAAGCCCGGCGACGTCGTCATCCAGCTCGGCACCAACCACAACTGGCGCAACCCGGGCAAGGAAGACTGCATCATGGCCTACGTCCTCGTCGCCACCGAAGGCGCGAAGACCACCGGCTGGACCGAACACAACAAGACGCCGGGGCACTAGGCGATACACGGCACACGAAGTCCATCTTCTCCCTCCCCTGCTTGCGGGGGAGGGCTGGGGAGGGGGCGCTAGCTAGCGCGCCGGCGTCGTTTCCGCCAACCGCTTCCGGACCGTTTCCACCACCGCCTCTTCATAGGCGCGCACGAATACCAGGCGATTCTCGGCTTCCGGTCCCTGCAAACCCAGGCGCTTGAGGACCGCCGCGCGCGACGGCTTGCGTGCGTCCACCTGCCTAAAGAACGCCACCGTCCGCGCAAGATCGCCGCCCTGCGCCTCGAACACGGCTTCGACGAGCGCGTAATGGCGGCTGTAGGTCATGCCATTCGCCATCCGCACGTTGTTGAGCTTCGCGAGCGGGATGCCCAGCGGCCGCGACGCATTGCCGTAGACCGCCTCGCGCTCGCGCAGCAGCGCCTCCGGCGCAAGCTCCTTGCGCTCAAAGCGCGCGTAGAGCGCCGCGAGCTGCGCGTAATACGCCGTCATCGCCCGCGTGCGGCGGGACTGCGTTTCGGCGTAGCGCCGCAACTCGCGATCTTCCCGCGCCTGCGGGCCGTACTTCGCATCGCCGAAGGCCACCATCGCCTTGTAGGTGATGACTTCGCACAACGCCTCCTCCACGCCGTACGGCAGGTCGAACTGGTCGTGGCAGTCCTCGTGGAGGATGAGGTAGAGAAAACGATCGAGCTTGCTCGTCAACATGGCCGGCGTGACCGGTGTGCCGACCTCGCCCACGGCCTCCGACACCTCGAAGAAGACGTCGTCCTCGCCCGCGAGCGCCTTGCACTCGCTTTCGGTGATGCCGCCCACCCAGGTGATCGCCGGGTCCTGGTACGAATACGGCAGTACCCAGCGCGAGGCGTAGCCGCAGAACGGGTAGTCCGCCTTGTCCTCGGTCGCGGACGTGAAGTTGCCGGTGCCGGTGAAACCGATGCCGCGCTCGAAGGCGCGCACCTCCTGCACCAGCGCCGCCCATTCCGCCGGCGCGTCCGGCGCGGGGGTCAGCCAGTCGCGCAGCGGCGTGCAGGCCGTCACGAACGCCGCCAGCAACACCGCTACGGCGCACCCGCGCGCAAACCTCCACATCCGTTGCCCCATGTCACCCGCTTTTCCGCTGCCGCCGCTGACAGACGGGCGGCGCCTTGCCGCATCCCGGCCGCGCCGGAGGCTACTGCTTCTCCGCCACCACCCGCCCCTGCGCATTGGTGTACACGCGGTAGCGGTTGCCGTCCTTGCAGACCGCGTTGTACTCGTTATTGCCGCGCGGCGTGGCACTCACCACCTGCCCGCAGGGCAGGCCCAGCAGCGCGATCACCGCCGTCAGGTCCTTCGCCACATCCTCCGCCGCAAACGGCAACGACGGTGCGACCGCCATCGCCATGACCGCCCAGAATTTCATGTGCCCGTGCATATGCGCCAGCCTCCTAGTTGATCGATGCAAACTTGACCGGGTCCGCGAGGATGCCCCACAGCGGCTCGCGCGAGGCCACGATGTCCCGGGCCAGCGGCGGATCGGTTTCCTGCAGCAGCGACAGCACCTTCATGATCAGCAGGTCATACGACTGCCGGATCTGCGCCAGGTTGGTCTTGGCCTGCTTCTGATGCATCGCGCGCACCTGATCCAGCAGGTCATCCACCTGGTTCTTGAGCGTGAGCTTGGTGAACACGCCGATCGCGCTGGTGTCCTTCAGCCGTTTCTCCAGCGCCTTGATGTCCATCGGCGGCGGACCGGCGGGCTTGGGTGCGGGTACGGCGATCACAGCCACCTTCGCGGGTGGCGCAACAGCGGGCGCCTCCGGCTTCGCAGTCGTCCGTTCGGGCGGAGGCGCGGGCAGCACCACGGCTGGCGCAGCGGGCTGCACCGGCGGCGGGAGCGCCACGGCAACCGGCGGTGCCACGGGGATCGGCACGACCGCCTCGGCCGCGCGCGGCGGCGGTGGCGGCGGTGGCGGCGGTTGATCCGCCGCACAACCGGCGAGCGCGGCAAGCAACAAAAACGCGGTGATGCTGGGTGCGGTCATGGCGGCGCTCTCGTAAGGGTAGGTGGCGACCATTGGACGCCGCGGTGGTCCGCTGGTTCATGGCGTCCTGCAAAGCGCACAGTGTAATGGCCCGAACCGCATTGTCTGTCAGAAGCAGACGGACACCGCCCGCGCTTACAGACTGTTACAGATGAAACCGCGCCCCGCGTTAACCCGGGCGCGACGTGCGCCGTTTTTGGAGCATGCGTATCGCCACGCTCCAGCAGGTCCTCCCGGTCATGGCCCTGCTGCTCGCTTTACTGCCGTTGCTGCCCCCGCGCTATACGATGCCGCTGCTCAAGAGCGCCCTGCGGTCAGTGACGGCCCTCGTCGGTAGCTGCCACCGCGCGCATGCTGCGGACTTGCCCCCGATGGCGCAGATGGGGGTACGCGGCTGACCATCAGCAACACTCCCCGCACGCCCTAACGCCGCCGCCCGATCAGGCAGTACAGCATCCCCCGATCCGCCGCCGTGAGCAGCGTCGCATCGCCGTCCGGCGCAAAGTGCAGCTTGAACGCCGAGATCGCCGCCGGCAGGTCTTTCACATCGTAGCCGAACGCCGCCAGCAGCACGGCGTCGTCCGCCCCTTCCGGCGCGGGCGCATAGGGCGCATCGCACCACAGGCCAAACCCCTGCGCCGCGAGCTGCCGCCACGGGAAATAACGGCCCGGGTCCAGCTTGCGCCGCGGCGCCACGTCGCTGTGGCCGATAAAGTTCGCCGCGGGAATCGCATAGCGCGCTTGCAGGTCCGCCAGCAGGGCGAGCAACTGCGCGATCTGCGTGTCCGTGTAGGGTTCATCGCCCGTGTTGTCGAGTTCGATGCCGATCGACGACGAATTCAGATCCTGGTTGCCGCCCCAATACGACTCGCCCGCGTGCCATGCGCGCTGCGACTCGTCCACCAGGTAATAGACCTTGCCGTCTCGCCCGATCAGATAATGCGCGCTGACACCGCTGAATCGGCTGGTCAGCGTGCGTAGCGCGGGATCGGGGCTGTCATTCGACGTGTAATGCAGGATGACGTAATTCGGGCGCCGTTCGTTGTAGTTGGGCGACGGCCGCTGCTCGACGGCAAGGCTGGTGCGCTGGGGCAGCGGCGCGCAGGCCGCAAGGCCCAGCGCGAGCACCGCAGCACAGACACCTATCGAACAGGAAATCCGGATCATGCGGTAGTTTACGTCGCTCTCACCGCCGCCCCCGGCGTCCAGGTCCGGCCAGAAGCACGCCATGCGAGCGGTGGCGCGCGGTTCGCCTATCGCTTCCAGTCCTGGTGGTACTGGCCATGACCGAACCCAGAAAGTTGTTGAGTACCGCACTCCGGTCGGCCTTGCGCCATGCGACGACGATGCGGGCTTTGTCCTTCACGTCTGTGAACTCGCAATACCTGACGCCCTCCACACCAAGCCGCTTGATCGATTCGGTGACGATCGCCACCCCCATACCGGCGGCAACCAGCCCGACGACCGTTTGGATATCGGTCGCCGCCTGCACCACGCGCGGATGGAATCCGGCGCGTTCGCAAATCGACATCAGAAAGGCGTAAATGCTCGGCGCGGGACGGCGATTGGCCGTCACGAACGCTTCGTTGTTCAACTCGCGGATTGACAATGTCTTGCGTTTCGCGAATCGATGCCCACTGGGCACCGCGACCAGCAGGCGCTCATCGAGGACCTGCCGCGATGCGATGTCTTCATCCTCAAAAAAAGGGCGCATGAACGCAACATCGACCCGTTCGTTCCGCAGCGCATCGATCAACGGCCGGTTCTGCAATTCCACCAGTTCCACGTCGACGCCGGGAAATGCGGTTCGGTAATCGTGCAGCAGGCGGGGGAAAAAATGAAACGCAACCGTGCCGATAAAACCAATCACCAGGCGCCCGACTTCTCCGCGGCTCGCACGCTGGCTCGCGCGCGTCAGTTCGTCGAGATCGCCGAGCAGGCGCTTCGCTCTCTCCAGGAAAACCACCCCGGCTTCCGTGACCTGCACGGCCCGGGTGGTGCGGTGGAAAAGCGCAACCTGGAGGTCATCTTCCACCCGCTTGATCTGTTTCGTCAGCGCGGGCTGCGCGATATGCAGCCGCGCCGCCGCACGCGTGAAGCTCAACTCCTCAGCCACGGCAATCACATAGCGAAGTTGGCGGAGATCCATTTATTCATTTTATGGAATCAATAAAGCATAAATTATATATTGGACGCACGCCATCCATAGGTATTTACTGGTTGCTGCAATGCAAAAGCAGCGGGAATCCCCCTGCTTCTGCGCAACGCACCGATTCAGTGCCTTCCAGGGAGAGATGAATGCGATTCAAAACCAAAATTCACAACGAGCCCCGCCTGCTGGCGATGATGGAAAAGAAAAACATTGACCTCATCATCGTGCGCGGCGTCGAAAACTCCAAGTATTTTAGCGGCTTCTTCCACAACGGCGGCAATCTCGGCTACCGACCGTTTACCGCCTTTATCTTTCGCGACCCTGCGAAAGCCGCCTGCATGATCGTCCCGGCTGTCGATCTGCACCTGGCCATGGAACGCTCCTGGATCAAGGACGTGCGGGCCTACGTGATGTCCGAACTCAAGACCGACGTCGACACCTATTTTTACCCGGACTTCTTCACGGCCGTGAAGACGATGCTGCTGGAGCGGAACGTGAAAGGCCTAACGGTGGGTACCGAAGGCGACACGCTACCCGCCGGCTTCAAGCGGCAGATGGATGCGCTGCTCGAGGGACTTGGCTGCAAGGTGGTGGACGTCTCCGCCGACTTCGAACTGGTGCGCATGGTCAAGACGCCCGCCGAAATCGACTGCCTGAGGCGCGCGACGCAGATCACCGTCAAGGCGCACGAAAGCCTGCGCGCCGAGATCAAGATCGGCGGCACCGATGCGGACCTGTTTCGCGCCGCCGGCGCGCGTATGCTCAACGAAGGCGCGCACGGGATCAAGACCATCAATATCGCCTGCGGGCCGGGCACCAGCTTCGCTGCGCACAACCTGTTCCCCACAGGACACATCATGCAGTACGGTGATTTCGTGCGCTGCGACATGGGCGCGCTGGTTTTCGGCTACCCGGCCGATTTCGTGCGCTGCTATTTCATCGGCGAAGCGAGCGAGCGCCACCAGGATATCTGGCTCCGGCTCAACGAAGTCCAGATGGAACTGGTGCAATGGATCAAGCCTGGCGTGACGGCCGGCGAAATCTTCGAGCGTGGCTACAACAACATCAGCAAGTATCTGGACGGCTTTCCCCGCGAGTTCATCGGCCACGGCATCGGCCATGCGACGCACGAGCAGCCCAAGATGAGCCGTTCGAGCAAGGTGGTGATCGAGCCGAACACGACCGTGTGCCTGGAATTCAGCTACTACCACGACGGTGTCCGGCATCACACCGAGGACACCATGCTGATCCAGGAATCCGGCAACGAGTGGTGGACGAAGGACTGCCCCCGCGAACTGGTCGTGAGGGTCTGAACAAGCTTCTTTCTATTCTCTGATGGGGGTACCAATGAACATGCGATTCCCGGCGTCGTGTTGTATGTTGCTGTCCCTGTCCTGCGGGACCGCGTTGGCACAGGAATACCCATCCCGGCCGATCCGCATCGTCGTACCCTGGGCGGCGGGCGGCTCCACGGATGCTGTCAGCCGCATCGTTGCCCTCAAACTCGGCGAGAACATGGGCCAGCAGTTCATCATCGACAACCGAGGCGGGGCCACCGGCACGATCGGCACCTTGCAGGTCGCCAAGTCGCCGGCGGACGGCTACACGCTGGTGTTCGGCACCAACAGCACGTTCGCCATTGCGCCCCATCTGATCAAGCTTCCCTACGATAACGACACCGCGCTCGCGCCGATCTCGCTGCTCGCCGTCAGCCCGCAGATCCTGACCGTGCATCCGTCGCTGCCCGTCAAAAGCGTGAAGGAGCTGATCGCCATGGCGAAAGCCAAGCCCGAGATGCTCCTCTACTCGACGGCCGGGCCCGGCAGCACCAGTCACCTGGCGACCAGCTGCTGATGTCGATGGCGGGCATCCGCATGACTCACATCCCCTACAAGGGCGGCAGCGGCCCCTCGGCCCAGGCGCTCATCGGCGGGGAAGTCAGCCTGTCGTTCGTCAACGTCATCATCGCCCTCCCGTTCTCCAAAGCCGGGCGCCTGCGGCCACTGGCTGCAAGCACGACGCGGCGCGCGCAAATGATGCCGGACCTGCCCACGCTCGAGGAAACGGGCCTCAAGGGGTACGAATCCTCGACTTCCTTCGCTGCCTTCGCCCCGGCGGGCACGCCCAAGGAAATCGTCGCTCGGCTCCACAAGGAACTCGTGCGGGCGCTGACCGCACCGGACGTGAAAGACAAGCTGCTTGCCCAAGGCATCGATCCGATCGGCAGCACGCCGGAGGAATTCCTCGCCTACAGCAAGGTGGAAACGGCAAAGTGGGGCAAGCTGATCAAGGAGCGCGGCATCAAGTTCGAATAGCGCCGCGGCAATTGTTCCTCACTGCGCCTGCAGCTTCCCACCTCACCACCTTCCGCCACTTCGCGATACCGAGCGCCGCCGTATCGGGTCCTCCCGCACGTCCCTACTTCGCCCCCGCCTTTTCAAGAATGACCACCATCGCCTGGTAGCGCCGCGCCCTTGCCAGCGCCAGCGGCGTCTCTCCGCGCCGGTCCGCGAGATTGAGATTGGCGCCCGCCTGCACCAGCAAGCGCAGCGTTTCCGTGTGCCGCGGCCCGCCGTTGCCCAGCACGATGGATTCGATCAATGCCGTCCAGCCAAGATTGTTCACGTGGTCCAGCGGCGCGCCTGCCTCGATCAGGATGCGCGTCACCTCGTCGTGTCCCAAGTGCGCGGCGGCGATCAGCGCGGTGCCGTTATAGCGGCTGGTGATCCGCTTCGCGCTCGCGCCGAGCTTGATCAGCAGCCGCAGCGTTTCCGGATCGTCCGCCACCGACGCGATCGTCACCGCGTCGTAGCGGTCCCGCTCCTGCGCGTTGAGGTCCGCACCGGCCTTGGCCAGCACCGCGATGGCCTCACGCTGTTTGGCGAAGGTCGCCACGTGCAGCGGCGTACGGCCGTAGTCGTCGCGCACGTCCAGGTTGGTACCGCTGGCAGCGAGGCGGTTGATCTCCGCCCCGTCGCCGCGGGCGGCGGCGGACAGGAGGCTGGTGTAGCGGGTGGTTTCAGCCGCGGATGGCGGCACCTGTGCGGAAACGCTTGCCGCCACCCCCGCCAGGCTCACCATCCAAATGAGTGCTTTGCCGTATTTCATTGCCATCTCTTTCGACCTGTTAAGCCAGTCCAGCCCGAATGTCACTTACTGAAGCAATTGTTCGCAGATCGCCTCCCTTGCGCGCAACACGGAGGAGGGTAGGGAGGCGCATAGTCGTTCACCCCCATCCTGGCCTTCCCCCGCAAGCGAGGGAAGGAAACTCCAGCAAGCGCCATTCCATTCCAGTCCGGCCCAGCCTTGCAGGTGTAATGACGCTTGCGAAGTAGTAACGTATTTGTTACCTTATGCCATGTTCGCCGTTGAGGCCTTAGAGTACCTCGATTCCGGGGGCCACTCGCTCTATGCGAAGTGGTTCGATGCCCTGCCTGCCCAAGCCGCCGCAAAAGTGGCAACCGCTCTGTACCGACTGAAGGAAGGCAACTTTTCGAACGTAAAAGGCGTCGGTGGCGGGGTATTTGAGAGGAAGATCGATTTCGGACCCGGATATCGAATTTACTTCGGGAAGGATGGCGACGCCATCGTGATCCTGCTCGGTGGCAGTAGCAAACAAAAACAACAGGACGCAATCCAGGCAGCGCAACTCCGATGGGCAGACTATCGGCGACGCAAACGCACGATTGAATAAGGTTACAGACAACATGGCACTGACCCGTGATTTCAAGGAAACCGTTCTGGCACGAGTCCAGAGGGATGGGCGTTTCCGCGAGGCGCTCTTCACGGAGGCTATCAACGCTTATCTCGCGGGAGACAGCGCCACCGGCAAGGCTATCCTGCGTGACCTGGTCAACGCGACCCTGGGCTTCGAAGGCCTGGCAGCGGAAATCAACAAACCCAGCAAAAGCCTGCACCGCATGCTCGCGCCGCGCGGCAATCCCAGCACGGAGAATTTTTTCGGGATCGTCAACGCGCTCCAGAAGAGAACACGGGTCAAACTGCGGGTTACGGCGAAACCGGACTAACTTGCAGTCCATGGATCCCCGCCTGCGCGGGTATGACGAACAAAAGTGCCGTCATCCCCGCGTAGGCGGGGATCCATTTTGAATTCGTCACCCCGGCGCAGGCCGGTGTCCAGGCGTTTGAACTTAGCCCCCCCCATCCTACCTTCAGCCGTGAACAGGGGAAGGGGATATCGGCCTTCGCCGGGATAACAACCGCTACTGAAACTTCTCCAGCTTGCTCTTCCACGTGTCCGACAGCAGGCAGGGGATCCACGCCTCGTTTTCCACCTGCAGGCCGCCGGACAGCATCGTCTCCTGGGACGCGTTCAGCGCGATCTTGGCCTGGATCACCGACATGCGCGGGTTCTTCGCAATTGAGCGGGCGATCTCCATCGCCGCCGGCAGCAGTTCCGGCAGCGGCACCACCCGCAGAACGATGCCGAGGCTTAACGCCTCCTTCGCATCGAAGCGCCGGCCGGTCAGGATCAGTTCCTTGGCTTTCTGCAGGCCGATGGCCCGCGGCAGCCGCTGTGTCCCGCCCGCGCCGGGCAGAAAACCCAGCGTTACTTCCGGCAAGCCGAATTTCGCGTTGTCGGAGGCGATGCGCAAGTCGCATTGCAGCGCCAGTTCCAACCCGCCGCCGAGGCAGTAGCCGTTGATTGCCGCGATGGTGGGCTTCGCCATGCTGGCCACCACATTGACCCAGCGGCTGCGGAAAAAACGCCGCTCGTTGTAAAGCTCTTCCGTCGTCCGTTTGCCGCGCTCCTTCAAGTCCGCACCCGCGCAGAAGGCCTTGTCACCCTCGCCGGTAATCACGATGACGCCCACGTCCGGGTCCGCATCGAGATCGCGGGCGAACTCCATGATCTCCGTACGGAGCTGGATGTTCAGCGAATTCATGACGTGCGGGCGGGTCAGCGTCACCACTGCCACGCCGTCCTTGATCTCCACCCGTTTCACGTCCGTAGTCAGTACCGCCATAGTCCCTCCATCAATAGTCGTGGCATACTCTTTTGACCTTGGAGTCAAAGCGAGTATCCGCCGTGAAAAAAACCCTCTTCCTGTCCTGCTTGGCCACCGCGCTTCTGCCAGTCGCCACCGCCGCGCAATCCTTTCCGGACCGCCCGCTGCGCATGATAGTGCCCTTCGCCCCGGGCGGCGTCGCCGACATCGTGGCCCGCCTCGTCGGCCAGAAGATGGGCGAGAACCTCGGCCAGAACGTCGTCATCGACAACCGCACCGGCGCCGGCGGCTCCATCGCGGGTGACCTCATCACCAAGGCGCGGCCCGATGGCTACACCTTCCTGCTGTGCACCTCGAGCGTGGCGGTCTTCAATCCGCTGCTCACGCCCAACGCGCAGTTCGACCCGCAGCGCGATCTCGCGCCTCTATCGCTGGTGTCTTCCGCGCCCTTCGTGCTGCTGGTCCCCGCAAGCTCGCCCGCCAACAACGTCGCCGAGCTCATCGCACTGGCCAAGGCCAAGCCCGGCTCGCTCAACTTCGGTTCGGCCGGCGTCGGCTCCGCCTCTCATCTCATCAGCGAACTGTTTGTCGCCGCGACCGGCATCAAGGCCACGCACGTGCCCTACAAAGGCACCGCACCCGCCACCAACGACCTGCTCGCGGGCCAGATCCAGATGATGATGGACTCCATCACCGCGTCCCTGCCCCACATCCAGTCCAAACGCGTGCGAGCGCTGGGCATCTCCACGCGCAAACCCTTCCCGCTCGCGCCGACGATTCCCACCATCGCCGCTACCGTCCCCGGTTTCGAAGGCACCACCTGGCAGGGCCTGTGCGCCCCCGCCGGCACGCCGAAGCCCATCATCGACACGCTCAGCAAGGCCGCAATCACCGCGGTCAAATCGCCGGAGATCACCGAGCGCTTCGCCGGCCTCGGCGTGGAAGGCATCGGCAGCACCCCCGACGAATTCCGCGCGTTCCACAAAGCGGAACTCGCCAAGTGGGGCAAGGCCATCCGCGACGCCGGGATCAAGGCGCAGTAGTTTCCTAGCGCAGCGCCAGCAGCGCGTCGGCGGCCACCACGCCCCGGCCGCGTTCGAGCACGATCAATGGGTTGATATCCAGCTCCGCGATGCGCCCGCGCAGCGCCCATGCCAGCGCCGACACGCGCACCAGCGCCTCAGCCAGCGCCGCACGATCCGCCGGCGGTTTGCCGCGCACGCCGTCGAACAGCCCCGCGCCGCGCAGTTCCGCGATCATCGCGTGCGCTTCATCAATCCCGAAGGGGGCAATACGGAAAGTCACGTCCTTCAGCGTCTCCGCCAGGACGCCGCCCAGCCCCAAAGCCACCACCGGCCCGAAGCTCTCGTCGTTGACCACCCCGACGATGGTCTCGATACCGCCGCTGACCATCTCGCAGGCCAGCAGGCCGGAGAGCTTCGCTTCCGGCAAAGCCTTGCGCGCAGACGCCACGATCTCCCTGGCCGCCTCGGACAGCTCGGCCGCATTCTGGATCCCCAGCTTTACGCCGCCGATGTCGCTCTTGTGCGCGATCTGCCGCGACACCAGTTTCAGCGCCACCGGGAAGGTCACGCCAGCCGAACCCGTCGGTTCCAGCGGCAGCAGCACGTCGCGTGTCACCGGTATGCCGGCCGCGGCCAGCACCTGCTTGCTTTCGTGTTCGTCCAGGCACACCGCGCCGGCCGGCAGCGCGGGCAGCTTCTCCAGCGCCGCTGGCACCGGATTCCCGTCAGGCGCCGCCCGCCGCCGCGCCTCCGCGAAATCCGCGAGCAGGCCCATCGCCCGCGCGGCGCGGTTGGGCGACGGCAGCAGCGGGATGCCGGCCCTCGCGAGATGTTCGTGGCCCTGCGTGGAGATTACCGCCGGCACCGCGGAAAAGCCGAACACCGGCTTATCGAACTTCATCGCCGCTTCGGACAGCAGCCGCGCGCTCAGTTCGAAGGTCTTGCCCATGATCGTGCCGAACAGCACGCAGAGCTGGTGCACCGCCGGGTCCGCCAGCACCGCCTCGAAGGCGGCGCGGTAATCGTCGGCATGTTCCGCGCGCGGATAGCCCGCCGTGGTGTCGATCGGGTTGTCCACCGCCGCCAGCGGCGGCAGCAGTTTGCGCAATTGGTCGGTCGTCGCCGTCGCCAGCGGCGTGAGGGTGAGCCGCATTTCGTCCGCCGTATCGGAGAACACCACCGCGGACCCGCCGGTGTTCGTCACCACCGCCACGTTGCGCCCCTGCGGCAGGCGGCCGGAGGTGAAGCTGACGAGAAAATCCACCGCCTGCTCGGTGTCGTAGACCTCGATGGCGCCGCATTGCCGCAGCGCCGCCCGGTAAACATCATAGGTACTGGTGAGGTTGGCGGTATGCGAGGCGGCGGCCTTCGCGCCCTGCCCCGTCTTGCCGCCCTTCCAGATCACCACCGGTTTGCCCGCCGCGCGCGCGCGGTTCAGCGCCGCCATGAACGCGCGACCGTCGGCCACGCCTTCGATATAGGTCAGGATTACCTTCGTGCCCGGATCGTCCACGTAGTGGTTGATCAGCTCCGGCATGGTGATGTCCGACTCGCTGCCGGTGGCCACCACATAGCGGAAACCCACGCCAGCCATCGCCGCCTGGATCACCACGCTCATCCCAAAGCCGCCGCTCTGCACGGCCACCGACGCCGGCCCCGGCTGCAGATGGGGTGGCCGCGTCAGGCTGCCGAAGGCCGCGATCACGTGCGCGTGCACGTTCACCATGCCGATGCAGTTGGGCCCGATCAGGCGCACGCCTCCGGCGCGCGCCGCTTCCAGCATCTCCGCTTCGAGCTTCGCGCCCTCCGGCCCCATCTCGCGGAAACCGCCGCCCAGCACCACCGCAAAGCGGATGCCGTGCTGCCCGCACTCGCGCACCACGCGCGCCACGTGCGCCGCTGGCAGCGCGATCACCGCCAGATCGCAGGGCCCGTCGATCTCGGACACCGACGCAAACGAGCGCCGGCCGTCGATCTCCGGATACTTCGGGTTAACCGGATACACGCCGCCCTGGTAACCCGACGTGTTGAGCGCGCGCACCGTCTGCCCGCCGAAACGCGTGAGGTCGCCACTGGCGCCGACGATCGCGATGCCGCGCGGGTTGAACAAGCCTTCGAATGCGCTCATCGCGCCAATGCCGCTGGCCAGGGCGCAAGACCGCTCGCCTGCGCGCCTTTCCACAATGCGCGGTCGTAGGTGGCCAGCGTCACCGCGTCGCCCAGCATCTCGCGCCAGGACAAGGCCGCGGCCAGATGTACCGCATCGTAGCCGCGCAGTTCGTGCTGCCAGGACAGCGCCGCTGCGCGCGCCGTCAACGCCTCGTCCACCGGCAGGCGAATCAGGTCGTGCCAGTCGGCGCTGAACATCTCGAGTGCGGCCGCGGCGGCGCCCTCCGCGATCAGCTTCATGCGCGAGGCGCGACCGAGCGCCGCCGCCACCTCCACGCGCGTAATCACCGTGGTCGCCACCGCTTCCGCGCCCGCGACCAGCGACGCCACGTCCGTGGAGCCGGGCTCGGCGACGTAGCGCTTCACCAGCGCGCTGGCATCCAGATAAACAATCACCGCGGGCTTACTCGCGGTCTTCGATCAGCAGATCGGCGACCGTGCGCTTCCCGCGCACGCGCGCGGGCGGTTTGGCCGGCGCCAGCTTGCGTCCGCTCCATTGCGCCTGGCCGGCCTGGCAAAGGGCGTCCAGGCGCGCGGCGAGCGGCTGTCCCACCGGCACGATGCGGCCGATGGGCACGCCACGATCGGTGATGACGACCGATTCCCCGGCCCGGGTCAGGCGCAGGTAATGGCTCAGGCGGCTCTTCAGCTCACGGATGCTGACGTGGGGTTGGCGCATGGGGTGCTCCCGTTTCGAGCAAGGGGAAACGCAATGTGACTACATTATACACAAACGTGACTACATCGACTAAAGCGCGCGATGCCGGCCCTGCCCCCCCCCTCCCCAACCC
>ENA-ORBV01001087-ORBV01001087.1-microbial-mat-metagenome-genome-assembly--contig:-NODE-1087-length-61893-cov-8.058965_pt1 | contig 61893 bp, 57 predicted proteins | sample MGYA00237777_ERZ505514 | MGnify/ENA primary metagenome ERZ505514 (study PRJEB26160, sample SAMN06269048) | microbial mat metagenome | isolation source: Oligotrophic lake microbial mat | place...
AGCTTATCCCTATCGTTGCCGAGCTGCGGATCCGTAGCGAAGACCCCGAACTTGTAACTGATAACAATGGCGTTGCCGTTGCGCTCCTCTTCACGAACAACGCGCCCCATGAGCTGATAGTCATTGCTGGCACGCGTGCGAATGATCTCAAAAAACCACTTACTCCCGTTCGGAAGCAGCGCGATAGCTTCGCCACCCTCCTCCAAATCAGCTGTAGACTCCCCCTCAGCGCCTAAAAAAGAGAGTGACTTGAAGGACCCTTGAAACAACGGTGTGACATGACGACAACAACCGGAAGTCGCGCGTGTGAGTTTGTTCGTTTCTGCGAGCCCACGGGATACCCACCCGTGATCCAGCGGCATCAGGTAGTAAGCATGCTTACTATCTTCCAACGAACGAAAAGGGCAGCTCCTCTGGCGCTCCCGCGACGCGGCCTCGCCACCGTCTCAGCGGAATGGATTCTGCGTGGTCCCACTGGAAGCGGCTCTCGCTTTGCCAGGCGCTGCAGGCGTGCGCACTCGATGGGTCGGAGCTTTAGCAGCGGGGACAACCGGCTTCAGCTCAGGCGCTGCAGGTGCGTCGGTTGGCTGGGGCGGTGGGACACGGAGCTCGCGGGCCCGCTCATCGACGACAGGAGGCGCATCCTGAACAGCTCTGCCCTGGCCCTCGCCTCGGGGCTCCACCCCACGAGGCTCGTTGCGCTTGGCAAACAACAGCGCTGCGATGATCCCCAGGAGAGCAATGATCGCGCCTAAGGCGACCAAGAGTGGCGCTGAGGAACCGCGGGAGACAATCGTCACCTGCGACGGTGCCGTTCCGGTATTGGTCGTCACGCTCGATTGGCCGTCGACGCCTGACGGACCAATGAATTGCGAGCCTGACACCGCCGCGGGCCAACGCTCGGCATCCGCTCCAGCTTCTCCACGCGCGAGCCACGCGCGCACAGCATCTCTCTGCTGAGCTATCTCGTTGCCAATGACATCGCTCACGTAAGCCGCGAGATCCCTCGCCCGACCCACGCCAGTTCCGGACGCGGCTGCAAGCTCAAGCGCCGAAGCGAACTCCGCGCAGCTGGAAAATCGCTTGTCTGGATCGCGCTCGAGAGCCTTTGCAACAACGGCGCTCACACGCTCCCCCGCTGCGGGGCACATTTCCATGAGCGGTGGGATGGTGTCGGAAATCAATCGCGACAGCGTCGCGGCATCGTTCTCTGCCTTGAACAAACGTTTGGCTGAGAGAACCTCCCAGATCACAACCCCCGACGAAAATACATCCGCTCGGCGGTCAATCTCCTCTGCCCCCATCGCCTGCTCAGGCGCCATGTACGCGATCTTGCCCTTCAGCTGCCCCACGCGTGTTTCGCTCAGGCGGGACGCGGCACGAGCCACACCAAAGTCTGTGATTCGGGCGATGCCATCGCTGCCAACCAGGACGTTTTGAGGTGAAACATCGCGATGAACCAGATGCGTGGGCAGGCCCTTCTCATCTCGCAGCTCGTGCGCCGCATGCAGGCCCGCCAGCATATCAATCACGATTCTGAGGCCGATCGGAACCGGTAGGCGATCTTTTTGGGATGCTGCTCGCGCTAGCAATCGAGCGAGCGTGTCCCCCTCGATGTATTCCATCACCAGGTAGTACCCGAGGTCGCTTGCCCCAACTTCAAGGATCGGAACAACATTCGGGTGATGAATCCCCGCCGCCAGGCGAGCCTCATCCAAGAACATCTGGACGAATTCATTCTCCGCCGCGAGATGCGGATGCAAACGCTTGATGGCTACGAAGCGCTGAAAGCCCCCCACGCCGGTAAGCCGGGCGAGATAAACAGTCGCCATTCCGCCCGAAGCTATTTCGCCAACCAACTCGTAGCGATCAATTCGCTGGCGCCCGTGCGTGCCAACGCTCAAAAACTTGGTGGCTACCATTGGTTTGCCTGAGCTTTCATCGACGGATCTGGAACACGCCAGCGTGTTGGCAAATTTGCCAACACGGACGTGCATTTCATGATCGCTTGACTCAAGGCAGCCCTCACATGGAGGCTACATGCAAAGGAGCGGAGCCGCGACCCTTTGGCCCCGAAAAGGTCCCGGAAAAATCGCGTACCACTAACACTTAACAAACCCCTGGGCGGACGCGTTCGGCCCGTAGATTTCTTCAATCGCTGAGCTTTCGGCGTTTCCTCAAGGAGCTGCTTGGGATTGGTGAGCACTGTATTCCCGTGTAGGCGGGTGTGCTCACCATCCGGGATGCTTATCCCATTTCGACCAGCAAGCGGTCCGGCTCCTGGAGGTACTCGATGATGGTCTGAGCAAACGCGGCGCCAATATGCCCATCCACGATGCGATGATCAAAGGACAGGCTCAAGAGCATCACATCCCCGATCACGATTTGGTCCCCACGGACGACGGGCTTCCGTTTCATCTCGTGGATGCCGAGAATCGCAACTTCGGGATAGTTGATAACTGGAGTTGCGAAGAGGCCGCCAAGCTTGCCTAAAGAAGTGATGGTGAAGCTGGAGCCGCCAAGATCTTCCTTGAGTGTCTTGCCTTCTTTGGCGTTGAGGGCCAGGCGGTCGATTTCTTTAGCAATCTCCAGAATGCTGAGCCGATCCGCGTTGCGAACGACGGGCACGATGAGCCCAGTATCCGTGGAGGTTGCGATTCCGATGTCGTAGGTTCGCTTCAGCACCATCTCCATGGCTGCGTCGTCGACAAGACAATTGAGCTCAGGATGGCGCTTCAGCGCCGCAACCACAGCTTTTACGATAAATGGCAAGAAGGTGAGCCGAATTTGGGCTCGCTCCGCAAAGCGCTTGGAGCGCTCACGCAGAGCCTTGAGCTCCGTAGCATCGCACTCGTCCACGTAAGTGAAGTGCGCAGCCGTATGCTTGGAGCGCGCCATGTTCTCGTAGATGCGCTTGCGCATGCCGCGGATTGGGACGCGTTCGTCTCCGACAGTGCGCGGAACTGGCTGGGCCGCAGCAACTGGAGCAGCCACGGCCGCCACAGCTGGGCCAGGTGCGCTTGGAGCCGACTGACCAAAACGCTCAATATCCTCGCGCGTGATGCGCCCTGCAGCTCCCGAAGGCGACACCTGGCGTATGTCCACGCCCGCTTCACGAGCGTACTTGCGGGTTGCCGGAGCCGCGAGCGGCTTGTCGTTGAAATAGGCGCTGACGGCTGCAGGTTTCGCAGCTGTCGCTCCAGCTGCGGGCGCTGACGCTGACATACCTGGCAACTGATCGCGGATGTCACCGACTGCGGTGGTTCCTGAATCCGCGGGTGACGCCTGCGGAGCGGCCGTGGCCGGGGCGGCTGATGCCGTAGCCGGGGCGGCCGATGCCGTAGCCGGGGCGGCTGATGCCGTAGCCGGGGCGGCTGATGCCGTGGCCGATGCGGCTGGAACGGAAGGGGCTGCACCTTCGCTCACCTCCAAAACTATCATGACGTTTCCGACGGGAACCACATCCCCGACTTTGCCCCGGAGCTCAGTCACGGTGCCGGCTTTAGGCGAGCCGATTGTGACCGTTGCCTTGTCCGTCATCACTTCGACCATGTCCTGATCGGAAGCCAGGCTGTCTCCAACCTTGACCAGCCAGTTAACGATTTCGCCTTCGGTAACTCCCTCCCCGATATCGGGGAGCTTGAACTCAAACTTTGCCATCTTCTCTCATTTCTCCTCAGGCGCGCGCCGACTCTAGAACAGCCGGCAGGATCCGGTGCGAGAGCGGCATATACTCCATCTCGAGCGTGTACGGAAACGGTGTGTCGAAGCCCGTCACCCGAATGGGCGGGGCCTGCAGGTGATAAAACGCTCGCTCGCAGACCAGGGTGACGAGCTCGCCACCAAATCCGCCGGTCTTCGCGGCTTCGTGGACCACCACCAGGCGGCCCGTTTTTTTGACGCTAGCGAGAATCGTCTGGATATCGACGGGCCAGAGCGTGCGGAGGTCGATCACCTCGCACTCGACGCCCTGCTCAGCTGCCTTGGTGGCTGCATCCAACGCCTCATAAAGCATGGCCCCGTAGGCCAAAACCGTGACATCGCTCCCGTCGCGGGCAATGGCCGCGGATTCGAGCGGCACCTTGTAGTGCCCTTCAGGCACCTCGCCCTTGGCCGCGCGATACACCCGTTTCGGTTCAAGGAATAGGACCGGATCAGGATCTTCAATCGCTGCCAGCAGCAAGCCCTTGGCATCATAAGCGTTCGACGGGATCACCACCTTGATGCCCGGCACGTGAATGAAGTGAGCTTCGGGATGTTGGGAATGATAATGCCCCCCACGGATCCCTCCGCCGACTGGTGTTCGGATCACCATGCCTGCGGTGTATTCACCCCCAGAACGGTAACGATACTTAGCGAGCTCATTGACGATTTGATCGTACGCGGGCCAAATGAAATCGGAAAATTGGATCTCCGGGATCGGCACCATTCCATAGAGCGCCATGCCCACAGCTGCGCCAATAATGCCGCCTTCGCTGAGAGGCGTGTCGATCACCCGATCTTCACCAAACTCATCGAAGAGCCCAGCCGTGACACGAAACACGCCGCCCACTTTGCCGACGTCTTCGCCAAGAATCACGACACGTTCGTCCTTACGCATGGCGACGCGCAAGGCATCGTTGATCGCTTGAACCATATTCATCAAAGGCATCGTGGCGTCGCTCTACTCTCGTCTGGGGCTAGCACGGCTCAATGCTGGGAAGGTGCTCGGGGGCCACCCAAAAGCTGGGCGCGCTGCTCCTCAAGGTGCCAGGGCGGCTTAGCGTAAACGTCGTCGAACATGCTAGCGAGATCGGGGGGTGGCGTGTCTTCAGCGATTCGTACCGCCTCACGAAATTGGGTTTCGACCTCAAGCACCAGCGCCGCGTCGTCAGCGTCCCCCCAAAGCCCCTTCTTCACCAGGTATTCGCGTGAGCGCTCAATGGGATCGCGCTTCTGCCACGGCTCCAGATCGGCCATCGGTCGATAGCGGTTGGGATCATCGCTGGTTGAGTGGCCTCCCATCCGGTACGTGAGCGCTTCGATCAAGGTCGCCCCTTGGCCATTCAAGGCCCGCTCACGGGCTTTCTGGGTCACGGCCACCACGGCAAACACGTCGTTCCCATCCACTCGAACGCCTGGGATCCCATACCCGCTCGCTTTTTCAGCAAAGGTGCGCGAAGCGGTTTGGCGATCAGCCGGCACGCTGATGGCCCAGCCGTTATTTCTGCAAAAGAAAATGGTTGGGGTTTTGAAAACTCCAGCGAAATTGAGCCCACTGTGAAACTCGCAGGAGCTCGTGGCTCCGTCTCCAAAATAAACTAGCACCGACGAGCGTTCTTTGCTGAGCTTTGCAGCCCACGCGAGCCCGACTGCCTGCGTGATCTGCGTTCCCACCGGCGAGCTGATGGATCCCCAACGCTTCTCACGGCACGTGTAGTGGTCCGGCATTTGTCGGCCATGCACGGTGTCGTTGCGGTTGCCGAACATGTTATCCAGAAAGCGCTGAAGTGAGAGCCCGCGCATCAGTGCTCCTCCAAACTCCCGATAGCAGGGCAAGAGCCAATCGAGCTCACCCATGGCGAACGTGGAACCGAGAATCGCTGCCTCCTCGCCCACCGACCCCACGTGAAATCCAATCCGCCCCTGGCGTTGAAGCGCAACGAGGCGCTCATCCAAGAGGCGCGTGGAAACCATGTGCCGGTGGATGTACACGACATTTTCGTCGCTCAGCTTTGGGTCGTGCTCGGGATCGAGTGTGCCGTCTTCGCGCAACACCTGAACCACGTCGAGGTCATGGTTCTCAGCTCCGTTCAAACTCGTTTTCAGCATGACAATCGGGGGTAGCCTAATCGAAGCGAGTCGCGCTGGCCACATCTGCGGAGTGCGTCAACGCCTTCGCACCCGAGTTCAGCGGCCGAGCGACAAGCTCATCAACGCCCTAGCTCTTAGGCACTGAGCGACATCGACGCCTCGGTGAGCGCCTGTGACAACGCGAACTCATCCAATTGGCACGCACGGGCTAGATCCGAAAGAACCTGGCGTTCAACCGCACTCACCCCACCCGAAACTTCAGCGAGCAACGCGGCCACTCGCAAAACTTCAAGCGCGTGTTCCGGACGTTTGATCGTGCGGGCCACCATCGCTACCCTTTTCTCCAGGCCATCTTCTTCAAGCTGTGCGCGCAAATCCAAGAGCAAGGCGTGAACTTGGCGTTCTGCTACTTTTCCTTGGCAGACCGCCAGCACAATATGCTCGAACGCCTCGCGCTCCGTTTCATCAAAATCGCCGTCGGCGTGCGTCACCAAGAAAGCACTCTCGACCAGCGCTTCGAACAGCGCTGCCACCTCAGGGTCAAATCCCGTGGGTTGCGTCACGTCTTCAACCACCGAATTGGACCCATAGCTCTGTGCAGCAACGCCGAGGATTGACCCCGAAACTCCTGGCTCAGCGTAGGAAGGTGCCCGGCCAAGCTTGGCAACGATCTGCTGGATCAGCGGCGTATTGGCTTCTGTCATGGTTTCACTACCCTCCTATCTATCCCGCTCGCGGGTCAAAGGCCAGCTGCCGTCGCCAAGCTCCAGCCTTCGTTGGATTCGGCGGGCTTCGCTCGGCGCGTTAAGGCCGGCACTTCAAGCCGGCACTTCAAGGCCGGCGCCGCAGGCTCAGCAGGGGCTTGTTCGCTCCCCCGACAGCCTCGCCTGCCGTGGACCCATGATGAATCAGAGAAGGCAACGACCGCTCCTCAACAGCCGGGCGCGGTGCTGGCAACAAATTGGCGCCCACAAATCCCTCTGCCGCTCGATAGCTTGAGCGCACCAGTGGCCCCGCAGCCACAAAAGCAAAGCCGAGCTCCTTGGCCTTATCTTCGAACACTTTAAACAGCTCTGGCGAGACGTAGCGTTGCACGGGGGCGTGCTTGGGGGTGGGGCGCAGATACTGCCCAATGGTGACAATATCCACTTGATGCGCGCGTAGATCAGCCAGCGTTTCGAAGACTTCTTCGTCCGTTTCGCCGATACCCACCATCAGTGAACTCTTGACGTAGCGTTCGGGCGCGCTCGCCTTTGCGAAGCGCAGGGTTTCTAGGGACAGCTCATAGCGGCAGCGCTGATCTCGAATGAGCGGCGTTAACCGACGCGTTACCTCGATGTTGTGAGCGTAGACATCGGGTGCTGCAGCCAGCACCGTGGCGATATCCGGCTTGCGTCCGCCGAAATCACCCACCAGAGTTTCGACCAATAACTCAGGCTGATAGCGCCGCAACGCAGCAACCGTCTGAGCCACGTGGGCCGCTCCCCCATCCAGAAGATCATCGCGATCCACCATCGTGAGCACGACATACTTCAAGCCAAGCTTCGCCAACGCACGTGCGACGTGTTCCGGCTCCCGCGGATCGACGGCTCCCTTTGGGTTCCCTGTTGTGACGGCGCAGAATCGACAACCGCGCGTGCACATGTGCCCGAGCACCATGACGGTGGCAGTGCCTTCACTCCAGCACTCTCCCACGTTCGGGCAGCGCGCTTCTTCGCACACCGTAAAAAGGTCGAGCTCCCGCAGTGTCTGCTTGATGCGTCGGTAATTCTCACCGCCGGGCGCACGCACTTTGAGCCAGCTGGGCTTCGGCTCATTCAAGGGCAGGCCGTCGCTCATGATGCCGCCGCCTTCAGCAAACGCACCAGCAGCGCGCTCAACAACTCAGGCTCCGCGCGCCCCTTCGTTTCCTTCATCACTTGGCCCACAAAGAAGCCTAAAATCGCTTGCTTCCCGCCCAAAAACTGTTCCCTTTGCTTCGGATACGCCGCAATCACCGTTAGACACACGGCACGCAACTCATCCTCATTCGAGATGACGGCGATGCCTTGGGTTTTGACGACTTCGGCGGGGCTGAGCGTGCTCCCTTCCAGCGCCACAAAGACTTCCTTCGCCTGCTTGCCGCTGATCGCTTTGGAATCAACTAAGGATAGGAGCTCGGCGACTTGGAGTGGTGTTACTGAGAATTCGGCATTCAAACCGTGAACTTTGGCGTTGCGAAGAACCTCTGTTTGCATGAAATTCGCCAGTTTCACCGCATCCGGGTAGCTCTTGAGCGCCGCTTCGAAGAACTGCACGTAGCCCGGATGCTGACTCAGCGTCTGCGCCGTTGCCGGCGTGAGCCCTAGCTCCTCCACCCAGCGCGCGCGGACCCGGGCCGGCAACGACCCGATAAGTGGCCGTTGCTGTCCGATAAACTCGGCGGAAATGCTGAGTGGCGGAAGATCGGGCTCCGGGAAGTAGCGATAATCGTGGGCATCTTCCTTGGATCTCAACGTCTTGGTGAGGCTGGTATCTGGGTCGAAGCTGCGTGTTTCTTGGGTGATGCTTCCACCCGCGTCAAGCACGGCCGTCTGGCGTTGAATTTCCGAATCAATCGCGCGCTGCACGAATCGAAAGCTATTGAGATTTTTGAGTTCACAACGCGTTCCAAACTTCTCTTGCCCAACTGGGCGAATGGAAACGTTGGCATCACAACGGAAGCTTCCTTCCTCCAAATTTCCGTCATTCACGCCGATCGCCACCAAAATATCGCGAAGCGTCCGCAGATACTGAGCCGCTTCGGTGCTTGAACGAAGATCAGGCTCGCTCACGATCTCGATCAAAGGCACCCCAGCACGATTCAAATCAACCGCCGAATCCGCGCCAACGCCGTGCACATTCTTGCCGGCGTCTTCTTCCATATGGATGCGGGTGATCCCAATACGCTTCACACCGGCCTCAAGCGGCACGTCAAGGTGGCCCAGCCCGCAGAGCGGGGCTTCGTACTGACTGATTTGGTATCCTTTGGGCGAATCGGGATAGAAGTAATTCTTGCGGGCAAAAATGCTGGTGCTCGCAATCGCGCAATCGAGCGCTAAGCCCGCACGCACGGCCATCTCAACCGCTGTTTCGTTCAGCACCGGTAAGGAGCCCGGAAGCCCCAAGCACACGGGGCACACATTCGCATTCGGTGCTTTTCCGAATTCAGTGGAGCAGGCGCAAAAAAGCTTACTCTTGGTCTGCAGCTGAGCGTGAACCTCAAGCCCGATGACCGGTTCGTAGGTGATAGCCACCGCGTACCTCAGTGGCGATCGCGATCGATGCCCGGGTGAGTCGCCTCACCGGGCTCGTGGCGAGGATTCTCGGTCACGTGATCGTTCTTCCGGCCTGGCATCTTCAACAGCAAATCTTTGGCGTAGATGAACTGCTCGCGCGAATCATAGGGGACCGGATGAATGCCAGTGTCCATTCGAATCGCATCGCACGGGCAGGCCTCGACGCAGTAGCCACAGAAGATGCAGCGCAGCTCGTCGATCACGAATTTATCGGGAAAACGCTCGTAGCCACGCCGCTTATCACCCTCCGGATATTCGCCGGCTTCAATGTGAATGCACTGCGCGGGACACGCCGTTGAACAGCAGAGGCACGCCACGCAGCGAGGTGAGCCATCTTCGCGCTCAGTAAGGCGATGAACGCCACGGAAGCGCTCCGGATACGGGCGCTGTTGTTCGGGATAGCTCACGGTATTGATGCCGTCAGCGATCGCTTCGGTATTCGGATCGTTCCGCTGCCCGAGCACCATTTCTTTCGTATTCGTAAAGAAATGGCCCATCGTGATGCCGAGACCTTTGACGATCTCAGGCACGTAGGATTGAACAGATGTGGTTCGGTCAGGTCTTTTGAGCGGTGTACCAACTACGCCGCGGGGACCAAGAGGGCTCGCCTTCACTACGCCTCCATCCTTCTACTGTGGGTGCCGCCACGAGCCTGCGCGTACTCGGCGGAGGTGCTCGAAAGCAGTTGTTTCTTGTTTGGGGCTTTCATCATGAATTTGATGAAAAGCAGAAATCCTAATGCACCACCGCCGGCGAGCAGCGCCATGCTCAGATTGGCGAGGTAACGCACTGCCGATGCCACGGTATCACTGGCACCTTGCAGCAACAGGATGACCAGGCCAGTTCCGACCACATTGAGCAAGGACAGCGGCAGCAACGTGCGCCAGCCGAGGCGCATCAGCTGATCGTAACGAAAACGAGGCAGCGTCCAACGAATCGACAGTTGAACCCAACACAAGGCGATGATCTTGAGGATGAAGCCGAGCACCCCCAAAACCACGATGGCTCCGTGGGAGACCGCATAATGAAGGTAAACCGTATCCCCAACTGCCACGTGGATTGCACTCCGATCCACGAACGGGAGATGCCAGCCGCCGAAGAAAATCGCCGCCATCAGCGCACTGGAAGAGACGACCGCGATGTATTCCGAAAAGAAGAACATCGCGAACTTCATGCCCGCATACTCCGTGAAGTACCCAGCCACGATTTCGCTCTCACCTTCCGGCAAATCGAAGGGAATGCGCTTGGACTCGGCAATCGCCGCCGCAAAGAAAAGCACAAACGCGAATGGCTGCACAAAAATGCCCCAGGCGTTCTGAGCTTGCCACTGAATCATCTCATCGACGCGGATGGTTCCGTAAACCATCAGGGCGCCCACTAAGGTGAGGCCGAGCGCCACTTCGTATGAAACCATCTGACTCGCGGCGCGCAGACCGCCTAACAAGCTAAACTTATTGTCGCTCGCCCAGCCAGCCAAGGCCGCTCCGACAATCCCAGTGCCCGCCAGAGCAAAGAAGTAGAGCAAGCCAACGTTGAGATCGAGCGCCTGCAACTTGAAGGTGGTGCTACCCGTCGGACACACACCTGCTGAGTCGACCTGCGAAATCAGTGTGCTCAAAGACTTCACTGTGAAGGGCTGACCCGGCGCCGTATCAAAACAAAGAGCGTCGCCAAACGGCACGACCCCGAGCACCACGAGAGCCGGAAAGAAGGTGATGAACGGCGCGATGCTATGCAGGAGCCGATCAGCGCCGGGCGGAATGATATCTTCCTTGAACAGAGTCTTCAGGCCGTCTGCGGCAGGGTGCAAGAGCCCAGCTAGTCGCAGCCCGACGCGTGGCTCGTCGTGCATGCTGACGGCTGCGTAGAGCGAGCCGCCGACGGCAGCAAGCCCAAAGAGCGCCGCACCAGCGCCAAACGACACCTCGCGCACTGTCTCGCCAAACTCACCGCCGCCGCTGGCAACAATCAAAAAGAACAGCGCAACCTGTGCGAGCATGCCAGCGAGCGCGATAAACCGCGCGCCACCTAAGGCCGCAGCCAGACCCGTTGCAAAGCGATCAAAGCTATTCCGTGCCCCACGCGCGTGGGCCCCGCTCGCGATCAGCACCATCGTGAACCAGCTCAAGAAGAGCGCTAGCTCGCCAAACAGGAGCGCACTCAGCGTTGAGGGTGCGCCCTCCTCGGGCCTTAGAGCCTGGGCAGCGAGCAGCGTGGCCCCCGTCGCGCCCAGGGCGCCCAGCACCAAAATCGCCTGAACCATGCGGGTGGGCAGCCAAATCACTGCGCGATTGGGCCCAATGCGATCCTGCATCATGGCGCCCTGACGCCTATCCGTCCAAGTTAACAGCACACCTAGATTCATCCCAAAAAGGACGATGAAGGCGGACTTAGCGATAATCAGCAGCGGCCAGATGTTCACGTCCCAAATGTTCACGCTGACACCTCGCTTGCCGCGCTGCTGGCATTCGCTTGGATTTGTTCGGGACGTTTCCAGCCCGTCGGATGCCCAAGCTTCTGCCCTAGCTGAGCGAAGAGCTTCCAGGCTGGGCTACTCTCACCGAGCGGCGGGATCGCCCGTTCGCTAACCTGCTCAATTCCAGCGGAATTGATGAACGTGCCCGCAGCCTCAGCCCAGCTACTCGCTGCCAACACCACATGGGCAGCTTGGGGCAGCGTCCCCTCGTGGGTTGCCGCCACCACCAACCCCTGAAGACCGGAAAGCGCCGAAGCGGTAGCATCGTCCGGCACTGCGGATCCCAGGGCTAAGGCGAACGCAACCTGCCCGGCAGCGACTGCTTGGCCGAGCTCGGCGATGGGCTTGGCCGTCGGGCAAATCGAGAGAACTCCGGTGGTGTTCGGATTTCGGTCGGATTCGAGCAAGATCCCATCTGCTTTCCCCTGCGGACGCCCGGTATAGAACACCGCGAGCGCCCCCAGATACTTCGTGCCCAACGTGAAGAGCGCGGCATTGTCCTCGTTGGAGTGCTCGGCGCTGAGCACGATGGCGAGCTTGCCCCCGGCTCCCGCGAGCAAGGCAGCGGCTCTCGTGAGCGCTGATTCGCGAGTCGTACTCTCACCGGAAGTCCGGGCCTCAAGGATGCGCCCTTCGTGGATACGGCGATAATCGAGCATCCCGACATCGCACATCCAGTATTTGTTCACGTTCGCGTTATCTCGCGGGCGATAGCGGTGCACCTGGAGGCTACGCGGATCAAAATCCGTGTACGAATTGCAGCCTTTGGAACAACCCACGCACACACTTCTCACCGATCGAAGGAACCAAACACGGGCCTTGAAACGAAAATCAGAACTCGTGAGCGCGCCAACCGGACAAACATGCTCGGTCATCAGCGTGTAGTTGTGATCCAGCTGACGGCCGGGCGAGACCACAATCTCGTTGAGATTGCCGCGTTCGCTGACGCTCAACACCGGATCGCCTGCCAGCTCTTCACTCACGCGCACGCAGCGCGTGCACACGATGCAGCGTTCGGCGTCGTACACGATCGTTGGACCAAAGATCTGGCCTTTTGGCTTGTGCACAGGCTCATCGTGCATGCGCTTCTTCGTGCCTTGATGCTCAAGCCAATAATCCTGCAGACGGCATTCGCCCGCTTGATCACAAATCGGGCAATCTACCGGATGATTCAGCAGCAAGAGTTCTTGGACGGCCGCGCGGGCACGCTTCACGTGCTCACTCGTTTGGCTCAATACGTCCATCCCATCAGCCACACCCTGCTGACAGGCAGGCACGAGCTTGGGCTTCTTTTCAGCCACATACTCGTTCTTCGCGGAATCCCAGCGCAGCACATCCAACATCAGCGCGGGGCGACCTGCCGGGGGCGCCACCTCGACCAAACACATGCGACAGTTTGCCGCGACGCTGAGCCCTGGATGCCAGCAATAGTGTGGAACATCGACGCCGGCGCGATGCGCAGCTCGAATAATCGTGTCCCCTTTTTCAAAGGGGATCTCTCGGCCATCTAGCTTGAACGTCGACATAACCTTCTCCGAGATCCTAGGAAAATCAGCGATCGCACTCGCCGCCAATCATGTTCAGCGAACCGAAACAAGGCACCACATCCGCCATCATCTGCCCTGTGATCACGTGCTCCAAACCACCGGTGATGTAGTAGCAGGGGGGGCGGATCCGCACGCGATAGGGTGTGCCACTGCCATCGCTCACGAGATAGAAGCCGAGCTCTCCGTTGCCGGCCTCGGTGTACGAGTACACCTCGCCCGCCGGGATCTTCAGCCCCTCCATCACGATTTTGAAGTGCTGAATCGTGCCTTCGATCGTGTTGTAGACCTCTTCCTTGGGCGGGAGCATCACACGCGGATCGACGACGTTGATCGGGCCTGAGTCAGCCATGCGCGCGAGCGACTGCCGAATGATGCGAACGCTCTGCTTAAGCTCCTCCAGGCGGATAATAAAGCGATCCAAACAATCGCCCTTCTCACCGACGGGAACGTCGAATTCGACCTCATCATACTTAAGATACGGAGCTGCCTTGCGCACGTCGTAGGCGACGCCAGAAGCGCGCAGACACGGACCCGTCCATCCCAAGGATATCGCGTTCTCCGCCGAGACAACTCCAACGTCTTCCAGGCGATCGAGAAAAATTCGATTCCCAAACATGAGCTTTTCCACTTCGCTCACGATCGACAGAATGTGCTCCACCACAGCGAGCGATTGCTCTTTGAACCCTTTGGTTGGCGGGGCTGCCATACCTCCCACACGCCCGAAGCTGTGCGTGAGCCGAGCGCCCGTTTCTTCCTCCATGATGTCCCAGATCATTTCGCGCCCTTTGATCATCCAAAGGAAAGGCGTGAACGCTCCAAGCTCCATGGCCATGGCGCCATCGCACGTGAGGTGATCACTGATGCGCGCCAGCTCCCCCAGCGCCATCCGGTACCACTGGCAACGCTCGGGAACTTCAATGCCCAACATCTTCTCGCAGGCGAGCGCAAAGCCTACGTTATTCAGCATGGGCGAAACGTAGTTGCAGCGATCCACATACGGGAAAACCTGCGCCCAGGTTCCGCGCTCACACATTTTCTCGAAGCCCCGATGCAGATACCCCACCTGGACATCCACGCGATGAATCAACTCACCGCTCAGCTCCATGACACAACGCACCGTGCCGTGCATCGCAGGGTGCGATGGCCCGACATTGAGCAACATGGGCTCTTCGGGCAGCTCAAGCTCGGCTTCGCTTAATTCGACGTCAATCGGTTCCATTAGTTCGCCTGCGAATCCTCGGAATCTTCTGCCCAGCGAGCGTGCACTTGCCGCCCGAAGCTCATTCCTTCATCTCGACCAAACGGAGCAACCTTTTCGATCCCCGGTATTTCTCGGTACGGGATGAGAGGCTGAATCTTATCTGCTGGATAATCCCTGCGCAGCGCGTACCCCTCAAACTCTGGGTACATCAGAATTCGGCGCAAATCAGGATGCCCAGTGAAGGTGACGCCGAACATATCGAAAGCCTCGCGCTCCGCCCAATTCGCGCTCGCCCAAATCTCCGTCAGGCTGGCGATCGCAGCGCCCTCGCCCTCAGGATTGCCCACGCGCGCCTTCAGCCGCAGCCGATGACCCAAGGAAAGCGAGTGGAGATGCGCCACCACTTCGAACCGCGGCTCGCGATCAGGGTAATCCACTACCGTGAGGTCTACCAGCATGTTCATCGCGGCATCCGGCGAGGAAAACAGGAATTCAGCCACTGCCTTCCAGGCCAAGGCGTTGAGCACTAGCGTGTCGTCGCCGTGCTGCGAATGGGTTTCCAACACTGCCGTTGGGAATTGGCGCTTGATGAGATCGATGAGTGCTTGAGCCATGATGTGTTCTTTGGGCCCCGAAAGTTAGGCTTTCACAGCTCGCTTGAGGTCGAGCAACCCGAGACCCTGATCGACCGCGGGATCATGCCGGGGCTTCACAATGCTGGGTCGGCGATCGCCGCTTTGAATCTTGTCTTGAAGGAGCATCAATCCGTCGAGAACTCCTTCGGGGCGGGGCGGGCAACCGGGCACATACACATCGCACGGGATGATCTTATCGACACCGGCCACGCACGCGTAATTGTCGTAGAAGCCGCCACATGAAGCACAGGTCCCAAACGCGAGCACCCATTTGGGCTCCGCCATTTGCTCATAAATGCGCTTCAAAATGGGCGCTTGACGCTGCGTGATGGTGCCCACAACCCACAACAAATCTGACTGCCGTGGCGAAAAACGCGGGGCCTCGGAACCAAAGCGCGAGAAATCGTAGCGCGGGCTCGAAACCGACATGAATTCCATCCCGCAGCACGCCGTGACGAAGGGGTACATGAAGAGCGAGTACTTCTGTGCCCAAGCGAGCATCGCCTCAAGCTTCGTGGTGGCAAAGGCCGCGCCCTCACCGGCTTCAATCACCTGAGTGCTTCGCTTCAGCTCTCCCATTCGAGCGCTCCTTTTTTCCAGCAATAGGCCAGCGCAATCAGCAGCGCGGCAACAAACCCAAACATGGTCAGAAAACCTGTCCAGCCAAGCCCCTTGAAGAGAATGGCCCACGGGTACATGAAAACTACTTCAATATCGAAAACAACGAACAAGATGGCGGACAAGTAAAACTTGACGCTGAGCCTCGCACCCCCGCCGCCCTCGCTATCATTGCCGCATTCGAACGGCATCATCTTTTCAGGGGTTGGATTCTTGGGGCCTATAAATTGACCGCCAAAAAACATGCCCGAGCAGATCGCTATCGCGATGACGAACATGATGCCCATCGGCAGATACAGCTCTACGAGTGACATGTGAGCGAAACCTTTGGAATTTCCGTTAAAACGCGACCGTATCTAGTCCCCGCCTGCGGCCTCTGTCAATGCGCCCAACCTGAACGGTTGTGTTTTAGTTCAGTGGTTTGGACTGCACCGAAAGTAGCGCCTGCCAGGCTTGGAGTGGCTGGCCGAGAGCTGCCTCCGCGCGAGCCTTGGCCGCCTCCAGGAGTTCAGGAGGTACACCCCCTGCTGCAGCCTCCAACACGGCTGCCAAAGCTGCCAAGTTTCGGCCGCGCGCTGCAAAAGCATCGGCCAAAATTGGCCAAACCGCTTCGGCCGGTGAGCCCAAGTTCGCCGCACGCCGGAGCGGACCGATCGCTTCCCCAGGGCGATCATCGTGGATGATCGACAGCCCCAGACGCCGATAAATGTCCGCGGCCTCAGGCCCATCACCTGCATACTGGATCGCAAGCCGGAGAATTTCCTCGCCCTTGTTGACCTCATCGAGCGCAATGCAGCCGCTTCCCAGAAGGCCAAGGCCACGGGCGATGGTGGCTCGCGTCTCCGCGCTGAGCTGCTGGCCCTCGGGCGTGCGGAGGAAAATCGCGAGCGGGGCAGGCCAAGAGCCCAATAATTCCAGCACCCTCACGTGCTCGCCCTCGCGAGCAGCCTTCTCCGCTTCGCCCACGCGTGTGAGATCGATCGCACTTGCGGAGCGCTGAGCGCGCGATAATTCTTCGCGCACATGGGCGCGTAGACGGCCTCTAAACGCTATCAGCGGATGGAGCTCTTCCACGCCATCGTGCAGCACGCGAATGTGGGCGCCAGTTGGCCCAATCGTGAGCTCAACCAGGCTGTACCCATAAATAGGCGCCAGCAAAAGATAGCGCACACCAATGTGGCGTTGGAGCGCCTCGGTGTCTGTTGCGCGCACGGGAGCCGCTCCCAACTCATCCTCGACGACGAGTGCAGTCACGAGCCTTTTGCGGAACTCCCCGAGCGTCAAGCGCTGTGGATCCGCTTGCAAGCTATCAGCATCATCGCCACCCACCGCGAAATCCACGAGGGTGTTGTCTGGATTTCTGCGATCCACCGTGAGAGCGGTGATGCGGGCGCCCGTGATCATCGCGAAGGCAAAGAAATGCGCGCCCACGATATCGCACAGAGCCTGGAAGCTGCCGATGCTGTCCCCGATCCTTTCAAACCACCCGTCGGTGCGGATGGATTCTAAAGGGAAGACGCGGATCTCTGACATCTTTGGGAAATGGGGATCTTGTCATGGAGCGGCGCTCGGGAACAAGCTCAAGCTCTGCCGACATCCGCACACCGACCCGCCAACCGACTTTTGTCACATCCATGGCTCGCTCCGAAACCAAGGGCTCCTCCCTAGCAAACCAGCCGCCAAACCAAACGCGCGCGATCGGCGCCGCGCTTTTGCCGTGGTATCGCGCCCACCGTCGTGATCTTCCGTGGCGCCAGACCCGGGACCCGTACGCGATTTGGGTGAGCGAAGTGATGCTGCAGCAAACGCAGGTGGAAACCGTGCGCCCCTACTACGCACGCTGGCTCGCGCGTTTCCCGGACATCGCAGCGCTGGCCGCTGCGAGCGAATCGGAGGTGCTGCTGCTCTGGCAGGGGCTTGGCTACTACTCGCGCGCACGTCGCCTGTTAGCCGGAGCGCAGGCGGTGGCGGAGAAGCATGGCGGAGCCTTGCCAGAAAGCGTTGACGAACTGTTGCGACTGCCGGGCATCGGCCCTTACTCAGCAGGCGCAATTGCAAGTATCGCGTTCAATCAAGAAGTGCCGTTAGTGGACGGCAATGTCGTACGCGTCATAACGCGCCTCTTCGGCCTTCACGGCGACCCCTCACGCGCTCCGTTAAAATCAAGAATCTGGGAGCTCGCCGCTCAACTGATCGTGAAGGGGCACGCCCGCGATTTCAATCAAGCACTGATGGAGTTGGGCGCAACGGTGTGCACGCCGCAAAAGCCCCTGTGCCTCACCTGCCCCGTTCGCGGATCGTGCGAAGCCGCTCGGCGCGGACTCACTCAGATCCTACCGGAGCTCCCCAAGCGACAACCTCCGACCCAGGTCGCGATGCTGGCAGCGTTCATCGTCAAACGCGGACGTTATCTCGTGTACAAAGTCCCCGATTCCGCCCCCCGCTGGGCCGGAATGTGGCAGTTCCCCAATATTGAATTAGAGCCCGCGGAAAGCCCCAGGCATGCGCTTTCGCGACTGGGCAAGGAACAGCTTGGCTTAAAGCTGGTGTTGGGCGAGCACGCTTCCAGGCTGCAACACAGCGTGACGCGCTACCGGATCACGCTTGATGTTTACGACTGCACCGTTCGGGAAACGGAGAAGAACGGTGAAGTGAAGAGTAGACTTGAGACTCGGTGGTGTCTGCCCAAGGCGCTGGCTGGGGTGCCGATGCCGGCGGTGCATCAGAAATTGGCGGGGATTGTGATGGGGCGCGCGAATCGTCGCTGTTGATACGCTTCCACCAAAGAGGGTCTGAGCAGATCTGTTGCTCGGTCCCCAATTCGTACGCGCGTTCGTACGCCTTCCTGCTCAGGCTCTTATCAAGTGGGAAATATAGGGTTCCAAGATTGTGGGCCGCCGCCCCTCGGCCAGAATCGGCTGCCAACGAAAGCAATCGGACTGCCTCTTCAACGTGGTCACCACGAAGCACCGACAGGTACGTGCCCAACACTTCACACGCCTCCATGTCTCCCTCTTCGACCAGACTTTTCAGTTCGGATCGAACCTTGAGAAGGACGGCTTCCTCACCCAGCACATCGAATTCATCAATAGCATTTCGAGCATTTATGAACCGGAATGCTCGATCATCCGAGTCCATCATTTTGGCAACCCCGCGGTGTCAACTCTAACGCACCCAGGCTTCAAGGCTCCCCATCGACAATCTTACCGGCCATTAAGTCGCGAAGTGCACGGGTTCTTCGGCGTGGCGTCTTCACGAGCCCGGCAAGCGTTTCGAAGGACTTGGCTGTTACGGATAAGCGAGGCGGGATGACCAAATCGGCTGGCAATTCACGCAGCGCTTGCAGGTGATGCAGTAGCGCCTGTTCGAGGAGGTACCCTCTTGTGATGCCGTGAGCCTCAACGTAACGCTCGACCTGTTCTTTGGTGGACTCAGAAATGTACGCGGAGATTTGGGTCTCGGCCACGTTGGCACCTCGCTTCTTCGGAACTTTAGACGGCCGGGACCGAGGCGGCAACCGGGAGATCCTGACCCCCCAGCCCGAGTCCAACCCTTCACGCCTGCCCTCAGCACTTAGGTAAAATCTGCGGCGCGTTGATGTCCTCGCTGGGTGTCCTAGAAATCCGGAGAAGCTCCCGTTTGTGACTTCAGGTTGTCCACCTTCCTCACGGGCGAGCTTTTCCTGCCGCGCACGAGGGTAAATAGGCGCGCAACAGGCAGCATTTACGGACGGCGGCGTTTGTATGCCTTCAGCAAGCGGAAATGTTCCCAACTTACTGCAACGATTCGCCCTCACACTCGCCACCATCCCAGCGGCCACCGGAATCGAGACACCGGTCAATTGGTACCTGACGGCGAAACCACAGCGCACTGACCAGCAAAGCAAGAAAGACAACCACCGCTACGATGAGTCCGCGGGGCGAGATTGTTCTCCGATGAAAGGACGATATCAGTACTTTGGCCTGAGCCCATTGGGGCGATACGGGGAGCAAGTTTGCTGGCACTGGTACTCATCGTCTGCTCCGCGGTTACTGCCGTGATGATTTGCCGCCTGATCAGGATCACCCTTCAGGTTCTCATCAACCCACTTCCGAGTATCCGAAATTCTTTCTGCCACGTGCGTTCTCCCTCGTGCTGCCGCCTCGCAGTTTGCCATGCAATGGAAGTACTTGTCCGCCCCGATCGTGTTCGCGTCCCGCATGTCGGGATCTACCCCATAGGCCAGGCCGGCAACGCTCCCGTTCCCAGGATGAAAGGAGCTAAGAACCTGCAACCGTGAACAAGATTTGCGGGGTCCGGCGAGAAGTTACAAATCTTCAAGGCCTTGGAAATCCACGACCTGATCGAGTTTTCTCCGCACTTCGAGCTCCACACTCTCGAACTCCCCAAGCTTCCCCTGGAAGAGACACTCCACCCCTCCTCGCCTGTGCTAAAGTGGGGACGCTTCTTCAGCGCTTCCTCCGACGAACAACTTGAGCAACTCGCCATGGCAGACTCCGACATCAATGCCGCCAAGCTAGCCCTCGATAGGCTCTCCGCTGATCCAGTCGCTCAGCGCATTGCCAGAGACCGCGAGGTCGCGATCTGGAACTACGAAGCCGGCCTCCAACTCGCCAGAGAAGAGGGCGAGGCCAGGGGCGAGGCCAAGGGCAAGGCTGAAGGTTTACGAAGCGTTCTCGTCAAGCTGCTCACCCTCAAGTTTAGAAACCTCCCAGACGCCGTTCTCAAGCGCATCTCCTCGGCTCCTGAGGATCGTCTTGAGCTCTGGGCTGAGCGCATTATTCCTGCAAATTCGCTCGATGAAGTCTTCTCAGATTAACGTCCGTGACCGCGGTGGGGTTGCTATGTAGCTCGTGAGACGCGAGCTCCCGAACGGCGCAGCCGTCTCGGGTCAAAGTCACCACGAGCAGTTGCAACGCTGCACTCCTTTGGCACGGACCACCCAGCATCGCACATCATAGGCTCTACCCTCACCGCCAGGGGCCCCATCGGAGCCCAAAGTAAAAATAGTTAACGGTTTCGGCGGTTGGTCAACGCATCCTAGCGGCCGCCCTTCTTGGTCCTTTAGCGTACTGTGTTGGTGCCCTAGGCATCCCCCCTCAACGCTTTGCAATGTATCATGGCATGCACGGCTCACGACCGTGAAGGTTTGAATGTAATAAAGCTGCAGTAGCTGATCCTGAACCCACCGGAACGCCATGAACAACACCACGCTCGCAAGAAGCCCCATAACCAGTACTGATGGGCGAACACTCTTCATGGTCACCAGAAGAACCAGAAAATATCCTGAGCCTTGTGCCAAGGATCATCCTGACGCCTTTCCAGTTCATCAACTACGGTATTCGTGAAGTCATAGCAATCACTGAGTCCAAAGAAGTAGATGGGACTTCCTGGCGCGCGATTAAGGGGGAATTTTTCACGGATCCAGTCCTCAAGCTCCTCGTCCTCCTGAGGCGTCGCGGCGTGACATGTGCGCTTTGTCGAAGGATCCGAGATTTTGTCTGGATCCTCAGGATGCCTGACGTCGCCGGGTGCTCCAAACGGACTCGTAAACGGATAGAATCCGTAAGTGCGCTGGGTATCGCCACCGATCTCAACCCACCGGTGCCTGTAGCTGGTGTTTGTCGAGACAACGCAAACGTCCTGTCCGTTGACATCTGCGAGATTGACCGCGTCATGCATAGCATAGACGTAAAGATTCGTCCCCACAGCGCGGAATCTACGCGGGTCCTTCGTCGTTGACACCCCTCAGGCGGGTCGGATTCGTGATCAACCCTTGCGCTTCGCCAGTTTAGCTCCGGCTCGCAGCTCCCGCACCATTTGGTCGGGATCGTCAGGGGTAATCATGAGTGGGAACATCGTCCACGAGCGAACGATAACGACCGTTTTGGAGGGCGCAAACTGTCCCCAAAGGGACGGAAAGGTCGCGCTCAACAAGGGCACCAGTTCCCAGCCGCTACGGATCCGTCGTACAGACGTAATCGTTTCCAGTTTAACAACCTTCTTCCGGGGTATTGAACCGGTCATTGCAATTGTGAGGTACCCATCCCTGATTGAGTACGAGAAACGAAGAAGACTACAAGCGCCAACACTGATGGCGATTGCGGTCAGCGACAAACACACGGCTTCAAAGACGGATATCATTGTGGTTGCGTTAGATGCGGGCCAGTTGTCTTCGTGTTGGTCTGGTACCCACTGACGCTGGCACCGTAAGTGCTACCTAAGAAGGGCGGAGAGAAAGAGGCAATATAGTGGGTGCCGTCTGTTGAGAATTGCCCCGAGAATTGGTACGGCCCAAATCCAATGTTGACCGAGTACGTGTCAAATGGCCCGCTTAGATCGTACGGGTTCTTGGCATTCGCGAAGAAGGCGCTTATGCTTAAAAGTTTCCATCTACTGCAACGATGCGCCTTCACACTCTCGACCATCCCAGCGGCCACCGGAATCCAGACACCGGTCTATTTGTACCTGACGGTGAAACCACAACGCACTGACCAGCAAAGCAAGCAAGACAACCGCCGCCACGATAATTCGGCGGGGCGACATTGTTCTACGATGAAAGGTCGACATCAGTACTGCGGGTTGAGCCCATTGGGGCGATACGGGGAGCAAGCTTGTCTGCACTGGTCCTTATCGTCTGCCCCGCTATTGCGACCGTGATGATTTGCCGTCTGATCAGCTGAACACGCACTGGCAGGATCACCCTTCAGATTCTCATCAACCCACTCCCTAGTATCCGAAATTGTTTCTGCGACATCCGCTCTGCCGCGTGCTGCCGCCTCGCAGTTTGCCATGCAGTGGAAGTACTTGTCCGCCCCGATCGTGTTCGCGTCCCGCATATCGTCGTAGTTGTCCAAAAATGCGTCCACTGCGTCGGGATAGCTGGCGATCCGATCGAGCTGGTGCTTGATCCATTCCAAGGCTTGCTGCTCACTCAAAAACGGTGCTCGCCCCGTAGCGTCCAGGTAATTGACCGGGTCGTTCCACGAGTACACATACAGATTGTTCCCGCCCGCGAACCGGCTTGGATCCTTGCTCGTCCACCTCCCGATCTGCGCATCATAGTCCCTCGCCCCAAATCTCACAAATCCCGTGTCGCTATCGAAGATCCCTCCCGCAAACCCAAACGGCTGAAAGCCAGAACTAGAATCACTTAGCACTCGACCGAATTCATCATAGATTAACTCCTGAGCCACCTGTCCCGTCGACGCATTCACGACCAGTCGGATGCTACCCACTTGATCCTTGATGAAGCGATAGATCTGCCCACCCTTGAGCATGAATTCTGGACTGTGCGACGCTCGCGCACCTCTGGCGTAAACAAACTGACTCACGAGCGTGCCGGCGCCGTCGGTCTCACCCGCAATCTTCAGCGAGTCTCTGTAAATCCAGCCGCGGGTGAACACGCCGTTCACCTTCTTTCCAACGCGACGCCCGTACGCATCAATGACGTAATCGATGGCTTTGCCGTTCGGGAGGTCCACGCTCCGAAGCGCCCCACGAACGTCGTACTGATAGCTGGTGGTGCTATTCGAGACGGTGTCTTTCTTCGTTAGAAGTTCACCATTCGCCGTGTAGGTGTACGCGTTGTTGCCGTAAGCTAGCATCCGATCTTGATCGTCGAACGAGCCAAGCGTGGTGCCGCTTGAATTGGTCATACTCTGCCGGTTTCCGTTCGAGTCATACACGTAGCTCGTCTGAACGGCTCCATCCGTCCACGCGGGTCGTAAGAATACTGGAACCGCACTGAGCCGCTAGCTGTCGTTTCTCTCTTGGTTAAGATGCGGCCAAGCGCGTCCCGGGGAGCCGTGGGCGTGTCATATTCCGCCGCATAAAGTGTGGTTGCGCCGTTTTTAACGGTGTACGTGGCAAGCTCGCCTTGAGCATTCTGCGTCCAGGTTTCTGCGAGGTTGCCGAGCGTGCCTGCAGCGATCAGCCCGGTGACCGAGCTATAGGCGAGCTGAAGGGCATCCGTGCCGGGAGGCGTGCAGGTTGTGGGGGAGGCGCAGGTGACCAAGCCATCGGCGTCAAAGGCAAACTTTGCGGTCGTGGTCACGGTTCCGGCGTCGATAGCTTCCTGAATCACCCGAAAATCCGAGTCATACGTCCAGGCGACTCCCATGCTCGTTGTGCCGCCGAAGATGCCGCTCCAACGAGCGCTCTTGGTTAACCTGCCGTCGTAGGTGAGATCGATCACGCTGGTGCCAGGGCCGCTCAGGCGCTTGAGCTTGCCGGGGGCGCAGCCCACGCACGTCGTGGTCGCGTAGTAGTCGTAAGCGACCGTGCCGGTGGGCCACGTCTTGGTACGGAGCTTACCCGCACTATCATACGTGGACTGAAGGGTGAGGCCGTCGGGACGCACGGTCGTGGTGTCTTGGCGATCGAGGTTATAGGCGAAGTTGGTTGCCGGGGTCAGAACGCCAGAAACTTGTGGTGGCGTATAGCTCGAAAGTAGCCCGACGGGACTGTATCCCTGCTTGTGCTGGGGCTTTCCAGGTGGTGTGATGGCGGTGAGGTTGCCAGTCTGATCCCAGCCAAACCCAGTGGTTGCGTTGCCGGGTTCAACTTGCGATAACACGCGACCGAAGGCATCGCGATCGAAGCTCGTAGTGCGAGCGAGCGCGTCGGTGATTTGTTGCAGATAACCGTTTTTGCCGTCGGATGTGGAGAAATAGCTCAGTGCCAGCTGGCGTGGACCTTGAGTTACCGTTTTTATTCGCCCCTGAATATCGTAGAGATAGCTAAGCCCATCGAGACCATTAGTCTGAGTTTGCGTGACGTGGCCTAGCGTGTCGATGGTATTGAACAGCTTCCGACCGACCGGTGTAGTTGTTGTGAACGTCTTTGTGCTCGCATTGAAGACCCTCCTTGCTCGGGTTTGGACCAAGGTCAATCCTAGGGCACGAGTTTTCCAAGGGCGAGGCGCACATCCCTGGGGTTAACCCTTAGCTGTCTCTGCTACCGAGAACATTCGCTGCTTCTCAGTGCTCCAGAGTTATCCCCAACCGAAAGCGTATGACGGTTTGATTGTTTCGAAACACCCGGCGGTTTTCCGCTCGGAAACAGTCGCAACCATCGAACTTTGTCACATGACGATCTTGACCGCCCCCGAGGACCTCCGACCACAACCGCAATCTGCACTGATCAACCTGTTCCGGGTTTTCACAGGCCGTCACGCGAAGAACACACTCGCGTCAAAAACGTTCCGAGGGAAACGGGCACCATGTCGGACAGCCCAGAGCTTCTTGTAACGGGCCTCCTTCGTCGAGAGCTCTCGGGTCATTGCATTGCGCGTCCGACCGCGGAAAGCGAGCTTCGCCTCGATCTCAGGAATGAGCGTGCCGAAGTCGATGAGGCCCTTGCGACGGCTTATGTTATGCGTGCTACAAGGATCTTTGGAGAGTTCCTCCAGCACTTATAACATGATCATTGGCAAAATTTACGTCATTTTCGCTCTCCCTGGCCGAGACTCCACCCCTCCCCTCCCCCTACTTCCGCTTCCGCAGCCGTCGAACATCCAATTGATGGTCCGACGTCACCAAGTAGCGAAAGCTCAAAACTGCTGCCGTCATGGTGCCAAGGCTGGTTGCGCAGGCGATCATGAACATAACGACCAGTTGGTACTTAACGGCTTCAACGGGTGACGCGCCACCCAAGATTTGCCCCGTCATCATTCCGGGCAGGCTCACAATTCCAACAACCGCCATCGAATTGAGCACCGGCACCATCCCAAGCCTCACCGCTTCCCGCACATGAGGCCGGCAGGCTTGCCAAATCGTGGCACCTAACGCCAATCTCCCTTCCACCTGGTCCCGTTTTTCGTCGAGATCCGCCATCACGCGATCAAGAGTGAGCGAGAGACCTGTCAGTGCATTTCCCAGCACCATCCCAAGCAATGGAATCACGTAACGCGGCGAGTACCAAGGCGTCACCCCAATCACTACTTCCACCACCACGAAGGTGGTGACAACGCTGCTCAGGGTGACCGACCAAAGGCCCGTTTGCCAGATGCCAGCGAAGCGGCGCTCCGTGCGCTGAACGGCCGCAATTCCAGCGTTGATGACCATACTCGCGAACACCGCCAGCACCAGATACCAGCGTTCCAGCGCGAACACCCACTCCAGCACGAATCCAATTAATCCAAGCTGCAGCACACTGCGAAAGGACGCCGTGAGCAAGCGCCCCCCAAGGCCCAGCTTGAGCGCAGCCGACACGCCACCCGCCACGCTGATCAGCAACGTAGCCACCACGAGATCCACGTAGCTGAGCGGGAGTGCACTCACAACGACCCGATTTCGTGCTCAGGCGTTAACAGGCGACTCTTCAATATTAGATAACGGACTTTGTCGCCCAGCAGCGGGAGCGGCTCGTGACTCACCACCACCAACGCTCGCTCCCCTACCAACCATTCCGACAGCAGGCGACAGAGCGCAGCACCTGCGTGTTCATCAAGCCCGGCAGTTGGCTCATCAAGCAACCAGACCGAAGGATCCGCCAGGATCGAGCGCACGATCTGCACGCGCTTCAGCTCACCACCAGAAAGCTCGCTCAACTTTCGTGATAAGATGAACTCCGGAAGAAGCAGCTTGGAACAATAGCTGAGGGCTCGTTGTTCATCGAACTCTGCCGCACCCTCCGCGAACTCAAGCACTTCGCGGAACGACTCAGACACCGTCAGCGGATAGCGGGCTGGCGTTTGTGCTGTGTAGGCAACTCGGCGCCGAAAACCTGGAACGGCTTTACCGTGGGCGCTCTGTCCTCGCCACAGCACCTCGCCCTGTGCTAGTGGCTCAAGCCTCGCCAAACTCCGGAGCAGCGAGCTCTTTCCTGAGCCTGAAGCGCCACGGATCAGGAGGCAATCGCCAGGCGAGAGCGAGAATGAAACATCGGTAAATACGCCCTGCGTGGTCGGTGTGTTCGAGCCTTTGGTGTCGCCATCCCACTTCAGCGAAAGCCCGCGCGCCTCGAACAGCGCTGGAGGCAACGTGACAGCACCACTCTGGTACGCTTGGATCTCATCGGGATTTTCTATCGCCATGCCGGGGTCCACGCCGCCGCGCCCTCTTTACACTACGCGCATCCTCGAAAACACTGATCCACATGAGCACTCCCTCGACGATCGCCTTGGCTCTCGTGTTTCGTGCCGAGAAACTGCTGATCACGCGCCGCCTACCCGGCACCCACCTGGCGGGCAGTTGGGAATTTCCGGGAGGCAAGCTGAAGCTCAGCGAGACGCCTGAACTCTGCGCTGAACGTGAAGTTGAGGAAGAGACCGCGGTCGTCTGTCAGGCCCGCGCCTGTCGAGCCTCATTTTCCTTCACGTATCAAGATCGAAGCCTACTCTTCATCCCGGTCGACTGCGTTTGGACCCGCGGAGAACCTGAACTGCTCCAGGTGAGCGCCGCCTGCTGGATTTTGCCAGCAGAACTCAAGAACTTTGAATTTCCCGAAGCCAATTCGGCGCTCATCGCCCAGCTCGCTGGCGTGTGACGCTGGCCACCCCACCGGCTCGCCCCGCTCCATTTGCTCATCTCGCACATGGCGCTACCGGCCCAAGCCCTCATGAGCTAAGATTGCGCGGATGGATGAAAAGCGAGTGGCTCGGAGCGAAAGGGCCCAGGCGCGTCGGTTGAATATGACGGGGGAGGTCGTACCCGTGGGGACGCCCAAGTCACCACCCTACGCTAACAGCACTCCGGACGAGCGACTCGCGGCGGCGGTACGCCTCATCCAGCATCATGAGCAACTTCGTGGCCCGCGATGCGCACTGGAACGTGCGAAATGGCCGGGCGAGGCCTTCGTCATTGGCTCTGACGGTGCCTAAACTTCCGCAAGACTTCGCGGATTTCCTGGCCGAACTGTGCGAGGCCGAAGTTGAGTTTCTGGTGGTGGGGGGCTGGGCGGTCGTCCTTTACGGGCATGTCCGCGCGACGGATGATCTCGATATCTTCGTTCGTGCGTCGGAGAAGAACTCGGCACGAGTCGTCACCGCGCTGCGAGCCTTCGGTGCACCCCTGGGAGCTCACGGCATCACGAACGCTCACTTCTCAACCGAGGGCGACGCGTATCGATTTGGCATCGCCCCGCTCAAGATCGAGCTGCTCACAAAAATCAGCGGCGTTTCGTTCGATGAGGCCCTCGAGGGGGCAAACACCTTCGATCTCGACGGCGACGCAATTCCGTACATTGGAAGGCGAGCACTCATTCGGAACAAGCGAGCCGCTGCGCGCTACAAAGACCTGGCGGATATTGAGGAATTGGAGCGGATCCCTGAGTAATTTTCGGCACGCCCAGCTCGCCACCGAGTAAAGACGCGGCCCCCCCAACCAACCGTCAAATGCTCATTGGATCGATCTTCTCAGGATCGACACCGAGTTCCGCGATAGCCTTGGCGACCACCGCGCCGCTCACTTTTCCTTCTAGGCGCAGCGCATCGAGGGCACCGATCACGATGTTCTCGGCATCTACTTCGAAGTGACGCCGCAGCGCCTCGCGCGTATCGCTCATCCCGTAGCCCTCTGTGCCTAGCGGAACGAAGCGACCCGGAACGAAGCGGCCGAGCAGATCAGCGAGTGCTTTCATGTAGTCGGAAGCGGCAATAAACGGTCCTGTTTCGCCCTTGAGAGCCGTTTGCAAGTAAGGAACCTGCTGCTCACCCTCCGGGTGCAAACGATTGTGACGCTCGCAGCGCTGCGCGTCGCGATACAGCTCGGTATAGCTGGTGACGCACCACACATCCGACGACACGTCGTACTTCTCCGCGAGGATCTGCTGGGCTCTTAGCACTTGCAGAATGATGCAACCGCTGCCCCACAACTGGACGTGATTTTTGAGCTTCTTCTCAGCTTGATTGAAGCGATAAATCCCACGCAAGATGCCGGCCTTCACGCCCTCGGGCATCGGAGGCATCGCGTAATCCTCGTTCTGCAACGTGATGTAATAATAGATGTCTTCGTTATTCGCGTACATGCGCTGCATGCCATCCTCGACGATGGTCGCCAGCTCGTAGGCAAACGAAACGTCGTACGAAACGACCGCGGGCACCGTAAGCGCCAAGAATAGACTGTGCCCATCTTCGTGCTGGAGCCCTTCACCATTGAGGGTCGTGCGGCCGGCAGTGGCACCCAGCACAAAACCTCGGCTCTTCATGTCGCCCGCAAGCCACATCAGATCGCCGGTGCGTTGGAAGCCGAACATCGAATAGAAGATGTAGAACGGGATCATCGTTTCACCGTGCGTCGAATACGATGTGGCCGCGGCAACGAAGGAAGCCATAGCTCCTGCTTCCGTGATGCCCTCTTCCAGCACCTGCCCATCTTTGCTCTCGCGGTAATACATGAGGTTGCCTTTATCGACAGGCTCATAAAGCTGACCGCGTGACGCGTAGATGCCAAACTGGCTGAACAGCGCATGTAAGCCGAACGTGCGCGCTTCATCGGGAATAATCGGCACAATCCGCTTGCCAATTTCCTTGTCGCGCAGAAGCTTCGAGAGCAAGCGAGCAAACACCATGGTGGTGGTGGCTTCACTCTTTCCACTTCCTCGATAGTACTCTTCGTACAGGCTTGGGGCCGGAACGGGCACGCCCAGCACACTGGTGCGACGAGTTGGCACGAGGCCGCCCAGGGCACGACGCCGCTCCATCAGGTATTCCACTTCCGGGCTATTCGCGCCCGGATGATAGAACGGGGCATCTTCCACCTGAGCATCCGGGATCGGGAGCTGCACCGTGTCGCGGAAGGCGCGCAATTCCTCGGCGCCCATCGTCTTCTTCTGGTGGGCACCGTTACTGCCTTCGAACTTCTCGCCGAGCGTCCAGCCTTTGACCGTGTGCGCCAACACGGCCGTCGGACGCCCCTTTGTATTAACGGCGCGATGGTAGGCGGCGTACAGCTTGGTATCCGAGTGGCCACCCCGCCGCAATTTGCGCAGCTGATCGTCGCTCAGGTGGCTCACCATGGCCAGCAAGCGCGGATCGGTTCCGAAAAAGTGCTGACGAATGTAGTCGCCGCTCGCCGTGGTGTACTTCTGCCATTGGCCGTCGACCGTTTCGGCCATTTTTTTGCGCAAAAGGCCTTCATGATCGCGGCTCAGGAGCTCATCCCACTCTGGCCCCCAAATCACTTTGACGACATTCCAGCCCGCGCCACGGAAGGTTGCTTCCAATTCCTGAATGATGTTCCCGTTACCACGGACGGGACCATCAAGCCGCTGCAGGTTGCAGTTGACCACGAAGGTTAGATTCTCCAGGCCTTCGCGAGCCGCCACGTGCAAAGCTCCGAGGGACTCGGGCTCATCGGACTCGCCATCGCCCATGAAGCACCACACACGCGAACGCGAGGTGTCCAAAATTCCGCGATTTTCAAGATAGCGGTTGAAGCGTGCCTGATAGATCGCGCAGATCGGGCCGAGGCCCATGCTCACCGTGGGGAACTCCCAGAAGTTCGACATCAGGCGCGGGTGCGGATACGAAGATAGCCCCTTGCCGCGATCAGATTCTCGGCGAAACCGATCCAGCATTTCAACAGAAATCCGGCCTTCTAGGAACGCTCTCGAATACATGCCGGGCGCCGCATGGCCCTGAAAATAGATCTGATCGCCAGAGCCTTGATCTTTTCCGTGGAAGAAATGATTGAAGCCCACTTCGTACAAACTGGCACTCGACGCGTAGGAGCTGAGATGCCCGCCTATACCATCGAAGCGCTTGTTGGCGCGTTGCACCATGGCCATGGCATTCCAGCGCACGATGCCGCGAATACGGCGCTCCATCGCTGCGTCCCCCGGGAACGGCGGCTCTTCCTCGACCGGGATCGTGTTGACGTAATCCGTGGCGAGCGGAAGCATCGGATCGACGTGGTGGAGCCGAGCCAAACCAAGCACGCGTTTCAAAACATAACGGGCGCGCTCTCGGCCCTCGTGCTCCACGACGGACTCGAGAGACTCAAGCCATTCCTCAGTCTCTTCGACGTTTCGATCGACTTCGTCGTGGGCTGCGGTGTCGTGGGGGAAAAGATGGTCGCGAAGAATTTGATTCACGTTCACTCCTGGCTGGAACGGACCACGTGAACAATTGTCCCGTGGGCGGCGCACTACCTAGGCCGAACCGCCAACTCGTTCAAGCGGCGTTTTAGCTGGGCCAACGGTCCCACGTGTGGGCTCGGCCTGCAACGCCTGACGCGTGGCGGCACCCATCCGCTCCGACATTTTTGGCGGGCAAAACCGGTTCGTTAACTATCGTAAAGTTTGCGCGCTGGGGTATGGCCAAAGCCGGGGGCCAACCGCACATACTCGGGGCTATGTCGCGCGCACTTTCATTTGCGGTCTTTTTTGGGATCCTCGCCAGCCTCTCGGGGCTCGCGCATTATTATTTCTGGATCCGCCTGGTCCGAGACCTGGCTTTACCTGATGGATGGTCGCGCGCACTTCTCATCTTGGTGGCGGGCCTCGGCCTGCTCATCCCCGTCAGCCTGCTCGGCATGGTGGTGTTCGGTCGTGAAACCTCTGGGCCGCTGTTGAGTGTGGCCTACATCTGGATGGGGCTTTGCTTACTGCTGCTCACCTCACTCGCGCTGGGCGATCTCGGGCGAGGCGTGGCGCAACTTTTTCGGAGCTTCGTTCAGGAAGCCGAACCCGCTGACGCCGGACGCAGGGTCTTAGCCGCCCGCGTTATCGGTGTAGGGGCGGCAACCGTGACCATAGGCCTGGCGCTGATTGCGACCCGCATGGGCCTGGGCCCGGTGGCGATCAAGCGCCTGCAGGTATCGCTCGGCCGGCTGCCGCAAGCCTTCAATGGTTTTCGGATTGTTCAAATTTCCGACGTTCACGTAGGCCCTAACATCGGCGGAGATTTCGTCGAACGCATTGTGCGGCAGGTGAATGAACTTGCCCCGGATATGATAGCGATCACGGGGGATCTGGTGGACGGCTCGGTTGCTGATCTGGAACGGGACGTCGCACCGCTCGCGAAATTACGCGCCACGCACGGAGTATTTTTCGTCACCGGCAACCACGACTTCTATTCTGGCGCCGATAGCTGGTGTGCTCACTTGAAGACGCTGAACATTTCCGTGCTCCGAAATGAACACGTCACGCTGCAACGGGGCGAAGCTTGCTTGGATATTGCAGGGGTCGATGATTACAGCTCAACGTCTCATCCTGAAGGGCCCGATGCCGACGTGCGCCAAGCCTGTGCCGGCCGCGATTCGAGCCGCGAATTGATCTTGCTAGCCCATCAACCGCGCCACATCCGAGCGGCCGAGCAACACCAGATAGGTCTCCAGCTTTCTGGTCACACGCACGGCGGCCAACTGTGGCCCTGGAACTATCTCGTTCGGCTTGCGCAACCCTTCGTTTCAGGATTAGCAAAATTCGGCGCAACTTGGCTGTACGTGAGCAACGGGACGGGCTACTGGGGCCCACCGATGCGGCTCGGCGCGCCCGCCGAAATCACTGAGATCACGCTCCGGTCTGAAGGCGCGCCTGAGGTCTAAGTGAGCCCGAGGAACAGCTCGAGCCCCTGGTCCAGTGTGGTAAGCTCGTCCTTCGTGATGCGCCCGAACACGCGCCGGATGCGGCGCTTGTCAATCGAGCGCACGTGATCGATGAGCGCGTACGACGTCTTGGTGAGGCCACTCTTGCCCGCCGACAGCTCCGGGTAGAGAGCACCCACCCCAGGCGTTCCCGTGACCGGCACGACCGCGATCAGGGGGAAGCGCTGATCGGCGTTGACGACGGGATCGCTGACAGCAACGCACGGGCGCGTTCCGCGTTGCTCATGCCCGAAAGTCGGATCCAGTTCGACGAGGACGACGGTCCCACGATCGACGATCATACCAACTCCTCGAGCCAGCCCTGCCCCTCGACCCAACGCACCGGCTTCCCCGCGGCCTCGTCAACCAGCCCCCCGTCGTCCGCCGGCAGGCTCGCGCCCCAGTCGGCGAGCCCCGTCTCGGCGAGCTCGCCAGCTTCCGGATGAGGATTCGCGAGCGACCGGAGCAAGCCCTCCCGGCGGCGACGAAAGAGCTCATGCTCAACGGCTTCGGTGATGAAGCGGCTCCGGTTCCGCTCGAAACGGTCGATGTCCTCCACGAGGTCGATAGGCAGGGTGACGGTAACGCGCTCGGTGGTGGCCATGGGTACTCGTATATGATTTAGGATAAGATCATATCCGAAACGGTGCAACTCTTTAACCTCCTGTGACAAGATCGAGGCCCGAATTCTCGAAGCTCAGCCGAACGCCGAGACCGTGCGCTGCACAGCCTGAGCTATCTGAATCCCGTCCACCGCAGCGCTCATGATGCCCCCGGCATAGCCTGCGCCTTCGCCCGCTGGGTACAGTCCGAGCAAGCTTCTCGATTGCAGTGTCTCACGATCGCGCGGGATGCGCAGCGGTGAACTGGTGCGGGATTCCATGCCAATCAACTGAGCCTCAGCCGTGACATAGCCGCGCAGTGTTTTCTCAAACTCAAGCAACGCGGTGCGGATCCGTTCAGCCAAAGGCAAGCCCGTCACATTCAAGACATCCGCGATATTCGCTGCAGTTACGCCGGGAATATAGCTACTCTTGGGAATGTCGGTCGAAGCCCGTCTCGCCAAAAAATCTGTAACTCTGGTTGCCGGAGCTCGAAGCTCGCCACCTCCAGCTACCATCGCGGTGCGCTCGAACGCGCGCTGAAACTCAAGGCCACCCAACACGCCGTTGAAGCCCAACTTTTGCCAATCTTCCGGCTCCACACCGACGACCAATCCCGAATTCGCGAATGGAGAATCACGCCGCGATAGGCTCATCCCGTTCACCACCAGTCCATCGACCTCAGTGGACGCTGGCACAATGAAACCGCCTGGGCACATGCAGAACGAAAAAACTCCCCTGCCCGCAACGGTGGCAGCTACCCGATACGAAGCACTCGGCAACTTGGGATGCCCGGCAAATCTCCCGTACTGGATCTGGTTGATGCATGGCTGCGGGTGCTCGATGCGAACACCAAGCGCAAACGCCTTCGGTTCCAACTCGACCTGAAGCCGGGCTAAGAGCTCATAAATATCGCGCGCCGAGTGACCTGTGGCCAAGATGAGATGCCGTGCGGGGAGTGTTTGGCCACCTATGATTTCCACCCCGGCCACGCGGCGCTCTCCGCCTTGACCTTCGGTGAGAATACTGGTGAGGCGGCTTTCGAACAGGAAGCGCACGCCTACCTGCTCCAAGTGTTCGCGAAGCGTCGTCACTACTTTGGGGAGAATATTGGAGCCGATGTGCGGTCGCGCATCCGTCAGGATCCGTTCGGGAGCACCGTGCACCGCCAGCAGCTCCAGCACGTCTCTCACATTTCCGCGTTTGTGCGCGCGCGTGTAAAGCTTGCCGTCACTGTACGTTCCCGCGCCCCCTTCACCGAAGCAGTAATTGCTGTCCGGATCGACGCGACCGTGACGATTGAGCCCCTTGAGGTCTCGGCGACGCGGCTGGACTGGCTTTCCACGGTCGATCACCGTTGAACCGATCCCACGGCGTGCCAGCTCGTACGCACAAAATAGCCCTGCCGGACCGCCGCCGACGATCACGACCTCGGCTCGTTGATCCACTTCACGCAACGGCTCGCCCCCCAGCGAACTCGCCAAGACCGGTTCACCCAGCTCAACCACCAGTTGAAATCGCACCCGATGGCGTCGAGCATCGATCGAGCGTTTGACCAAACGAAAAGGCGGCAAATCTTCCGCCGAAACACCGAGTTTTTGCGCCAACGCAGAGGCCAGCGACAGATTATCTTCGGCATCGTCTAGGCCGAGCTCCAGTTGCACCTCGTCGGGTAGTGTCAAGACGGCCTACCCAATCCGAACAGCTCCTGCTGACCATGCAGCGAGCGGCCACTCAAGCGGTGTTCGATGCGTTGTGCCGGTTTGAGCGCACGCCTGGCGAGGCTCAAAAGATGCTCGTGGTGTGTGAAGAATAGGATCTGGGTGTGCTGACTGAGTTCCGCCAACACCTCCAACGTCACACGCGCGCGGTCGTCGTCGAAGTGGAGGAGCAGATCGTCGAACACCAGCGGCATGGGCTCATTTGTGGCAAGATACGCCTCGATGCTAGCCAAGCGCAGAGCCAAATAGAGCTGGAAGCGCGTGCCCTCACTGAGTGCGCGAACTTCCTGCTCCAGGCCATCGCTGCGCACACAACGAATCACACGTTCCTCGAGCCCCACACGGAGCGTGGTGTAACCACCCAATGTGATCTTGGCGAACAACTGACTGGCGCGCGCGAGCAGTGGATCCTGATTCCTAACACGGTACTCCTCCATGGCGCGGCGGAGCAGTAGCGCTGCAAGCTGGAGTTGTTGATAGCGCGCCGCCAACCTTCTAACCTCCACGGCCTTGGTTTGAACCCATTGGGCAGCCTCAGCTCCGCTCGTGGTCGCAAAATGTTTGAGGCCGCCGGCCAGCGCGACCATCTCGCGATCCAACGTTAGATGACGTTCATCCAGCTCCTCGAGTTTGAGCTCCAACTCCTGACGTCGGATCTGCAGGGTACCGCGTTCAACAGCTTGAGCTTCGGAGACCAGTTCACCCGGAAGCAGGCCGTGTTCGGAGGCAATTTCTAATAATTCAGCGTCACACGCGGAGAGCGCCGCTTGCAGAAGCGTGCGCCGTTCGTCCAAGGATTCCTGCACGCGGAGCTGACTTGGTTCGCTCACACCTGCGGAGTGACAGAGTTCGGCGACTTCTGTAGAAAGCTGTCTTTTAAGGCTGCTCGAGCCTTCGATTTCGGCTTCCTTCTCAGCCAGTTCCAGCTTGATCTTTCGCAATTTGTCCTGAAATAAATCACTTGACCGTTTTCGCCGTAGGAGCGCTTCAGCGGCTGCCAGTGGTTCGAGCTGCAGGACTTCCGGGGCGGATCGCTTCGCGACGTTTATCAGATTGGACCGAAAATGCTCGAAGCGCGCGTTCATTTCTGCAGCCTGGCGCTCCTTGGCATGCAACTCATCGGCCTTCTGGAAGACCAGATTGACTTGGTCGAACGCGGCTAGCACCTCATCGGGTGCTGACTGCGCGGAGAATGGCAGCCCCTCGAGTACAGTTGCCCATTTTTGAGCCCAAGCCTCGAGCTCCCGCTGAGCTTCAGACAGCCGGCGTTTCGTTTCGACGATCCGGGTCGTGCGACGCCGAACGTCCTGCTCCAAACGACGTGCTTCCTGCTCACGCTGCACTTCGGACTCGACGAGAATCTGCGCTCGCTCCAGGCACTCAGTGAGGGACCTCGCTTCCACCGAATTGACCCCACGCGACCTCAGCAGCTCGACAACCCGCGCGTGAGCCGCGGCGTACTCGGCGCCACACTCAGTTAACTCACGCTCAATACCCAGCAACGTGACGGCAGCCGTGCGCACCGATTCGGCGCGCTTCACCCAACCTAGGAACGCCGAGGGGGTCATCAATTCGTCGAGACTCGCCCGTGAGCGCAGCTCAGCCATGCGCTGTTCCAGCTGCATCTTTCCTGCTTTCCAATTTGCTCGTTCGGCTTCGAAGCTCGACTCTTCCTTCCCGAGCGCTGAGAGTTCGGCTTCGCAATTAGCCAAATCGATCACGCGCTGCGCTTCGCGCCGCAATCGGTCGCTCAACTCATCAGCGTCAGCCACGAGCTGCTCATACCCAGCCGCTAACCCCTCTGACATGAGCACCTCTTCGGAAGATTGAGACGCAATCCCCCGAGCCGCCCGGAAGCGGAGCCATACTCCATCCCGTTTCTCGCGCGCGCTCACGAGGGCAAGTTCGCTCGGCACTTCGAAGGCACGCTGAATTGCCTCAATGCGCCTTGCAGCATCGATGCTCGCGCTCCTTAGCTCACGACTCCGTTGTTCAAGCCGCCGATGCTCAGCATCGCTCTCCTGGAAACGCTCGGCGCAATCGGAAGCATCCTCTACTTCCGGCAGCTCCAAATGTCTCAGTGTGTCAGCGCTGCCTTTCCAGGGCGCCAAGGAGACCAATAGCACGCACAGCTGCTGCTGGCTGCGTTCGACCAACGCACGCTGGCGTGCCCGTTCTGTTTCCAGGAATGCCTTTGGACTGAGCCCCCGAACTTGCGACAGAAGAGTTTGGACCGCCTCCGCGTTCAAACCGTCGAGGTTTGCGGAGCGCGCAGCCTGCAGCTCAGTTTCTTCCTCATGCAATTTCGCTTCTGCGTCCTGGACGCTCTGTTGCAATTCGGAGGCTTCGCGAGCCAAGCGCCGCAGTCTCGTTTCCCGTTCGACATCCAAACGCAAGCGCTGGAGGTCCTGAGATTCTCCGCCGAGACGCACACGTCGCAAGAGCAGTTCAACGTCACTCCGTAGCAAGCCGATCTCGCCCGTGAGTCGCTCACGCTGGATCCGTTCGCTCCGCTCCACCGCGAGTTGTTCGGCCGTCGCATCCACGTCGAAATCCCCCATCGGGACCTCGGGTGCCCGCTCTAAGCTTTCCTGCTCGCGCGTGAGCGCCGCTCTCGCTTGCTGGCTGCGCTCAATATCGCGCTCAATTTGTCGGAGCTCCTCCGCGATCCGTTGATAGCGGGCAGCATGCTCCGTGATCGAGCCGCGATGTTCCCCAAACTCCGAAAGCTCTCGCTGAAGCTCGCTGCGACGTGCGACAACCGGCAGCACTGCCTGACTTCGAGTCAGACGTGCCAACTCCGTTCGGGATTGACGCCGTTCCTGTTCGACAGCTGCCTTCTCGGAGCTCACGCGGTCGAGTGCGGATTGTTGCTCCTCCCAAGCCTCGGGGCGTTGCACGGTCTCACGCCAGGTTTTCTGGGCTTGGCGATGCTCCTCCAGGGCGATAGTGATGAGCGGCTTGGTTCGGCCTGTCGGTTTGAAGAGCGCATCGGCCTCAGCTTCCAGTCTTTCAAGCACGCGGCGCGTGCCTTCGCCGCCCATTTTGGCCTCGAAGAGGCTCTCCCCCAGATCGCCTTCTCCAGCTAACAGCGCTTCCCCGCCCTGTGCTAAGCGCACGTGATCCAGCCCAAACATCGAACTAAAGAGCCCCTCGCTCTGCCCCCCCAAGAGCGCGGCGAGCGTTGCCTCCGACGCGGGCAAGTCATTGGCATCTCGGAGCGCATCTTTGCGTTTTTTGCGACGCACCAACGTGTGCAACCTGCCGTTCGCATCTTCCAGCACAGCGCCCACCTTCATCAGCTTGGTGCCGTGCGTGTGGTCGTCCGAAGTGCGCTCTGGGATCCCAAAAAAGAGCGCCGAGATGGCACGAAGCGCCGTACTCTTCCCGGCTTCGTTGGCGCCATAGATGATGTGTAAACCACCCCCTTTGCCGCCCGACAAATCCAGACTGACCCCGGAAAACGAGCCAAAAGCGCTAAGATCCAGCCGACGGAAGCGCATTAGCTGCGAGTCACCTCGGCGAGCCGAGCCAACAACAGCTCCTTGGCTTGCTCCAGAGTCCGCGCGAGGTGCAGAGGCCCGCCCAAATCCTCGCCCGTAGGATCCAAACGCAGCTCACCCAGCTTCTTGAACAGGGCGTCAAACTCTGACTTGAGGGCGTCTCCTTGTTGCAGGCTGGCTGCCGCGCTGAACAACTCGCGCACCATACCATCCTCTGCCTCGCTCAAAGAGGGCTGGCCCAGCGCCTGGGTTTGAAACCGAACTTCCTCGATCCACACGTCACCCGATGGCACGTCGAGTGCGGCGTTTCGCACCTCTTCGACATAGCGAAACTCATCACGATGAAGCGCAGCGTGAGCGCGTGTAGCGCCTGAGATCACAACACGCAAGGCGAGCAGTCGATCCTCCACACCGCTCGCCCATTCGTTCAAAGAGCGGCGCACGACGTCCAAAATGTCATCCGGATTGGAGCAGTCCGAAGCCTCCACGTGACACACACCAAACCGAACGACATCAAACGCCAGCGCCTCCACACGCACGACGTGCCCCGCCACAACCTCAATCAAAGTGGCTCCTTTCGCTCCGCTTTCACGCACAAAGCGCCCTTGCAAATTGCCAGGAAAGACCACCCAGGGATCCTCACACAGCACCTCGCGTGTGTGCACATGCCCGAGCGCCCAATACTGATAGCCCTTGTCGCGCAGCGCATTCAACGTGCACGGCGCATAGCTATCGTGACCAGGCCTGCCTTCAAGGGCCGTGTGTAAGAGCGCGAGATTGAACACGCCCGGGATGGCGCGTGGGTAACTCGCCGCAAGATCTTCGGTGGTATCCCGTTTGGCAAAGCCCTGACCATGAATCGCCAAGCCGAGCGACTCGAGCTCAATCGTTTGGGGGTGCGACGTGGCAAGCTCAGCAACGTTATCGGGCAAGCGCAAATGCCGGCGGATCTTGCTAGCCGCATCGTGGTTGCCACGCAGCCACACGACACGCACCCCAGCTTGCCGCAAGCGACTCATCTGAGCTGAGAAAAAAAGGCCCGGCGCATAGTCCCTCCAGTCACCATCGAAGAGATCTCCGGCGATGACGACCACATCCACCTGATGCTCCAACGCGTAGCCCACAAGATTCTCGAAAGCTCTGCGTGTGGCGCTACGAATGCGCTCAACCGGAGCCGCCTCGTACAGCGCCAGCCCGAGCAAGGGGCTGTCTAAATGCAGATCAGCGGCGTGCAGGATCTTCATGGGATCCCCAAAAATGGCTCTGGCTTCTGGTTTCCCTCGCTGGACACGTGACGACGCTTCTATAGCGCCGTCACGCCGCAGGCCAAAGGGCGAAGCTCAGCGGCCTACTTTGACCCGTTGGCCCCACCCACTTGCGAAGTGGGAGCAGCACGATAGTGCCCGGACAAATCGCCAGCTTCAGGCGACACCGGTTGGGTAGGAGCCGGCTTGGCCTTGTGCACACTTGGACGTAGTGCGGGGCGAACCGTAGGGCGAGAGCTCTCAACCAAGAGCGGCAAAATGATGAAAACTTCAGTGCCAACCGCCGGCTCGCTCTCCACGATCAGGTAGCCACCACTGGCGGTAATAATTTCTCGACTCGTGGCCAAGCCGAGCCCCGTCCCTGAACCTTCAGGCTTAGTCGTGAAGAAACTTTCGAATAGGTGCTGTCGCACCGTGGCATCCATGCCGTGCCCAGTGTCCTTGACCTGGATGCAGCAATACTCGCCGGACGGGATGTCTCCGAATCCGAGCTTCTCTGTTCCAGACAGGCTGAGTTGCCGTACCAGGATATCTACCTTCCCGCCAGGAGCCAGCGCATCTCGAGCATTCGCAATCAGATTGACCAACACCTGCTCCAATTGCCCCCGGTGCCCGGCGACTCGCAGCGTTTCATCCTGCACGTCGCAACGGAGCGTGACATCGGGTCCGAGCAGACGCTCAAACATTCGCTGGCAATCTAAGAGCAGCTGGCCCACCCGGAGTACGGACGGATGTTCAGCGTTTTTCCGGGCGAAATCTAGCACTTCTCGGGTCAAAAGCCCTGATTTTTCGGTGCAATTTTGGATCTCTACCAGCGATTCGACCAGCTCCGGATCCTCGCACAAAAACAAGGCCCGCGAGACCTCCGCGTGGATCACCGTCAAGAGATTGCTGAGGTCGTGCGCAGAGGTCGTCGCTAGGCGCGACGCGAGACCAAGCTTCTGGATGTGGTGGAGCCGAGCGGAGTGAACCTTCTGTTGCGTTGTGTCGCGCACGATGCCCAAAATGCCATACACCTTTCCGGCTTCGAAAACCGGAATGAGCTTGATGTCAAAGCAATGCCCCGCAGCTTGCTCGGGTCGCACACTGTCGAGCGAGCCTCCTAGAGTTCGTCCTTGGAGCACAAACTCAAACACATCCGGCCCGAGCTGTTGCATCAAGGGAAAAACGTCCAAAACATGATGCTCCAACAACTGCTCGCGCGGAACATCGGCAAGATTGCTGAGTGTCTCGTTCGCGGCACGGAGCGTGAGCCGTGCATCCAGGACGAAGACGCCGTCCGCCGAGCTATCGAGCAACGTCTGCACCAGGCCATCGGCGGCTGGGTTGGCCCGCCCAGGCGAGCGCTGGACCTTTGAGTCGGGTGCTTGGGAAACTGCGCGCCGCCCCTCGGTGCCCTCCCGTTCTGGAGGCAAGGTTGAAAACCCGGGAGGGAAGCTACTCCAAACGGCCTGGCGTGGAGTGAGATGCAGCGTTTCGACTTTGGTCCGTGTTCGCATTTTCCGAACCTGCAAGGGTACAGACCTAGCGGACCTTGAACACTCCCATCGTGTAGGGCGTTGAACTTTGGCCAGGCGGCCCAACGAACGCTGCAAGCAGTGGCTCAGTCGGACGCTACCGCACGCTGGCGCGAGGTTCCGAGCCCCTCGATACCCAGTTCGACCGTATCGCCAACCTTGAGGAATGTAGGCGGTTTCAGACCAAGACCCACACCTTGGGGCGTGCCCGTGCTGATCACATCCCCTGGAAGCAGCGTCATGAATTGACTGATGTAGCTCACGATCGTGGGCACATCGAAGATCATATCGTCGGTGTTGCTGTTCTGAACCAGCTTGTCGTTCACCTTGAGCCATAGCTTCAAGTTGCTCGGATCAATCTCATCGCGTGTGACCAGCGTGGGGCCGAGGGGAGCAAACGTATCGCAGCTCTTGCCCTTCACCCACTGCCCGCCTCGGTCGAGCTGGAAGGCGCGCTCGGAGTAATCATTGTGGAGCGCATATCCAGCCACGTACTCAAGTGCTTCGCTCTTTTCGACGTAGCGTGCCGTTTTTCCAATGATCACGGCGAGCTCCACTTCCCAGTCGGTTTTCTCGGAGCCCCGTGGGATCTTGAGATCGTCGTTCGGGCCCACCAGAGCCGTCGTGGCTTTGAAGAAGAGCACGGGCTCCGCCGGAATTGGCATGTTCGTTTCCACGGCATGCGCACGATAATTGAGGCCCACACAGATGATCTTGCTCGGGCGACAAATCGGAGCCCCCAGGCGCACCTGGCTCGGATCCACCTTCGGACAGCTTGAGCCATTCTGCTTCAACCACGCTTCAAGCTTGGCAAGGCCACCGCCGCCTAAAAAAGCCTCGTCGTAGTCTGCGCCGAACGCCGAGACATCCACCCAGGCGTTTTCACCCAACACCACACCAGGCTTCTCTGAACCCGGGGAACCAAACCGAAATAATTTCATGATCTTGACCTTTCAGCTGCTTGAGACGTGAACCAACAACCCACCAAAGCTTAGGAAACCAAGACTCCGCCATCGACCGGCATCGCGGCGCCCGTAATGAATGCGGCCTCATCCGAGCACAGGAAGAGCACCAACGCTGCCACTTCTTCGGGCTTACCCATACGCCCAATCGGCTGATACTCGGAGAGCTTCTTGAACATTTCCGGCTCCTGGCCTGGATAATTCTTCTGGATAAAATTATCGACAAAGGGCGTGTGCACACGCGCCGGGCAAACGCAATTGCAACGAATACCCTTCTTCATGTAGTCGATGGCCAACGAATAGGTCATGGTGAGCACCGCGCCTTTCGTCATTGAATAAGCAAAGCGATCAGCCACACCCACCAGCGAGGCTATCGAAGCCACGTTGACGATACTTCCGCCGCCAGTGCTGAGCATGCGCGCCACCGCTTCCTTCGCGCACAGGAACACACCCTTCACGTTCACGTTGTAGAGCCGATCCATATCCGCCGCGGCGGTGCCCTCAATATTGCCCACATGGGCAATCCCGGCGTTATTAACCAGGATATCCAGGCGGCCAAACTTCGCATCCACCTCAAGGAAGGCCTTCGCGACACCCTCAGGGCTCGAGACATCGCAGCCAACACGGAGCAGCTGCTGGCCTTTTTCCTCGACCTTGGCGGCCGTTTCTGCGAGCGCGTCCACCGAAAGATCGAAACCGATTACTTTGGCGCCGCTGGCCGCCAACGTCACCGCGATCGCTTGCCCAATTCCTGAACCAGCGCCCGTTACGACCGCAACCTTGTTGTTCAAACTAAACATCGTTGTGTTCTCACTTTGCTCACGCGCTCACCTGGGCACCGGCTCGGGACCATCCGGTGCCAGGGCCCGCGGATAAAACACGCCGCCCAACAGGCGGTCAACGGTATCCGTTCGGGTGCCGCTGAAACCAGCGCCAGGCGCTCTCGATGATCTCAGAAATATCTGTGATCTGGGCACGGAAACCCAACTCGCGCTGGATCTTGCTGGGATCGGCGGTGAGTTCTGGGGGATCACCAGGCCGCCGTGCACACACCTCAATTTTGATGTCGCGCCCCACGACCTTCCGCGCCGCGTCGATGATCTCCCGAACGCTGTACCCGCGCCCAATGCCCAGATTGTAGATCAGCTCCTTGCCGGGGGCGAGCGCATTCATGGCCAAAATGTGCGCCGCGATCAGATCTTCTACGTGAATGTAGTCGCGTACGCAGGTGCCATCTGGCGTCGGATAGTCTTCGCCGAAGATCTGAAGCTTTTCCCGCTGACCGAGCGCAACTTGCAGGATCACCGGGATCAGGTGCGTCTCGGGGTTGTGATCCTCACCAAGAACCCCTCCCCGATCACAACCGGCGACGTTGAAATATCGGAGCGCCGCGAAACTGAACTCTGAGTTGGAAGCGAGGTAATCCTTGAGCACGCGCTCGCTCGCCAACTTAGACCAACCGTACGGGTTGATGGGAGCCTGGGGCATCGTCTCCACAATCGGCATGCGCTCCGGTTCGCCATACGTGGCACACGTCGAACTAAAGACGATGCGATTCACCCGCGCGGCTTGCATGGCCTGAAGCAGGCAGGTGGTGCCTCCTGTATTGTTCTCGTGGTAAACGAGCGGCTGGGTGACTGATTCACCCACGTAAGCCAACGCCGCAAAATGCATCACGCACTCGATCTGGTGCTCAATCAATGCTTCTTGCACGGCCTCGGTCTGCCTCAAATCCAGAGGAACGAAGGGCACTTCCAGGGAAAGCGCCGCCTGATGCCCTCGGCTCAGATTATCCAGCGCCACCACGTGATGGCCCTCACGCTGTAATACCTTCACGGCGTGTGACCCTATGTATCCAGCGGCGCCGGTGACTAAGACTTTCATCGTGCGTGAGCCATAGTAGACCGCACTTCTGCCCGCAACGTCTTCCGCCGGGTCTTTTACTAGGAAGACCTGGAAATTTGTGCTTCTGTCCGGAGCTGAATGGCGCCGGACTTGGCCGACTAATGAGTGGAGACAGCGGTGGCAAACGTAAGACTTGAGAAGATCGGCAAAGTCTACCCCGGCAATATTCGAGCTGTTGGCGATGTGAATTTGGAGATCGCCGACGGCGAGTTTGTGGTCTTCGTCGGTCCGAGCGGCTGCGGCAAGTCCACCACGCTTAGGATGATAGCTGGCCTCGAGGACATCACGGAAGGCACCATCAGCATTGGGTCGCGGGTGGTCAATGATCTGGCGCCCAAGGATCGTGACATCGCCATGGTGTTCCAAAACTACGCGCTCTACCCCCACATGAGCGTGTTTGAGAATATGGCTTTTGGCCTAAAGCTCAGAAAATTCAAGCGCGAAGAAATTCGAACGCGCGTTGCACACGCAGCAAAACTCTTGGCCATCGAAGAGTTACTCGAACGCAAGCCCAAGGCGCTCTCCGGTGGTCAGCGGCAGCGCGTGGCTCTCGGTCGTGCTATCGTACGCGAACCGGCAGCTTTCCTGTTCGATGAACCTCTCAGCAATCTGGATGCTAAGCTGCGAGTGGAAACCCGCGCAGAGCTCAAGCGGCTCCATCAACGCCTGAAAACCACGACTATTTACGTGACGCACGACCAAGAAGAGGCGATGACACTCGGTGATCGCATCGTCATCATGAGCCAAGGAAAGGTGCAGCAAGTGGACGCACCTCTCGCCATCTACGAACGTCCTCAGAATCGCTTCGTTGCTGGCTTCCTGGGAACGCCGCCGATGAACTTCGTCGAAGGCCAATTGCTCAGCGTCGGAGAGCAAGTCATCTTCAAGGGCTCAGGCTTGGAGCTTCCCTTGCCGGAACCCTTAGCGGGGCGTCTCAAGTCCGCGCTCAATCAAGCGGTCGTGCTCGGCGTTCGGCCCGAATTTTTTACACCGTTGAATGAGCCGACCGGGGGGGCGTCTCTCCGGGTGACCTTCAAGGTGGACGTGGTAGAACCGCTCGGGCACCTGACGGATCTCTACCTTTCGACTCCCGAAGGGGCCCGCTTGGTAGCCCGGATCAAGTCAGTTTCTGTTTCTCCCAACGATTTGATTGAACTTCAGTTGAGCACGAGCAAACTGCACGTGTTCGCGCCCGGTGAATACGGCAGCAACCTCAGCCTTGCCTGAAAAGTGAGCCCCCATGCCCCATTATCTCGGACTTGATTCTAGCACCCAGAGCCTCTCGGCGATCATCATCGACACCGACGCCAAGCGTGTGGCTCTCGGCTTGAACGTCAACTTCGGCAAAGATCTGCCCGATTTCTTATCGCCCCACGGCTTCTTACGGAACGACAACCCGCGCATCGTGCATGCTGACCCGTTGCTTTGGGTCGCGGCGCTTGAGCTCTTATTAGAAAGGATTCGGGCTACTGGCTACGACATGTCTCAGATCCGAGGTATCGGCGGAGCAGGCCAGCAGCACGGCTCGGTCTACCTCAACAAGAAGCTCAGCGAGCACGGGCGGTTTGCTTATGACAAGCCGTTGGCACTGCAGGTAGCCCCGCTCCTTTCGCGGAAAACATCCCCGATCTGGATGGATAGCTCGACAACCCGCGAATGCGAGGAGATCGCTGCGACCGTGGGCGGCGAAATGAAGGTCACCGAACTGACAGGTTCTCGACCCACCGAGCGCTTTACAGGTCCGCAAATCCGAGCATTCTTCAAACGCGAGCCCGAAGCCTATGAGCGCACCGCCGAGATCCATCTGGTGAGTTCCTTCATAGCTTCACTGCTTACCGGCACGAGTGCACCTATCGACTTCGGGGATGGTGCCGGCATGAACCTGCTCGAGCTGGCTCGAAATGATTTCAGTCAGCCGCTGTTGGACGCGACCGCGCCGGGGCTCCGCGAGAAATTGCCGGGCCTTTGCCAGGCTCGCTCCGTCATTGGCACTGTCGCCAGTTATTTCGTCGAAAAGTACGGAATTCGGGCCGGAACACCGGTCACCGCGTTCACGGGTGACAATCCTTCCAGCTTGGTCGGCATGGGCGCCACAAAGCCTGGCGTCGCAGTGATCAGCCTCGGCACCAGCGACACGGTGTTCGCCGCGATGTCCAAGCCGCTCACCGATCCGAACGGCTTTGGTCATGTGTTTGGAAATCCGGCGTCAGGTTTCATGAGCCTGATTTGCTTCACGAATGGTTCGTTGGCACGCGAGGCCGTCGCCAAAGAGTTTGGAATGGGTTGGGAAGAATTCAGCGATTCGATCTTGGAGCGCACTGAGCCGGGCAACGGCGACAATTGGATGCTCCCCTTCTTCGCGCCTGAGTCGACGCCCCGAGTGCTGAAGTCGAACACGCAACGCTTCGGCAGTCCAGATTTTGTGGCCGGCAAGATCCCAGCGCGCGTAGCGCGCGCCATCGTAGAAATCCAAGCTGTGAGCATGCGCCTACATTCCCGCTGGATCGGAGAGACGCCCACGACGATCCGAATCACCGGTGGCGCTGCCAAGAGCCCCGCAATTCGCCAGATCTTAGCCGACGTGTTTCAAGCTGTTATCAGCCCACTCCAAGTGGACAATGCCTCCGCGTTGGGCGGCGCGCTCTTGGCAGCCAACACCATCGGAGAGCTGCCGTTCGAGCAACTGTTCGCCGACTTCGTCCGCACAGAAACGAGCAACAAAGCCTCGCCCATGGCCCCGGCCGACACCTACGATCGCCTTGAGCAGAAGCTCAAAGCGAAGCTGCAAGAACTCGCGCGCTGAAGGCTCGGAGCCCCATTCCGATCTTCACCCCGAGCCGTGTGGACGGCGGCGTAGTAACGCAGACCTCAGGGTTGGCCAGAGCCGTGCGGCGACTTCCGCTTTGTTCACGACGCCGTCGGCTTGGGCCTCCACAGCCAACACTTCCAGCTCATGCCCAGGCCGGCTACTCACCAAAATAATCGCCAGCTCGGCACCCCGCGCATTACCGCGCAGCATGCGAGCCAGCTTGTCCCCGTTGATGTCCGGCAGCATCACATCCACAACGACGCCGTCGATCGCTTGCTCACCTATCAACTTGCTTGCCCCGATTGCCGAAGGCAACTCAAAAACAAAGCAGCCCGCTTCTTTGAGCTTCTCGGCGAGGATCTCACGAGCAAGATCATCGTCGTCTATCACTAGGACACGAGGAGACAAATCAAGACCAGCGTAGCCGAGAGGAGGCATGCCTTCCAGCTCTCAGCGCATTCGGGCCGATTTTTTAGCACTCAAAACCTGACACGGACCCCAAGGCGTCTGCGCAAGAACTGAAAGCGTGCCGAGGCTTGCTGACTGTAAAAGCGCACATGAAAATGCGTCAGGTGCCCGTATTCATGCCGAACGAGCGTTTCGTCCCGACGCGAACGCTGGAACACGGTGTCTAAGAATGCGGGCTCCTCGCCGACGCTCACGGCATACTCGCGCAAAAGCTGCTGGATGGAGCGGTCTATGAACACAAACTCGACGTCTGTCTCGCTCATGAGGGCTTTCAGAAGCTGCCACGTGCGCGGGCGATCAAGGTTCTCGGCAGAAGCCTTGGTGTACCACTTTTGCTCACCTTGGTAGTAGTAGCCAACATCGGCATCCCGGCCGGACTGATGGCTGCGATGAGGCCGAATATACCCCCCTGTTTCACGACTCAAATCACCCACACCGAGCGGCGGAGAGCCGGGGAACGCAGCGGCGACTTTGGCAACGGCCGCCTCCAGATCCCGGATTGTTTCTTCGGTCGCGAAGGCCCGCCCAGGATTGATAATTCGCCAAAAAGGCCGCTCAGGCAGAGCCACCGCATGCCTGAGCGAGCCGCGGTTGGGGCGTCCAACAGAAATGGAGTCAGGCCCGAGCCCATCTGTGCGGAGGCGTTTGAGGAGCTCTTGATCCGAAGCTTGGGACAAGGGTTCGTCCCGAGAATAGAGCGTAATTGCGGACAATTCGACGGGTTTAGGGCTGTTTGCCAGCGTGGCAGCGGTTGCACCCTGGAGGCTCGAAGTAGCCGCTTGGGCACTTGGGAGCATGCGTTCAAGAACCGTGGGTGCAGGCCCGGAGCAGCCGAGAGCCACAACAACGCACAAAGGGAAACCACGCCAAGGCATCTGCCCGTACAGGCTGCAGGGGAACTGGGTGGCCAGCAAGGAGGAGCGTGGCCCTGCTTGGCCAACCCCTGTTTTTCGTTATACAAATTCAGCTAAGCTAGGCCGGTCGTGGGAGAAGCTTTGAACATCGAACCGGGGACGCTGCTGGCTGGTAAGCTCCGGGTGATCCGTTTGATTGGCGAGGGCGGCATGGGTGCGGTGTATGAAGTTGAGCACGAGCTCACCAAGCACCGTCGCGCCGTAAAGTTGCTTCATGCTCAGTTTGCTTCGATGCCCAGCGTCGTGGCAAGGTTCCTGCGTGAGGCGTCGGCGGCGGGGCGCATTGGCAGCCCGCACATCATCGAAACCTTCGATGCGGGACACTTAGCCAGCGGCGAGCCCTACATTGTCATGGAATATCTCGACGGCGTTCCCGTCGATAACCTGCTGCGCCGGCGTGGAGCTCTCCCATTTCACGAAGCTGCGGAAATCATCCATCAAGCTTGCGAAGGCATTCAGGCAGCGCACGATGCCGGCATCATCCACCGCGATATCAAGCCGGAGAATCTGTTTCTTTTGCGCGGCGATAAAGTCTACGTCAAAATCTTAGATTTCGGTATCTCGAAATTTGATCCTGCCACGCTCGGCGCCGTGGAATCCCTCACGCAGGAAGGGAGTGCACTTGGCACGCCCTACTATATGTCTCCTGAGCAAGTGCGTGGCGATAAGTTGATCGACGCACGCACCGATGTCTACGCGCTCGGCGTCGTTTCGTATGAACTGCTCACGAATCTAAAACCCTTCGATGGCGAGACGCTCATGGAGCTTTCCGTGCGCATCCATGAGGGTAAGTATGCCCTGCCCTCGCAAGTCCGCCGCGATTTGCCGCACACCGTCGATGAGCTTTTGGGCAAGGCATTGGCAGTCAACCGCGAGCAACGTTACGCAACAGCCCGCGAATTTTCCCAAGCGCTCCGCCACCTCCAGGTGGGGCAATGGGCGGTTTCGGATTCCACGATTGCGCTCCCGAGCAGCCTTCCACCCGCCGGCGACGGATTTTCTGCATTTGGTCCTAGCGCCCTGCCGCACAACGCGCCACCCACCAGCGCCGGTACGCTCGCCGCTCACGCCGAACGCCCAGCCCGTGCGCTCACCCAACGCGCAGGAGGCACCACCGCCGGTGTGGGCCTCGAATCCCGTGCTGCACCGAGCAAGAGCTCCCGTTGGATGCTGGTCGCAGGCGGAGCCGCCGCAGCAGCCATCGGAGCGGCTCTTCTGTTTAACGTTTTGAACGGTCCCGCCGAAACAACCGGTGTCGACGCCGGCGCTTCACCAGAATCAGCCTTGGCAACAACGGCACCCAAGCCCACAGTCGAACCGGCACCCGTTCAAGCCAAGCTCCCCGATCCAGTGACGGATGCCGGAGCTTCAACAACCCCGCACACCGCCCTGCCCGCCCCGTTACCGGGAACGGAACCGCGCAGAAAACCCGTAGCGAATCCTCCCCAAAAGAATCTCCCGGGCCCGAGTGCCACCACTCGCGCTCGCACCGAAGGCCTCGCCACAGATAATCCCTTCAAATGAGCACGAACAGACCACGCCTCCCCTTCCTAGTCCACGCTTCGTTCTCCACTCAGCTGGCACTGGTCGCGCTTCCCGCCGCGCTCCCGCTCGTCAGCTTCACGGCGCCCGCATTTGCCCAGGCCGAAGATAAGCAACGGCAGGAAGCTCGCGAACGCTTCGATCGCGGCCTGCGCCTGTTCAATGCCGGGGACAACACGGGCGCCCTCGCAGAATTCCAGCGCGCGTACGACATCACGCAGCATCCCGTGGTGCTGTTCAATCTTGCGCTCGTTTATCAATCCATGCGGCAGCCCGTGCAAGCGGCCGACGCTTTGACCAAACTGTTGGCTAACCCAGGCCAGTTGGATGCGGAGCGATTGGCTCGCTCACGCAGCATCCTAGCGGAGCAGCAGGCACTCATCGGGTACATCAAAATCGTGTCCGAACAACCGAACGCCGCGGTAGAAATCGACAATCTTCAGGTGGCGACCACGCCCGTCGCCAAGCCAATTCCGGTTCCGAGCGGCAGTCATGTGGTATCGCTGATTTTGCCCGGTTTTTTCCCGTTGCGGCAGCAGCTCACGGTGCCTGGTCAAAGCACCGTCGAATTTTCTGGAAGCTTGAAGCCGCTCGAAGGGCGCCTTGCGCACCTCGAGATCAATTCTCCGCTTGTCGGTGCGAGTGTGCGTGTGAATGGCGAACTACTCGGGAAAACGCCGCTTCCAGCCTCGCTAGCTCTCGCCCCCGGTGAGCACACGGTCGAGCTCTCGCGTCCTGGCTACGTCTCACAGAAGAAGGTGCTGAAGCTCGGCGACGGGGCTAGCGGCACGCTGAGCCTGGATCCTCCGGTGGACCCAAGTGCGCTCGCCACCCATTCGGGCTACCTGGAGCTGGCGCTCAGCGAACCACAAGCGGTGATCTTTATCGATCAGCGACCGCTCGGAACTTATAGCGCTGCCATGCGCTTGCCAGAAGGGCCGCATCGGCTGCGTGTCGAACGCGCAAGCTTCTTCCCGTACGAGCGCGACATCGAAATACCGAAGGGGGGTTCGACGCGCCTCAGCATCGAACTCCAGCCAACCACCGAATACCGCGCCGCGTACGCTGAACGCACCCATTCCCAGCGAACCTGGGGCTGGGTGTCCGTGGGCTCAGGAGCCGTCTTGATGGCTGGCAGTACTGGCTATTTGATCTGGAACAGTAGCCAGGTGAGTGATGCCCAGCAGAAGTTCGATGCCCTTGTGGAGCGCGGCTCCTGCAGGGATCGTATCGGGATGCAAGATGTCTGCGAGACAGAGCTCAACCTCGCCTTCACCCGCCTCGACGATGCCCAGTCGCAGACAAAATTCGGTTGGATCGGCATGGGTGTCGGAGCTGCCGCCACAGGTTTCGGAGCTTTCCTGTTGCTCAGCAATGATGATCCCAATCGCTACGAGCCCAAAGCCGACAGCGATGTTTTCGGCAGCCTGCGAGCAACTCCCGTGGCTTGGGCAATCCCCGGCGCTTGGGGTGCTGGGGTTGTAGGAAGCTTTTAGCCTCCTCGCGCATTGCGCCCCTAAAAACCTACAAATAAACCGCAACTCCTGGCACATTCCGGACGAGAGGGCGGCATGCTACCCTGTTCTACTAGGAGCGCTTATGAGCCAACCGCAGCCCGTGCACCCCAAGTTCCCACCCGGACAGAACGAACTACCTTCCGGCGACGGTGAACCGATGGAGACACCGATCCATCGTTTGCAGATGAACGTGCTCATCGATTCGCTGGAGCACGCATGGTCTGATCGCACGGATTTTTACGTGGGTGGCAACATGTTCGTTTACTTCAGCGATCTCCAACTCAAGCACAACGAGTTTCGTGGACCGGATGTGTTCGTGGCCATGAATACTGAGCGTAAGCCGCGCAAGAGCTGGGTCGCCTGGGAAGAAGGTCAGCTGCCTGATCTGGTGATCGAACTTGCGTCTCAAAGCACTCGCGAATTTGATCGCACCGAGAAGAAGCGCATCTACGCGAAAACGTGGCGATTGCCTGAATACTTTCTGTTCGATCCGGACACTGGTGAAATAGAGGCATGGCGCCTCGACCCGGCGCGCCGTGAGTACTTGCCGCTCCTCCCTGATGAGAACGGGGATTATCCGGCGGCAACCGTGGGCCTCAAGCTAGGCCGGCGTATAACGCGTGCGTCCCTCTACGAAGGAAACTTGCTGAGATGGATCGAGCCTAATGGCAAGGTGCTGCCTACAGGGCGAGAGTTGGCCGAAGAGCAGCGAGCGCGAGCCGAGCTGGCGGAAGCGAGAGTTCGTGAGCTTGAGGCTAAGTTGGGGCCGCAAGCACGTTCGTAATCAAGGGATCGGGATTCGCGCTCAACGGCCCAGTCGCCGTGCCGGTGGGAGCCGGCGCCGTGGGGTTCGGCACACCATCAGCCAAAGTCACTGAAATACGGCAGCTTCGCAGCGGTGGCGCGGATCTCGGCTTGGCCTGAAAGCAATTCACCCGTGGTGTCCCAATTCCCTTCCAAGAATTGGGCTCGCGCACCTTCCGGCATTTCGAACGGCACCGAAAGCTTTCCTGCACTCACCGTCCTCGTCCGCACATCGACGCTGAGCGTGAGCTCCGGGTTAGCTTCCACTGCCGCCATCAGCTCGGCCATCTGAGAGGCACCGACAACAGCGCACGGTACGCCCAACATCATGCAATTGCCGTAGAAAATTTCGGCAAAGCTCTCACCAACAATCGCAGCGATGCCCTTGCCAAACCGCATGATCGCTTGCGGCGCGTGCTCGCGCGAAGACCCGCAGCCAAAGTTCTTATTGACCAAAAGGATTCTGCCTGAAGCGTGCTTGGCGTCGTCAAGCACATGCAGCTTGCCCTCGGCTTTGAGCGCGCGCCGATCATCCTCAAAGGCGTGCTCACCGAGGCCATCGAACGTCACGGTGCGCAAGTAGCGCGCTGGGATGATGCGATCCGTATCAATATCATTACCGCGCAACGGAATGGCGGAGCCGCTGATTTCAATGCGTTTTGAATCTAACATGGGTCTTCATCTCCTTAATTAGTTAGCCAACCCGAATACCTGGCGAGCATCGGCGACGTGCCCAGATATGGCGGCCGCGGCAACCATCACGGGGCTCATGAGCAACGTTCGCCCTGCGGGTGAGCCTTGACGGCCCTTGAAGTTACGATTCGATGAGGAGGCACAAACCTCACGGCCCTTCAGCTTATCTGGGTTCATCGCTAGGCACATCGAGCAGCCCGCTTCACGAAACTCAAAGCCGGCCTCAGTGAAAATCTTGTCGTAGCCGAGCGCGATCATTTCTTTGCGAAGCTTCTGTGAGCCAGGAACAACCAGCGCCTTCACGTGCGCCGCCACTTTGAAGCCGCGCCCACGGATAAGATCGAGCACCGCCTCGAAATCACTCATGCGCCCGTTGGTGCACGACCCGATGAAGGCCACATCTATCTTGGTGCCGCTCATCGCCTGCCCTGGCTCGAATGACATGTACGCGTAGGCCTCACGCACGCTCTCTCGCTCAGATTCTTCAAACTGCGCCTCAAGCGGAATTTTGCCCAAAACCGGCGTGGATTGGCCCGGGGTGATGCCCCAGGTGACCATCGGCTCAATCTCCGCACCGTCGTAGCGCACCACGTCGTCGTAACTCGCATCAGCATCGCTGCGGGTCGATTCCCAGTACGCCACGGCACGCTCCCACGCTTCACCCGTTGGCGAATAGCGACGGCCCTTGAGATAGGCATACGTCGTAGCATCCGGATTCACGTAGCCTGAGCGCGCACCCCCTTCGATGGCCATGTTGCACACGGTCATACGTTCTTCCATCGTGAAACGATCGAAGACTTCGCCAGCGAATTCGTAGGCGTAGCCCACGCCCCCATTCACGCCCAGCTGGTTGATAATGAAGAGGGCCACATCTTTTGCGAAGACGCCAGCACCCAGTTTGCCGTTCACTTCGATGCGCCGCACCTTCAGCTTGGACATGCTCATCGTCTGCGTGGCCAACACATCCCGCACCTGCGAAGTCCCTATCCCGAAGGCAATCGCTCCAAAAGCGCCATGAGTGGACGTGTGCGAATCTCCGCAACAGATCGTCATTCCCGGCTGAGTAAGGCCATTTTCTGGGCCGATCACGTGTACGATGCCTTGCTCGTCTTTATCCAGAGAAAAGTAACGGATCGCGTGCTTCGCAACATTGCGCTCAAGCGCCACCAGCATGCCCTCGGCCAGATCGTCCTGAAAAGGCCTGAGCTGTGAAGCTGTAGGCACGATGTGATCCACCGTGGCGAAAGTACGGTTTGGATACAGCACGGAAAGGCCGCGCTCTTCCAGCATGCTGAAGGCCTGCGGGGAAGTGACCTCGTGGATCAAATGCAGCCCCATCAGGAGCTGATACTGCCCGGAGGGCAACTTCCGAACCGTATGCGCCTCAAACACTTTCTCGTACAGCGTCTTTCCCATTTTGACCTCGCCTTTCAATCTGAATTTGTTGCCGCTGCTGGTATGCTACCAAGGCATCTGCCAGCTCCGTACTGAACTCTGTAAACTCAATCACTCGCACTGAATCCAATTTCAACCACACTTCGGCAATGGCACGCTCCCGTGCTCGCCGCAGCTCCTCCATCACACGCTGGCCCTTGGCGGTGAGCACGTAATCCCGTTGGCGCCCATCAGATTTGCTCACCGAAACTCGCACCAGAGCTTTATCCCCCAGCTGGCGCAGCGTCTTACTCACCGCCGCGGCACTGCTCGCCTGCTGCTTGGCGAACAGGCTCGGCATGAAGTGCTCAGTGGCGATCTCCTCTAACACGCTCCATTGGTGCTCAGTGAGCCCAACTCGCGCGGCCAGCTCCTGACGCCGAGCGCTAAATAGCTCAGAAATACGCTGCAACACCTGAATGGCGCGATGTACTTGAGCTAGGGCTGCAGTTGCCACAGCTCAATAGTTAACCCAGGTAAAGCATGCCGTCAAGCGAATTGCTTCCGCCCCGGGCAGATCTGCGAGCACACGGACGAACGCCGTCAGTGCGGCCCGAGGGTCCGGGTCGACCCCAAGATATACCAGCTACTTGAACAACGCTTCAGGGGTTGAACCGCAACTAGCGCTGAGTACGCTCCCAAAAGGATAATCTATGACCTTTCTCAAAGCCTTTCTCACCATTGCCTTATTCAGTGCTGCGGGCTGCGCCACTCAACCCTCCGCACCGCCGGCCTCACCCCCAACCGCCGCAGCGAGCGAGGCGCCCCCAAATGCAGCAGCGCTCCCTCCCTCCGAGCCCGGGACCGGAGTCAGCCCCGTTGCGATTTCAGACTCGATCAAGAACGCCGTCTCAGCTTCCGATCGGAGCCCCGAGGACCAAGCGCTCGACGCACAACGCAAGCCCGCCGAGATGCTCGCATTCTTTGGGATCGCTCCCGGCATGAAGATCGCGGAGTTGGCCGCAGGCGGAGGCTACACCTCTGAACTCGTGGCTCGGACGCTGGGCGCCACGGGTACCCTCTACGGCCAGAATAACAAGTTCATCCTAGAGCGCTTCGCAGCCGGACCCTGGGGCGAACGCCTCAAGAAGCCAGCCATGAAGAAGACGCTGCGCCTCGACACCGAATTCGACGCGCCCTTTCCGTCGAGCGTGAAGGACTTAGACGCCGTACTCATGGTGCTCTTCTACCACGACACGGTTTGGATGAAGACGAACCGCGCCGCGATGAACCAGGCCATCTTCTCGGCACTCAAGCCGGGTGGCATTTATGGCATTGTGGATCACAGCGCACGTGCCGGCGATGCGGATAAAGTCACGCAGACGCTGCACCGCATTGAAGAAAGCCTCGTCATCTCCGAAATCGAAGCAGCCGGGTTCCAACTGGCAGCGCAGGCGGACTTTCTGCGCAACCCCGCCGATCAGCGCGACTGGAACGATTCGCCGATGGCAGCCGGCGCACAAAGGGGCAAAAGCGATCGCTTCGTGCTTAAGTTCGTCAAGCCCCTCACGGCCACTGCAGTGCCCTGAACATCAGGCGCGCTTTTTGCCGGCACCCGTATACTAGATTTCTGGCCCAATCTAATAACTCCACAATAAATAGGAATAATTAGCGCATATCGTATACAGGGTCGTATACGGAATTTTTCCGCGCCCCTTCCGTTCGGGCACCGGACCGGTCACACTCTGGGAAGGTGTCGCCCGAAGTGTTTGCTTATCTGGACTATCGAGAGTTCCTCCGGGACTTCTATTCCGCACGCAAGGCGGAGTCCGAGTATTCATTTCGGAGCTTTTCGCGACGAGCGGGCCTCAAGTCTCCCAACTATCTGAAGTTGGTGATGGATGGCGACCGCAACTTAACGTCTAAGATGGCGATTCGTTTTGCCGCTGCCTGCCACCTGGAGGGCCCGGCTGCAGAATATTTTACAGCGTTAGTTGCCTTCGGTCAGGCCAAAGATGTGGATGAGCGCAACGCGCGTTACTCCGCGCTCCAGCGTTTTAAGCGCTATCGTCAAAATCACCAGCTCGCCGCAGCCCAAGATGCGTACCACTCCAAGTGGTATCTGCCCGCGATTCGAGAGTTGGTGAGCAGTGTGAGCTTTCGCGAAGATCCGGTCTGGATCGCTGAGCGGCTGTCCCCCAGGATCAAAGCGACAGAAGCCGAGCTCGCCTTGGACACTTTAGTTGAGTTGGGGCTTTTGGTGCGCGATGCCAACGGTCGCCTACGGCAGGTGGACAAGACAGTCTCTACCGGGCCGGACCATGTGCGCTCGCTGCACCTCGCCAATTACCACCGAACCCTGATGAATCACGCCATGACGTCACTGGATCGCCTCCCCCCGAGCGACCGCGACATCACGGGGCTCACGCTGTGTCTCGGGCCCGGCGGCATCGCCCGTATGAAGCAACGGCTGGCAGCGTTTCGGCGAGAGCTCTTGGAGTTGGCGGAGCTAGAGGAAGCGCCGGAGCAAGTCGTGCAGGTGGGCTTTCAGTTGTTTGCGCTTTCGCATCCCGAAGAGAAGGAGCCTGTGTCGTGAAGCTATCCTTACGACGGGCGAAGCTCGGTGTCGCACTGATTGGCCTTGGTATGACCTTGGCTTGTGCGGGCACCGAGTCCGGCAATCCTTCATTGGATCCAATTCTCCCTATGGCCGGAGACGCCAAAGGCACGGAAGTGGGTGCCGCAGCGGGCAGTCCTAACGCACCGGGCACCCCTGTCGGCGTTGAGAGCGCGAATGAATGCGCCAACGGTTGGGGCAGCTGCAAGCACACGACTGCAGGCAATTGGGATTGCGCGTGCAGCTACTACCAAACTGCCCGCCCAAGCACCCAAGCACTCTGCGCCGACGCACTTGCTAGTTGTCGCCCTGAAGCTACAATTTGCCAGGATTTTACTGGATTTTGTGACCCTGCCGGCGACGGCTGGAGTTGCCACTGCCTGGGGGCAGCTCCGGTACTCGTGAGCGCCAACGGAGCTCCTAGCTGCACGGAAGCCTTAAAGACAACGTGCTCCAATACTGCCGTCCCAGAAGGCAACGTTTGCAGCGCCGAGAAGCTGGTGCTTGGAGTTGCGCGCTCGGGACGTTGCGTTCGGGATTTTGATGGGCAGACGCCCATTTTTCGCTGTACATGCAGCTCTGGTGGCAACAGCACGGGCGCAGTACTTACGCTCCCAGCCAGCCAATCTTGCGCAACCAACCTGGAGGGCGCATGCTTTGCGCAATAGGCCCAATGCCCAATGGCGCACTTGGCACAACCGTGACGAAACTGTCCGTAGCCGGTTGCATAGCGAGTCACGCAGCACCTGAATTCACGATCTTTCATCCTAGGCACATCCCTTGCTTATTCCTACGTTAAGGAGTCATTCCAACATGAAACATTATTCATCCATCGCCTGCTTATTAACCGCGTGGGGCCTGGTAGCCTGTAGCGGCAGCACCGAACCCAGCAACAACGGAGTAGGTCCGCTTTCGCCTGGCCAGACAGACTTCACCTCAGCGCCAGCCTCGAATGGCAGATCCGGATTGGAGAAGGGCAACTTGGGCTCTGCCGACGCGACCCCTTCAGCCGGAGCGCCCGGGCGGGATGGTTCAGCTGGCAGCAGCGGCAAGCCGCGCACCGTCGAAGAAACAGACATCTATCGCCTCGAAGGCGATCGCCTGTACGTCTTGAACGGCTACCGCGGCCTCATGGTCTTTGATGTGTCTCAAGTCGATGAGCCGAAGCTGATTGGCCGCTCTCCGATCTTTGGGCAGCCCGTGGAGATGATTGTTCGCGACGGCTTGGCTGTTGTCGTGGTCGCCGACTGGATCGGAACCATGGAAGATGGCACCCCGTTCCATGGCTCGATTGTGCGCGGTCTGGATGCCAAAGATGCTGCGAATATCCGTGTGACGGGTGAGGCCAAGCTTGGTGGTTGGATCCGCGACACGCGCGTGGTGGGAGACGTGTTGTACGCGGTGAGCGAAGATCAGGGTTGGTACTATGGGCTGCAGGGCGCCAGCACGTACTGTCTGGGGCCCAACAAAGATGTGCCTTCGGGCTCGGTTGCAGTGGGTGGTGCGGCGGTCAGCCCTGGCTCTTCCGGTTCCAAGGCGATCGTTTCCTCAGTGAGCTTTGCAGCGGGGCAAATCCAAGCCAAAAGCCGCTACGAAGTACCCGGCTACTCTGGCATCTTCAACGTAACGCCCAATTCTATTCTGTTCGCGCACGATATCGTGCCAGCTACACCCACCAAAGATACCGCCGGCGCCGGCGGTGCAACGGGCACAGGCAGCTCCATGACGACGGGTTCAGGTGGCGCGGCCGCGTCGCCAGCTCCCACGGCTGCTCTCGATTACCTCGATATCAGCGATCCTGGAGGCACCATCACGCGACGTGGTTCGCTCGCCTTTCAGGGGTCGATTCAAGGCTGGGGCACCGACAACGGCCGTTGGAATCTGGACTTCGCTGACGGCAAGATGGCTCGCCTTTTCGCCTGGGCGGATCAAAATCGCGGTGGCGGGAGCAATTACGCCTTAATCACCGCTGATTTCACCAACCCAGACGCTCCCGTTTTGAAGAGCCGGCTGGACGTCGCAGGCCAATCCTGGTCACCGGCCGTGCGCTTTGATCAGGGCCGCATGTATCTCGCGCCTACCGGCGACTACTTCACGAGCCAAAGCACGAACATCACGCCCATCCAGGTCTTCGACGTGACCAATCCAGTGGCACCGATGCTCGCGGGCTCAACCAGCGTACAAGGCTCGGTTTGGAATTTCACGCCCTCCGGCAACAACATCTTCACGCTTGGCAGCTCCGGCTACGACGCCGCCACTGGGAATTGGGACAGCCGCATCACGGTGAATTACCTCAACGTGACGGACGCCACCAAGCCGCTCTCACTCGGCAGCGCCACCTTTGGAGACGGTTGGGCCTGGACCCCCGCAGCGGGCACCTTCAAGGCCTTCACCAAGAACGACCAAGAGGGCCTCGTCGTGCTCCCCTTCAGCGGCTGGTCAAACCAATTTCAAGACTACAATAACGGCGTCCAGCTCATCGAATTCACGCCCACCACGATTAAGAGTGCCGGTGCGGCCAATACCAAAGGCTGGGTAGAGCGCGGCATCTTCGTGAAGGGTCGTATTGTCTCGATCAGCGATACAACGCTCGCCGTCGTAGATTACGCCGACCGCACCAAGCCCAAAGTGATCAAAGAAGTCCCGCTCGCCCGCAACATCGTGAGCGTGCAAGCTGACGCCCAGCAGGTCGTCACGATTTCGAGCGATTTCTTCAGCAATCAAACCCAAAAATCTGAGCTCATCGTGGTGCCCCCGTCGCAAGCTGAAGAAACAGCCAGCGGCCAAGAGTTGGCACGTCTCGATATTGCCGGCGACAACGCACAGGTTTTCCGCAATGGCAGCTACAACTACGTGCTGTCCAATGTGAGGGAGCCCGTGGATTGCGCCACGCAAGCTCAAAGCGGTGGTGGTGGTGGTGGTAAAGACATCGGGGCACCTTCTTCCATTGCCCCCAATGGACAAACCAATATTTGCTACGCGCACTTCCAACAGATCCAGGTCGCCCAGATCTCACCGGGCGGAGCTCAGCTGCTCGGAAAGCTGCGGTTGCCTGAGGGGCTTCAAAGTTGGTACTACGGATCCGATTTCGCCTACTACGGAGCCTACTGGTACGGCGGCAACAACGTGGTGCAAGTGGGCGGCGATAAGCTCGCCTTCCAAACCCAAAAATACGAACCCACACCGGACGGCAACGGCAAGTCCTATCAAGTGCTCTCCGTCGTCGACTTGAGTGATCCGAACGCTCCCATCATGGGCCAGCAAACGATCACCACCGACAGCAATGGCTGGTGGGGCAACCTGCGCGCCGTCGGCGATACGCTTTACGCCAACCACGAGGAATGGGTCGTACAACCCCAATACAACGGCAATTCTTACACCCCCGGCGTGGTGCGCTACTACCTGAATCGCATCGATCTCTCGGTCCCCGGCGCTCCGCTGGTTTCAGAGAAGATCAACGTGCCAGGCTTGCTCGCAGGAGCCTCAACGTCAGATCCCAACGTGCTCTACTTCCTGGACTATCAGTATCTGAACAACACCACGCGCAACCGCTTCAACGTGGCGCGTTTAGAAGGAGGCAAAGCCATCCTGCAAAGCTCGCTCGCGCTCGATGGCTACCTCGGCAACCTGTTCGTCCAGAACAATCGCGTCTACACCTCGTATCAGCACCAAATCGCAATGCCCAACGATTGTTACCGCGACGTGCTGGAGCTTTTGCAGATCGACGTTCAGGACCCGCGAAATCCCGTATCCACGAGTGCGGCCTCGAAAAATGGCTGGGGTTGGCTCGTGGCTGTTGAGGGCGACGTTGCTCTCATGCAAAGCGGCTGGAGCGGCCAGGGCTTCGATGTCTTTCGGCTCGGTGCTGATGGCCCTAAGTACGATCGCTTCATCCGAACCCAAGGCTGGGGCATGAACGCCATCGATCGCGTGGGCGACACACTCTATCTCGCCAGTGGGCCCTGGGGCGTGCAGACCATCAACCTGAAGTAGCTCGTTCGTCTAACGCACCTTTAGTTCTTCCCAAAACTCCCCAGCGGGCAAGGCCTTCAGTTCTTCCCAAAACTCCCCAGCGGGCAAGGCCTTCAGTTCTTCCCAAAACTCCCCAGCGGGCAAGGCCTTCAGTGATGGAAACAGATAGTAAGCATGCTTACTATCTGTTTCGCTGCGCGAGGGCCTCCTTTCCGAAAGGATTCTCGGACTCTAAACGACGGGCCGAAATCGCGATGCCGCCGTGAGCTACAAACGCGCAGTCATCTTCTAACGACGCAGCGTGGCACAGAGGCCGTTGACCGTATTTGAGTAGTCGTCGCCGTACATGCCGCGCAGGTAATTCCCGGCGAATCGCGTGGAAACGCTGATTTTCGGTGCTGCCAAGGCGGACCAAGCAAAACCGTTGCTGCACAGCGCCGGGGCTCCGCGCAAGCCGCTCAGGATCTCAAACTCGGACCACTCCACCGCACGCGCGTCAAAAGCCTGCGCGTTGGCTGCAATCTGGGCAAAGAGTGGAATGGTGGCAAGGCTGGCACCCGAGAGCACTGATTTGGCTTCTTCCAGCGCCTGCAGATTCTTCTTCAGGCTGGCCGTGACCTCGTCGCGCTTGCGCCCGGTGAACACCTCCCAAAATCGCGCTGAGAGCCCCACGAAGCGAGCATCGTTCGCTGCAATCTTCCGGAGCTTAGCGTAGCTCTCATACGAAGACGTGATATCGGCAGACGTTAACTCAGGTTTGCTCAGCACTGCTCCGAGGCTCGCCACAAGGCCCGCTACCACGGCATCGTGTTCCTGGAACACGCCTGCCGCCACGCGCCCTGCTTCCAACGTGCCCATCGCGCCCCGTGCCTTCACCAACAAGATCACGTCTTTGTCCGGCGCCCCATAAACGTCGGTTTTTAAGCGATCCGAGAGGGCAATCCCCAGCTGGCCTTCTGAATCTGTCTTTCCGACAGGATAAATCGACTCCCCCACTTTGAGCGAAACCAACGCATCACTCGCATAACGCTGCTGGCAAACAATCGTTCCCTCTGTTGCGCCCGCACGCTGGCCCTTTCCAAGCGGCGCCCGCTCCACCACTTTGCCGTTGCGCAGCGTTTCTTGCACGCGCTCCGTGGTCTCCACCTTGATCTTGTCGCATTCCGATTGCTCATACACAGTGACTCGAAGCGCATCGTGCTCAGGCGAAAGCTCCGCGCTGTATTGAGTGTTCTTTGGCGCACCATATTCGACACTCGACCCAGACGGCGTCTCCACGACCCGCTGCGTCATGGTGCCCGCACCGCAGCCACCCACGAGCAAACCCGAAACCAAACCCGAAAACGAAACCAAACCCGAGAAACGAAATCTAGAAGCCATCTGAGACTCTCCAAACAAAACAGGACCGAGTGTTAGCACACCGGGCTTGGACGCTACGGAAGCTCCCGATCTTCATGGGGGTCCAAAATCCACGGCCCCCCACAGCACCGGTCAACGCCCCGGACGGCCGAAGACGCCCGCTATTCCTGTCTCTTATACACATCTGACGCTGCCGACGAATAGAGAGGTGTAGATCTCGGTGGTCGCCGTAT